>Ga0101944_10000078_pt1 | contig 320907 bp, 223 predicted proteins | sample DewCreD2012metaG_FD_75245 | JGI IMG/M metagenome (GOLD analysis project Ga0101944, IMG submission 75245) | Hot spring sediment bacterial and archeal communities from British Columbia, Canada, to study Microbial Dark Matter (Phase II) - Dewar... ... | reverse complement strand
CTGGGGTCTCCCCCGCCCCCGCCCGCCCCGCCGGAGTGAGGTCCCCCGCCCGAGGGCGGGGCTTCCGGGCGAAGGCAGATGACGGGGACGAAAGGCGAGTCCAGGCTCGGGGACGGGACACACCCTCTCCCTATCTCCCGCGGCGCGCCGCGCGCGCCGGGAGCTCCCCACGACCCTGACCGGCCGGTGTTTTGCCGCGCCCCGCGCCCCCCGGCGCAGCCCTTTCCCACTCCGACGGGGGTGCGGAGCAACGGCAGACGGTGTATAAGCAAATCCCGTGCCACACTTTCGGGTTCCGCGCAAGTCGCTTACCCGGAAGAAGTTATAGCGAATCCGGCCCTCGGTGCTCCCGTCGTGCGGTGTTACTTTAAGTAACATTGCCTCGATCCTGTGCCTCCTCCCTCTCCGCCCCCGCTTTGCACTACCACCGGATGACCGGTCGGGCGACACAGGCGTGCCGCTCCTCGTCACCCAATCCGACTGATGGGAGGGGTGGCGCGGGTTGACTTGGTCACGCCCCTGTGTTAGAAACCCATCTTCACATGCGCAATTCCCCTGTTCCCCGTGGGCAGCCGACACCCAATCATGGCCTCCTACAAAGACACCATCCTGCTCCCGAAGACGGCCTTCCCGATGAAGGCCGATCTCCCGACGCTTGAGCCGAAGATTCGAGCGCGCTGGGACGCGATGCGTCTGTACGACCGAATCCTCGAGTCGCGCCGGGAAGGCCCCCGGTTCGTGCTCCACGACGGCCCCCCCTACGCCAACGGCGATGTGCATATCGGCACCGGGCAGAACAAGGTTCTCAAGGATATTGTCATCCGATATCACACCCTCCGGGGCGAGTTTGCGCCGTATGTGCCCGGCTGGGATTGCCACGGGCTGCCCATCGAGCACAAGGTCGTCAAGGAGCTCGGCGAGCGGGCGAAAACGATCGACAAGGTCGAGTTGCGGCGCCTCTGTGAGACGTTCGCCCGGAAATACGTGGACGTCCAGCGCCGACAGTTCAAGTCCCTCGGTGTTCTGGGCGACTGGGAGCGGCCGTATCTCACGATCGACCCCGCCTACGAGGTCTCCGTTCTGGAGATCTTCGAGGATCTCTGGAAAAACGGCCATGTTCAGCGTCGCCGCAAGCCGATCCATTGGTGCCTGCACGATCGGACGGCCCTGGCCGAGGCGGAGCTTGAGTACAAGAGCCTGCCCTCCCCGTCCGTCTACCTGGCTTTCGAGCTTTTGCCGGAGGCCGCGGCCCGGATCGGGGCGCCGGCCGGAGCCGACCTCCTGGTATGGACCACAACGCCTTGGACGCTCCCGGCGGATGTGGCGGTGGCGGTCCACCCGGCTCTCGAGTATGCCGTGGTCCGGCTGGGCGGCGCCAAGGAGGGACGGGCGGGAATCCTGGCCGCCCCCCGGATCGAGTCCTGTGCCCAGCGATTCCCGATCGGCGAGCGGATCGGGACGATCCCCGGCAAGGACCTGGTCGGGCTGCAGTACAAGCACCCGTTGGACGGGCATCCCTGTCCCGTTATCCCCGCCGACTATGTGACGGTCGAGGACGGGACGGGCCTGGTCCATACCGCGCCCGGCCACGGCGAGGAGGACTACCGGAGCGGACTCCAGCACGGCCTGCCGATCCTCTCCCCGGTCGATGACGCAGGCCGGTTCACCGCGGACGCCGGCCCGTACGCCGGGCTGCAGGTCTTCGATGCCAACCCGCGTATTGTTGAGGACCTCCGGCGTAGCGGGGTCCTGCTGGCCGAGGAGGTTTTCACGCACGATTATCCCTGTTGCTGGCGGTGCAAGAACGCCGTGATCTTCCGGGCGACCGAACAGTGGTTCGTCTCCGTGGACCACGCGGACGGCCGGACACGCGCGCTCGAGGCGGTGAAGCGCGTGCAATGGGTCCCCGCCTGGGGCCAGGCCCGCATCGCCGCGATGCTGGAGAACCGGCCGGATTGGTGCGTCAGCCGCCAGCGATCCTGGGGCGTCCCCATCCCGGCCTTCTACTGCGCGGGGTGCGGCACCGTCCTGATGAACGAAAAAACCTTTGCCGCGGCCAAGGCGCTCTTCGCGAAGGGCGGCGCCAACGCCTGGTTCACCACCGAGCCCGGCGATATTCTTCCCCCGGGGACCGCCTGCCCAGCCTGCCGGGGCGTCGCCTTTCGCAAGGAAACCGATATCTTCGACGTCTGGTTCGAGTCCGCGGCTTCGCATCGCGGCGTTTGCGCGAAGCGCGCCGATCTCGGGCTGCCCGCCGACGTCTATCTCGAGGGGACGGACCAGCATCGCGGGTGGTTCCAGGTTTCCCTGTTGGCCTCGCTGCTCACCCGCGGCGAGGCCCCGTTCCGGACCGTGGTCACCCACGGCTTCCTCGTCGACGCGCGCACCGGGGACAAACTCTCGAAATCCGGGTTCCTCATCCCGGTCGATGAGGTTTCCGAAAAGCTCGGTTCCGACATCCTCCGACTCTGGATCGCATCCATCAACTTCACCGAGGATCTCCCGATGTCCTGGGAGATCCTGAAGGATCGGACCGACCCCTACCGGAAGATTCGGAACACCTTCCGGTTCCTCCTGGGAAGCCTGGGCGACTTCGATCCCGCGGCGGATGCCATCCCCGAGGCGTCCTTGCGGGAAATCGACCGCTGGGCGATAGCGGCCCTGCGGGAGGTCCTCCGCGACGCCGCCGATGCCTACGCGCGGTTCGAGTTCCACCGCGCGTACCAGGAGCTCTATCAGTTCTGCATCGTCGACCTGAGCGCCTTCTATCTCGACGTGCTCAAAGACCGTCTCTACTGTTCGGGGAGATCGTCGGCCGAGCGCCGCTCGGCCCAGACGGCGCTCCATGCCATTTTGGTCGGCTTGGCGACGGCCTTCTCCCCCATCCTGGTCCATACGATGGAGGAGGTGTGGGGCTATCGGCCCGGCGCGAAGGAGGGGGACAGCGTCCACCTCGCCACATGGCCGGACGCGGCCCAGCGCGAGGGAGATGCCGCCCTCCTCGACTGGTGGGAGGACCTGCTGGCCGTGCGTCAGGATGTCAACCGCGAGCTGGAGAAACTGCGGGCGGCGGGGATGATCGGCAAGTCGGTCGAGGCCTCCGTTCTCCTCCACTCGGACGCCCCGGAACTGAAGGCCTTTCTGGCGGAGGCGATCCCCCTCCTGGAGGAGGTCCTCATGGTTTCCGAAGTGGCGCTGGCGGAAACGGCCCCGGAAGGCGCGGTCGCCGGCCAGTCGGATCCTCGGCTCCGCATCCGGGCGATCAAGTCCCCGCACGCGAGATGCGAGCGATGCTGGAACCATCGGCCGACGGTCGGGACGGTGGCGACCCACCCGGACTTGTGCGGGAGGTGCGCGAGCGTGCTGAAGGGCGGGGGCGAATAACCGCAGCCCTTACAGACCCCGGAAGGCCTTCGCCAGTTCGCCGGCCCGTGCCGGCTTGACCGGGATTTCGACCGATAACGAATCCCAGCGCAGCAGGAGCCGGCCGTCGCGAACCTCGGCCTTGGCGGCGGGGGCCGGGAGGGAAGCCCCGTCCGCGATCTGCACGGCGATCCCGAGCGCCGCATCCCCGATCTCCCCCAGCGGAAACGCCCGCTCCTCCCCCGCGTGCAACACGACGTCCAGGAAGGCCGTTTTTCGCTTCTCGTCCCGGCCGGTCTCCCAGCGCCCCTCCCGGTCGGCGAATCGCGCCTGCGGGACCGACACGTCGATGCCGATCGAGCCGAAACGCAGGCGCGCCGGATCGCCGAGCGACGCCGGGAGAGGCGGCGTCTCCGCTCCCGCTTCCCCGCCGAGCTCGAAGCGGAGACGGAGATCCTTCGCCCGCACCACCCCGTCCTTGAGCTTCGCCAACGAAAGGTGCGTGTCCCCTCCGTCCGTCGCGAAGGCGACCGCGGCCAGAACGCGTCCCTCCTGCTGGGCGGCGAAGAATTGACCGGCGGCCAGGTCGTAGCCGTTCTTGAGCAGACGGAGATGCAAGTAGCTCGGCGCGGCGGGAGTCCCCCAGTAGGCCAGCAGGTTCCGCCGCTGGTTCCAGAGGTCGCCCCGGTTGATCGTGCCCAGCGCGAAGCGTGGCGCCAGGTGCGTGGTCCCGATCAGGGGCGGATCGGCCTTTACGAACGTCTTGATCACCGTGCGGGATCGCGGGAGCGACAAAAAGAAGGGTGCCAAATCAGGCGGACAGGGGGCCGGAAGGCGGTGCTCGTGCAGACTGGGCGCCTCCACGGCCCCGAAACCGGCGCGGCCATCGAGGGCGCGGTCGAGGAAGGCGAGCGTCCCGCGGCCGAGAAGCGTCCCATAGCAGCGGCTGTGCGGACCCGCCCATTGCCGCGACGGCGGATGGAAGTGATGGGCGATCTCCTCCCAGGCCATTCGATAGAGCGTCTCGATCTGATTTCGCGCCGCAGCGTCCCGAACGTGCAGCCGCATGCGCGCCAGCTCCTCCACCGCAACCACCGTGTAGGTCGGGCTGTTATATTCCGCCAGCGCGCCCTGCTCGACATGGTACGCGGCAATCCGGTTCAGCCGGTCCAAGGCGTAGGCCTTGAGGTCGGCGTCGTCATACGTCTCGGCGGCGACGAGCGTGACATAGGTCCCCATGATGGAGATGTTCGTGTAGCCGGGGCCGACGTTGCGCTTCCGGATGGAGGCGGCCGCGTGTCGGATGGCGCCGTCGACCTGCTCGGCGAGGTCCGCGGCGAGGCGGTCGCGATGGTCGAGGACGACTTGGAGCAGTTGGACCCCGCAGAAATCGGCCCAGTTCCAGTCGGGAGGCGACATCTTCGACAGGGGCTCTTCGAGAAACCAGGGCCAGATGCCGTAGGTCCGGCTCTTCGGGTTTTGATCCTGCAGGGAGATGACTTTCCGGAGCACCTCCTCGGCGCGCCGGAGGCGCTCGGGCTCGCCGGTATCGAGGAGGGCGACGGCGTAAACCAGGGCGTCGCGCGTCGGGTGGACGGTGCCGCCGGTGAGGGGCGTATGGTATCCCGGCGATCCGAATTTCTTCTGGAGCATCCGCTCCCGCGGGTTATACTGCCGATCGGGCTCCTCGAGCGCCGTCAGCAGGCGGGCTTTCTGCTGCGGGGAGAGGGAGCAGGACGGCCGAGCCGGGAACGGCGAGTCGGCCGCAAAGAGAGACGGCAGGCAGAGACAGACGTGCAGGGGTATCCACAGAGTCGGGCTTGCCCGATGTCTGGACATGAGCAGACATGCCGAAAATTCGGAGCACACGCTTTTCGATTAATGAGCGGGGAACCGTTTGGATGTCCGGGGACTCCGCAAAAGCCGGGCGGCGACTCCTGGGGGGGCCCGTGCCGTTCGCATTTCCCGTGAACGGCGCGCGCCGATGCGGCGTGGGACCCGGTCGGGATGCCCCGGACTTGCCGGCATGACCTGGGATCCTCCGCGAACCCGGTTTCTTTGAAAGGACATGGCATGCGATCCGTCCGGGGCGCGATCCTCCTGTCGGCATTCCTCGTTCTGGGGCTTCCAGCCTTCTCCGCAGACCCGGCCCCGGGTAAACAGGTGCCGCTTGTCTTCGAGAAGACGGTGGCCGGCCAAGCCGTTCGTTACAATTACCTTCTCTACCTGCCCAAGGGGTATGTTGCGTCGGGGACAAAAAAATTCCCGCTCCTTCTCTTTCTCCACGGGATGGGTGAGCGGGGGGATAACGTCGATCGGATCCGGAAACACGGCATCCCGAAGATCGTCGAGAAGCCGGAACAGGTGGATTTCCCTTTCATCGCCGCCAGTCCGCAATGCCCGGGCAACTCGTTCTGGACGAAAGAGGTCGAAGGGCTGGATGCCTTCCTGGCGGAACTGGTCGCGACCTATGCCGTTGATCCCCATCGCGTCTACCTGACCGGTCTGAGCATGGGCGGCTTCGGGACGTGGGCATGGTCGTGCGCCCATCCGGACCGGTTTGCGGCGCTTGTGCCCATTTGCGGGGCCGGAGATCCCGCGAAGGCCGCAGCGATCAAGGACATCCCGACTTGGGTCTTTCACGGGGCAAAGGACACGACGGTAAAACCCATCAAGTCCGAGGAGATGGTCAACGCCATCAAGGCGGCGGGAGGGAACCCGAAGTTCACTTTGTATCCCGATGCCGGCCACGACTCCTGGACGGTCACCTACGACAACCCCGAGCTGTACGCGTGGCTCCTCAAGCAGAGCCGGAATTGATACGGCGCAAAGGATGCGGCCGAAAGCCGGATCGACGGTGCGAAGTTCGAGCCTGATGCTGCCAAGTCTCTTTGCAGGTTGGCCGGCGCCTTTACACATGCCGGCACCCCCTTCTTTTGCGATGCCCATTTACAAATAAACACTTGGGGGATATAATCTTACGTCCGCCATTGATGCATAATCGATGTTATGCATAAACCGCCCACGGCACGCCATTTGCACTATCAAGACAAATCTCCGCGATCGCATACGCGCGGGGACTGGGCGGTGGGCGTTTTTGTCTGTTTTCATGCAGAAGGGATGGACCACGCGGCAACCTCGTGTCGGGTGTTGAGGGGCCGCATCGATGGTCCGGAACAGGCATGAGCACGCTCTGGATGGACCTGGAACCGGCGGCGGACCCGTTGGCGGGAGAGGACGACGGCGTTCTGCTCCGCCGGTTCGCCGAGCGAAGAGATCGCGAGGCGATCGGCACGCTTTTTCGCCGGCATGCGGATGCCGTGTATCGCATGGCGTGGAGATCGGCCAGAAACGCCGCGGATGCAGAGGACATCGTTCAGACGGCCTTCATGCAGGTGCTTCGAAAGCCGGAGCAGTATCGCGGTGACTCCAGCGTGCGGGCCTGGATCATGGGCATCGTGGTGAACGTGGCGCGGATGAAATGTCGCGGCGAGTCGCGCCGGCGCGGCCGAGAGGATCGAGCCGCCGAGGAAGCGACAGGAGCGTCGCCCGAGCCCGCCTCCGCGGCGAACCCCGCCTCGCTGGACAACCGGGAGCTTCAACGGGCGCTTCTACAGGCTGTCGAAGGGCTCCCGGAGCGGTACCGGCTTCCCGTCTGGCTCCATTACCTCGAGGGCTTCGTCTTCAAGGATGTGGCGGAGGTGCTCCGGGTCCCCGAGAAGACGGTGCGGAGTCAGATCCGCCGCGCCCTGATTCGGCTGCGCCGGTCGCCGGCGGTGGCCCCCTATTCGCTCGGGGTGCTCGGTGTCGCCGCCGCGCTGGCCTCCGTCCCCGTGCAGGCCGCTCCGCCGTCCCTGACGGCATCCCTTTCCGCCCTGATCGCGACGGCCCTGCCCTCCGCGGCGGGCGCGGCGCTGCTCGATCGCCTGACCTCCGCCTTGACGGCGGCCGCCCAGATCCTGAAAGGGACCGTCGCCACAAAATGCTCGGTCGGTGTCGGCACGGCGGCGGCCGTCGCCGGCGGCGTGTTCTGGCTGATGAGCCACGGGCCGATGGGCGGGGCTCCCGATGCGCGCGCCGACGAGGTCGGTCGGGCCGTCGCGAACGACAAGACGCCGACCGCCCCCGGCTTCGTAGCGATCCGGACGGACTCCGCCCGGGATCCCGGATCCGATGCGGTGCTCGTCTATCTACCCGACTTCCCGGACGCCGACGGCGGATGCGGCGGGGGCGGCTCAGCCTCGGCGACCGGCGGTCTGCGCCGGGATCCCGAGGCCGGCCTGCGGCCGGCGACCCGACTGCCGATGCGGGACCGCCAAGCGATCCGCCAAGGCGGGCGTCAGGACCGCTGCCCCCTCGAATACCGACGCATGTACGAGCAGTACCTTCGGAATATCTCAGACGAGGCCGTGTCGGACCTGCACGCCGAGGCCGACGTCCGGTCGTACGGCCGGATCGCGCTGAAGCGGTGACTGCCGCGTCCGCCTCTTCGCCCCCGGATAGGAGGATCGTCGATGGCATTCGAAAGCGCCGCCCCGGCCTCCGCCCTCCCGCGCATGGCCGACGAGGATCTCAGCGCGATCGATCACCTGAAGAGCGCCCGGCAATCCATCAAGGAAGGCCTGTCGAAAGTGATCATCGGCCAGGATCGCGTCATCGATGAGATCCTGATAGCGATTTTCACTCGGAATCACGCCCTGCTGGTTGGCGTGCCCGGCTTGGCCAAGACCCTGATGATCTCCACGTTGGCCCAGACTCTCGACCTCTCGTTCAAGCGGATCCAGTTTACCCCCGACTTGATGCCGAGCGACATCACGGGAACGGAGGTGATCTACCAGGACCCGGCCACGCAGGAGCGGAAGTTCAAGTTTCTCCAGGGGCCCGTGTTTGCGAACATCATTCTGGCGGACGAGATCAACCGGACGCCGCCCAAGACGCAGGCGGCCATGCTGGAGGCGATGCAGGAGCGCAAGGTCTCGGTGGGCGGTGTCGACCACAAGCTGCCCGATCCCTTCTTCGTCCTGGCGACGCAGAACCCGATCGAACAGGAGGGAACCTATCCCCTGCCCGAGGCGCAGCTCGACCGGTTCCTGTTCATGATCCTGGTCGACTACCCGACGCCCGAGGAGGAGCGGGGGATCATGAAACTGGCGACGGGCTTGGCGGTGGAGACGCCCAAGACGGTGCTCAAGGCGGAGGACATCCTTCGGGTGCAGAACACGGTTCGGCGAATGCCCGTGGCCGAGCACGTCTACGCGTACGCGGAAAAGCTGGTGCGCGTGACCCGCCCCAAGTCCCCCGAAGCGCTCGATTTCTGCAAGAAGTGGCTGACGTGGGGGGCCGGCCCGCGCGCCAGCCTCAATCTCATCCTGGCCGCCAAGGCGCGGGCGATCATCCAGGGGCAGTTCCACGTCAGTTGCGACGACGTGGCCGCCGTGGCGCTGCCCATCTTCCGCCACCGCCTCATCCCCAACTTCGCCGCCCAGAGCGAGGGGGTGACGACGGACGACATCACCCGGAAGATCCTGGCCGCAATTCCGAAGGACGAGAAACTGGCCTAGGCGTCCCCGGCGGCACCCGAGCGAACCCATGGCTGAAGCCCCCACGTCCCCGGCGTCCCTCCTTGACCCGGAGGCGATCTCGCGCGCGGAGCGTCTCGGCCTGCAAGCCCGATTCGTCGTCGAGGGCCACCTGGCCGGAGACCACAAATCGCCCTTTCGCGGCTTTGCCATCGAGTTCACCCAGCACCGCGAGTACGTCCCGGGAGACGACCTGCGGCATCTCGACTGGAAGATCCTCGGGCGAACCGACCGGTACTATCTCAAGCAGTACGAGCAGGAGACCAACTATGTGGCCCACCTCCTGCTCGACGTCAGCGAGTCGATGCGGTACGGGTCCGGCCCGGTCTCGAAGCTCCTCTACGGCAAGCGGCTGGTCGCCTGTCTCGCCTACCTGATCCTGCGCCGCCGCGACGCCACGGCCTGCGCCCTCTTTGACGACGGCCTCCGCCAGGCCGTCCCCCGCACCGGCAGCCTGGGGATGATGAACACGATCCTGCAGACGCTGGCGGCGGCCGAGCCCCGATCCTCGACCCGCATCGCCTCCGTCCTCCATGACATGGCCGGCCAGATCCGCCGCAAGGGGATCGTCATCCTGGTCAGCGATCTGTTCGACGACGAGGCGCAGATCCTCGACGGGATTCAGCATCTTCGCTTCGGCGGCAACGAGGTCATCGTCTTTCACGTGCTCGATCCCTACGAGCTGGAGTTCCCGTTCAAGGGGCTGGTCGAGTTCGAGGGGCTCGAGGCCCTGCCGCGAATCATGACCCGTCCCCGGGAGATCCGGAAGAGCTACTTGCGCGAGATCGAGGCGTTCCGCGCCCGGATCCGGGAGGGGTGCGAGCGAAACCAGTCGCACTACGTGCTGGTGAATACGGCGACGCCGCTGTACGAGGCGCTGGCCGGGTACCTGGCGTTCCGGCTGCGGACGGCGCAGCGGTGACGGCGGGGCCCGGCGGGCTAGTCGGACGCGCGGACATGGCGTTCCTGAACCCGCTGCTGCTGCTCGGCGTGACCGGGGTCTCGATCCCGATCATCATCCACCTGCTCAACAAGCGGAAATTCGAGCGGGTGGTGTGGGCGGCCATGCGCTTCCTCCGCATCAGCGTGGAGCAGAACCAGCGACGGATGAAGCTGGAGGACCTTCTGCTCTTGGCCCTCCGGTGCCTCCTGATCTTGCTTCTGGCCCTGGCGCTGGCCCGGCCCGCTATGCCGGCGGCGGCGGGAGGCCTCTTCGGGCAGGCGAAGGTCGATGCCGTCATCTTGCTGGACGCCTCGGGAAGCATGACCCAGACCGACGGGGTGATGTCCCGGTTCGAGCGCGCCCAGAAGGCCGCGGAGCTGGTGATCGACGCCCTCCCCGCCGGCTCCTGCACGGCGGTCTACCTCGCCTCGGATGCCGCTCAGGGCCTGATCCCCGAGCCCACCTATGACCTGCACCTGGCCCGCAAGATGGTTCGCGAGGCGCGATGCACGGACCGCCCCTCCAATCACTTCCCTCCCCTCGTCCGGGCTTTCGCGATCCTCGAGGGGCGGCGGTCGGTCCGCAAGGAGGTCTACCTCATCACCGACCGGCAGGCCCTCGGCTGGCGCCAGATGGCCGATATCCGGAAGGCCCTGCAAGCCGCGCGCCGCGACATCCAAACGCACGTCGTCTTCGTCGCCGGCGCCGAGGACCGGAATCTCGGCATCAGCGATCTCCGGCTTGCCAGCGGCCTTTCCCCGGTCCAGCACCCCCTCCGATTCGAGGTGCAGGTGACCAACTACGGCCGGAAGATGGCGGATAACGTGCACGTGACGCTGCGGGTCGACAACGACCCGCCCATCGAGGAGGCCGATCTCTCCGGCATCCCGCCCGGCGCCTCCCGCAGCATCTCGCTGTTCGCCAAGCTGCGCGCCGACGGCTACCACACGGTCACGGCGCAGATCGCCCCCGATCGACTCCCGTCGGACGACGTCCGGACCGTCGCCGTGCGCGGGATCCAGGCGGTCAAGGTGTTGCTGGTCGATGGCGAGCCGGGTCGCGAGCTCCGGGACAGCGAGGTGTTCTTCCTGCGTCACGCCCTCCAGCCCGTCCCCTCCGTGGAATCGGACCGGTTCTTCATCCGGACGATGACCGTGACGCCGGCCCAGATCGAGGGGGTTAAGTTCGACGACTACGACGCGGTCGCCCTGGCCAACGTAACCGACTTCTCCGAGAAGGCCGTGGCCGGTCTCGAAGCCTACCTCCGTCGCGGCGGAGGCTTGATCATTTACCTCGGCCCGAACGTCAACCCGACGTTCTACACGGATCGCCTGTTCACCCGGCATGCCATCCTGCCGGCGGCCGTCGGGACCGCACGCGGCGACGCGGGACAAACGGATCGCTACGCGGGACTCCAGGCGCCGCCCTACGACCACCCGCTGGTGTCGATTTGGAACGACCCCATGTCGGGCTCGCTGACCTCGGCGCGGTTCTTTCGTTGGTACGAGCTGAAGCCCGAGGCCGCGGAGAAGCCCGCCGGCGAGGCCGGCCCCTCCAAGGTGGTCCTCCGATTCGCGGATGGGACTCCGGCCGTGATGGAGCGTACCTGGGGACTTGGACGAGTGATTCTCTTCGCCAGCACGGCGGACTCCGCGTGGAACGATCTTCCCCTCCGGCCCGCCTTCGTCCCGCTGGTCCATCGCTCGCTCGGGGCGCTCGTGCAACGCCAGGATGAGGGGCTCAACGTTCGCGTCGGCCAAAAGTTCGTCTTTCGGGCCCCGGCCGAGCTCCTGAGCCGAGATGTGCTCGTCCTGAAGCCCGGTCTCCGGGACGATGCCCCGCGCGACTCGCGACGCGTGGAGCTGACGTCGGGCGGGTGGCCGATTTTGCAGTATGAGGAGACGGACCGGGGCGGGGCGTACGAGGCGACGGTCTCGGGCGATCCCCCCACCGTGCTCCGGTTCGCTGCCCAGCCCGACCCCCAGGAGTCCTCGCTGGAAGAAATCGCGCCGGCCCACGAGACGGAGCTCGGCGCGGTTGCGAATGTCATCCCCTGGTCCCCCGGAACCGCGCTCGACGGGGCGATCCAGAAGGAGCGGGTTGGAACGGAATACTGGAAACCCCTGGCGATCCTGGCCTTGATCCTGGCGGCGGCGGAGACCGGGCTGGCCCATTGGTTCAGCCAGTCGAAATGACCGCGCGCAGGGCCGGACGCCCCGGCGGCGTCCGGCGATGGCGTTCTTTTCCGGCAGGGCAAAGATGCTCGATGTACTGATGAGGCTCTTCGGCGTGCGGGTCGACGATGCTGCGAGCATCACGGAGGTGAAGCTCGCTTTTAGCAGCGGGGTCGGCGCCGGGTGGATCGTCCTGGTCGCCCTCCTGCTGGCCGCCGGGGTGGGATGGATGTACTGGCGGACCGCTCCGCATCTGACCCTCGCCCAGAAAATCCAGCTGGCCGCGCTCCGGACGGCCTTCCTCTTCCTGATGGTCGTCCTCCTCCTTCGCCCCGTATTGGCCTTTACGGTCGAGGGGAGCGTGCGGCGGCTGCTGGTGATCCTGCTCGACGGCAGCGCGAGCATGCAGATCAAGGATCCCCGAATGGATCCGGCCGACCAGAAGCGCGCCGCGATCGGGCGCAACCTGCTCGACCCCGTCCAGGGGCTCGACCAGCCCTTCGACGCCGCGGGGCCCGCCGCCGAGCCGATCTCCCGTATCGACCTGGTCAAGGCCGTCCTCAAGAACGAGCGCCTGAATCTCGTCAACCGGCTCGCCGAACAGTACGATCTGGCGCCGTTCGCCTTCGGCCGGGACGTGACGGAGCTCGCGCCGGCGCGGCCCGAGTCGCCCGGCGCCGCGACGTCGAAGCCCGGCGCATCGCCGCCCGGCGACACGGCGGAGCCCGTCGGAGCGTGGATCGACCGACTCCGGGCCGACGGCCCGCAGACCCCCCTTGGGGATGCGGTCCGCGAGCTGCTCGGGCGGAAGCGCGGCCAGCCGCTGGCCGGCATTTGGCTTGTGACCGACGGTGCCAGCAACAGCGGCGGGCAGCCGCTTGACGCCGCCGCGCTTGCACGCCAGGAGGGCGTCCCCCTCTATATCTACGGGGTCGGCATCGCCTCGCCCCGGGACCTGATCGTCGGGAACCTCTTCGCGCAGGATGTCGCCTTCGTCAAAGACGAGGTCCCCGTCGTGGTCCGTGTCCGGGGCCAGGGCATGGCCGGACAGACGGCGAAGCTGGTCCTCTCCCTGAACGACAAGCCGGTCGACGAACGGGAGCTCCGCTTCGCGCAGGATGGCGAACAGGTCGTGAACTTGAAGTTCACGCCGGAACAGACGGGCGATTTCGAATTGAAGGCCTCCCTGGCCCCGCGCGACGACGAGGCGGTCAAGGACAACAACGCCCTGGCGCAGCGGCTCCGGATCGTCGACGGCAAAATCAAGGTCCTCCTCGTGGAACAGGCCCCGCGCTGGGAGTTCAAGTACCTGCAGGCGATGCTGATGCGGGATCGGCGGGTCGAAATGAAATGCGTCCTGCTCGATGCGGATCCGGGGATGAGCAAGATCCCGGACTCGCCCTACCTCAAGGAGTTTCCGGCGCGCAAGGAGGATCTCTTTGCCTACGACCTGATCTATTTCGGGGACATCGATCCGAAGGCGCTGCAGCCGGACCAAGTCGAGGCGGTCGGGGAGTTCGTTTCGAAGTTCGGCGGGGCGCTGGTCCTGATCGCGGGACGCGCCTTCGGGCCGACCGCGTGGCGGAAGACGATTCTCGAGCGGATGCTGCCCGTGGAATTCGAGGCGACGTCCTTTGAGCCGCCCTCGAAGGAGGCGCCGGGCGGCCGCCCGGTCGCTCTCGAGCTGACACCGGCCGGCAAGGCCAGCCCCATGCTGCGGCTCAGCGACAAGGAGCAGGAGAGCCTCTCGCTCTGGAGCGGGCTGCCCCCCGTCTACTGGGTATGCCGCGTGGCGCGCGCCAAGCCCGCCGCCGAGGTTCTGCTCGTCGACCCGGACCCCGCCAAGGCCTCCCGGTTCGGGAAGATGCCGGTGATGGCCCTGCAACAGTACGGGCTGGGGCAGGTCCTTTTCCTCGGCACCGACAACACGTGGCGTTGGCGGCGCAACACGGGCGACCGGATCTACACCCATTTCTGGGGACAGATCACGCAGCGCTTGGCCCTGCCCCACCTGCTGGGGCTGTCGAAGCGGACCCAGCTCAGCGCCGACCGTCGGACCTACGCGGCGGGCGACCGCGTCGCGATCTTCGCCCGCATGTACAGCGAAAACTACGAGCCCGTCGTCGAGCCGCTCCTGCGCGGCAGTTATACGATCGGCTCTGAGCCGGGCGGATCGGCGCTCGACCGGGAGGTTCTCCTCCGTCCCCTGCCCGGCCAGCCGGGGATGTATCGCGGCGAGTTCGTGGCGCCCGCCCCGGGGGCTTATGTCTTCCGCATCGAGCGGGACCCGCAGGCCCGCCTCGACTTCACCGTGGCCGAGCCCCGCTTGGAGCTGGGCGATACGGCCTTGAACGAGACGCTCCTCCGGCAGATGGCGGACGCCAGCGGAGGCGCCTACTTCCGGGAGGAGCGCCTCTGGACGATGCCGGACGCGATCGGGAAGAAGGTCGAGCGGGTGCAGTCCAAAATCGAGCCGCCCCTCTGGTCCTCGCCCTTCTTCTTTTTGCTCCTCCTGGCCGTGGTCACGGCGGAGTGGGTGCTGCGCAAGCGGTACCAGTTGAAATGAGCCCGGAGGCCATGGTCGGATGGCGCCGACGACCGCCGACACGGGACCCCGCATGATGATGCCGCAAGCCGCCGAACAAGCGCCGGTCGTTGTTCCGAGCCCCCGGCTGGAGGCCCAGCTCGAGGCCCTCCGAAGGAAACTGGCGGCCGTCACCGTCGGCACCGGCGCCGCGGAACTCGTCTCGGTCTCGGTCTGCCTGCTGGCGACCGGCATGGTGCTGGACTGGGCGATCGAACTGCCGCTCGGGGTTCGCGCCGTGCTGCTTCTGGCGGACCTGGTTCTCCTCGGAGGCATCATCGGGCTGCGGATCCTGGCGCCGGTCCTCCGGGGAGCGGACATCGACGATGCGGCCCTGATGGTCGAGCGTGCCCATCCCGCATTCCGAACGCGGCTGATTGCCGCCGTCCAGCTGACGCGGCCGGGCGCCCTGCGGGAAGGGGCCTCGGCCTCGCTCGTCCGCGCCCTCGTGGACGAGACGGAGGCCTTGGCCGCCCCGCTCCACTTCCCCGCCATCGTCCGTCTCGACCGGCTTGCGCGCGCCGCCGGGCCGGCCGTGCTGCTGCTGGCGGCGGGGATCGCCGCGTTCGTGTGGGGCGGGGAATCGAGCGTCGATCTCCTCAAACGCGTCTTCCTGTCCTCGACCCCGGTCCCCCGCAAGACGCGCGTGTCGGTCGTCGACGGAGATAAGGTCGTGGCCCTCGGGGACACCGTACGCCTGGAGGCGGTCGCCAGCGGCATCATCCCCGCATCGGGCCTGGTGCGGCTGGACTTCGAGGGGTCGGACCGGGAACAGACGTTTGCGGCCGACCCCGTCCCGGGCAATACCGCCCGATTTGTCCGGGAGATCGAGAACGTGCAAGACTCGTTCCGGTATACCTTCTACTTGAACGACGGGAGAAGCCCGGGACACACGGTCCGGGCGGTGCCGCGCCCGGCGGTGGCTTTCCTGGAGTGCCAGCAGATTTATCCCGCCTACACGCGCCTCGAAAGCGTCCGGCGCGCGCCGGGCGATCTGATGCTCCTGGCGGGCAGCCGGCTGCGTGTCACGCCGATCGCCAACAAGGAGGTCCGCAGCGGGGTGGCCCGGCTGATCGGGGATCGCGACCAGGATCTCCCGCTGGAGGTGGATCCGGCGTCGCCCCGGAAGACCTCGGTGGAGATCCCGATCCCCGCCGCGGGGCTCACGGGGTTTTCCATCCACTTTCTCGACCAGGACGGCTTGGCGTCGCGGAATCCCGCCGTCTACCGCATCGACATTGTGCCCGATCGCGCCCCGGCCGTCCGGGTGACCTACCCGGACCGCAAGGAGGAGCTCGTGACGCCGCAGGCGCGGATGATCGTCGGCTTCGAGGCCAGCGACGACTATGCGATCGGCCGCGTGCGCCTGCGTTACCGGATCGACCGGGTGGAGGAAAACGCCGAGAAGGCGCTGGAGTTGGATCTGGCCGGCCAGTCGCCGCGCGCCTTGCGGCGTCGGTTCGAGTGGCGGCTCGCCGCGCTCCAGCCCCAGCCTCCCGTGGGAAGCACGATCGAATACTGGATGGAGGTCGAGGACAACAACAACGTGACCGGTCCCGGGATCAGCGCCAGCGACCACTACATCGCCAAGGTGGTCGGCGAGGAGGAGAAGCGCGCCGACCTGATGAACCGCCTCAGCGAGTATCTCGGGACCCTGACGGACGTCACGGCCGAGCAGGAAAAGCTCAGCGAGAGCCTCGGGGACCTGATCCAGGAAAAGCGCGGCCCCTGAGCCGGCCCGGACGTCCCCGCGGTCCGGGAACAGGTGACTTCAACGGGACGGAGACGTATCATGCGGATCGGGCCGCGGGTCGGCCCGCGCTGGAGGCCATCGAACATGTGCGCACCCCATCGGCCCCTCGCCGCGGTCATCCTCGCGCTGCTGGCGGCCGCCGTCCCGTCCGCCGCCCGGGGCGAGGCCGCGCTCGCCCGGACCGACCGCCTCCGCCAGAGCGAGGCCCGGCAGCAGGTGATCCGCGTCCAAACCGGCAAGGTGGCGGAGATGCTCGGGTTCCTCGTCAACGAGTTCGAGCGGAACGGGATCGGGGGCGACGATGTCCAGATCCTCAAGGCCATCCAGTCCGTGCTCGGCAGCCTGACGGACAAGGAAATGCATCTCGTCATCACCCTGCTGCAGGAGGCCCGCAGCGCCTCGAACCCCGGGGACTCCCGGAAGCGCATCGTCGACGCCTACTCCGGCCAGAAGACCATCGTCGTCCAACTGCGGCAGATCCTCCTGGAGTACCAGCGGCGCGTGGCCCTTTATGAGCTTTCCCTGCGCCTCGAGCAATTGGCGGCGCGGCAGGACGCGAACCTGAAGTCCACCGTCCGGCTGGCCCGAGAGACCGACAACCGGAAGCCTTCGGAGTACAACGAGGGGCAGAAGTCGACCCACCAGGTGCAGCTGATCGAGGAACAGTCCTTGCAGGAGGAAACGCGCTTGGTCGTGGCGCGGCTGAACGAGATCGCCCAGTCGGCCGACGCGATGACCGCCGACCGCCTCAAGAACGCGCTCCAGGCGGCCCGGGACAATCGGCTCGAGCCGTCGCTGGCCGCTGCGGTCGAGGAACTCGCGGCCGGCAGCCTCTTCCGCGCGGCCGGCAGCGAGAAGGCGGCGCGCGACGAGCTGCGGCGCCTCTCGCGGCTGGTGGCGCCGCCCCGGGACCGCGTCGACGCCCTGCGCCACGCGCTGCGCGATCTCGACCAAATTATCGCTCAGCAGGAACAGGTCAAACTGGAAACGGACGAGAAGCCCAGGCGCGACGAGCGAGAACAGCTGCAGGAACTGGAAGAGCGCCAGGGGGATCTAGTCGACAAGACGGACCGGCTCCGCGAGGACTTGGAATCGCTTGCGACGCAGCCGGCCGCGGAACTGAAGGAAGCGACGGACGACATGCAGGAGGCGCGCGCCCGCATGGCCGACCGCAACCGCAAGGAGGCCGAGAAAAGCCAGGAGAAAGCCCTCGCGGACCTGAAGGAGGCCCGCGCGGCGCTCCAGGAAGATCTGGCAAAGGCGGAGCAGGCCGAACAGCGGGGAAATGACCCCCTGGCCGTCCTGAAGGAACTCCAGAGACAGGTGGACGACTTGGCCCGCGAGCAGGATCGGATCAAGGAGGAAACGGCGGCGGCCAGAAAAAAGGACGACCTGCAAGCCGCCGCCCCCCGGGAGGCCGCGCTGGAGGAGAAGGCCCGGGATCTCCAGCAACAGGCCGCCCCGTTGGCGACGGATGCCGCGCAAAGCCTGGGCGAAGCGGCCGAGCAGATGGACAAGGCCGAGGCGTTGCTCGGTCAGAAAAACGCACAGAACCCCTCCGAGGCACAGAAGGCGGCCGTCGATGCCCTCCATCTCGCCAGCCAGCAACTGGAGCGGAAGATCAACCAGATGGAGCAGGCGCAGCAGAGCCTCGCCGCCCTCGAGAAGGCACGCGAGGATCTGGCCCGGGTGATCCAGGGACAGCAGCAGGTTGAGCAAAACACAGCCATGGCGGCCGCGCTCCCGCCCGACCCGCAGCAGTCGGCGCCCTTGGCCCGGCAGCAGGGCGACATGGCGGCACAGGCCCAGGATGTCCAGCAGCAGCTGTCCGGCTTGGCGCCGGAAGCCGCCCAGAACGTGGGCGAGGCCCAGAAGGACATGAACCGAGCCCAAGCACAGCTCCAGCAGGCGAAGCCGAAGGAAGCCCTGCCGGAGGAGCGCGCCGCGCTCGAGGATCTCTTCAAGGCGCAGACGGCGCTCGAGGCCAAAATCGAGGGGCTCCAGCGGACGCTCGGCCAGTCGTCTCAGGACAACGCGTTCGCATTGGCCCAAGCCGCCTCGATGTTGGCCCAGGCACAGAAGGCCTTGGAACGGGCGATGGGCCAGATGGCTCAAGGGACACCGTCCGGGATGCAGCAAGCCGCGCAGTCCATGCAGCAGGCGGGCCAGTTGGCGGGCCAGGTGGCGTCCGACCCCGCCGGGGCGCTGCCGCAAGCGGCCCAGGCGGCGGCGAGCGAGGCGCAGCAGGCGCTCTCGGACGGGGCGGCCGAGGCGGCCTCGCAGCAGGCCGGCGAGGCCCAGCAGAGCGCCGAGCAGGCCCAGCAGGCGCTGGCCCAGGCCCAGGCCGCCTTATCGCTGGCCCAGGCCGGCTTGAGCTCCTCCCAACAGCCCGGCCAGGGGCAGCAGCCCGGCCAGCAGGGCCAGGGGCAACAGCCCGGCCAGGGCCAAGCCCAGGGCCCGGGGCAGGCCAACGAGAACAACGCCAAAGGCGGGACCGGCCAGCGCCAAGGCAACGAAACCAACGTGACGAATGACGGTTCCCGGCGCGGCCGTGACGGCTCCGCCACCTATGTCGGCCTGCCGGCGCGCGATCGGGAGGCCCTCCACCAGTCCCAGGGCGAGAAGTATCCGGAGGAGTACGGGACAATGGTCGAGCAGTATATGCGGAACCTGTCGGACCAAGAGAACCGGAAAGAGTGAGTGGACGGCGCGCCGCGCCCGCCCAGGGCCGGCGACTCAGGAACCTCGCCATGAGCACGATGCGATGCGTCGCGGTGGCCGGAGTGCTTCTGGCCGCTGGTTGCCTCCGCGCCCACGGCGCCGCATCCGGTGCGTCTGCGGAGGCGGGAGCGGGGACGCGGCAGGAGGAGGTCGCCGTTGACGAGGCGACGGAGAAGGTCATCCGGGGAGCGTTGAAATACCTGGCGGGCAAACAAGCCCCGAACGGATCCTGGTCCATCGAGGGCGGCGAGAAGCACCAGGTGGCGATGACCGGCTACACCCTCATGGCCTTCATGGCCGCGGGGCATCTTCCCGAAGAGGGAGAATATGGCAAGCAGGTCGCCGCCGGCGGCCAGTTTCTCCTGGAATGCGTGAAGCCGGACGGCTTCATCCAAAGCGGCAACAGCAATATGTACGGCCACGGCATCGCGGCGATCGCCTTGGCCGAGCTCTACGGCCAGTCGCGGGACGCGCGGATGCGCCCCAAGCTCCAGCAGGTGGTCCGTCTTATCCTGTCCTGCCAGAACAACCAGGGCGGATGGCGATATGCCCCGCGCGTCGGCGATGCGGACATCTCGGTCACCGTCCTGCAGGTGGTGGCCCTGCGCGCCGCGCTCAATTCGGGCATTGAAGTCCCCCAAGCCGCCATCGACCGGGCTGTCGCCTACGTGCGCAGCTGCTACCACAACGACTCGACGGGCGGTTTTACGTATCAGCCGCACAACAATAGTCCCGGATTCGCCCGGACCGCGGCCGCCATCTACTCCCTGCAAGTCTGCGGCCAGTACGATGACCCCCACGTGAAGAAGGGGTCCGACTACTTGGTCAAAGAGATGGAGAAGATCCTCAAGGACGGCCGCGACGAGTGGTTCACCTACGGCCAGTTCTATGCGGCCCCGGCCCAGTACATGATCGGCGGGGAGACCTGGAAGGCGTGGTACGAGAAGCTGCGCGAGTTCCTGGTCAAGCACGTGAAACGAGAGGGGGACGTTGCTTATTGGGAGCCGCAGTTCGACCATGGCGGGCATGGGCAAGGCCCCCTCTATGTGACAGCGGTCTACACGAACATCCTGGCAATGCCTTACCATTATGTCCCGCTCTATCAGCGATGAGCGACGCCCGGCCGGCGAGACGATGGCTCGCGCGGGCGCCGCGCGCGACCCCCGGATGACCCGGATGATCCGCATCCGCTTGGCCCTGCTCGCCGCCCTCGCGATGGCGCCGGCCGTCGGCGCCGGCACCGTCCGCACGCTCGACGGCAAGTCCTACGAGGGCGACATCCGCTTCGACCCCAAGGGAAAGGTGCTCGTCACCCCCCCGGGCCAGACTCCAGTGGAGGTCGACTTCCAGGACCTCCTGCACGTGACCTTTGCCGCCTCCCCGAGGACGGCCGCAAGCCCCGGAGAGCCGCCGCGGGGCCTGCTGGGCGTCTATTACGCCGATAAGGATCTGGCCGGCAGATATGTCAGCCGCATCGACCGGGTCGTGGACTTCAACTGGGCGCAGGGCTACCCGGTCGCCGGCATCGAGACGGATGCCTTCAGCGCGCGATGGTCCGGCCGCCTGACCCCGCCGGAAACAGGCGACTACACATTCGTCACTCGGATGAACGACGGCGTACGGCTCTGGGTCGACCACCGCCTGCTGATCGATCGATGGACTCCGCCGGAGGGACTCAAGGAGTGGAGCGGCACGATCCGGCTCGAGAAGGGGAAATCGGTCGAGCTCAAACTGGAGTTCTACGATACCGGGGGCAATGCGGAGGCCCACTTGCTTTGGAAGGGCCCCGGGATCCCGGAGCCGGTTCTGGTCCCCGCCGACGTTCTCACGCCGGCCCCGCCCCCCCCGCCCTACGGCGGGGGGGACGCGCGCAAGCCCCTCGGGAACGGCCTGCTGGCGATCTATTACGGGACCCGGGATCTGGCCGGCCCGGCGGTGACACGAATCGACCCGAAGATCGACTTCCCCTGGGGCGACGGCGCGCCCCTCCCGGGCATCGGCGCAGACAATTTCAGCGTTCGATGGATCGGGCAGGTCAAGGCCCCCACCACGGACGCCTACACGTTTCACACCGTGACCGACGACGGGGTGCGGCTCTGGATCAACAACCATCGGATTATCGATCAGTGGCAGGACCAGTCGCCGTCCGAGGCGAGCGGCGCCTTCGCACTGAAAGCCGGCCAGACCTATGACATCCGGATGGAGTACTACGAGGGCGGAGGCGGAGCTCACGCCCAGCTCTTCTGGAGCAGCCCGTCCCGACCGAAGGAAATCATTCCTTCCGATTGCCTGATCCCCGTCTCGACGGGCTCGAGGCTCCCGGCCGAGGCGGCCGCCCCCGTGCGCCTCTACCCCATCCAAGGACTCGTCCTCCGAAATGGGGGGCTCATCAAGGCCCAGATCGAACGGGCCGATGACTCCGTGATTCGATTCCATCGCGACCGGCAGCGGGATCTTATCGTTTCAACCTCCCATGTCGCATGTATCATCCCCCAGGCATTCCCCCCCGCAATGGCTTCGAAGATCCCCCCCGGCCGAAAGGGCGTCCTGCTGAAAAACGGGGATTTCTTCGAGGGGGAGATCCGCTACATTCGCGACGGACGAATCCGGGTCAGCTCCGTGCTGTTCGGACTGCGCGATTTGGGGTACTGGGACGCCTTGGCCATCGTCTATCACGACCCCTCCCCTCTTTCCGTTGCTTACGAGATCCACCTGACCGATGGATCGGTCCTGAAGGCATCCGGCTTCACCGCCGAAAAGGACTACATCCTGGTCAAGGATCTTTCCGCCGGCCCCCTCCAGGTATGGGCCTGGGAGGTGCGGGAGATCGCCTGCGGCGGATCTCGGTTCCAGCCCTTGTCCGAGACCCGTCTGGCAAAGGCGGTGCTCCCCCCGGGATTGTCCCTCTCCGACGCCCTGGGGGTGGATGCGTTGCCGAACGGCATGGCGATCTGGATGGGCGGCAAGCCGGTTGATCGCGGCTTGGCGATGGCGGCCGGCTCCTCGCTGACGTACGATCTGGGCGGAGCCTATCGGGTTTTCTTCGTCCAAGTGGGGACATGCGACGGGGCTCCGGCCGGTGCACGGCTTCGATTTGTCATCGACGTGGACGGTGCGGAAGCCTACCGGAGTCCCGAGCAGGCCCCGAACGACGCCAGTCTGGACGTCTCGGTACGGGTTTCGGGAGCGCGCACCCTGACGCTTCGCGTCGAGCCGACGGGGATCCTCGACCCGGCGGCGCTGGCGATCTGGGCCCGGCCTCTGCTCGTCCGGCCGTGAGCCTCGCGCCCGCACCGGTCGCCCGTCTTCCCGCCGGGGCGCGCCGTCTCGGGAAACAGTTGACACGGCGCGCGATTCCCCCACAATGCACCTTTTCCGCGCCGCTACCGATTCGAGACCGGACCCATGAAGATCGGGATAGGCAAGGAGACGCACCCGGCGGAGCGCCGTGTGGCGCTCGTGCCCGAGACCGTGAAGAAGCTGGCCGCGAAAAAGATCGAGACGGTCGTCCAGGCGGGTGCGGGCGACCGGGCGTTCATCGCTGACGCGGACTACCAGGCGGCAGGGGCCGAGGTCGTGCCGGATTGGCCCGACGTGATCGCCCGCGCCGACACGATCGTTCGGATCAACCCGCCGGAGGAGGCGGACGTTTCCGCGCTGCGAGAGGGAACCGCGCTCGTCTGCCTGCTCTATCCGCTGACGCAGGGCTTGCGGGTCAAGGCGTTGGCCGCACGACGGGTGACGGCGGTGGCGCTCGACATGATACCGCGCACAACGTTGGCCCAGTCCATGGACGTCCTTTCCTCGCAGGCGAACCTGGCGGGCTATTGGGCGGTCGTGGCGGCCGCCGCGCGCTTGCCCAAGATCTTCCCGATGCTCATGACGGCGGCGGGAACAATCACGCCGGCGCGCGTCCTGGTCATGGGCGCCGGCGTAGCGGGGCTCCAGGCGATCGGGACGGCCAAGCGGCTCGGGGCCGTGGTGGAGGCGACCGACGTGCGCCCGGAGACGAAAGAACAGGTCGAGTCGCTGGGCGGCCGGTTTTTGCAGGTCACCGGCGTGGAGGTGAAGGCGGGACAGGGGGGATATGCCGCGGAACAAAGCGAAGCGTACCAACGCAAGCAGGCGGAATTGATCGCAGGGGCGATCGCCAAGGCGGACGTCGTGATCACCACCGCCCTCATCCCCGGCCGCAAAGCGCCGATCCTGGTGACGGCGGAGCACGTCCGATCCATGCGCCCCGGTTCGGTGATCGTGGATCTGGCGGCCGAACAGGGCGGGAATGTCGAGGGGACGGTCCCGGGGGAAGAAGTCGACGTCGGCGGAGTGACGATCCTCGGCCCCCGGAGCGCGCCGAGCCGGATCGCCTCCCATGCCAGCCTTGTCTTCTCGCGCAACATCGAGAAGCTGCTCCTGCATCTCACGAAAGACGGCGTCTGGGCCCTCAACTTCGAGGACGAGATCACGAAGGGGTGCGTCATCACGAAAGACGGCGAGATCGTGAATGCGCGGGTCAAGGAGGCCCTCGGATGATTGTCTCCCTCAATCTCATGGCGGTGGCGGGCGGGGCGGCCCCCGCCGTCGATCGCTGGTTCCTGCTCTTTTACGTCTTCCTGCTGGCCGTGGTCGCGGGAGTCTTCCTCATCTCGAAAGTGCCCCCCCTCCTTCACACGCCGCTGATGTCGGGCTCGAACGCCATCTCCGGCATCACGCTCGTGGGGGCCATCCTGGCCACCGCCATGGCGTCGTGGAATTTGAACGGCCTGCTGGCTTTCCTGGGCGTGACCCTGGCCACGATGAACGTGGTCGGCGGCTACGCGGTGACGGACCGCATGCTCCAAATGTTCAAGAAGAAGAAATGAGACTCTTCGAACAGAGCTGTTACTTGGTCGCGGCGGCGCTTTTCATGCTGGGCATCAAGTTGCTCGGCTCCCCGAGAACGGCGCGCCGCGGCAACCTGCTTTCGATGGCGGGCATGGGGTTGGCCATCCTGCCCCCGCTCCTGTATGCCTTCGGGGGCCAGACGCCCGAGAACCTGGTGAACAACCTGGTGATCGTCGGCTGCGGCATGGCGACGGGCACGCTGATCGGCTTGGTCTCGGCCTACAAGGTGAAAATGACGGCGATGCCCCAGATGGTGGGCCTCTACAACGGGTTCGGCGGCGCGGCCTCGCTCTTGGTCGCGATGCTGGAGTACCTGTTTTTCCGGGAGAACATGACGGTCGAGGCCTCCATCCCCGTCCACCTCGCGATTCTGATCGGCGGCGTCTGTTTCACGGGCTCCATGGCGGCTTTCGCCAAGCTTCAGGAGCTGATTTCCGGGAAACCGGTCCTGTTCAAGGGCCAGCACGCCCTGAACTTGGCGCTCGTGCTGGTCGCCGTCGGCCTGGGCGTCTACCTGACCGTGGTCCCCGGAAGCCTGCCGCTCTTCCTCGTGCTCGTGGCGGTCTCCCTGCTGCTCGGGTGGCTCGTGGTGATCCCGATCGGCGGGGCGGACATGCCGGTCGTGATCTCCCTGATGAACTCCTACTCGGGCATGGCCGTCGCCACGACCGGGTTCGTGCTCCAGAACAATGTGCTCATCGTCGTGGGATCGCTGGTGGGCGCATCCGGGATCATCCTGACGGTCATCATGTGCAAAGCCATGAACCGGTCTTTGGCCAACGTCATGTTCGGGGGGTTCGGGGCCGCCGCCGCGAGGGGCGGCGCCGACGTCGCCGCGAAGGGGAGCGTAAAGGAAGCCTCGCCCGAGGAGGCCGCATCGATCATGGCCGCCGCCCAGTCGTTGATCGTCGTCCCCGGATACGGGCTGGCGGTGGCACAGGCCCAGCATGCCGTTCGCGACTTGGCGGAACAATTGGCGAAGCGAGGGGTTTCGGTGCGGTATGCGATCCACCCCGTCGCCGGACGCATGCCGGGCCACATGAACGTGCTGTTGGCCGAGGCGAATGTCCCCTACGACCAGCTCTTCGAGCTGGAGGCGATCAACGACGACTTTCAGCAAACCGATGTCGCCCTGGTCGTGGGGGCCAATGATGTCGTCAATCCGGCTGCGCGCAACAATCCGGCCAGCCCCATTTTCGGCATGCCGATCCTGAACGCCGATCAGGCGAAGACCGTTTTCGTGCTGAAGCGATCGATGAACCCCGGGTTCGCCGGCATCGAAAACGAGCTGTTCCTCGCGCCCAACACCCTGATGGTCTTCGGGGATGCAAAAGCAACGCTCACGCGGCTGGCCGCCGCCGTCAAAGCGGAAGCCTAGCCCGCCGCCCGACGGCGGCCTCTCGTACGCGGTCCCGCCAGCGCCGGGCTCCGCATCGATGCCATCGGTCCCGCCGCCGGCATCGAGCCAGATCAGCCGAGTCCCGGCATCCCGCTGAATGCATCCGCTGCAGGGGCGACCAAGCGGGTGATTCTCCTTGGATCGTCTCCGGTGACACGGCGGTTGTGTCTCCGGGGAGTCCCGAGGAAGAAAGAGGGGTGACCCCCGCGGCGCTCCTGCGCTGGAACTCGACGTCGCGCCGTCAGGGTTCCAACTCGACTTCCCAGTAGGCCTTGGAGAGGAACTGTTCCCAAGAAAGGCGGCGTTCGCCACGGGGAATGTTGACGAGCACGCTCCAAGCCGGTTTCTTAGGGGCGCGACGGAGCGTCATGCGGGCCTCGTCCGGCGTCCGATCCGCCTTCTTCGCATTGCACCCCAGGCAGGCGAGGACGCAGTTCGTCCACTCGCTCTTGCCCCCCCGGGACTTGGGCAGGACATGGTCGATGGTGAGGGACTCGGGACCGGGCTGGGCGCCGCAGTACTGGCAGGTGTAACGGTCGCGCTTGAAGAGGTTGCGCCGGGAAAAGACGACGGTCCCCTCGCTACGCCCTTCGTAGGCGACGAGGCGGATGACCTCGGGGGCGACGAGCGTCAGACGGGGGGTGCGGATGACGAAGCTCCGGAATCGATCCTGCGCCCGCGCGGCCTCTCCCCAGGACAAGAGCGTGTGCTCCTCGTAGGTCTCCGGATCGACAATGACCGCGCGGCCGCGCATGACAAGGGCGATCGCGTTCAAAACCGAAGTCGTCTTGACCGCGCGCCAGTGGCGGTTGAGCGTGAGGACAGGACGCGTCAGGACAGCGGCGACCGCGCTCATAGGGGATGCGCCGGGCATCGACACGTACGGCGAATCCCTTATGAGAGACGCATTAATTTACTCCATGCGATCCAGAAGTCAAGCAAACGGCTCAGCGGGAGAGCAGCTCCAAGCATTGCAGAACGGCGCGTCCATTGTGATACGGCCCCTTCCAGGCGTGGGCCTTGGAGCCACGAACGGTTCCGTCCGGCCGGAGGACCTCGTGCCACTCCCCCGCTTCCGAGTCCACCTGCCGGGAGGTCGTCCACGCGAGCGTCCGGAGGTAACAGTCAGCGTACTCCTTGTCTCCAGTGAAGGCAGCCATCGTAAGCGCGGCGACCAGCCCCTCGGCTTGGACCCACCAGACCTTGTCTCGGCGGGTGGCCGGCGCGCCGAACGGGCCTGCGTCGTAGAAGCCTCCGTCTTTCGAGTCGTATCCGTACCGGAGGGAGTAATCAAATAGGGTCTTGAAGAGATCGCGATGGGGGCCGGTGGAAATGCCGGCGGCGCGGCACGCATCGATGACCAGCCAGACGTTCTCGATGTCGTGACCGTAGGAGACGATATCGTATGGGGCGCCGGTGAGCGGGGTCCAGTCCCGGCGGTACTTGTCGGTGCAGGCCCCGACCGTCTTGCGCACGACAGCGCTGGTCTGGATGGCGATCAGTTCCAGGAGCCGCTCGCGGGCGCAGGGATCGTGCGTCAGGTCGACGTAGGCCGTGAAGGCCTCCATGAGATGGAGGTGGGTGTTCATCAGCTTGCTGTCGGGAGCCGGCTGCCCCATGACTCGGGGCGTGCCCTCGTCTGCAGGCGTCCAGTCGCGCTGGAACCACTCGAGATACCCCCCGTACACCCGGTCGTGAGCACGCTCCTCGAGGAGCCGGGCGAGGTCGCGTGCCAGCGCCTCCGCCTCCGGATCTCCGGAGACGCGGGCGTATTCCGAGAGCGCGTAGAGACCGAAGGCTTGGCCATAGAGGTGCTTGACGGGCGTCGCCGGTTTTTCGCCTCGCGAGTCGACAGACCAGTAGAAGCCGCCGTGCTCGCGGTCCCACATCCGGTCACGCAAGAACCGGAATCCATGACGGGCGGCCTCGAGATACTCTGGCTTGGCGTAAGGAGACCGCATCAAGCGGGAGAAGAACCAGACCGTGCGGGATTGCGTCACGATGGCCTTGTCGGCCGGCCCCTTCCACTGCCCTTTCGGGTCATGGTTCAAAAGGTATCCCCCATGCTCCCGGTCGATTCCGGCCGGGTGCCAGAACGGGAGAATATTTTGAAGCAGCAGGCGCTCCAAGGTGGGGCGCGTGGCGGCGACTTCGGGGGGCAGCTCGTGACGAAGCGGCGTTTCAGGCGCAGGCGGTCGAGTCGGCTGGGCTTGGGCTTGGGCGAGGAACACGGTCAGCAACAAAATGACAGCGTGCGGGGGGCGAGTGTAGATCTTCATGAGGGCTCCGTTGCAAGGCCATGCGGGCCGGCGACATCCATCCAGGCGCACCGGGTTGACGTCTGTCGGAGATGGCATTTTTGTATTATGACGCAACGCGGGGACGCGTCAAGTGCGGATGGCCCCTCAAGTTGCCCCGAACGTTTCAATGCTCCACGGGATCCCGGCGAGCAAGGGAACGAAGAAGCGGCGCGGTTGAAAATGCAGGCGATTTGTACTATAAGAAGTCGCTGAACGAGGAAGCATCCGTGGAACCCCGTCGGGAGGTATGGCATGCGGATGGGCTTGCTGGCACTGGCCGCGGCGACGCTGACCGCCTGTGGAACGTCCACCAAGGAGACCTACTCGCGAGACGAGATGAAGGAGATCGGGAACTACCCGGCGAAGCCCGCCGGTTTCCAGAAAGCGCGCGCCGCCATCGTGGATTTCCAGGACAAGACCGACGCCAGCGGAGGTCGCGGGGCGATGCGACTCTCGATGCAGGAGCCCGGCGTCATCGAGTTCAAGGACGCAACCCGAAGCCCGCTCGGCAAGCAGGCCTCCGATCAGTTTGTGACCCTCGTGGTGCGCTCGGACCGGTTCAGCCTCATTGAGCGGACGCGGCTGAACGACATGCTCAAGGAGCAGGGCCTCAAGGGCGTGGTCGATCCAGAGGAGCTGGCGAAGCCCGGGAAGGTGCGCGGGATCGATTACCTCTTCTTCGGGGCCATCACGAACTTTCGGGTAAAGGCGCAGAAGGTGGTCACGGGCGGCGGGATCCTCGACTCCATTCTCGGGAATGTCGCCCCCCTCGACATCGACACTTCGCGAACGGAGGTCGAGATCCAGGTGGGCGTGGACATCCGTTTGGTGAACACCACGACGGGAGAGATTGTGGCCTCGGAGTTTGGCGAGGTGAAGCGGGTGGACACGGCCAGCGCCTGGGGAGTTCGCATCCTGGGCATCGGCGGCGATGCGAAGAACGAAGTGACGATCGACGAAGACAGCAAGGGGAAGGTGTTGCGCTGGGCGCTGGATGAGTCGTATCGAAAGATGATCCCCGCCATTGATGCGAAGTTCGCCCGAGCGCAGCCCTCCTACTGCCCCGCCTGCAAGGTCGAGCTGGAGCCGGGCAAGAAGTTCTGCACAAAATGCGGCAAGAACATCGAGCCGCCGAAGTGCGCGAAGTGCCAGAAGCCGCTGGATCCCGGCGCGAAGTTCTGCGGCAGTTGCGGGGCCAAGGTCGAAGAGACCCCGGCGGCCAAGTAACCATCAAGGCCCGCGGGCGAGCGTCCCGCGGGCCTTTTTGTATCGATCGCATATTAGATAAAATTATAATGCATGTGCGTAGCATGAGATTATTGATTCATAATGCTGGCGTTGCGTGCCGTCGGCCGATATACTGCCGTCCCGCGTCGATGCCCGGTGTGCTGAGCGACCTCGTTGTTCGCGGTGCCTCTTGGAGACGGGATCATGCGCGTGCTTCATGACGGATCCTGCATCGACACGGCGCGTCGGACGGGCCTAGCCGCTCCCGCCGAGAGGCGCGGGCATGTCATTCTTGAGAAGCGGACCCTGTCCGAGGCCGTTCGAAGCTTCCGGGTTCATGCACCGGCGGTCGCCCGTCATTGCGCACCGGGGCAGTTCGTCATCGTCCGCGGCGATGAGCGGAGCGAACGCATCCCGCTGACCATCGCCGATTACGATGCGACCGACGGGTCCATCACGCTGGTCGTCCAGTTCGTCGGCGCGGGAACGATGCGGCTGGATGCCCTCCGCGAGGGCGAGCGGATCATGGATGTCGCGGGCCCCCTGGGGCATCGAAGCGAGATCGCCCGGTTTGGCACGGTGGTCCTGGTGGCGGGCGGGGTCGGCATTGCGCCGGTCTATCCCATCCAGCGCGCGATGAAGGCGGCCGGGAACACCGTGATTTGCATCCTCGGCGCGCGGTCCCAGAACCTGCTGTTCTGGGAGGACCGGATGCGGGAGACGTCGGACCGCCTGCTCGTGGTCACCGATGACGGATCCGCCGGTGAAAAGGGCCTCGTGACCGCGCCGCTCAAACGCCTCATCGAGTCCGGCGAGCGGATCGACCGGGTGATCGCCATCGGCCCGGCCGTCATGATGCGCGCCGTTGCCGAGACCACGCGGCCGGCGCGGATCAAGACCGTTGTCAGCCTGAATTCCGTCATGGTGGACGGGACGGGCATGTGCGGGGGGTGCCGCGTGGAGGTCGGCGGGGAAACGCGATTCACCTGTGTCGATGGCCCCGAGTTCGACGGACACGCCGTCGATTTCGAGCTTCTGCTCTCGCGCTTGGCGACCTATCGGGAGGCGGAACGGCGCCTCTCCGACCTGCATGCCAAGGCCGATCGAACGCGGCCCGTGATGCGGAAGGCGGCGTCACGGGTCCCCATGCCGGAGCAAGATCCCGCGGCGCGTCGCGCGAATTTCGACGAGGTCGCGCTCGGTTACACGGAGGAGCAGGCGCGCGCCGAGGCGCTTCGCTGTGTCCAGTGCAAGAAACCGCTCTGCATCGAGGGCTGTCCGGTCAATATTGACATCCCCGCCTTTATCCGCCAGATCCAGGAGGGGCGTCCGCTCGAGGCGGCTCGGACGGTGCGCGAGACGAACAACCTGCCTGCGATTTGCGGCCGCGTGTGCCCGCAGGAGACGCAGTGCGAGTCCCGGTGTGTCCTATCCAAGACGGGCCAGCCGATCGCCATCGGACGGCTTGAGCGCTTTGCGGCGGATCATGAGGCCGCGCATGACCGCACGGGGGGCGACCCGATGCGGCCCCCGAGCGGGCGCCGGGTCGCCGTCATCGGGGCGGGCCCGGCCGGACTCACGGTCGCATCCGATCTCGCCCAGCTCGGGCACAAGGTAACCGTATTCGAGGCTTTGCATGCCCCGGGCGGCGTTCTGGTCTACGGGATCCCCGAATTCCGCCTCCCCAAGGCCATCGTGCACCGCGAGTGCGACCGGCTGGCCGGAATGGGCGTCGAATTCCGGCTCAACACCCCGATCGGGTCCGGAATCACCGGCGATCAGTTGCGGCGCGAGTTCGATGCGGTCTTTATCGGGACCGGTGCCGGTCTCCCCGTTTTCCTGAACATTCCCGGGGAGAACCTGAAGGGAGTCTACTCCTCCAACGAGTACCTGACCCGCGTGAACCTCATGCGGGCCTACCGGTTCCCCGAATACCGGACGCCCATCCTGCCGGGGCGGCGCGTTGCGGTCGTGGGGGGCGGCAACGTGGCGATGGATGCAGCGCGCTGTGCGCTTCGACTCGGCGCCGAGACCGTCCTCTTGGTCTACCGGCGGACCCGGAACGAGATGCCGGCGCGCGCCGAGGAAGTCCACCACGCCGTCGAGGAAGGGATCGCGTTTCACGAACTGACGGCGCCCGTGCGCATCCTGGGAGACGAGCAGGACTGGGTTCGCGGAATCGAGTGCGTTCGCATGGAACTGGGGGACCCCGACGCCAGCGGGCGCCGACGCCCCGTCCCTGTCGCCGGCAGCGAGCAGGTGCTGGAGGTCGACCAGGTCATCGTCGCGATCGGCAATCGTCCGAACCCGCTGCTGACCAAAAACTGGCCGGCCCTGGCGCTCGATGCCCGCGGCAACATACCGGTGGACGGCAACCGGATGACGAACCTGCCCGGCGTGTTCGCCGGAGGCGACATCGTCACCGGCGCGGCGACGGTGATCGAGGCAATGGGGGCAGGCAAGCGGGCGGCAGCCGCGATCGATGCTTATCTGCAGACGCTGCCGGCTCGTGTACTGTGAACGCGCCGCGCGGGCTGGGCGGCCATCCGAGACCGGCGCGACACGCGCCGCACCGGGCTGCGAGACGCGCCGCCCCGGTCGCCTCCGTCAGTTGAAGTCGATGTCGAAGTGGTAAACCCCCTCCTCCAGATGGCTGCGCACCTGGCAGCCGCTCTTCTGGAAGACCGACTGCATCGCCTTGTTCTCTCGGAGAACTTTCGCGGTGAATCCGGCGATGCCGTTTCGGCGGGCAACGTCGATGAGCTGCTTGTGGAGGGCCGATCCGATACCCCGGTTCTGCCAGTCGTCTCGGACAACGAAGGCAACCTCGGCGCGGTTCGTCGAAGGGTCGAGATAGTAGCGACCGACGCCGATGATCGTCTCGCCGTGCGCTTCCGGAAGCGTGGCGACGATGGCCATCTCGGTCCGGTGATCGACATAAACGAAGTTCTGCAGCTGTTTCTGGGGGACGAATTTCATGTTCCGCATGAAGCGGTAGTACAACGTCTGCTGGCTGAGGGAGTAGATGAGGTCTTTCATGCGAGGCTCGTCGGTCGGGTGGATGGGGCGCAGGGTAATCTGCGTCCCATCCTCAAGCAGCACGGCGGTCCGAAGATCGGGCGGGCCGACGCGGATGGCGCCCTCCACGGAGCTCAAGTCTTGGCGGATGTACTTGGCTTCGATGGCCTTGTGCAGCAGGTCGGCGCGGAAGGAAGGATGGGCGATGCTGATGAGAGCGAGCGCTCGTTCCTGGATCGTCTTGCCGTGAAGATAGGCCACGCCGTATTCGGTGACGACATAATGCACGTCGCCGCGGGTGGTGACCACGCCCGCCCCCTGCGTGAGATGCGGAACGATGCGCGAGACGGTGCCGCCGCGCGCGGTCGATGGCAGCGCGATGATGGCCTTCCCCCCCGGAGCCCGGGCGGCGCCGCGGTTGAAGTCCACCTGGCCGCCGATTCCCGAGAAGAACTTCGTTCCGATGGAGTCGGCGCAGACTTGACCGGTCAGATCCACCTCGAGGGCCACGTTGATGGCCGTCATCTTGTGCTGCTGGCTGATGAGATACGGGTCGTTGACATACTCGGTGGGCCGGAAGGAGAAAGTCGGGTTGTTGTGAATGTAGTCGTAGAGCTTTCGGGTGCCCATGCAGAAACTGGCGACAATCTTGCCGCGATCGAGCGTTTTGCGCGTTCCCGTGATTGTCCCGGACTCCACCAGATCCAGGACGGCGTCGGTCAGCATCTCGGTGTGGATGCCCAGCTCGCGCTTCCCCTTCAGGAACTCCAGGACGGCATGCGGGATTCGACCGATACCGAGCTCCAGGGTGGCCCCGTCGTCGACCAGGGCGGCCACGAACTCGCCGATCCGGCGCGTGACGTCGTTGGGCTGAATCGGGGTCAGCTCGGGCAGTTCGGCGTCGACGGGAACGAGAAGGTCGAGATCGTTGACATGCAAAAAGCTGTCGCCGAGGGTTCGCGGCATGCGTGAATTGACCTGGGCGATCACAAGCGAGGCGTTCTCGGCGGCGCTCTTGACAATGTCGACGGAAACGCCCAGGCTGCAGAACCCACGTTCGTCGGGGGGGGTCACCTGGATCAGGGCGGCATCGAGCGGGAGCCGACCGGACGACATCAGCCGGGGGATGTCGGATAGGAAGATCGGGGTGTAGTTGCCGACCCCCTCCTGGATGATCGATCGGACGTTCTCGGCGATGAAGAAGCTGTTGACAATAAAGTTCGTCGAGAGCTCCTTGAGGGCGTACGGGGCATCCCCGACGGTCAGGAGATGGACGATCTCCGTGTCCCTCAGATCGTCGGAACGCGCGGCGAGGGCGTGGACCAGAGCCAGCGGCTGGGCGCAACCGGTTCCCACGAAGACGCGCTGACCGGGCCGAATCGCCGCGACGGCCTCGGTCGGAGAGGCGATCAGGTCGGAGTACTTCTCGCGCCAGTCGGGGTCGATCCCCGCCTTGCGATCAGCTGCCGTCGGGTTCATCGGGGCCTCCCCCGGGAGAGGGTCATGCGCGCGTCGGCGGCGACGGGCGGCGTGCCCACCTCGCCGACGATGAAGGGGTTGATGTCGAGCTCGGTGATTTGCGGGAAGTCGGTCACCAGCTGGCTGATCCGCTGGAGGCCTCCTGCGATGGCCGCGATGTCCACCCCCGCCTGTCCGCGCGCCCCCTTGAGGAGGGCGTAGGATCGGGTGCCCATCAGCATTTGGGTCGCTTCCTCGGCGGTCAGCGGCGCGAGATGGAAGGTGACGTCCTTCATCACCTCGACAAAGATGCCGCCGAGGCCGAACATGAGCATGGGACCGAACTGCGGGTCGCGCGTCATGCCCAGAATGACTTCGCGGCCGCGGGCGCACATCCGCTCGATGTAAACGCCGTCGAGTCGCGCCTTCGGCGCCCGCTGGGCGATCCGCAGCATCATCAGATCGTAGGCGTCTCGGACCTGTTCGGGGGTGGACAGGTTGAGCTTGACGCCTCCGAAGTCGGACTTGTGAAGGATGTCGGGGGAAGCGATCTTCATGGCCACCGGGAATCCGACGGTGGTCGCGATCTCGATGGCTTGGTCGACGTTGATGGCCAACTGGCCGGGCGGCACGGCGAAATCGTAGGCGCGCAAGATCTCCTTGGCTTTCACCTCGCCGATCTGGAGGTTGCCGACCCGCTGATGCCGCGCGATGATGCGCTCAACGCGGCGCCGGTTCACGGGGAACCGCGTCACAATGCGAGGCGGGCGGCGGCGCCAGGCGGCGTAGTCGCACATGGCCTGCAAAGACGCCACGGCGCGTTCGGGTGACGGGTAGTCCGGGATGGCAGCGGCCATCAAGGCTTCACGCCCCGCCTGGACGTCTTCCCCGCCCATAAACGAGGCAAGAACGGGTTTGTTCGAACCGCGGGCGGCGTCGGCGACCGCGCGGGCCGTCTCCACCGGCTGAGTCATGGCCTGCGGGGTCAGAATGACGATGGCCGCGTCGACGGCGTCGTCGGCCAATACCGACTTCAGGGCCAAGCCATAGCGGCCGGCGTCCGCGTCGCCGAGCACGTCGACGGGATTGGCGACGCTGGCGGCGGCGGGAAGCTTCGTCTTGAGGGCATCCGCGACGGCGGGTGTAAGGGAAACGACCTGCAGCCCCGCCTCCTCGACCGCGTCGGCGGCCATGATCCCGGGGCCTCCGGCGTTGGTGAGAATGGCAACCCGGTTGCCCCGCGGCAGCGGCTGCATGGAGAGCGCGGAGGCGTAGTCGAACAGAGCCTCGAACGTCTCGGCGCGCACCACGCCAGCCCGCTTAAAGGCCGCGTTGTAGGCGATGTCCGCGCCAGCCAGGCTTCCGGTATGCGACGAAGCGGCCTTGACGCCGGACGAGGTGCGCCCCGACTTGAAAATGACGACGGGCTTGACCGCGGCCGTGGCCTCGGCGATCCGGACGAACTCGTCCCCGCTCCCGATGCTCTCCAAGTAGCCGCAGATCACTCGGGTGGCCGGATCGGCGGCGAAGGCGGACAGGAAATCGATCTCGGTCAGATCGGCCTTGTTGCCGATGCTGACGAGCGTGGCCAAGCCGAGCTTGCGCGTCGACGCCCAGTCGAGGATGGCGGTGCAGAGCGCGCCGGACTGGGACAAGACCGAGATGCCACCCGGGGGCGGCATTTTCGTGGCGAAGGATGCGTTCATCCGATGGTGGGCGTTGATCAGGCCGAGACAGTTCGGCCCCATCAGCCGCACCGCGTGATCGCGACAGAAAGCCACGAGTTCCTGCTCGCGCTTGGCCCCTTCCGCTCCCGTCTCCTTGTAGCCCGCCGAGATGACGACGATCGCTCGAGCCCCTTTCTTGACCGCGCTCTCCACGGCGGCAAGAACGGCGGGCTGGGGCACGACCACGATTCCCAGATCGATCGATCCCTCGACCTCCTTCAGGTCCTTGTAGCACTTCAGCCCGAGGATCTCCGGGGCGGCCGGGTTGACGGGGTAGATGGAACCCGAGAACCCGCCCTTGATCAGGTTCTCGACGATCGCGTATCCCACCTTGCCGGGCGTTCGCGACGCGCCGAAAACAGCGATCGAGCGCGGCGCCAGCAGATGATCCAGCATCACCGTGCGCTCCGATTCGCAACGCGCCTGACCTACCCGAACCGCTCACGCGGCGGCGGCGTTCGCCGTAAGGTCCTCGGACGGCTTCGGCGGACGAAGCACGAGGGCGATGACTCCGGCCAGCACGCAGGCACCGCCCGCGATATAGAAGGCCGTCTGGTAAGTTTTGCTGGCATCGTAGATCGTGCCCGCCATGATGGGCCCCAGGATGCCCCCCACCCCGTATGCCGTGAAGACGGCTCCGTAGTTGGCGCCCAGGTTCTTCGTGCCGAAGAACTCGGCCGTCAGCAGGGGGAAGAGCGCGAAGTTGCCGCCGAAATTGAATCCGACCCAACAGCCCGCCACGGCCAGCTTGAGCTCGGTGGAGCCCATCGTGGGCAGCAGGAACATCATGGCGGCTTGCAGGAAAACCATCAGGATCAGGGCGACGCGGGCGCCCATTTTCTGGGAAAGCGTCCCCCAAACGACGCGCCCGAGGCCGTTGAAGAGGGCCAGCAGGCCGATCGCATTCGCGGCGGCGGCGGCGCTCAGGCCCCCCTCCTTTTCCCCGAAGTTCTTTAAGGATCCGATAACCATGAGACCGCATCCGGCGCTCAAGACAAAGGCCGCCCAGGTCATCCAGAACTGAGGCGTGCGCACCGTCTGGCCCTGCGTCAGATTATCAGCGGACTTCTTCGCCCCGCCGGCCGGCTGGGGCGGGGTCCATCCCGCCGGCCGGTAGTCCGCGGGGGGGGTGGAGAGCAGCAAGGCGCCGAGAACAACCGTGACCGCAAAGATGCCGCCGAAAATCAAAAAGGTCCCATTGACGCCGTACTGATAGATGAGCTGGGCCCAAGATCCGGCCAACTTGACGAAGATGAAGGCCCCGGCTCCAAATCCGGCTACGGCCAGCCCGGTGATGAAGCCCTTCATATCAGGGAACCATTTGACGGATGCGGCAATCGGGCAAACGTATCCCAGCCCGATCCCCGCGCCGCCCACCAGCCCGATGAAGATCAACATGAGCGGGAAAGACGTGCCCGACAGGCCGCCGAGCACGTAGCCCAAGCCGAGAATCACGCCGCCGACCAGCGCGACGATGCGAGGACCGGCCTTGTCCTGCCAGCGGCCCGCCAGGATCATGACCAAGGCGAAAGCGGCCAAACCGGCGCTGAAGATCCACTGCGTCTGTTGGGCGGAAAAGCCGAAAACTTGGCGGTTGAAGACGGCGCGATCGAACGTCGCATCGATCCAGCTCTCCGTCAGGCGCGTTTTCTTGAAGTCGGCGATCGCATCCCGGGCCTGCGTCAAAGCGGCTTGGTCTGTGCCCTGCTGGGCTTTTGCCTGGGCCTCGAGGAGCTTCTTGAACTCGGATTGGACGGCATCGTACGCCCCTCGGTCGCGGACGCCGAGCAAGGTGGGATCCAGCGCCATGGCGACGTCGGGCGGCTTGTTCTGGAGGGCGACCGTGAACGCCCCCCAGGCGTAAATGGCCCCCAGACACAGTTGGATCAGGAGTGCCCCGACGACGATCCACCACCGATTTTTCGAAGACGCGGAGGATGCGGTTGCATCAGCCATCGGGGGCTCCTTGAAGATGGCGTCCGCTTTTCGGCTCAGGGAAGGCTGCGGACGCCGGATCATCTCGCGCACACCGGCCGGGGGGCGTCGGCCCCCCGGCCGGCTGCACGATTGAAGGGTCTGACGAAACGCTCCGCGCTACTTCCCTGTTTTCCGGCCGGCCACCAGCCGCTCAACAATCGCCGGATCGGCCAGCGTAGTGGTATCGCCGAGATTCGAGATTTCGTTCTCGGCGATCTTCCGGAGGATGCGGCGCATGATTTTGCCGCTGCGCGTCTTGGGCAAACCATCGGTGAACTGGATCACGTCCGGGCAGGCGATCGGGCCGATCTCTTTTCGGACATGAAGGTTGAGCTCCTTGGCCAAGTCGTCGCTGGCCGTGATGCCCTCCTTCAGGATGACGTAGGCGTACAGGCCCTGCCCCTTGATCTCGTGGGGCATGGCGACAACGGCCGCTTCGGCAACCTTGGGGTTCGAGACCAGGGCGCTCTCGACCTCGGCCGTCCCGATGCGATGCCCGGAGACGTTGACAACGTCGTCGATGCGTCCGAGCAGCCAGTAGTCGCCGTCGGAGTCGACGCGGCATCCGTCGCCGGTGAAATACAGGTTGTTGTACATCGTGAAATAGGTGTCGATGAAGCGGTCATGATCGCCCCAGGTGGTCCGCATCATGCCGGGCCACGGCTTGCGGATGCACAGCTTGCCTCCTTCGTTGGGGGCACAGGGGGTGCCGTCGTCGCGAAGGACGACCGGGTCGACGCCGAAGAAGGGGCGCGAGGCGCTGCCCGGCTTGAGCGTGTGCGCGCCGGGAAGCGGGGTGATCAGGATGCCGCCGGTCTCGGTCTGCCACCACGTGTCCACGATCGGGCAGCGCTTGCCGCCGACGTGCTCATAATACCAGAGCCACGCTTCCGGGTTGATCGGTTCGCCCACCGAGCCGAGGATCCGGAGGGAGCTCAGGTCGTACTTCTTGGGCCACTCGGGGCCCGCGCGCATGAGCGTCCGGATCGCGGTGGGGGCCGTGTAGAAGATGGTGACCTTGTGCTTGGCGCAGACCTGCCAGAAGCGGCCGGCGTCGGGATAGGTCGGGACGCCCTCGAACATGAGCGAGGTGGCGCCGTGCGCGAGCGGCCCGTAGACGATGTAGCTGTGTCCGGTCACCCATCCGATGTCGGCGGTGCAGAAATAGACGTCCTCGGGGTGGCAGTCGAAAATGGTCTTATGCGACAGCATCACATGGAGCAGGTAGCCGGCGGTCGTGTGACAGACGCCCTTCGGCTTGCCCGTGGAGCCGGAGGTGTAGAGGATGAAGAGGGGATCCTCGGCGTTCATGCGCGCCGGATCGTTCGACGGGGAAACCCGGGCCATCTCGTCATGGTACCAGACATCCCGACCCGCCTGCATGGTACAGGCGCCATCGCCGCGCCGGACCACGATGACGGTCTTGATCGACGGACACTTGGGAAGCGCCTCGTCGGAAATGCCCTTGAGCGGGATCTTCTTTCCCGCACGGAGGGAGACGTCGGCGGTGACGAGCAACTTGCACTGGGAGTCGTTGATGCGATCACGGAGCGATTCGGCGCTGAAGCCGCCGAAGACGATCGAGTGAATGGCCCCGATGCGCGCGCAGCCGAGCATGGCGACGACGGCCTCGGGGATCATGGGCATGTAGATGCAGACGCGGTCGCCTTTGGCGACGCCCTTCGCGAGGAGGACATTGGCGAACTTGCAGACGTCCCGGTGAAGCTCCCGGTAGGTGATCTTTCGGACGTCGCCGTCGGGCTCGCCCTGCCAAAGGATGGCCACCTTGTCCGCGACCGGGGTGCCGAGGTGCCGGTCCAGGCAGTTCACGGAGGCGTTCAACTCCCCGTCGGCGAACCACGTGTGCTTAATGACCCGCTTTTGCGTGTCCCAGGTGTAGTCGAGCGTCTTCGTAGGCTTCTTGAACCACGTCAACTGCTCGGCCTGCTTCATCCAGAACGAATCCGGGTTCTGGATCGACTCGTCGTACATCTTCTTGTATTCGTCGAATGACTTGATATACGCCTTCTCGGCGACCGCTTTCGGGGGGGGGAAGGTCTGGGACTGGCCGGCCAGCGACGTGATCGACTTCTGCCCCTCGGACATGCGTCGGTCCTCCTACGCGATGGGGTCTTCGCAACACGTCAAAATCATAAAAAGGTGCGATATGATACAGCATACGGGTGGAGAATAAAGCGAAAAACAGATGTCCCGCTCCCGCACCGCCGGCATTGTACAAGAGGCTGCGAACCGGACCGGTGCTAGTGCGTGATCCAGCGGGCGCCCGGGGATGCCGCCGGTTGGGGGATGACCTGGATCGGGGCCTGCTCCCCCCCGTTCTGGAACCGGCGCTCGGCTGCCTTCTCGTCCGCGTCCAGGCCCAAGATCACCCGCGTGAAAACGTCGACCAACCCGGGATCGAACTGGGTCCCGGCGCAGCGGCGGATCTCCGCCACAGCCGCCGCGGAAGGACATCCCTTCCGGTAGCTGCGATCCGAGATCAGGGCGTCATAGGTGTCGGCGATGGCGATGATGCGCGCGCCGAGCGGGATATTCTCCCCCTTCAGGCCGGACGGGTACCCCGAACCGTCATAGCGCTCGTGCTCGTGCTTGACCACGTCGAGCAGGCCGGCGAAGTCTTCGATCGGGGCGAGGATCTGCTCCGCGATCAGCGGATGCATTTTGACGTGCTCGTATTCGTCCGGGGTCAACAGACCGGGTTTGTTCAGGATGGTGTCTCGGATCCCGATCTTGCCGATGTCGTGAAAGAGGGCGGCACGCTCGATGCTCCGGATCTCCGAGTCCGGAAGCTCCAGGGCACGGGCCAGGGCGATGGCCACATCGGCGACGCGACGGGAGTGCTCCCCCGTGTAATCGTGCTTGGCCTGGAGGGCGGTGACCAGCGCGCTGATGGTATTGAGAATTTGATTCCGGATTTTCTCCTGCTTGTCCCAGAGCTCCCGGGTGCGCTCGTTGACGCGGGACTCGAGCGCCATCCGGTAGGAGGCCTCATACAGGCTCAGTCGACGGCGCCCGAGGGCGATCTGGAGCCGGAAGAGGATCTTGCCGGCGTCGAGGGGCTTGGTCAGAAAATCGCAGGCGCCGGCCCGGCAGGCCTCCAAGGCCCGCGCGGCATCCCGCTCCCCCACGCAACAGATCACGGAAAGCGCCGGGTCGATCTCCCGAAGATCGCCCACGAGGCGCAGGAGAACGCCGTTGGCAAATCCATCGTCGAGCACGGCGACGGGGGGCCGGTCCGTGCGCATCCGTGCGATCGCCTCGTCTGGCGTCGCGGCGAAATGATGCGCGAGTCCTTCGGCTTCGAGCGTGGATCGGAACAGGTCCGCGACGCCGGGGTCGCCGGACAGGATCAGGATTGGTTCGTCGGGCATCGCCGATTCCTGTGACCCGCAAGGTCGAACAGGCGATCATCCCCATATGGGCGACCGTCGTTTATATCAGATCGCCGCGCCGTGTCAACGCTCCTCTTCGTATTCATCGGTCGATGCGTCCATTTTCTGCACGCTTGACTCGCCGGGATGCGGCTGATAGGATGCGTGTTTACCGGTGGAGCCGATATGTCGGATTCCGCCATTCCCGAGGGCTTCAGCCGGATCGACCGGCCGGACGCTCAGCTTATCCTTTGCGATCCCTACCGAGCGCCCCTCCTCTCCTTTTTCTCGACGCCCCTCTCGGTCTGGGAGACACATCCGGAAGCCCGGCGGCATGCGGGGAAGGGCCTTCATTTCTCCATCCCCTTGCCGGGCCATGCGGGATCCGTTTTTGTCCGGCGCTGGAGGCACGGAGGGGCGGCGCGCGGTCTCGGCCGCTGGTACCCGGGCCCGGGTCGGGCGATGCGCGAGCTGCAAGCCCTGATCCGGGCCCGCCGGGCCGGTGTTCCCGTCCCGGAGCCCGTCGCCCTTCGGATCGATCGGGCCCCGCTCGGATGCCGTCTCACCACCGTCTTAGGGGACGTGCCCCACGAGGGCGATCTCCCCTCGGTGCTCGGAGCCTTTGACCGCGAAGAGTCGGAGCGCCGGCACCTGCGCCGCCGCCTGATGGCTCGCTTCGGGCGCGCGGTGGGGATGATGCATCGCGCGGGCGTCATCCCCGCTGACCTCCACCTGCGCAACGTGTTGGTTCGGAAGACCGCGAACCAGGATGCCGACATCTGTCTCGTGGATCTCGACCCGGTTACGATTCTGGACCGGAATCCGGCGGCCGTTGACCCGGAAGGGCCGGTCGTTCCGGCCTTGGCGCGTCTGCTCCGGTCGTGGCGGCGATGGGATCGCGCCGGACTTCGGGCAACCCGGACCGATGGCGCCCGCTTCCTGCGCGGCTATGCGCAGGGCGCCGGCATGGGGCGGGAGGCGTTGAGACGGCTGCTGAGCCGGGTGGCCGCGGCGCCGGCCGCCCGGATGGCGGGAGCCTCCCGCGATGCGCGCGGCGTGGCCTGGGTCGGCGGCGGGATCCCAAGCCCGGTATCCCGCATCCTGGTCCGCATGCCGAACTGGCTCGGCGATGCGGTGATGGCGATGCCGCTGCTGGAGGGCATTCGCCGGGCGCGACCGGAGGCCGTGTTGCGGGTCCAGTCGGCCGCACCGTTGCGCGACTTGTTCAGCCTGTCGCCCGTGGAGGTCTCCGTGATCGACGAGCGGCCCGAGGACGGCGCGACGCGCCGCGATGAGGATCTGATCTTGACCGTGCCCCGCTCGCTGGGTGCGGCGTGGCGGGGGGCGCGCGGACGCGGGAGGATCCGCATCGGATTTGACGGGCCGTTCCGGCGATTCCTGTACACGCACCGCGTGCGGGTGATCGGAGCCGCGGCGGGGCGTCATCGGGTTCACACCTACTGGGCTCTGGCCGCGCCGCTGGGCGCCGGTCCCTTTCCCCCGCCCCCGCGCCTGTCGATTCCCGATTCAGTCCGGGCCGACGTGGAGGCTCGCCTAGCGAACCTGGGGATTGCGCCGGGCGATCTCCTGGTGGGCCTGAACCCCGGCGCGGCGTATGGCCCCGCGAAGCAGTGGCCGCCCGGACGCTTTGCCGAGGTGGCCCGAGTCTTGGCCTGTCGCGGTGCACGGATCTTGATATTCGGCTCGGCCTCGGAGGCCCCGCTGGCGGAGGCGATCGCCCGGGAGACGGGTCGTGCGGCGGTCTCCGTCGCCGGACAAACGACCCTCCCCCAGTTGGCCGGGCTGATCGCACGATGCCGGGCTTTCGTCACGAATGACACCGGCCCCATGCACGTGGCGGCCGCCTTGGACGTTCCCGTGGTCGCCGTCTTCGGGTCCACGGACCCGGCCACCACGGGTCCGTTCGGTCCGCGTCATCGGGTGGTTCGGGAGCCGGTCCCCTGCTCGCCGTGCCTGTTGCGCCGCTGCCCGATCGACTTTCGATGCATGCGGGCGATCGGCGCCGATCGCGTCCTGGAAACGCTGGAAAGGATGATCGCATGACCGAGGGGGTTCCCCCGGCGGCGCCCGAGTCCGCCCGGCGCGATTCATCCCCGATCGCGCAGGCCGAACCCCGGCTGCCGGTGACCGCGTTTGTCGTGACCTACAACGAGTCCCGCAACATCGACGACTGCCTGTCCAGCGTCTCGTGGTGCGACGAGATCGTGGTCGTGGACTCGGGCAGCACCGACGACACCGTGCAAAAGGCGCTTCGATTCACCGATCGGGTGGTGACGAAGCCCTGGGAAGGACACGTCCGGCAGAAGGGGTTCGCGATGTCGCTGGCTCGGAATGATTGGGTCTTCCTGCTGGACGCGGACGAGCGCGTCACCCCGGAGCTGCAGGCCGAGATCCGGTCCGTGCTGGCGGCGCCCGGAGGCGCCGTCGGGTACCGGGTGCCGCGATTGACCCATTACTTGGGCCGTTGGATCCGGCACGGCGGGTGGTATCCCGACCGGAAGCTCCGCCTCTTTCGAAAGTCGGTCGGCCGGATCGTCGGCGAGGATCCGCATGAGCGCGTGGAAGTCGACGGGCGCGTTGAAGACCTGCGCGGGGACCTTCTGCATCATACGTACCGGAACTTGTCGCATCAGCTCCGGACCATCGATTTCTTCTCGGACATCGAGGCGGAGAACTTCCGCCGGGCGGGACGGCGGCCCAGCCTGGCCTGGATGCTGCTGCACCCGCCGGTGAAGTTCGTCGAGACCTACCTGGTCAAGGCCGGGGTCCTTGACGGGATGCCCGGGTTCATCATCAGCGTGGCGACCGCCTTCTACGTCTTCCTGAAGCAGGCCAAGCTCTGGGAACGGGATCGAACGGGGGGCGGCGGCACCATGGAAAGCCGGAGCTGACGATCGGGCTCGAGGCCGAAACGGACAGGGCAATATGCGCATCGCGTTGATCCTGTATCATGTCTCGGCAACCCGCGGCGGCGTGGAGCGGGTGGTCTGGACGCTCTCCCAGGCGCTGGCCGCTCGGGGACACGAGGTCCATCTCGTCTGCCACCGGCGGGATCCCGCCGGACTTCCGGCCGGGATCGCCGTGCAGGAGGTGCCGGCCGCAACATGGTCCTCGGCGCTTCGCTACGCCAGCTTCGCGCGGAACGTGGCCGCGTTTCTGCGTGGGGCGCCCTTCGACGTGACCAACGGCTTCGGGCGCACGTATGGCCACGACGTCGTGCGCGTGGGGGGCGGGTCGCACTGGGAATACCTGCTGCACACGAAGCCCGCGATGCGGAACCCGCTGGTACGCCTGATGCGCCGCTGGAACCCCCGCGATCGGACGATCCTGGCCCTGGAACGTCGCGCCCTGGCCCCCGGGACCTGTCGGCGGGTCGTCTGCGTCTCGCGCCGCGTGCGCGACGAGGTGAAGCGCTATTTCGGCGTTCCGGACGAGTCGCTCGTGGTGATCCCCAACGGCGTCGACGTCCGGCGGTTTCACCCGGCGGACCGGGCCGCTCGCCGCCCTGCCGCGCGGAAGCGACTCGGAATCCGGGACGACGAGTTGGCCGCGCTTTTTGCCGGGACGGGATTTGCGCGAAAGGGCCTGGAGACGGCGATCGGCGCCTGCGCCCGGCTGGCGAGCACGACGCCGCTCCGCTTGATCGTGGCCGGACGCGACGCGCCGGGCGCGTTCCGGCGCCGGGCCCAGGCGGCGGGTCTTGGGGATCGGATCGTCTTTCTCGGCGAATCCCCGGAGATCGAGTCCCTGTACGCCGCCGCCGATTTTTTCCTGCTGCCGACCCGGTATGATCCCTTCCCCAACGCCTGCCTGGAGGCCATGGCCTGCGGCCTGCCCGTGCTGACCACGGCGGTGACCGGCGTGGCCGAGATCCTCTCGCCGGGCGTCGATGGATTCGTCGTCGAGGCGGAGGACGGGGGGGCGTCCGCCGCCGCGGCGATCCGGGAATTGCTCGACCCGGCGCGGCGCGAGGCGGTCGGCCGGGCCGCCCGGTCGACCGCGGAGCGGCACGGCGTGGAGATCTTCGTGGATCGCATGTTGCGGGTGTACGAGGAGGTCGTCGCGCTCAAGGCGGCGGCCCGGGAGCAAGCGGGATGAGAGACCGGGTGCTGGCCGTGATCCCCGCGCGGTATGGCGCGCAACGATTGCCCGGCAAGCCGCTCCTGCGCGAGACGGGGCGGACGCTGATCGAACACGGCTGGAGGCGCGTGAAGGCCTCGCGGCGGATCGACGACGTGGTGGTGGCCACCGACGACGCGCGCATCCGCGCGGAGGCCCTCGCCTTCGGCGCCGAGGTGGCGATGACCTCCCCCGCCTGCCGCTCGGGAACCGATCGCGTGGCGGAGGCGGCCGCCGCGCGCCCCGGGGCCGGACTGGTCCTCAACGTCCAGGGCGACGAGCCGGAGGTCGATCCCGGCGCGCTCGACCGTCTCGTCGAGCGGATGGAGCGGGACGACGCGCCGATGGGCACGATCGCCTGCCCCTTCCGCGACGCCGCCGCCGCATCGGATCCCAACCGAGTCAAGGTCGTTTTGGACCGGCGGGGCCGCGCGCTCTATTTCTCCCGCGCGAATATCCCGTTCCGGCGGGACCCGGCGGCGGGCGTGGCAACGCTGCTTCACGTGGGCGTCTACGCCTTCCGGCCGCGCTTCCTCGAAACGTTCGCACGGCTGCCGTCGACGGACCTGGAGATCGCGGAGAAGCTCGAGCAGCTTCGCGCCCTCGAACACGGCCATCCGATCGCCGTGGAGGTGGTGGACACCCCGCCCTGGCCGGGCATCGACACCCCGGAGGACTACGCCGCCTTCGTGGCGCGTTGGCGGGCCGGGGCGGGCGGCTCGGCCTGACGTATCCGTTGAGGACGTGTTGATCGACACCTGTCCGAGGATCGAATGAGCAAGCATGTCTTCGTCACGGGCGGCGTGGTGAGTTCTCTCGGCAAAGGACTGACGTGCGGCGCGATCGGCCTGCTGCTGGAAGGCCGCGGCCTCCGCGTCAGCCTGCAGAAGTTCGATCCCTACATCAATGTCGACCCGGGCACGATGAGCCCCTTCCAGCACGGCGAAGTCTACGTGACGGAGGACGGGGCGGAGACCGATCTCGACCTCGGCCACTACGAACGGTTTACCAACGCCCGCATCTGCCGCGATTCGAACTACACCACGGGCCGCATCTACAACAACGTCGTCTCCAAGGAGCGCCAGGGAGCGTACCTGGGCCAGACCGTGCAGGTCATTCCGCACATCACCAACGAAATCAAGGAGGCCATCCGCCGCATCGAGGGACCGGACATCGACGTCGCCATCACCGAGATCGGCGGGACCGTCGGCGACATCGAGAGCACCCCCTTTCTCGAGGCGATCCGCCAGTACTGCCACGAGGTCGGCCGCGACAACGCCATCACCATCCACCTGACGCTCCTCCCCTACCTGAAGGCCAGCCAGGAGCTGAAGACGAAGCCCTCCCAACACAGCGTGCAGGTGCTCCGCCAGATCGGCATCTTTCCCGACATCCTCGTCTGTCGTACCGAGAAAAAAATGACCGACGAGATCAAGGCGAAGCTCGCCCTCTTCTGCAACGTGGACCGGGACAAGGTGATCGAGGAAAAGGACGTCGACTTCAGCATCTACGAGGTCCCGCTCGTCTTCGCCGAGCAAAAGCTCGACGAGGTGATCATCCGCCGGCTCGGCCTGACCGCCGGCCCCCTCTCCATCGACGGCTGGAAGGCGGTGCTCGAGGTGCTCCAACGGCCGGACGATACCGTCGAGATCGGGGTGGTCGGCAAGTACCTCGAGTTGCAGGACGCCTACAAGTCGGTTTGGGAGGCGCTCACCCACGGGGGCATCGCCAATCGTGCCCGCGTCCGGCTCCGTAAGGTCAATGGGGAGGACATCGAACGGGACGGCGCGGAGCGGCTGCTCGCCGGGATTCACGGGCTCTTGGTCCCGGGCGGGTTCGGGGTGCGCGGGGTCGAGGGGAAAGTCGAGGCGATCCGGTTCGCCCGGGAACGGAGGATCCCCTTCTTCGGCTTATGCCTCGGCATGCAGGCGGCGGTTATCGAGTTCGCACGCAACGTGGCCGGACTCGCGGGCGCCCACAGCACCGAGTTCGATCCCAAGACGCCTCACCCCGTCATCGCCATGATGGAGTCCCAGCGCGGCGTCTCCCAGATGGGCGGCACGATGCGCCTCGGCTCCTACCCCTGCTGCCTGACAAGCCCCTCCCGCGCCCTGGAGGCGTACGGCCAGGCGACCGTCCTGGAGCGCCATCGGCACCGCTTCGAGTTCAATAACGCCTACCGCTCGGCCTTCCAGCGGCTCGGCATGCGATTCACGGGCGTGTGGCCGATCGGCAACCTCGTGGAGGTCATTGAGTTGGCCGATCACCCTTGGTTCGTGGCCGTCCAGTACCATCCCGAGTTCAAGTCGAAACCGACCAGCGCCCACCCGCTCTTCAAGGGCTTCATCGCCGCGGCGCTTCAACACAAGCGCCATACGGAGCCGACCCCGCCGCCGGCCTCAGGCTGCACGACCTGACCGCTCGGTACCCGTTGCCGCGCCGGCCTTTGCCCGGTATGATGTCTCCTTGGTGTGCCATTGATGGGAGAACGAGTATGACCGAGGACGGCGTTCCCATCCGGATCAAGAAGGTGGACGAGGACTGGAAGCGGCGCGTGGCCGAGGAGAAGAAAGCGGCGTCGCCCCCGGTTCAGCCATCGCGAGGGACCGCGGGAACCTCCCCCGCCAAGTCGGGCGCGGCGGGTCCGGCGCCGCAGGACGGCGCCTCGGCGGCCTCGCCCGGCGAGGGCGCACGGTCCGATCCCCGCTTTCTTCAGTTCCTCCAGGGGATCGCCGCGCAGGCCCTCATGGCCCTCGGGCAGATCGAGGGGCTGCCGGCCCCGGACCTCCGGCAGGCCAAGGTGGTGATCGACTCCCTGGCCATGCTCCAGGAGAAAACGCGGGGCAACTTGTCCCGCGAGGAAGAACAGGCGTTGAAAGGGTTGCTGCAGGAGCTTCAATCGATTTACGTCCAAATGGCGATGTGAGCGTCGCGGACGCGGGGGAACGCCGGTGGCAACGACAAGCGGCGTCCCGGCCGAGTGGCTCTACCTGAACGGCGAGTTTATGCCGCTCCATCAGGGACGGGTCCCGGTCGAGGACCGCGGCTACCTCTTCGGGGACGGCGTTTACGAGGTCGTCCGCCGGTACGCGGGGCGATTCTTCCGCCTGGGAGAGCACCTGGCGCGGCTGCGGGCGAGCGCCGCGGCGATCGATCTGGCCGTGCCCTGGACGGACGCGGACCTGGCGGCGGTCTGCGAGACGCTCGCCGGACGGTCCGGCCTGGAGGACTGTACCGTCTACTTCCAGATCACGCGCGGCGTCGCCCCCCGTGCCCACGCCTTCCCCCGGGGCGTGCCGCCGTCGATCATGGCGTTCGCACGCGCCGTCTCGGCCCCCTCCGCCGCCCAGCGCGCCGAAGGCGTCCCCGTCGTCAGCGTGACGGACGATCGGTGGGGACGATGCCACATCAAGTCGATCAACCTGCTGGCCAACGTCCTGGCCAAAGAGAAGGCCCTCGAAGCCGGCGGTTTCGAGGGCCTCTTCGTGCGGGACGGCATCGTGACCGAGGGGACGGTCAGCAACGCCTTTGGCGTCCGGGGCCGCACCGTCTTCACCCACCCCGCCGATCACCGGATCCTCCATGGCGTGACCCGGGCGGCCGTCCTCGAGGTCGCGGCCGCCGAAGGCCTGGACGTCCGGGAGGAGCCCCGCCCCCTCGGGGACTTCCTCGGCGCGGACGAAGTCTTCCTCTCGGGCACCTCGGTCGAGGTGCTCGGGGTCTCGATGATCGACAAGAAACCGATCGGCGCCGGCCGAACGGGTCCCGTCACGACGGCCCTGCACAAGGCGTTCGTCCGGCTGACGCGCGGGACCGCCTGATCCGCACGCGTCCGGCGAACCCGCGTTTTGAGCGCTTCAGTTCCCTGCCGATACAAGCCCGCCATGACCCTGACCTGCCCCCCAAATCTGGTCCAGATTATGGGTTAATGGGTGCCCCGTTGTTTGCGCCCTGAATGGCAGAGTTCAGGGCCGTGGCGGCGTCTTCAGGGCTTCGAGCCGCCTCGGCTGGCGTCCGGTATCTCAACGCGCTGTGCGGTCGGTCGGTGTTGTAGTGCTTCCTCCACTCCTCGACTATAACCTGCGCCTCGGTGTCGTTCCAGAATAGTTCCATGTTCAGGCACTCGTCTCGGCACTTGCCGTTGAAGCTTTCCGGGTAGCCGTTTTCCCACGGGCTCCCCGGCTCGATGTACAGAGGTCGGATGCCCTGCCTCTCCAGCCACTCGCGCAGGGCGTCGGAGCGGAACTCCGGCCCGTTGTCGAAGCGAACGCCCTCCGGCTTCCCGTGTCGTTTGATCGGCTCGCCCTGCGTCTCCCGGACGTCGTTGACGGATCGCTTGGGCTCCGCTATGCTGCTCGGCACCGCCGGACACGCCGTCCAGGCCGGTCTCAGCACCCCGGGGAGGATACGGCCATGACGCAGACCCGACGCGATTTCCTGGGCTCCGCCGCGGGGACCGGGCTCGGCGTGCTCGTGCTTCCGGGCGGATTGAAGGCCGCCCCCCTGGACAAGCTCAACATGGCCTTCATCGGCGCCATGGGCCGCGCCGGCGCCCACCACGGCGTGGCCGCCAACGAGAACGTCGTGGCGCTCTGCGACGTCGACGAGAACCACCTGACTCTCGCCGCCAAGAAATTCCCCAACGCCAAGCATTACATCGACTGGCGCAAGCTGCTCGACGAAGAAAAGCAGCTCGACGCCATCATCTGCTGCACGACGGACTTCACCCACGCCTTCGTCACGAACTGGGCCCTGAACCGGAACCTGCACGTCTACTGCGAGAAACCGCTGGCCAACTCCGTCGAGGAAGCCCGCACGGTCCGCGCCAACTATCTCAAGCGAAAAGAAAAAGTCGCCACCCAGGTCGGCACCCAACGGCATGCCAACGAGAATTTCAACCGCATCGCCGAAAAGATCTGGGACGGCGCGGTCGGCGAACTCCGGGAGGTCTTCGCCTGGGGCAACCGCCAGATCCGGGGGACGGACTACCTGCCCGCCGAGGGCTCCCCGCCGGCCACCCTCCACTACGACCTCTGGCTCGGGCCGGCCCCCTACCACCCGTACAACCCCGGTTACTTCGGCGGCTGCCTGAAATGGAACAAGTACTGGGACTTCGGCAGCGGGCAGGTCGGGGACATGGGCAGCCATACGATGGACTTGGCGTGGAAGGTGCTGGACCCCGAGCTTCCCACCACGGTCGAGGGCGAAGGCGAGAAGTTCAACCCCGCCATCGCCCCCGTCGAGCTGCATACCTCCTGGACCATCCCGGCGAATGAGAAGCGGCCCGCCGTCCGCCTCCACTGGTACCAGGGCGGCATGATGCCGACGGCCCCCGACCCGAAGATCGACTTGAAGAAGATCGATCACGGCGCCATGTTCGTCGGCACCAAAGGGTTCCTTGTGACGGGCTTCAACAAGCACGACCTCTACCCGCTGCCCGGCGGCGACCTCTCCCACTACACCCCGCGCCCCAAGGAGAAACAGTTGCCGGCCATGGGCAGTTTCCAGGGGGAGTGGATCAAAGCCTGCAAGGGGGACCGCAAGACCACCTGCAACTTCGACTACGCGGGAAAACTGATCGAGACGATGCTGCTCGGGCTGGTGGCGTACCGCGTCGGCAAGAAGCTCACGTACGACGGGAAAACCGGAAAGACGAACGACCCCGAGGCCGACAAGCTGATGAAGCGCGATTACCGACCGGGGTGGACGCTGGACGGATAGCAACGAGCGAAGCGACGTGCGCACCAGATAAGCAACGCCCGGCAACATCCCGGGGACCGCCATCCCGGTTTGCCACTCGGGCTTCCGGCCTTATCGCGAGCCGTCATCCGACAGGCACTCATCGCTTCCTGCCACGATCCCCCCCCGCCCCTTGATCAAGCTGAGGCAATGTTACTTTAAGTAACACGTCACGGCTCGCCCCGCCCCCTCCAAAATAATAGCAATCCATTGCAGCAAAACGACTTGCGGCAGATCCGCTCCTCTGGCACGCTATTTGCATATACCCCTCCCGCGGCCGGCGAAGCCCCCGGGCGCCAGGAGGTGAACCGTGAATTTCGATAACGCTTATGAACGGTGCGAATTCGACAGCGTCTCGTGCGCCGCTATCGAGGTGCGGGACCCCACGGGGAGCCGCCTGCGCATCCCCGAGCGTCTCATCCAGTCTCTCTGGTACGACCAGTATGTCCGCCGAGACGCCCTCGTAACCGAGGACGGCCGCCGGATCACCGTCCTCTGCCCTGGTGCTTGGAGCCTCACGGGAGGACCCGATTTCCGGCATGCGCGACTCCGTATCGGCGACGAGCTGCTCACGGGCGATGTCGAGGTCCACCTCCGCAGCTCGGACTGGCACCGGCACGGGCACACCGCCGAGCCGGCCTTCGCCGGGGTGATCCTTCACGTCGTATTCGAGCACGACGCCGAGCGCCCCTGCCTCTCCGCCTTCCGTCGCGAGGAGATCCCGACGCTCGTGATGGCCCGAGCCATTCCGGCCGACATCGCCCACTTGGCCCGGATCGTCGATGTGAACGGGTATCCCGGCGCGGGCATCGGCGGTCTCGGGACGTGCAGCCGTCACCTCCAGGAGGAACCGGGGGCCTTCGCCGCGGCGCTGCGCGTCGTCGAGGAGGCGGGGGACGCGCGTTTCTCGCGGCTGTCACGCCGCTTCGGCCGGCTCCTGCAAGCCTGCGACGCGGAGGAGTTGCTTTACCGAGGATTGATGGAGGGGCTCGGGTTTCGCCGCAACCGAGTCGCGTTCTCCGAACTGGCGAGACGGCTCCCTTGGGAACGCCTGCGCGCCTCCATCCTCGACGCCCCCTACCCCCGCCAGGTTCTCCTGCTGCAAGCCGCGATGATCGGTACCGCCGGCTTCCTTGGCAACGAAGCCCTCGACGACGAGGATCCCGATACGCGAGCGTACCGGCACGACCTTCTGGATGCCTGGAAGCAAAGCGGCATGACTCCAATCGACGGCCCCATGCCCCCCTCGCTCTGGCGCTTGCGCCTCGTCCGTCCCTATCACCATCCGCTCCGCAGGATGGGCGGCATCGCGCATGTCCTGGCCGGACGCGCCCGGGACGGCCTGGTGCCCGATCTCGTTGACCGGCTCCTGGCGAATGGGGACCGCACGGCCGCGTTGGACGGCTGCTTCGAACCCCAGCCTTCGGTCTACTGGTCGCGAAGATCGGGCTTCGGTCCCCCGGCCTTCGCCGAACCGGTTCGCCCCCTCGGCATCGGGCTGGGAAGGACGATCGCCCTGAATGTCCTCCTCCCGTTCGCCTCGGCGCTGGGACACCACCGGCGCGACGCGGCGCTCGCTCGGGCGGCCCGGGATGCATTCCGGGCATTCCCGCCCCCGGACGCAAATGCCGTCACGGCCTTCGTGCTGCACCGGATGCTCGGCTCGCGACAAGACCGGCGGCGCCGCGACTGGCGCAAGGCCCTCACGGCCAGCGCCCGCCGCCAGCAGGGCCTTCACCAGATCTACCGCGACCGATGCGCGCGGGGACCGGAGGGATGTGAGGGATGCCCGGTGGTGGACGGCATGCGCTCGGCCGGCCCGGAGGCGGACGCCTGACCGGCTGCTCCAGGAACGGACGGAGGCGGCGTGAAAGGACGGCCGCGCCGAGGCTGCGCTTGAGCGCAGGATCGGCGTGGGGCGGCGTGGATCCGGGGGCACGCGCCCGCCCGCCGCGGAACGCGCGTCCCGGCGACGGCATCACGCCGGCTCGCCTCCCGACGCTTGCTCCGCTTCTTTCCCCGCGGCATCCGCGTCGGGCTCCGGGCCAATCGCTTCCGGGGCCGAATCGTCCCCGTCAACCTCTTCGCTCGCATCCGGAGCCTCGCCGGGCGCATCGGCGGTCGGCGGGGCGACGCCCGGATCGGGCGGCTCCTCCTCGCTGGAGACGCTGGCCACGGACACCAGCGAATCCCCCTCCTCGAGCGAGATCAGCCGCACGCCCTGCGCGGCACGGCCCATGGCGCGAATGCCGGCCACGGACGTGCGGATGACCAGGCCCTTTCCGGTGATCAGGATCAGGTCATCGGTGTCGCGGACGCTCTTCAGGGCGATCACACCGCCGTTCCGGTCTCCGGCCTTGATATTGATAATGCCCTTGCCGCCGCGGGACTGGCGGCGATAGGCGTCGAATGCGGTCCGCTTGCCGTACCCCTTCTCGCAGACGGTCAGGATGGTGGCGCCCGGGTCGACGATGACCATGTCGCAGACGCGGTCGCCCGCGTCGAGACGGATGCCGGTGACGCCGTAGGCGGGACGGCCCATCGGCCGGAGCTGTTTCTCGGAGAAGCGGATGGCCAGCCCCTTTTCCGTGCCGAGGACGATCTCGTTCTGGCCGCTGGTGATCTGGACGCCGATGAGGGTGTCGTCCTCCTCGAGCGAAAGGGCAATGATGCCGCCGCGCTTGGGGTTGCCGAAGGCGGAAAGCTCCGTCTTCTTGACCAGCCCGCGCTCGGTCGCCATCACCAGGTAGCCCGAGTCAAAGGTCCGGACGGGGAAGACCGAGGTGATTCGCTCGTCCGCGGGGATCTCGAGGAGGCTGGCGAGCGGCTTGCCGCGCGCGGTCCGGGGCAACTCCGGCAGATCATAAACCTTCAGCCAGTGCACCTTGCCCTTCCGGGTAAAGAAGAGAAGGTAGTCGTGCGTGGAGGCGATGAAGAGGCGCTCGATAAAGTCCCCTTCCTTCGTGTCCGCCCCGATGACCCCCTTTCCGCCACGCTTCTGCTTCCGGTAACTGGCCAGGGAGACCCGCTTGATGTAGCCGGCGTGGGAGAGCACGATGACCTGCTCCTCCTCCGGGATGAGGTCCTCGACCTCGAACTTCTCGGCCTCGGTCGCGACGATCTCGGTGCGGCGCGGGTCGGCGTACTTCTCCTTCATCTCGAAGCAGTCCTCGCGGATGATGTCGAGGAGGACGGCCTCGTCGGTCAGGATGGCCTTGTAGCCGGCAATCTGCTCGCGGAGCGCCTGGAGCTCCTGGCGGACCTTCTCCTGCTCGAGGGCGGTAAGGCGCTGGAGGCGCATCTCGAGGATGGCGCCGGCCTGAACGGGGGTCAGGGCGAAGCGCTCAACAAGGGCCTCGCGGGCGGCAGGAACGTTGGGCGAAGCCTTGATGACCTGGATCACCTCGTCGATGTGTCCCAGGGCGATCAAAAGCCCCTCGAGGATATGCGCCTCGGCCTCCGCCTTCTCCAACAGGAACCGCGTCCGCCGCGTGATGACGTCCTTCCGGTGGTCCCGGTACGCAACCAGCAAGTCCTTGAGGTTCAGCGTCTGCGGCCGGTTGTTGACCAACGCGATCATGATGATGCTGAAGGTATCCTGGAGGGACGTCATGCCGTAGAGCTGGTTCAGAACGAACTGGGGGTCCTCCCCGCGCTTCAGCTCCACCACGATCCGCATGCCGTCCTTGTCGCTCTCATCGCGGATGTCGGCGATGCCCGAGATCGCCTCCTCCTTGACGAGCTCGGCGATCTTCTCGATGAGGGTGGCCTTGACCACATTGTAGGGGATCTCGGTGACGACAAGATCGAACCGGTCGTTTTTGCGCGCCTCGATTTCGACGCGCCCGCGGACGGTCACGAGCCCCTTGCCCGTCTCGTAAGCCTCCCGGATGCCGCGGTGCCCGCAAATGATCCCGCCGGTCGGGAAATCCGGCCCCTTGACGTGCTTCATCAGCTCGGCCAGGGAGATGTCGGGATTGTCGAGCAGGGCCACCACCGCGTCGCAAATCTCGCCGAGGTTGTGCGGCGGGATGCTCGTGGCCATCCCGACGGCGATGCCGGACGAGCCGTTGACGAGCAGGTTGGGGAACTTGCCGGGCAGGACGGAGGGCTCCTCGCGCGACTCGTCGTAGTTCGGACGCAGGTCAACGGTGTTCTTCTCGAGGTCCTCCATCAGCAAGGTCGAGGCCACGGTCAGGCGCGCCTCGGTGTAGCGCATGGCCGCGGGGGGGTCGCCGTCGATGCTGCCGAAGTTTCCCTGGCCGTCCACGAGCAGATAACGCATGACCCACGGCTGGGCGAGCCGCACGAGCGTCGGATAGACGACTTGCTCGCCGTGCGGGTGGTAGTTGCCGGTCGTGTCGCCGCAAATCTTGGCTGACTTTCTGAACTTGCCCGTCGGCCCGAGGCCGAGATCGTTCATCGCCACCAGGACGCGGCGCTGGGAAGGCTTCAGTCCGTCGCGGACATCAGGAAGCGCACGGGAGACGATGACGCTCATGGCGTAATTGAGGTACGAGTCCTTCATCTCGTCCTCAATCGCATGCAACAGGATGCCGTGCGATTCCGTGGCCATGAGCGATCGTTGCCGAGTCTGCCGAGGTCCCTCGGGACCCATTTAAAAACGCGCTATATTACTCGTTTTTCCCTCTTATCACAAGGGACGCGCGACGGCACGGGGGCCGCGTTCCTCCGATCGGACGCCGGCATCTGAAAACGGGGCCTGAACGCCGCCGGCGCGCGATATACGAGCCTTCTTTCCTGGCCGGCGGCCCGGAGACGGTCCGTGCGATTTTTCAAAAAAAACGCCCCCGGGGCGTCGCCCCGGAGGCGCCGGTCAATTCCACAAAGCCAGCCCCCGCCCTACCGATCCTCCGCCCACATCTCCTTGAACGACACGGCCAGTTCAAAGTCCTTGCCGGTCCCGAACCGGACCGGGACACAGATGGCGCCGATTCCCTTGTAGCGGTTACCCGCCATGCGAAGATGGATCGAGAACTGCTGGGCGGGCAGCACTTTCTTCTTGAGCATGAATTTCGCCAACAGAGCGCCCTTCAGGCTGATATCGCGCACCAGGACCAGCCCCGTGTCGAACGTCTTCCCGTTCCGAAGCTTGATGGCGATCTTGGCCGGCAAATTGATCTCGCGGCGCGGGACAAGCCGGGAATGCTCGCGAACGGCATCCTGGATCAGATGGGATCGGGATGGCGCGACAGGGCTGGTCATGGTCGGTCCTCCCTCGACTGTGCGGACGGCCGGAGCCGACGGCGCCCGGGGCTCGAGGCCCCGGGCGCCCCGCCGGCAAACCGGCTCGAGGCTTATTTTTTCCCGCCCTTCGCGCCCTTCCCGCTCTTGACCGCGGCGGCCTTCTCCTCGATCACGGCTTGGGCCGCCGCCAAGCGGGCGATCGGCACGCGGTACGGGCTGCAGGAGACGTAGTTCATGCCGACGCGGTGGCAGAATTTCACCGATTTCGCTTCCCCGCCATGCTCGCCGCAGATGCCGACCTTCAGGTCCTTGCGGGTCGCGCGTCCCTTTTCGATGGCCATCCGGACCAGCATCCCCACACCGCTCTGGTCCAGCGATTGGAACGGATCGTCGGCGAAGATCGCCCGTCCGCCGTCCTTCTCGGATCGGACATAATCGGGCAGGAACCGCCCGGCATCGTCGCGGCTGAGCCCCATCGTCATCTGGGTGAGGTCATTCGTGCCACACGAGAAGAACTCGGCGACTTCGGCAAGCTGGTCGGCCAGCAGCGCGGCGCGCGGGATCTCGATCATCGTTCCAACGAGGTAGGTCAGTTTGCCCTTCAGCCCGGCCTTCTCGAGAAGGGCGTCGGCGACCTTCCGGGTCTGCTGCTCGAGAATTCGCAGCTCCTTTCGATCGATCGTCAGCGGATGCATGATCTCGGGATAGACCTTGATGCCGCGCTTCGTGCAGGCAATGGCGGCCTCGATGATGGCCGTCACTTGCATGTCGAGAATCTCGGGATAGGTGATGCAGAGACGGCATCCGCGGTGGCCGAGCATCGGGTTGGACTCGTGGAGCTGCTCGCAGCGGTGCCGGATCTTGTCGGGGCTCAGGCCCGTCACCTCGCTGAGCTTGTTCACGCCCGCATCGTCCTTGGGGGTGAACTCATGGAGGGGCGGGTCGATGAGGCGGATGGTGACCGGCTTCCCGTCCATGGCCTTGAAGATGCCGACAAAGTCTTCGCGCTGGATCGGGAGCAGCTTGGCCAGGGCGCGCTTGCGGGCCTCCGGGGTATCGGCGACGATCATCTCCTGGATGGCCAAGCGGCGCTCCTCGGTGTCGAAAAACATATGCTCGGTGCGGCACAAGCCGATCCCCTCGGCGCCGAGTTTGACGGCGTTCTCGGCGTCGTAGGGCGTGTCGGCGTTGGTCCGGACTTTCAGGCGGCGGATCTCGTCGCACCAGCCCATCAGCGTCCGGAACTCCGCCGTCTGCTCGGGCTTCTTCAGCGGCAGGGCCGTGCGGTAGACGTCGCCGGTGGTGCCGTTGAGCGTAATCTCGTCGCCCTGCCGAAGAACCGTGCCCCCGACCCGAAGGGTCTTCGCCTCGGTGTCGATGTCGAGCGCCTCGCAGCCGACCACACAGCACTTGCCCCAGCCGCGGGCGACGACGGCCGCATGGCTGGTCTTGCCGCCGGTCGCCGTGAGAATGCCCTGCGAGGCATGCATGCCGCCGACATCCTCCGGGCTGGTCTCCTTGCGGACCAGGATGACCTTCTTGCCGTCGGCCGCCATCGCCTCGGCCTCGGCGGCCGTGAAGACGATCTGGCCGGCGGCCGCCCCGGGAACGGCGTCGATGCCCCGGGCGAGCGACAGCTCCTTGAGCCTCGGCGCGCCGACCTTCGCCACGTCGATCACCGGATAGAAAACGCCTTCGATCTGCTCGGGCGTAATGCGGGAGACGGCCTCCTCCTTCGAGATCAGCTTCTCCTGGACCATGTCCACCGCGATCTTGAAGGCGGCCGCCGGGAGGCGCTTCCCGGTGCGGCACTGGAGCATGTACAGCTTCTGGTCCTCGATCGTGAACTCGAGATCCTGCATATCCTTGAAGTGCTTCTCGAGCTGCGTCCGGACCTTGCAGAGCTGCTTGTAAGCGACCGGCAGCCGCTTCTCGAGCTCGCTCAGCCGCATCGGCGTTCGGATCCCGGCGACGACGTCCTCGCCCTGCGCGTTGATGAGGCAGTCGCCATAGAAGATGTTCTCGCCCGTGTTCGGGTCGCGGGTGAAACAAACGCCCGTGCCGCTCGTCTCCCCCATGTTGCCGAAGACCATCTGGACGACGTTAACCGCCGTACCCTTCAGGTCCGTGATCTTCTCGACGCGGCGGTAGGTGACGGACTTCTCGGCCTCCCAGGAGTTGAAGACGGCCATGATGGCGCCCCAGAGCTGGACCATGGGGTCCTGAGGGAAGGGCGCCCCCATGTTCTTCTTGTAGAAGGCCTTGAACTGGTCGCAGAGGTCCTTGAGCATCTCGGCGGGAATCTCGGGATCGGTCTTCACGCCGAGCTTCCGCTTCATCTCGGTCAGCATGTGCTCCAGGGGCTCCTTGGAGAGTCCCATGGCCGTCGTCGCATACATCTGGATGAAGCGCCGGTAGGCGTCGTACGCGAACCGGGGGTTTTTCGTCTTCTTCGCAAGTCCCTCGACGGACTCATCATTCAGGCCCAAGTTGAGGATCGTCTCCAGCATGCCGGGCATCGAGCGCGCGGCTCCGGAACGGACGGAGACCAGGAGGGGATCCTTCTTGTCGCCCAGTTTCTTGCCCGTGACCTTCTCAAGCTTCGCCAGGGCCGCCTCGACCTCCTTGTCGAGCCCCTTCGGCAGCTTCCGGCCAAGCGCGTAGTACTCCTCACAGGTCGGGATGCTGATGGTAAATCCGCCGGGGACGGGCAAGCCGATGCTGGTCATCTCCATCAGGCCCAACCCCTTGCCGCCGAGGATGTCCTTGCTCAGTTCCGCGCCCTTAGCCTCCGCCTTGCCGCCGCCGAAAAAGAAGACGCGCTTCATGAGAGGTCGCTCCTGGTCAAAGGAGGTGAACAGACGAAACGGGAACCCGTCATGGAATTCGCCACGAACGCCGCATCACCCGGCCTGGATCACAGGCCGCCGCGCACGCCGAAGTCGGTCATCTCCTCGGGTTCGGCCGTTCCCCGACCGGTCGCCCGATACCCCCGCGCCTGATCGGCCAGTTCCTCGAGATCCCGGCGCGTCAGGGCCACCTGCCAGAGGCGGGACCGGCCCGTCGCCTCGACCGCCATCCGGAAGGTCTTTCGGACCCCCCACGCCGGGTTTTCGATCCGGACGGCGGCCCGCTCGGCATCCGGGGCGATGACCACGGCCGAAACGCGGCTCCCCGTGAAGAGGTCCCGCAGCGCGCCGTACGACTCGAACCCCGCCTCGAACTCCTCCCGGGAGAGCGCCCGGCGCCCCTCGCGGGAAAGACACCACCAGGCGATCGTATAGCCTCCGCTGGCGATGGCTTCCCGAAAATACACAAACGTCCCCTCCGGCGTCTCGCACCGCTCGACCGGAAGCGGACCATAGGCCGGGCGATGGACGGCGCAACCGGCCAGCAGCAAGGCCAGCCCCCCGATCCGCCCCCGCCCCCTCACAACACCTCCCGGCTCAATGGAAACGAATCGAGCGCGACACCGAAGTCGCGCGACATCGCCTCTCCGCCGATAACAGGGCGAGCAATAATATCGGGGGGAGGAGGGGGGGTCAAGGGAGATTCCGGAGGGGCCGGCACACGAAATGAGCTGGGTTTTCCTCAAAATAAACGGGCCTGGCCGCGCGGGCTGCGACCAGGCCCTGGAGGGGGAAACGTGAGAGGGGGGCTCTCACGTCACTAGATATATATGTCATGACGGCCGGGCGGGTGTCAATAAAAACAGCCTCAGGACGCCGACCCCGCCCGGGCCCCCCGGATCTCCTCCAGAACCTCCGGATCCCGCTCGCCACGCATGGCCCGGGCCAGAATCCGCCCGCCCGCCCCGCCGTCCGCGCCCCGCTCCGCCAGCCGACCCAACGCCCAGGCTGCGTGGCCGCGAACCAGCGGATCGACATCCCCCAGGGCTCGTTCGAGCGCAGGGACCGAGCGCGCCGACCCTGCATTCCCGAGCGCAACACAGGCATTGCGCGCCAGCCCAACCCGCCCGGTACGGGCCACCGGCGTGCGCGCGAAACGCCTCTCGAACCCTTTCTGATCGATCACCGCCAGATCCTCGAGACGCGGATAGGCCGCCTCCGCGGACCGCGTCCAGCCCGGATCCCGGCCGGATCGGGCCGACCGGTTCCAAGGGCAAGCCTCCTGACAGGCGTCGCATCCGAAGATTCGCGTCCCCAACGAGGGACGCAACTCGCGTGGGATGACGCCCCGGTGCTCGATGGTCAGATAGGCGATGCAGCGGCGCGCATCCAGCTGTTTCGGCCCAACCAGCGCGCCCGTCGGGCAGGCCGCCAGGCATCGCGTACAGGTCCCGCACTTTTCAGGCACCGGCGCGCCCGGCTCCAGATCCAAATCGGTCAACAACTCGCCCAGCACCAGCCAGGAGCCGAATGGGGGGCGCAGCAGCAGGGTGTGCTTGCCCACCCAGCCCAAACCGGCGCGGACGGCCAGGGGCTTCTCGAGAAGGGGAGCCGTATCCACGGCGGCACGGAAGCGCGCCGACGGGAAGCGCTCGCGCAAGCACGCCGCCAGCGCCCGCAGTTTCCGCTTCAAGGTATCATGGTAATCGAGCCCCCGCGCGTAGCGCGCGATGGTCCCGCAAAGCACGCCGGGCCGGCCGGCGCCGGCACTCGCGCCCCCCCGGCCATAGGCGAGCGCCACGCACACGATCGACCGGGCTCCGGCCAGGACGCGCCGGGGGTCCCCCCGCCCTCCCCCCAAGTAGGTCATGGATCCGGCATGCCCGAGGGAGAGCCATGCGGCCACCGGGGTATCGTCGAGGGGCTCGGCGGAGGCGACGCCTGCCCCGTCAAAGCCGACGATGGCGGCCAAGCGCCTGACGAGGGCCGTACGGCCCGAAGAGGACACGGGGACCACGCGCCCTCCTCCTTGCCGGGGAGCCGCCCCGCGCGACGCGACCGTCGGACGCAAGACGGTCCGGAACCGCCGGCCGCTACCGCCGGATCCGGAAATGGATTCGGATCGGGGCCGTCAAGTCCTTGAAGGAGGCGCTGCAGAGCTCCTCGAACTCGGCGGCGTCCCGAACACCCAACTGGCCGCGACCGCCGGCGGCGACATAGGCCCACTTCACGCGCCCTTCGGCATCGGGAGTCAGAATGACGGCCCGGCTAAACCCGGCCTCCGCCTCCGCATCCGCCGCTCGCAGCTCGTCAAGCATCGCCGTAAAATGCTCCTGGCGAAAGAGAATGCCCATGCCGAGGGTCTCGGGTTTCCGGGTGTCGCTCATCGGAAGCGTCTGGTCGCCGAAGGTGTAGCAGAAATCTTTTTTCCGGATGAGCGGGATATCCCGAACGCCCGCAAAGCCGACGGCAACAGGGGGTCTCCAGCCGGGGCCGACCTCGAGATCGCAGGTCGCCCAGCGACGCCCGCCCCAAATGGTCATGGTCGCGCGCACGGTGCGCGGGGCGCCGTCAATAACCCAGCCCTCGTAGGTCAGGCGGACAACGGCCCGAACGGGTCCGTCGGCCAGGATCTGGGAGAAACAACAAAGCGCCGGTCCCTCCTTGGTCCGCGGGGTGGGCACAGGCCGCAGGACCCGCCCGTCCTTGAGAAACCCGAAGCCGCCGCAGCCCAGCGTCTCGCCGAGGGGGCAAACATCGGCCCCCCAGGATTGCGCGGTGCGGCCGGCATCGGGGGACCTCGCGAAGCGCTGAAGCGCGAGGGCCGGCTCGGGCTTGGCAAAGACGCCGATCGCGTTTCGGCCATCCTGAGTCAACCGAAACCCGATGGCGTCGGATTCCCAGGCCACCCCCCCCAGCTCGGGATAGACGGCCGCGTGCGCCCTCGGCGGATAGCGGATGAGAAGCGACCGACCGGCGTTAAAGAAGAGCTCCAGCCGCTTGCGTTCCATCGGTTTGAGGCTGACCTGGAAGACGAGCACGTCGGGCGCGCCGTCCTGGTCGATGTCGTCCAACTGGTAAGGCAGCTCGTTGGCACCGTCATAGAGGGTCAGACAGGAGGCACTGAACCCTTTGGCCACGGCGGCGAAGTCGGCCAAGGCGACGGTGATGTTGGCCGCCGGCCGAGCCACCTCGTGGGGGTTCTCGACCTCGAACTCCACCGTCTGATCCAGCGGGACAGACTGCCCGACACCGGGTCGTCGGCAGCCGGCGGCCAGCGCGGCCGACAGGACGGCCAAGAGGATCGCAGGGCGGGCCAGCGTCATGGCGTGTGTCTCCGATCGGCCCGTCGCCGAACGAGGCGAAGGCGGGGGATCATCCTACGGGCCATCCCCATCCGAAGTCAAACGCCTTTTGCCCGGCCGCCGGCCGGATCGCGCAAAATTGACTGTTGACATTTCATTGGAGCCCCCTACAATGCACCCCGTGAAGCCGCGGGTCGTCGGGCGACCCCGCGGGGTCCTTCCGGGGGCCCGATTCGGAAGGAGGTGGGGAGGAAAACGATTTCAGGTATCCCTGTTTTTTTTCTCTTTCCATTTCTCTCTGTTTCTTGATCGGAGGAGGACATGAAGAAGGTCGCGCTGGTCCTGGTGATCGCGTTGGTGGTCGTCGTGGGCGTCGGCTGCTATGGGACGCGCAGCGTCACCCGCTCGCTCGACGACTGGGGCAACGACATGCAGACGAACAACGCCTGGCTGGCGCAGCCGGTCGGCTGGTTCGTGATCCCCATCGCGCAGTTCTTCACCCTGATCTATGACGGCGTCATCGACACGTACTATTTCTGGGCCGAGAACGCGTGGAGCAACCGCGGGACCCCCTACGTCCACAAGGTTGTCACGAAGACCGCCCAGTAAGCCGTCCGCTGTCGGCAACAAAACCCCGGGTCAACGTGACCCGGGGTTTTTTGTCGCCCTCCGGCCGTCGTCCCTATTCGACCGCGTCTCCCCCGTCGAGGAACACAGGCCATGAGCCGCGTCACCGGGATCCTCGCCCTGCGATCGGCACGCCACGCCATGCGGGGTCTGCTCATTCCCCTGGCCGTTGCGCTGCCCGCCCGCGCGGAGGAAATCCCGCTGCGACTCCGACTTCGGCCGGGGGATGCATTCCGCCAGACGATCTCCGTCCGTGAGGCCCGGAGCCCCGTCGCCGTCAACCCCGCCGCCCCCGACGTGACCGCCACTCGCGAAGACACGATCGTCTCCCGCGTCCGCATCGAGCCCGGCGCGAACGGGGCAAGCCTCGTTCGCATGACGCTCGAGCAAATCCGGGTCGGCCGGACAGCTCCCCGCAAGGTCTTCCTCTACGACTCCGCCTCCCCGTCCCCCCTTCCCGCCGATCCCGAGACCCGTCCCTTGGCAGAGGCCATCGCCGGGACTCTCGGGAAGGAAATCGTCATGACCCTCGATGCCACCGGGACCGTCACGGAGATCCAGATGCCGCCTCAGTTCCCTCCCGATATCGCGTCCAATAGCGGCCCCATCGGGAACCCCCTCAGCGGGATCCCAGGCCTTTTTCCAAATCGGCCGGTCAAGCCAGGCGACCGCTGGACGCACGAGGCCTCTTTCGACATGCCGTTCCTGACGAAGGGGGTCGCGCCCCTTCGGCTCACGTTCGAACACACCTTCCAGGCGTTCGACGGGGAGGGCGCCGGCCGCGCGGCGGTGATCGTCTCCCAGATCGCCGTCGCTCCGCGAAAGGCAGGCCCCGGCGCACCGCTCCCCCCGCAGATCGCCCCGTGCACAGTCGGCGGTTCGGGAACGATCACGTCCCGCTTCCTCATCGCCGCCGGCTGTATCGCGCGCAGCCAGGGCGACCTGCGACTCGTGCTCACACCCGACCCCGAGTCTGCGGCGCCGGGCATCCGGAAGGTGCTCATGCGCCAAGTGATCGATATCGCCCTCGATCCGATCCCGGCGAACCAGTAGCGCAACATTTCCTTTCACCGCCTCCGCGTTCTGCTATCCTGTCGGAGGACCCCGTTCCGAGGAGGTATCCATGCCGACGGACCCGACCACGCTGGGGCTCGTCCTTGTCCGGCACGGCGAGGCGGAATCCGGGGGCGACGATGCGACGCGCGGTCTGACGACCGCCGGCCGCCGCACGATCCGCATGCTTTCCGCGGACCTGCAGGGCCGGAACCTCTCCCCCGCCGTGATCCGCACCAGCCCCGCGCGCCGCGCGCACCAGACGGCGGAGACGATCTTCAGCGCCCTCCCCGAGCCCGGCCCCGTCCGCCCCACCAACCAGCTCGCCTCCGGCGCGCGCGTCAAGGACCTCCTCAAGCTCCTCCGCGCCGAGTCGCCCGGCACCGACGTCGTCTGGGTCGGCCACATGCCCGACCTGGGCCGCATCGCCGCCTTCCTCCTCGGCCGCCCCGGCGAAGTCGATTTCAGGCCCGGGGCCGCCGTCGCCCTGCGCATCGACTTCTCCGGCCCCCTCCCCGCCGCGACCGAGGAGTGGCGCTGGGGCGCGTAGAAACGGGCGTGAACCGGCTTCTGCGAGGCGAGCGGCCGCGCCCCCTACGGCCCGGCCGGTTGCCCAACCAAGCCGGCTGGGGGAATGCGGGCTAAAAAAAGAGCCCGGCAGACTTTCATCTGCCGGGCCCGGGTCTGGCTGTTTTTCCAGCTACGGCGTCTGTAAATTCCGGTTCGCGGAATTTCGACTGCACGGCCGGAAAAAATCCGCCAAGCGGATTTTACAGCTTCACCACCTTCGTCGCCTTCGGCCCCTTCGCATCCTGCGACATCTCGTATTCCACCTCCTGACCGGGGGAAAGGGTCTTGAACCCCTCGCCCTCGATGGCGGAATGGTGGACGAAGACGTCCTTGCCGCCGTCAGCCTGCTCGATGAAGCCATACCCCTTCTGGTCGTTGAACCACTTCACCTTGCCGCGTGCCATTGAGAAATCACCTCCTCCCATGGCGCTTGAACAAAAAAAAACGCGTGGCTGGTAAGCCACGCGGTGACACGTCTCGATCCGGCGAGCGTTCACGTCACTGGCTTACATCACCTTCCGGACGTTGTGTAGCATATCGTTACCCCGCGGAAAGTCAAGGAATTTTCGGCCGTCGCAGCAGCCCCGAGGGGATTGGATTGTGACGATTGGACTTGACACCTCCTCTACTCGCTGATACAGTCGGCCACGACAGGTGGTGCGCGATTCCCCGCCGAACCGGGGTGCGCACCTGAAAAGGGAAGGCGGTGAGAAACCGCCGCGGTCCCGCCGCTGTGACCGGCGACGACCCCCCGCACGCAGGCCACTGGCCCCCAACCGGGACCGGGAAGGCGCGGGGGGAAGGATGACCCGGGAGCCAGAAGACCTGCCTGTCATCGCGCGCCCGATTGTGTGCGCGCATTCGGACTCGCCGATCCGGAACCCTGGTCGGCGGCCAAGCCAAGGCCCAAGCAAGCAGGGTGCAATCCTTGGCGGGAGGCGGCGCGACGCCGCCTCCCGTCAGGGATTTTTTTTTGGGGACGGGTGCCATGCGGCGCGCGGGTCGCCCGCGCGCCGCCGGGAAGGCCGTGCAAATCGGCCGCTGCCCCGCAACTGTGACCCCAACGCCGGGCCCCAGCCCGGCACCGAAACCGGACACGGCCACTGGTCCCCTGCGGCGGGGGCCGGGAAGGGTCCGGCAGTAGGGAGGCGCTTGAGCGCCACGGGGGAAGCCAGGAGACCGGCCCGTCCGTCCGCCCGCGCGCCGCGCACGGGCATTCCGAGGGGAAAGGAGCGTTGCATGTCGCGTCCCGCCCGCCGTGCCGGCCCGGTCCGGTCTGTCGCCGTTCTCGCCCTTTCTTTCGCCCCCCTCTGCGCGGAGGAGCCCGCCGGGCCGGAGCCCCCGCCGGCCGCACCGCCTCCGCCGGAGACCCGCCCGGAGCTCGTCATCACCGCCACCCGAGAGCCGTCCGAGGCGCTGCTCGCACCGGCCCACGTTACCGTCCTCACGGCGGAGGAGATCGAGCGATCCGGCGCACGCGACCTGACCGAGGCCCTGACCGCCATCCCCGGCCTCTTTCCCCGCCGCACCAGCAGCACCCCGCAGGATACGTCGATCGACATCCGCGGGTTCAACAACGGCGGCGGCAACGGCCAGCGCCTGTTGGTCCTCGTCGACGGCCGCAAGACGAACGGCGTGACCAGCTCGGCCACCGACTGGGCCGCGATCCCCCTGGAAAACATCGAGCGGATCGAGATCGTCCGCGGCCCCCTGGCGGCCCTTTACGGCGATACCGCCGTGGGCGGCGTGGCCCACATCATCACGAAGGCCGGCCAAGAGACGCCCTCCCGCCACCTCGCCGCAGGAATCGGATCCTTCGGCACCACCTGGGAGCGGATCTTGATCTCCGGTCGAACGGGCGCGCTCGGCTACGCCGTCTTCGGCCGCGTGGAACGGTCCGAGGGCTTCCGCGACAACAGCGACTACGATGGGTCGGAGGCGACGTTGCGCCTGGACTATGACATCCATGAGGACTGGACCCTCCGCGCCAAGAGCGGGTACCATACGGATCGCCGGCGCCGCCCCGGATCCCTCTCCAAGGCGGAGATCAACCAGTACGGCCGCGAAGCGACGGTGACCGCCGACGATCGAAGTACAATCTTCACCTCGCACACCGACCTCGGCCTCGAGCGCGGCGAGAAGCTCTTCTTTAAGGGCGCCGGCGAGATCGAGACGCTCACCCGGGGCCAAGCCTCCTGGGTTCACAACCGTTCCGAGGCTCAGATCACCTACCCGGGCTCGGGCGACACCGAGACAACCGACGACAGCGACCTCCTCCTGCTCACCCTCCAGCACACATCCGCCTTCCGCCTCCTGGATCCCGACGCCGCGGACTTCAAGGTCACGGCGGGCGTGGACCTCGGCTACGAGGTCTCCGACGCGCGCGCTCAGAACGACTTCCCCGCTTGGCTCTGGGTCAACATCCAGGACACCGACTACAAACGCCGGCTCCTGGGGCTCTTCGGCCGCGCCGAGTCGGCCCTCACCGACGCCCTGGCCGTCAGCGGCGGCGTCCGCTACGACCGCGCCCTCTTCAACTTCCGCCAACAGACGGAAGACCTTCTCGTGCCGGGAACCACGGAGGCCCACACGAGCGCGGCCCTCGACGCGTGGTCCCCCCAGGTCGGGCTCAATTACCGCTGGGGCGCGTCCACCAGCACCTATCTGGCTTGGGGACGCACCTTCCGCTACCCGAACCGCGACGAGCTGGTCGGCTTCCTATTCGCCGCCCCGGAGCTGAAGCCCGAACGCGCCGCGACCTGGGAGGCCGGCTTGCGCGAGGAATGGGGCCGCAGCTTTACCGGCTCCCTGTCCGTCTATCGCATGGATGTCAAGGACGAAATCTACTATGTCCCGCCGCCGGGCGGCGTCGGGTTCGGCACCAACCAGAACGTTCCCCGCATCGCCCACCAGGGGGTCGAGGTGACCGCCCGCGGCGCGGTCGCCGACCCGCTTTTCCTCTCCGCCGCCTACGCCTTCACGAAGACGACCGTCGAGCGCGGACCGCACGAGGGAAACGAGCTGCCCCTCACCCCCGAGCACGAAGGCATGCTCGGCGCGGAGGTGGCCGTCCTCGACGGGGTCCTTCTCACCGGCAGCGCCCACTACGTCGGCGCCCGCTACCTGATCAACGACCTCGACAACGACCGCGACAAGCTTCCCGACTACCTCGTCTACGACATCGGCGTCCGCATCCGGTATGGCACCGTCCGGGCGTGGGCCGTTGCCCACAACGTGACGAACCGGGAGTATTTCGACAGCGGCGGGATCCGGTTCACCGGCGAGGAGGCCTTCTACCCCGCGCCGGGCGTCAACTTCGAAGTCGGCATGCAGGTGGACTTCTAACGGCCCCCTCGGCAGGATGGGCGACCGGGAGGCGTCATGGAACCGATGCTGGCCGTCCGGAAACTCCGCTGCGGCTACGGTCCCCGCGAGGTCCTCCTGGGCGTCGACCTTGAGGTGAGGCGCGGCGAGTTCGTCGGGCTCCTCGGGCCGAACGGCTCGGGCAAGACGACGCTGCTCCGGGCCGTGACGGGCGTGGTGCGCGTGTCGGCGGGAGAGGTTGCCGTCGGCGGCGCGTCCGCCGTCCGCCTCCCCGCCCGGGAACTGGCCCGACGAGCGGCCGTCGTCCCCCAAGACACGACCGCGGCCTTTCCCTTCACCGTCCGGGAGGTTGTCGAGATGGGCCGGTACCCGCACGCCGGGCCGTTCGATCGGCCGACGGCCGCGGACGACGCGACGGTTCAGGAGGCCCTCGCCCGGACGGGGGCCGTGACGCTTCACGACCGACCCCTCGGCGCCCTCAGCGCCGGCGAACGCCAGCGCGTTCTCCTCGCCCGCGCCCTCGCCCAGGACACCCCCCTCTTGCTCGTCGACGAGCCCACGGCTCACCTCGACATCCGCTTCCAGGTCGAGATGCTGGACCTCCTGCGCGATCTCTGCACCGGCGTGCCGCCCCGGGCGGTCCTTGCCGTGCTCCATGACATCAACGTGGCGGCCCGCTTCTGCAGCCGGGTGGCGCTGCTGAAGGACGGCCGGATCGCGGCGGACGGCCCGCCGGTGGAAGTCCTCACCCCCGCCATGCTCCGAAACGTCTTCGGCGCCGAGGTCGAGGTGGTCCGGATCGACGGCGAGCCGCATGTTATCGTGGGCCGAACCGCCCGCGACGTCCCCGAGCCCACGCTGGCCCCTTGAATCCCCGTCCCGGAGTCCGGATCTTGAACACGGCCTTCTGAACATCGCCATGTGCACCCGCAACTGGCACCGCTCCCCCGCGATCGAACTGGCAGAGACCCTGCGGCGTCTCCGGGACGGGTCCGGGCGGACGGCCCGGACGGACCCCGCCCCCGCCGCCTCGTGCGGGGCGGAAACGCTCCCGTTGGTCAATCTGGCCGTCATGTGCGGGGCCGAGCCGTCCTTCGTCGCTTCGGCGACGACAGCGATCTGGCGCGTCGCGCCTCGGGCGTGACGCGCTCCGGGTCGGGTGCGCCGCGTAGGCGCCCGTTTCATGTGACGCGCCGTCGATCTCATGCCATGAAAACCCGCGCCCTCGTGAGCTGGAGCTGCGGCAAGGATGCGGCGTGGGCCCTCCACGTCCTCCGACGCCAGGGCGCCGTCGAGGTCGCGGGACTGATGTGCGTGGTCAATGAGACCCACGGCCGTGCCGCGATGCACGCCGTGCGCGAGTCCCTGATCGAGGCCCAGGCCATGGCGGCGGGGCTTCCGCTTCGCAAGGTCCTCATCCCCGCCCCGTGCCCGAACGAGCGGTACGAAACCGCGATGGCGGAGGCGCTTGCCCGCGCCTGTTCCGACGGGATCTCCGCCATCGCCTTCGGCGACCTCTTCCTCGAGGACGTCCGGCGCTACCGGGAGGACCGCATGCGCGGGACGGGCATCACGCCGCTCTTCCCGCTTTGGGGGAGCGACACGCGGGCGCTGGCGCGGGAGATGATCGCGGGCGGACTGAGGGCGCGGCTCACTTGCGTGGACCCGAGGAAACTGCCGTCCTCCTTCGCCGGTCGCGCGTTCGACGACGACCTCCTGAGCGACCTCCCGGCCGGCGTTGATCCGTGCGGCGAGAACGGCGAGTTCCACACGTGCGTCGTGGGGGGGCCGATGTTCCGGCAGCCGATCGACGTCCGGCCAGGCGAGACCGTCGAACGCGATGGCTTCGTTTTCGCGGACCTGCGGTTGAACGACAGGACGCCCGCCAGTACGCGCGCGGTCGAGAAGCAGCCATGACCCGGCTCCCCCCCCTTTTCCTGCTCGCCGCCGCCGCGCTCGCGGCCGCATGGAACGCGGTCGATACCCGCCGCGACGCCGTTCCCTCGCCGCGCCGCGCGCCCCCCCTCCGCGTCGTCTCGATCTCGCCCAGCACAACGGAGTGCGCATTCGCCCTCGGGCTCGGCAACCGGCTCGTCGGGGTGACCGCCTCCTGCGACCATCCCGCCGAGGCCCGGGCGCTTCCCAAGGTCGGGGGGCCGACCGCCGACCTCGAGCGGATCGTCGCGCTGCGCCCCGACCTCGTGATTGGGAACGGCCGGCTCGTGGGGAAAACGCTCGACCGTATCGCCGCCCTGGGGATCCCGACGTGGGGCTCCGCGTCCCGGTCCCTCGCGGATCTCTTTTCAGATCTGGAAGGACTCGCCCAGGCGCTCGGGGACGCCGAGGCCGGCCGTCGACTCGCCGGCGCGCTCCGTGCCCGCGGCGACCGCCTCCGGGCCGCCCTTGCGGAGGTCCCTTCCGACCGGCGTCCCCGCGTCCTGATCGAATACTGGCCCGACCCGCTCTGGACCGCGGGCGGCGGGACCTCCCTCGACGACGCCGTCGCCCTGGCCGGCGGCCGCAACGCCGCCGCGTCGCGGCTCACGGGATGGGGGACGGTCGCGTGGGAGTCGGTCCTCGCGGAGCCGCCCGACTTCTTCCTGCTGGCGCACGACAACCCCGAGATGTGCGCCCGGCGTCCGGGATGGGAGTCGCTGCGCGCCGTGCGGGAAGGACGCGTGATCCCCGTCAACCGGGACCACTTCGCCCGGGAAACGCCGCGGATGGTCGAGGGGATCGAATCCCTGGCGAAGATTCTGCACCCGGATCAGTTCCAGAGGCGCCAGGTCCTCCAGGACCACAAACAACCGCCATGAAGCGATCGCTCCTGCTGCCGCTCCTCCTCGCCGCCGGCCTCGCCGCGATCGCGGCGGCGACCGCGTTCGGGCCGAGCGGTCTCGGGCCGGGCGAGGCGATCCGCGCCCTGCTCGCCGGTCCGCCGTCCGGCCCCGACGCGGCCACCGCCTCCCTCGTCGTCTGGGAGCTGCGCCTGCCGCGCGCCGTGCTGGCCTGGGTCGTGGGCGCCGCCCTCGCCTTCTCCGGAACGATCTTCCAGGGCCTCTTCCGGAACCCGCTGGCTGACCCGTTCGTCATCGGCGTCTCCGGGGGCGCCTCCGTCGGCGCCGTCGCGGCCATCGCCTTCGGCGCCTCGATCTCGTTCCTCGGCCTCGATACCGTCCCGCTCTTCGCTTTTGCCGGCGGCGTCGCCGCCGTCGCCGTCGTCTACCTGATCGGCCGTTCCGGGGGCCGGGCCTCGATGGAGACGCTCCTCCTGGCGGGGCTCGCGGTCGGCGCGTTCTGCGCGGCCCTGACGACGCTGCTCCTGTGGATGAACGCGGGAGGGATCGCGGAAATGGTCCTGTGGCTGATGGGACACCGGGACGCCGTCCGCTGGTCGCACGTCGGGGCGGCCCTTCCCTACGTCGCGCTCGCCGCCGCCCTGGGAACCGCCCACGCGCGGGACCTGAACGCCTTGTCGATGGGCGAGGAGCAGGCTCAGCAGCTCGGCGTGAGCGTGAGCCGTGCGCGCCGGGCGCTGCTGGCCGCGGGGACGCTGGCCGCGGCCGCGTCGGTGGCGGTCTCGGGACTGATCGGGTTCGTCGGGCTGATCGTGCCGCACGCGATGCGCCGGTTGATCGGGGCCGATCACCGGCGGCTCCTGCCGGAGGCCGCGCTGGCCGGAGGCGCCTTTCTCGTGATCGCCGACACCGCCGCCCGCATCCTCCCCCCGTCCGGCCTCCCCCTCGGCATCGTCACCGGCCTTTGCGGCGGGCCGTTCTTCCTGTACATCCTGAAGCGAAAACCGGCGCCCTGAGCCGCACCCGGACAAGGCCCCGCCCGCCTACGTCCGCGCGCGCCCCTCCGGCGGAACGTTGCGGGCGAACCCGGTCACGCCTCCGCAACCGCCCGGGCTCCGTCGAGGTCCGCCACGTCACCGCGTCCGACGCAAACAGCTCCAGGCAGCCGCACCGAACGCACCGATAGGCGGTAACGGCCCGGCGGTCCGGCTTGAAATCCCATTCACGGAGCCGGCGGCGCCCCGTCGGGGCGCCCGCCCCGCCCCGTCCCGCGCCGCCGGGCAACGGCATCCCGGAGCACATACTCGATCTGGGCGTTCACGCTTCGCAACTCCTGCTGCGCCCAGGCTTCCAACTCACGCCAGAGCGCGGGATCGATGCGCAGCAGGAACGGTTTCCTGGATTCCATGAATCACGCTCGAGCGACGACCCTCGTGAGACGAATGAGGCCGACGAGACGACCCGTTTGAACGCCAGGACGGCGCATCGCCCCCTCCACCGTCCAGGGCGCCGCGCACGCCCTCCCCCCATCGCCGTCCCCGCTCCGACGCCCGGTCAGTGATAGAGCGTCCCCGTGTTGATCACCGGCTGCGCCTCCGCCTCGCCGCAGAGCACGACGAGAAGGTTGCTCACCATCGAGGCCTTCCGCTCCTCGTCGAGCTGGACGACCTGCTTGGCCGAGAGGTCCTGGAGCGCCATCTCGACCATACTGACGGCGCCGTGGACGATTTTCTGGCGGGCGGCGATGACGGCCTCCGCCTGCTGCCGCCGGAGCATCGCCCCGGCGATCTCCGGCGCGTAGGCAAGGTGCGTGAGGCGAGCCTCCTCCACGACGACGCCAGCCTTCTGCAGCCGCGCCTGCAGCTCCTTCGCCAGCGCGGCCGACACCTCGTCCGTGTTGCTGCGCAGCGTGATCTCCGCCCCTTCCCCGTCGGCGGGGTCGTAGGCGTACTCGCTGGCCAAGTGGCGGACGGCCGACTCGCTCTGGACCCGCACATACTCCTCGTAGTTGTCCACGTCGAACATCGCCTGAGCCGTGTCCTCGACGCGCCAGACGACGACCGCCGCGATCTCGATGGGATTGCCCCGCTTGTCGTTGACCTTCAGCATGTCGCCGTTCAGGTTCCGCGAGCGAAGCGAGATCCGCTTCTTCGACATGAAGGGGTTGGTCCAGAAAAAGCCGCTCGCCCGAACCGTCCCCCGGTAGGCCCCGAACAGGATGAGCACCCGCGCCTCGTTCGGCTGGAGGGTGAAAAAGCCAAAAAAGAAAACAAATCCCAGAATCGCGACAACCAGCCCGACGACCGCCCCGACCCCGTACAGGGCCGTGCGGTCCGGGGGAATCGGCCGCGGCTCCGCACGCACGGGCGGCACGGGATCCTGCACCGTCAGGCCTTTCGCCCGGGCCTCGGAGGCCGACAACCGAGCCTCCTCATAAACCCTCATGCGCATCTGGTAATCCCTTTCGGCTTCGAGCCGTCGCATCGACTCGTAGCGAATCGTTTGATCCGCCTTCGCCGCCATGACAAGCCCGCCCACGAACACCGCAATGCCGCCGATCAGCATCAGCAGATTGATCGCCAGCATCCCCCACCCGCTTCGCGCATGAACCCGGACCTCATTACTCATGGCTTGATTCCCCAAAAAGAATTGATAGCTAAATGATATCATTAAAATATCTACCCGTCAAGCGAAATGCCACTCCGGTCTTAAAAAGTTGGCAGACAATGGGATATGACGCAAAGAACGAGCCCGGACTCAAAAGGGCATGTCCGATAAGAAAGGGGTTGTCCTCGCCGAACCGTCCCGGATCGGACGGCTTGAAACCCCGCCGACGCCTGCCGTCCTGCCGGAGGCGCCCCGGCATGGCAAGGGGTTCAGAGCGCCATCGTTTTCCACCGGCCCCGCCGGTAGATAATAGCCGATACTGCGGCGCGAACAACCCAGTCGGCGACCGTGGTAATCCAGACGCCGGCAAGCCCCAATGGAAAAACGCGCGTCAGGAGCCAGACCAAAGGGACGCGGGTTCCCCAGACGCCGAAGGCGGCGATCCAAACGGGGCTGCGCGTGTCTCCTGCGCCCCGCAGCGCCCCTTGGAGCGTCATCGCCGCAGCCAGCGCCGGCTGCTCGAACGCGCCGATGAGCAGACAGAGCGCGGCCAGGGGACGCAGCGCCTCGCCGTCCGGCGTCCCCGCCCCCAGAAAGAGGGTGGCCAGGGAGCCGGGCGCGGCGGCGAACAGGATGCCGAAAAAGCCCATGACGAGGAGGGACATCCGCAAAGACTCGCTCACCCGGAGACCCGCCCCCGCGGGATCGCACGCCCCCAGCCGCTGGCCCACCAGCGCCGCGCAGGCGATCGAGAAGCCGGTTCCCGGCATGAAGGAGAGCGACTCCACCGTGATGGCGACGCGGTGCGCCGCCGCGGCAGCCGGCCCGAGCGCGTTGACGTACCGCGCGAAGAAGAGGAAGCCGGTCTGCACGACGAGCGGCTCGCCGGCGGCCGGGAACGTGACGCGCGCAAGGCGGATGAGCGCGCCGCGGTCGATACGCCGGAATGCGGCGCGGCCCAGCCGGACCCGCGCCCGTCCCGAGAAGAGCACCGCCGCCGTGGCCGCGCCCTGCGCGGTAATCACCAGCGCCGTCGAGAGTCCGGCGCCCCGCACCCCCATCGCCGGCGCGCCCCAATGGCCGAAAATCAGGATGTAGTTGCCGACCGCGTTGGCCGCGTTCCCGGCCATCGAGATCACAAAAGGCGTCCGCGTGTCTCCACACGCCCGCAACGCGTTGCTCCCCACCCCCTCCGCCATCATCAGCGGGAAGGTCAGGATGATCATGCGGAAATAGACCTCGGCGTCGGCCGCGATCCCCGCCTCGGCCGCCCCCCCGTGACGGACAGCCAGCAGGCGGATGCCGAATGGCAGGGCGACCCAGGCCAACGCGACCGCCAGTCCGCCCGCGACCAAGCCGGACGCAAGCGCCGTGGCCGCCTCCCCATCCGCCTTCGCCCGGTCCCCCTCCCCCCACGCGCGCGAGACCGTCGCCAGCGCCCCCACCCCCACCGCTCCCAGGGCCATCACCGAGGTCCAGACGAGCGGCCCGACGATGTTCATCGTCGCCAGCGCCGACTCCCCGCAATGCCCCAGCATCGCGGTGTCCACGAAAAACATCAGCGTCCGAAGCGACTGCTGGAGGACAACGGGCCAAGCGGTGACGAGAACCTCGCGGCGCGCGGCGGATCGGTCGGCGTGCATGAAGGGGGTCCGGACAGGCGCCTCAAGGGGTCCTGCGATTTGGCGCGGGTCCGAACCGGATCGGCAGTTGGAAACAAACGAACTGCATGTCCATCGCCTGGTAGAAGGGAGGAAACGGCGCCGACCGCAGCACGGCCTGCTCGGCCAACACGTCCAGCGCCGGGTAATCCGAGTGCCGGCGATAGCGGATCTCCCGGATCGCGCCGGACCGATGCAGGACGACGTCAAAGACCACCACGCCCCGCGCCTCCCGAGCCTGCTGCGACAGGAGAAACTGGCAGTTCCGTGCGATCCGCTGCCGGAGCCGCTCCATGTACAGGTAACGGTCTCGTGGGATCGACAGATCGGGGGATTCCGGCCCAACGATCACCCCCAAGGCCTCGACCAGCCCGGCGTCCACCGCCACGGGGGACGCCTCCGCCGGCGAATCCGGCCGCGGATCCGGGGCCTTCACGAAAGGGGGGGGCGGGGGCTCCGGAACACGCGAAGGGGGGGGAGGTGCCGCGACGCGCGCCGTCTCCTCTCGCCGGGGTTGATTGGGCGCCCTCCCGGTCTGCACCGCGACCGGCAGCGCCTTTTCACCCGCCGTCAACGCCTCCCCGGACACCTCGGGCTCCGTCCGGTCGGCCAAAGCCCCCGACTCCGCGGCGTCCATGACATACCCCATCAGGAAGGAGATGTCCCGGTGGCTCAGCAGGGGAAGGGTCTCCGCCTGCCACGACGCCCGATCGGCCCAGGCCGCACCCGCCAGCGCCACGACAGCCCCGTGAACGCCCAGCGAGATCACGACAGACAGGGACCAGACGACACCCGAACGATTCGTGTTCATGACGCCACCAGCCCCCTCTTCCGCTCCGCCGGCCTGACCGGCGGACACGGCCCCGATTGCAACCGATCATTGTACTGATCGGCATTTTCCGATTCACGAATTACCGTTGCGGGACATCGCCCTTCATTTGCCCCCCAAGGGGCCGACTTTACGATTGAACCCATTCCTGAAATCTGATACTGGTGGGGAGCTCGTTAACCCTCAATACACCTCGCGACCAGCGTTCCCGATCCGGCGTTGACGGACGCCTGCAGGAGACCCCATGTCACTGGATTTCGCGGCGGTCATCATCTTTTTCGCCGTCGGCTTCCTCTTCTTATTCGCCTTGCTGACGGCCAGCGCCCTGGTGCGTCCTCGGAAGCCGTCCGCGGCAAAGTCCCTCCCGTACGAGTGCGGAATCCCCCCGGTCGGCCCCCCGTGGATCCAGTTCAACATCCGATTCTACACCATCGCCCTGATCTTCCTGGTTTTCGACGTCGAGATCGCCGTGCTTTATCCCTGCGCCGTCCTCGTCCGGGATCTTCCCGGCGTCGTGCTGATCGACATCTTCGCCTTCGTCGGCGTGCTGATCGTGGGGCTGATCTACCTCTGGGCCCGAGGGGACTTGGAGTGGGTCAAGGCCACACAGGCATCCGTCCGCCCTGTCGGGAAGACCATGAACGTCGCGCCGCCGGAACGCACCTCCGCCTGATGGCCTCCCGGGCGCCCCGCCCCGGGGCGCCCGGAACGCCATGAACACCCCGGCCATACAAGACTTGCTGAAAGCGCGTTTCGGGAACGCGGTCCAGGCGATCGCCGACGTGAAGGACGCCCCCGTCATCCGGGTCGTTCCATCGTCGCTGGCGGACGTCTGCCGGACGTTGAAGGAGACCCCCGAGTTGGCGTTCGATTTCCTCGAATGCCTGAGCGGAACGGATCACGGCGCCGAACTGGGCGTGACGGTCCACCTTTATTCTCACGTCCACCGGCACAAGTTGACCGTGGAGACCCGCGTCCCGAAGGAAAAGCCGGAGGTCCCGACCCTCGACGCGATCTGGGCCGGGGCCAACTGGCACGAGCGGGAGGCCTTTGACTTGCTGGGCATCGTCTTTACCGGCAGCCGGGACCTGCGACGAATTCTCTTGCCGGACGGATGGATAGGCCATCCGCTCCGGAAGGACTACCGGCCGCCCGATGCCTTCCAGGGCATCCCGCTACAGTGACCCCCGACCGGAACACCCGATGAGCGACACGCTGCCCGGCATGCTTGCCCGATGGCTCGAGACGCTCCTGGAGGGCTCGCTCCCGGGGTCCCTGCTTTTCTTGGCGGTCACCGCGGCCGCCGCGGGCGTTCTCGCGGGCTGCGTCTCGGCTTTCTCCGGCGTGGCCTCATACGTCGAGCGGAAAGTAGCGGCCCGCATGCAGTCGCGCCTGGGCCCGATGCGCGTGGGACCGCACGGGATCCTGCAGTGGATAGCCGACGCCCTGAAGGTGCTGCTCAAAGAGGACCTCATCCCCGCCGGAGCGGACCGGCCCCTCTTCCGCCTCGCCCCCTACATCGTCTTCCTCGGCTGCTTCCCGGCCTTCCTCGTCCTCCCCTTCGGGAGACATCTGGCGGTGGCCGACTTGGATATCGGCATCCTCTACATGGTGGCGGTCGCCAGCCTCGTCGTGATGGGGCTCCTGATGGCGGGATGGGCGAGCGGAAACAAATGGTCGCTCTTCGGCGCCATGCGCTCAGCGGCTCAGATCGTCAGTTATGAGATCCCGATCGGGTTGACGATTCTCGCCGTCGTGATCCTGGTCGGCAGCCTTTCGATGCGCGACATCGTGGAGGCCCAAGTCCGCGGCGTGCCGTTCGACCTCCCCCTGCCCCGCGCCGTGGACGGCGGGGGGGACGGGTGGCCCGGCCTCTTCGGCTGGATCCTCTTCCGCTACCCCCCTTTCACGATTGCCGCCTTCCTGCTCTATTTCACCGCGTCTCTGGCGGAGACCAACCGGACGCCGTTCGACATCCCGGAGGCGGAGAGCGAGCTGGTGGCGGGATTCCACACGGAGTACAGCGGCATGCGGTTCAGCGCCTTCTTCATGGCCGAGTATGCGAACATGCTCGCCGTCGCCGGGATCGCCACCACGCTTTTTCTGGGCGGGTGGCTGGCGCCCTACCCGGGGTTCGTGCTCGAGCGCGTCCTGTCCGGCTCCCCGGCGCTCGCCGCGGCCGGGGCGGCGGCCGAGGGGCTGGCGTGGTTCCTCGCCAAGTCGCTCGGCTTGGTCTTCGTGATGATGTGGCTGCGCTGGACGCTCCCGCGCTACCGAGTCGACCAGTTGATGGACCTCTGTTGGAAGGTGCTGGTCCCGATCGCCCTGGTAAACCTGCTGGCCGTGGCGCTGCTCCGCCACGGCGGGGCGGTCTGGGCGCAGCTGGCGCGCCTGTTCTGAGACGCGCGCGGTCCCAGGCGGAGCACCACATGGACGAAGCCGCGGAAACGGTCCTGTTCTACGCCTTCGCGGGCCTCGCGATCGGCGCGGCCCTTTCGGTGGCGCTTTCGCGCAACATCGTCCGCTCGGCCTTCGGCCTGCTGGCGGCGCTGTTCGCGGTGGCGGGCCTCTATGCGGTGGCGGGAGCGGATTTCCTGGCCGGGATCCAGTTGCTGATCTACGTCGGCGGCATTCTGGTCCTCATCCTTTTCGCGGTGATGCTGACGCACCGGATCGCCAACGTGAGGCTGTCGAACCCCACCGCCCCGGCCCCCCTCGCCGCGCTGGTCGCCCTCGCGATCCTCGCCGTGCTGGCCCTGACGGCGACGGGAACGGCCTGGACTCCCGCCGCGCCGCCCGCCGTTTCGCTGCCCGTGGAAACGTCGACGCGCGCCATCGGCCGCCGCCTCGTCGGTGAAGACCTGCTGGCGTTCGAGGTGGCCTCCGTCCTGCTCCTGGCGGCGCTGGTCGCGGCAGCCCACTTGGCCCGAAAGGAAATCAAGGATCCGCCGGCATGAGCCTCTTCCAGCACTACCCGCTTCAGCACTACCTGCTCGTCAGCGCGATGCTCTTCGCCGCGGGCCTCTACACCGTCCTGACCCGGCGGAACGCGGTCTCGATCCTGATGGGAGTCGAGCTGATCCTCAACGCGGCGAACGTCAACTTCGTCGCCTTCGCCCGGCACGGGGGGATCGGCATCCGCGGCGACGTGTTCGTCGTCTTTACCATCGTCCTCGCCGCCGCCGAGGCGGCCGTGGCGCTGGCCATCATCCTGGGAATCTACCGGAACTTCGGGACCACGGACGTGGACCGGACGGACGCGCTGAACGGATAAGATGCACCACACGGCTTCCTGGCTCTGGGCGGTTCCGCTCCTGCCGCTGGCGGGCTTCGCGGTCAACCTCTTCCTCGGTCGCCGGCTGGGCCCGGTCGCGGCAGGCGCCGTCGGGTGCGCGTCGGTCCTGGGCGCCTTCGCCTTCGCCCTCCTCGCGTTCCTCCGATTGCGGGGCTTTTCCGCCGACTTCGGGTCGGAGCCATCCGCCGGGCCACCCGCCCTCGTCGCCGGCTTGGGCGACTGGATCGCGGTCGGGAACGTGCGGGCCCGGCTCGGGCTCCTCGCCGATCCACTCTCGGCCGTCATGTCGCTCGTCGTGACCGGCGTCGGCTTCCTGATCCACCTCTACTCGACGGCCTACATGGCCGGCGACGCCCGCTTCAGCCGCTACTTCGCCTTCCTCAATCTGTTCACGGCCCTGATGCTCATCCTCGTCCTGGGGGACAACCTGCTCCTCCTCTTCCTGGGCTGGGAGGGCGTCGGGCTCTGCTCCTACCTCCTCATCGGGTTCTGGTTCGAGGAGACCAAGAACGCGGTGGCCGGCATGAAAGCGTTTCTCGTCAACCGCGTAGGCGACTTCGGATTCACGCTCGGTCTCCTCCTGCTTTTCGTCACCATCGGGACGACCACCGGGGCCTGGACGCTCGACTTTTCCACCCTCCAGGAAACGTTTGCGGAGCAGAAGGATGTGCTCGGGCGCGGCGACCCCCGAATGCTCCTCTCGGTGGCGGGCATTCTGCTCTTCATCGGGGCCTGCGGCAAGTCGGCCCAGATCCCCCTCTACGTCTGGCTGCCGGACGCGATGGCGGGCCCCACGCCGGTCAGCGCCTTGATCCACGCGGCAACCATGGTCACGGCGGGGATCTATCTGGTCGCCCGGATGAATTTCGTCTACCAGCTCGCCCCCGTCGCGGGCGAGGTCGTGGCCACGGTCGGGGCGCTGACGGCCCTCTTCGCGGCAACCATCGCCCTCGTGCAGAACGACATCAAGAAGGTGCTGGCCTACTCCACCGTCAGCCAGCTCGGGTACATGTTCCTCGGCGTGGGCGTCGGCGCCACCGCCTGCGCGGGCTTTTCCGCCGGCCTCTTTCACGTCGTGACGCACGCCTTCTTCAAGGCCTGCCTCTTCCTCGGGGCCGGCTCCGTCATCCACGCCCTGCACCACGCCCTCCCCCCCGATGCCGACCCCCAGGATCTCCGAAACATGGGCGACCTCCGCCGCCGCATGCCCATCACGTTTTGGACCTTCGGCGTCGCCACGCTGGCCATCGCGGGCTTCCCCCCCCTGGCCGGCTTCTTCAGCAAGGATGAGATCCTCTGGCGGACCTTCGAAACGGGACACCCGGGGCTCTGGCTCCTGGGAATCGTCACGGCGGGATTGACGGCGTTCTACATGTTCCGCCTGCTTCTCCTGGCCTTCTTCGGGTCCTACCGCGGCGGCGGCCCTTCACGGATCCGACGGGCAACCCAGGCTGCGCCGACCGGCGCCGACGCCCGGGACCATCGCCCCGCCCCCCGCTCCGCCACGCCGCAGGCTGAGGGCGGCCGGACGCCCTCCGACGCCCCCCCCGCGCACGCCGAGCTGCCCCGCGAGTCGCCGGCAACCATGACGCTCCCGCTTGTCATCCTGGCGGCCCTGGCGTCGGTCGCGGGGTTCCTCGGATTGCCTTCGGTTCTGGGCGCAAATCGGTTCGAGCATTGGCTGGAGCCCGTCTTCGCCCCCCTGCGCCTGGAACCGGACTTCGAGACCGGGCTCTTCTCGTCTCATGCCCTCGAATGGATTCTGATGGGGATCTCGGTGGCGGCGGCGGCGGCCGGCGCCGGGGTCGCCATCCTCTTCTACGTCCTCAAGCCGGAACTCCCCGACCGCTTGGCTGCGGCCTTCTCGGGGATCCATCGCGTCCTGCGGAACAAATACTACGTCGACGAGTTTTACCAGTCTGCGATCGTCCGCCCGCTGCTGGCGGTCGAACGGGCTTGCGCCGGCTTCGACGGGTCGGTGATCGACGGGCTGGTAAACGGCGCCGCCCGGTTCTGGCGGTGGGTATCGGATTACACCGGCTGGATGGACTCGACGTGCGTCGACGGAGCGGTGAACGGCACGGCGAACGCGGTAGCGGCGGCCGGTCGCCGCGCCCGGCAATTGCAGTCGGGACGCGTGCGCGCCTACCTGGCCCTGTCGCTGGCCGGCGCGCTGCTGTTGATCCTCGGATTCCATCTCTGGGCGGCGCGCGAGACCTGGCTGGCCTGGGTGCGCGCGCTGAAACCGATTTGAGCACGGGCATTCCCCCTGGAGGCGACAAAGAAAACGGATGGTCCCAGACACCTGGCTGCTCACGCTGACGACCTTCACGCCGACCGCCGGCGCGGCGGTAATCCTCGCGATCCCCCGCGGCCGCGACGCCCTCATCCGCGGCGTCGCCTGCGCTGCCGCGGCGGTGCCGCTCCTGCTCTCGATCCTGCTCCTCGCGCGGTTCCTCGGCCCCGGCGCGCCGCCGCCGGACGCCGCAGGCTACCGGTTCCTCGTCGAGGCCGACTGGATCCCCGCCTTCAACATCCGTTATGTCCTGGGCGTGGACGGCCTGAGCCTGCCGATGGTCTTCCTGACAACACTCCTCTCCTTCCTCTGCATCCCCGCCTCCGCCTCGATCCGCGAGGCGGTCCGGGGGTATTTCGCACTCTTCCTCCTGCTCGAGACCGGGATGATCGGCGTCTTCTGCGCGCTCGACTTCTTCCTCTTCTACGTCTTCTGGGAGGTCATGCTGCTCCCGATGTACTTCCTGATCGGGATTTGGGGCGGCCCGCGGCGCGAGTACGCCGCGATCAAGTTCTTTCTCTACACGCTGCTGGGCAGCGTCCTGATGCTCCTCGTGATGCTCGCCCTCTACTTCGCCTCGGATCCCCACACCTTCGACCTGCGGGCGCTCACGGCGGCAGGCCAGGCGGGCGGCGCCTTCCGGGGCACGCTCTGGACGGTGGGCTTCATCGGCCTTTTCATCGCGTTCGCCATCAAGATCCCCGTCTTCCCCTTCCACACGTGGCTTCCCGACGCGCACGTCGAGGCGCCGACGGCCATCAGCGTCATCCTCGCCGGCGTCCTCCTGAAAATGGGCACGTACGGTCTGCTGCGCATCAGCTTCCCGATCCTGCCGGAGGCGACGGCGTGGTTCGCCCCCGCCCTGGCCGTGCTGGGGATGGTGAACATTGTCTACGGCGCGCTCTGTTCGATGGCGCAGAAGGACCTCAAGAAGCTGGTCGCCTACTCGAGCGTCAGCCACATGGGTTACTGCCTGCTGGGCATGGCGGCGGCCACCCCCGAAGGGATCGCGGGATGCCTGCTTCAAATGTTCAACCACGGAACCATCACGGGGATGCTCTTTCTCTTGGTCGGCATCGTCTACGAACGGGCGCACCACCGGGAGATCGACGGGTTCGGCGGGCTCTGGAAACCGATGCCGGTGTATGGCGGGCTGACCGCCTTCGCCTTCTTCGCCTCGCTCGGCCTCCCCGGGCTGGCGGGCTTCGTCGGGGAGGTCCTCGTCTTCCTCGGCGCCTTCCAGGTCGAGCCGATCCGCTGGATCGCCGTCGTTTCCGTCTCCGGCGTGGTCCTGACCGCGGCTTACTTCCTCTGGGCCTACCAGCGGATGTTCCTCGGCCCGGTCAACCCGAAATACCTCGCCCTGGCCGACGCGACCGCCCGGGAACGATGGACCCTCGTCCCGCTCGCCGCCCTCGTCCTGGCGCTCGGCGTCTACCCGAACCTCTTCCTGATCCCGACCCGGGCGGCCGTGAATCGGCTGGCCGGGGAGCAGATGCGGCAAGTCTGGACGGCGCCGGCGGCGACGCCGAATACGCCCCTGAGGACGCCATGACCGTGCCGGTGCTCGGACATCTCGAAAGCCTGCCCGTCGCGCTTCCGGAGCTGGCGCTGACGGGCCTCGCCGCGCTCGTGCTGCTCGCCGATCTCGCGCCGCGCTGGCGCGGTCGGGGCGTGGCATCGAGTCTGGCCATCGTCGGGATGGCGGTCGTCCTGCCCCTCGTCGTCGTCGCCCACGCCCGCGCGACCGGCACGGCGGGATACGCGGATGCGGGGGAGATCCGCCTCTTCCGCGGCGCGGTCGCCTACGACGGGGCCGCCGCCCTGATGAAGGCGCTCCTCGCCGTCGTCGGCCTCCTGGGCCTGCTCTTCTCCCGGCCGTCCCTCCGCCGAAGGGAGCTGGGCGAGGGCGAGTTGGCCGGCCTGCTCGTTACGGCTGTGCTCGGCATGTGCCTCCTGGCCTCGGCCTCCTCCTTGCTGATGCTGGCGGTCGCGCTCGAGCTCACCAGCCTCCCGGCCTACGCGATGACCGGCCTGCTGCGGCGAAACCGGCGGTCGAGCGAGGCGGCGCTCAAGTACGCGATCTTCGGCGCGGTCGCGACGGGCACCATGATCTACGGCATCTCCCTCCTCCTCGGCATCGCCGGGACCGCCGCGCTGGATGCGATCGGCCCGGCGCTGGAGGCAAGAAGGTCGTCCGGCGCGCCGTGCGACCCGTCCCTCGCCGTCGCCTTCCTGCTCATCCTCGTCGGCCTCGGCTACAAGGTCGCCGCCGTCCCATTCCACTTCTGGTGCCCGGATGCGTACGAGGGAGCGCCGACGGCCGTCACCGCCTTCCTTTCCGTCGGGCCGAAGGCGGCGGGTTTCGCCGCATTGCTCCGGCTCACCGACGGATGTTTCGGCGGGCCCCTGGCTCACGGGGATTTCCCCTGGCAAGCGATCCTCGCCGTCCTCGGCGTGGCCACGATGACGATCGGCAACCTGGCCGCCCTCCCCCAGCGCAACCTCAAGCGTCTTTTCGCCTACTCCAGCATCGCCCACGCCGGCTACCTGCTCGCCGGCGCGGCCCTCGCGGGGCCGTCGGGCGCCCAGGCCGTTTTGTTCTACCTCGTTGTATACGCCTTCATGAACCTCGGCGCCTTCGCCTGCGTCCTGGCCCTGGAGGATCATCTCTGCATCATCGATGTGGAGGGCTGCCGGGGCGTCGGATGGAAACACCCCGGCTTGGCCGCGGCCTTCACGGTCTTTCTCCTGTCGCTCACGGGGATCCCGCCCGTGGCCGGCTTTGCGGCCAAGCTGGTCCTGTTCGGAGCGCTGGTTCAGACCGGCGCTTGGCCTTGGCTGGCGCTCGCGGTCGCCGGCGTACTCAACAGTGTCCTCTCCCTCTTCTATTACGCGCGAATCATCCGTTCGATGTACCTCGAGCACCCCCCCGCGACGGAAGCGGGAGCGGTGAGAGAGCCCCTCACCGGGTTCTACAACGCCCTGCTCTGGATCTGCCTCGTGCCCACCGTGGCCCTGGGCGTCGCGTTCGGGCCGCTCGTCGAATGGACCCGGCGGGCCGCCGAAGCCTTCCGGAACTGATCCGTCGCCGGCGCCGCCGTAGCGGGTTCTGCTGGCCGCGGAAGACACCTTTGCGGTACGATCCCCCCGGTTTTCCACAGGCTCCCCGATTGGTCGAGGCGCGCCATGGCGGCACCCACCCGAATCACCTCCCGCCGTGCAGGCGTTGCGCTCTTCCTGCTGCTGGCCGGCGCCACCGCCCGCGCGGACGTCTCCCTCCCTGTCGATTATTTCCCGCTCGTCCGCGGCAGCACGTGGACTTACACGACCGGCATGCCGCAGGGAGAAATCCTCGTCGATGCCTTGAACCTCGACCGAACGGCGGGTCGCGATCCCCGCGCCCATCCGCACCCCCACGACCACGACGGACACGAGCCCGGGCACGACGATGCCCGCACGAGCGAGCCGGAGACGCACGTCCATCTCGTCCTGGCCTACTCCCAGATCTCCCGCGAGGCCCCCACCCGTCCCGTCCGGCTTCAGCGGGAATGGCTGCGCCGCGACGCCGCCGGCAACCTCCTTTGCGGGCTCCGGACCCTGAACCAGGAAGAGGTCTTCCTCGATCCGCCCCAGCTCGTCCTGCCGGCCGATCCGAAGGCTCGGAAGACGTGGACCTGGACCGGCACGCTCGGCTATGACACGGCCACGGTGACATCGGTCGTCGAGGCCGAGGAAACGGTTCGGGTTCCCGCCGGATCCTTCGAGACCCTTCGCGTGCGCATCGAGACGAAAACCTTGCGCAGCACGGGCCGCGCTATACGCTGGTACGCCGCCGGCGTTGGCCTGGTCAAGGAGGAGGCCGAGATCGCGGTCAAGGGAGGCGACACGGTTCGGACCAGCTTCTCGCTCGCGTCCTACCGGATCGGACCGCCGCCGGCGGACTGACCGCGCCCGCGTCCCCCCAAGGCGCGTCGCCGAGAAGTCGGGCCCCAGTCGAGTCGAACGGCCATGCCGCACATCTGCCGGACCAAGATCGTCGCCACGCTCGGTCCCGCAAGCGACACGCCGGACGTGTTGGACCGGATGCTGGCCTCGGGGATGGATGTCGCCCGCGTCAATTTCTCGCACGGTTCGATCTCGGACCATCAACGCCGGGTCAGGGCGCTCCGGACCCTTGCCGCGCGGCGCGGGCATCCCCTCGCCGTCCTGGCCGACCTCCAAGGCCCGAAGATCCGTTTCGGGAACACGCCGGACGGCAATCCGCTGGACTTGCGTGAGGGCGACCGAATCACGATCGTGACCGCCGGGCCGCCGCCCGCGGGACGATGGATCGCAACACCGTGGCGCCGGCTTTCGCTCGATGCACGCCCCGGGGACCGGATCCTCGCGGGCGACGGCGTGCCCGCCCTCGTGGTCCGGCGGGTGAACCCCGGCCGCGTGGAATGCGCGGCCGCGACCGCGGGAACGCTCCGCCCCCGTCAGGGCATGAACCTGCCCGGAACGCGCTTGGCCATCTCGCCCCTCACGCCGAAGGACATCCAGGACCTCGCCGCCGCGGTCCGCCTGAAGGCCGACTACATCGCACTCTCGTTCGTCCGGCGGGGGGCGGACGTGCGTCAGCTCAAGCGCCGGCTGTCCGCGCTCGGGGCCGCCCAAACACCGGTGATCGCCAAGATCGAGAAACCCGAGGCGATCGAAGCCCTCGACGACATCCTTGCGGCGGCCGACGGAATCATGGTCGCCCGGGGCGACCTCGGGATCGAACTGGCGCCGGAAAAGGTCCCCCCCGCGCAGAAGCGCCTGATCGCCGCCGCGAACCGCCAGGGACTCCCCGTCATCACGGCAACCCAGATGCTCGAGTCGATGCTCTCCAACCCCCGCCCCACCCGCGCCGAGGCATCGGACGTCGCCAACGCCGTGCTCGACGGGACCGATGCAGTGATGCTCTCCGGCGAGACGGCCGTCGGAAAGTACCCCGTCGAGTCGGTGGCGGTGATGGACGCCATCGCGCGAGAAGCGGAGTCGCTGCCCGCAACGCGCGCGGATCGGCTCGGCGTCGACGGCTCGGGGTTTGCCGGCACGGTGGCCCGCGCAGCCCTCGCGGCGTCGGCCGACCTTCGGGTCAGGGCGATCGCCGTCTTCACCCGGTCGGGACGCACGGCAGTTCTCGTCGCGAAACTCCGGCCGGACAAGCCGGTCTTCGCCCTCACGCCCGACCCGAAGACGGTCGCCCGTTTGGCCCTTGTCTGGGGGGTGACCCCCCTCCGCATCCCGGAAGGACGGTCGACCGATGCCCTGATCGCGCTGGGGGACAGCGCCCTTCTCCGAACCGGATCCTTGCGCCGCGGCGACGTCGTTGTCGTGGTCGGGGGCGGCCTCCATTGCGGCGATACCGAGATGATGAAGATCCACCGTGTGGGCGCCGGGACCGGCCGCGGCGCGTAACCCCCTCGCCTCCCGCCCCCCGAAGCGGCTTGCCCGGAAAATGCGCCGCGGGTCCGGAAAGCCCCGAAGGCTTGAAGTCGCCCTCCCCGACACCCGCCCCGCCTCCTCCTTTACACAATGGCGGGTTGCGGCTATTCTAGCCGCGCCGGGGAACACGTGCGCTCGCCGCCGCGCAGCCCCCTTGACAATCCCGGGGAAACCACGTGACACGCAGCCGCCTCCCGATTCTTTTCGCCATGGGCCTCCTCTCCGCCTGTGTCACGCCCCCGAACGAACGGGAGGCTCCCCTGGACATCCGCACCGTCATCGCGCGCGCCAAGGACCGCGTCTACCCCTGCCTCGTCTACGTCAAGCCCATCCGCGAGGAGTACTCCTCCGGCGAGAAGCTCAAGCAGGAGGTCGCCGGCAGCGGAGTCGTCATCGATCCCTCCGGGCTCGTCGTCACCAACGACCACGTCGTCGAGAAAGCCACCCGCATCGAGTGCGTCCTCTTTAACGAACGCCAAGTCTCCGCGCGAATCCGCGGCGAGGATCCCGAGACGGATCTGGCGCTCCTCCAGTTGGAGCTGCCGGACGACCTGAAAGCCACCCCCTTGCCGGCAGCGGCGTGGGGCGACTCCACGCGTATGCGCGAGGGCGATTTCGTGATGGCCCTGGGAAGCCCCTTCGGGTTCACCCGGTCCATCTCCCTGGGCATCCTCTCCAATACCCGCCGCTATATCGGCTTCCAGACCCGCTACAAGTACTCGCTCTGGTTCCAGACCGATGCCGCCATCAACCCCGGCAACAGCGGAGGCCCCCTCGTCAATACCGACGGCGAGATCATCGGCATCAACACCCTCGGGACCTTCCTGGCCGAGGGCATCGGGTTCGCCATTCCCGCCGACACCGCCCGCGAGATCACCGAGCGCCTCCGCCGCGATGGCCGCGTCCTCCGCGCCTGGACCGGGATCGAGCTGCAACCCCTGGCCGACTTTGAGCACAATACCTTTTTTGAGGCGGAAACGGGCGTGAAGGTCGCCGGCGTCGAGACCGACAGCCCGGCTCAGGCGGCCGGGCTTCAAAGCGGGGATCTGCTGCTCGCCGTCGGCGAAACCCCCGTCCACGGCCGCTACGTCGAGGACCTTCCCGCCATCCGCCGCCTGCTGGCCGCGTTGCCCCCGGACCGCCCGGCCTCCCTCCGGGTCCGCCGCGGCGACCCCCCGCAGGAGTTCAACCTCACCGTTACCCCTCGCCTCAAGGGCAAGCTCGAAGGAGAGGACTTCGACTGCGCACGATGGGATATGACGGTCAAGGAGATCAGCAAGTTCGGCAACCCCTACATCGCCTTCTACCGCCCGCAGGGCGTCTTCGTGCAAGGGGTCAAATATGACGGGAACGCCTTCGAAAGCGGCTTGATGCCCTTCGACATCCTCCTGCGCATCGATGGCCGGCCGATCGAAACCCTCGCGGACGTGAAGACGGTCTATCGGGAGCTTCTAACGAACGCCCGACGCGAGAAAAAAGCCCTTGTCGAGATTCTCCGCAAAGGATACCGGCAATTCGTGGTGCTGGACTACACCCGCGACCGGAAGAAGGAACGAGAGGAATGACCCACAGCCCGACGGGTGGCGCCTGGCGCCGCCCCACACGCCGGCCGCGATGGCCGCTCGCCTTGGCGCTGGCCGCCGCCCTGCCGACTCCTCTTTCGGGGGGTGAAGCGGACAACGGCGCGCCCCAACGGCAACCGGCCGCCCGCGCGATGAAGACCGCCGAGGAAGCCCCTTCCGGACGGGCGGGCGCCGAGGCGCTCGACGATGCGGCCTTCAACGCAAGAATACGAGCCGTCGCTCGCGATGCCTTCGTCACGGTCCACGTCACGTTTCGCAAAGACCCGGCGGAGCTGCAGCCCCCCGCCCCCTACCACGCCCGATATGAGGACCAAGGGCCCGAGGATCTGGCCCGCGAGATCGCCCACCGCTTTGTCGACGACTGCCGCACCCTCGACCTCCCCGGCCTGTGGATCGACGCGGCGGGAACCGTCCTCGTGACGGACCTCGGCTTCCCAACAAAGTTGATCGACCGGATCGAGGTGCGAACCGGGGACGGCAAGACGATCGCCGCGGAGCCCCACGCCGTCCTCCGCGACGCCCCCGGCTGGCGCTTGGCCGCGCGGGCGACCGGCCCTTGCCCCGCCCCCGCCTTCGCCGATCCCGGCCCGGTCACCCCGGACATGGAGCTCACCGCCTCCTGGATCGAGGAGATCGACGGGGTCTGGTCGATCTCCTTCGGCCCTCTCGGCGGCGCAACCCTGCCGCTGTCGGGCGCGCCACATCCGGCTTGGTTCCGGCTCGGCGGCGGCGGCGGAGCGCCCCTGCCCCCCCCCGGCCCCTGGGGGGAAGTCGGCAACGCGACCGGGCTAACGGACCGCCCGCTCCACCTGCTCTTCGATCACAACGCCGTCCCGGTCGGTGTGGCACTCCACGAGCGGCTGCCGCTCGCCCCGGAGGCGCCCGCCACGTGGCGGGGCCCCGCCGTCCAGCACGGCCCTGCGGTAACCTTCGAGGCGCTCCGGACACTCGAACGAAAGGTGATTGAGGCGGCCGATCGTCAGGTGGCGGAGGTCAAGCTGACCTTCCGCATGACCGCACCGGAGGACGACGCCGACTACAGACCGAGGGGATCCGCGCCGTATCTCCGGGACCCCTTTGCGAGCCCGGAGGAGGGTCGCGAACGAACGGTCTACGGTCTGGCCGTCGCACCGCGACGCCTGCTCGTCCCATTGGGCCTCAATGAGTCGCTCGCCGCTCGCATCGAGCGGATCGACGTCGCGCTGCCGGGCCGGGAGTCCTTCGTGCCCGGCCGATTCCTGGGCGCCTTCAAGGCTTTCGCCGGATTCCTCGTGGAGACGGACCAGGATCTCGCGGAGCCGCCCCCGGACCTCTTCGCCATCGAGATCCTCCCCCGCGTCCGCCCGATCGCAACCCTCCGCGTGGTTCACAAGTATGGACGACGGACATCGGTCTTCGGGTACGCGCGCATCCTGGAGCGACAGCGCGGCTATCGGAACCGGCTGGCCGATCTCCCCGAGCCCCCGCTGGCGCCGGGAACGCTCCTCTTCGACCTCGACGGGCGACCTGCCGGGTTCGTCGCGACACTGCGCCGTGACGACGAGAAGGTCCGAGCCCTCCGCGATCCCGATCGGGGCGCTTACACCGCCCCCTGGGAGTCCGGCCTGCATGCGGAGGACAACCGGCTGTTCCGATTTCGCGACATCCGGGATGCTCTGGAGCATCCCGAGACCGCCTTCGACCCCGATATCCGCGTCAAGACGAAGTTCGAGGAGCGACGACTTGTCTGGCTCGGGATCGAGTACTGCCTTCTCAACCGGGAGCTGACCCGCCATCTCGGCATCGAGAACCCCACCAAGAGCGGCCAGATCGGCGTCATGATCGTGGACGTATACGACGGGTCCCCCGCGAGCCGTCTCGGCCTCCGCGATGGAGATATCCTTCTGGCGGTGCGGGAAGCGGGGGGCCAGGAGCCCGTTGAGCTTCGCTTCCACGAAGGAGACCACGCCGGGTTCGGGATGCGCTACGTTGGCAGCGCGCCCCCCCCGGAAAGCGAGGAGGAGCTTTGGCTGGCCGAGCCCCCCTGGCATTCCCAGCGAACCCCGCTCAACCTTCTCCTGACCTCGATCGGCAAGGGGAAGCCGGTGATCCTGACCTGCCTGGTGGGCGGGAAGGTGATCGAGAAGGAACTGGTCCTCGAGGAGGGCCCGCCCGACTACGAGAGCACGGATCGCAAGAAGCACGAGCCGACTGGCCTTACCGTGCGCGGACTTACCTACGAGGTCCGAAAGGCCTTGAAGCTCCCACCGGAAGCGCCCGGCGTCGTCGTCTCCAAGGTCGAGGAGGGATCACCCGCCGCCGTCGCGAAGATTCACCCGTACGACGTCATCCAGCGCGTGCAGGGTACGGCCGTCGACAGCCCCGCGGGCCTTGTCGCGGCTTTCGAGTCCGCCTGCGCCGCTGGGATCAACACGGTCAAGGTCCAGACCCTCCGCTTGGACCGAACCCGCTTCGTCGACCTCCGGTTCGACATGGAGGTACCGGCCGAGCGAATCGGAAAGCCCGGTTCGGAGAACTGATCGGCAATGACACAACCCGAATCCGGCGCCGATGCCCCGAAACGCCCCCGCGGCCGCATCGGGCTGAAACGCCTCGTCGGGTATCCGGTCGCCTTCCTCCTCCTCTGCGGGGTGGCCAACATGCTGGGACTCGTGGACCGCCTCTTCTATGTGCCTGACCGAAGGGACTACGGCAAGCCGGATCCGCTTGAGCTCCCCTATGAATCGGTGGCGTTCACGAGCGGGGACGGCACGACGCTGGCCGGATGGCTCTTCGCCTCGCCCGGCCGCCGAAAGGGCACGGTTATCCACGTCCACGGCAACGCCGCCAACATCTCGAACCATTTCCGGGCCATCGCCTTCCTCCCGACCGCCGAGTACCAGGTCCTCACATTCGACTACCGGGGCTACGGCGAATCCGGGGGGTCCCCCTCGCGGTCCGGTTGCCTGGCGGACGTGCATGCGGCGATCGACTTCGTGAAGGGACGAACGGATGCGGCCCCGGATCGGATCGCGCTCTTCGGCCAGTCGCTGGGGGCCGCGTTCGCGATCGTCGCCGCGGCGGAACGGCCGGAGGTGAAGGCGGTCGTGGCGGAGGCCTCGTTCACGTCACACCGCGCAATCGCACGCGCCGTCCTCCGACGCCACCCGGTGACCTTTCCGTTCTCCTGGTTCCTGCCAACCCTGACCTTGAGCGGGGCGTACGCCCCCATCGACTACATCGACCGCCTCGCCCCGCGCCCCCTCCTCCTGGTTCACGGCAAGGCCGATCCCCTCATCCCCTTCCAAATGAGCGAGGAGCTTCTTGCCCGGGCGAAGGAGCCGAAACGGCTCCATGCGATCGCGGATGGTGGACACCTCGAAATCCCCGATCCGATCGTCGAGCGAGCCTACCGCGATGCGATCATCAGGTTCCTCGACGAGGCGCTGGGACCGCCACCCGTTTCGCCCCGCCTGCCGCCGACACCCCGCCCCGGCCCGGCGCCCGCCCCGAATCCGCCTGCCCCCGACGTCACGCCCCCCCCATCAATCCGGGCCCCCTCCACGCCCCACCCCGCTTCCGAGCCTCCCCCGCCGCTGCCGGGGCAATGATCCCCGGCCCCCTCCATCGGCCCCGAACGCAGGACTTGACATCGCCGCCGGGAAGCAAGAGCCGGGACTCTTTACGCCTGCGCGTGAATGAATGGGGCAAAGCGGGTGGAGAACGGCGGCTTCGAGCCCAAGATCCCAGGTCTCAGACAATCCCGCGCGAATCCGGGACGGGAGCCGCGTCTGACCGCGAAACAAGGCCCGGCCCGCTGCGCGCCGCGCCTCAAGTCCGGACCGACACGACTTGGTGTCCCGCCGCTCTGTAGTCCAGCACGTCGGCCAAGCCTGCAAAGCCATCCACGCCGAGATGGGCCAGCAGCCAGAGCCCGGACAGCACCTGTTCCTGCATCCGTCCGTCGGGGGTCAGATGAGACCGAATCGCCTCCACACAGCGATCTCCCCCTCCCCGCCGCGAGGCGGTTGCAACCTTGCGCGCATAAATGTCGATCGACTCCAGGACGCGCTCACGCGTCTTTCCATGATTGAGCGCCAGCCCGGCCCCCCAGCCAACGGTCGCCCGACCCAGGCGGTCCAACGCAGCCTCGACCTCGCGCCGCGCCTCCGCGAAGCACTTCCCCAGCGCGTCGGGCAGGGGCGGGGCGAACGATTCGCCGCGCAGCACGGTCTCGCAGGAGACGTGACACGCCTCCATCGCGTCCGCGATCGAGGGGCCGAGGATCGTCGCGCTGATCCGCGGGACCACCGGCGCCGGCACCGTTCCGAGGCGTCGATAGAGCGGCCCCAGTTGCGCTAAGTACGAGGCCTCGTTCGGACCGGCCACGGTAGCCACCGACGGGAAGAGAGCGTCCTGCACGACAGGCCGGAGGGCCGCCCCAGGGGAGAAGTCCGACGGACGGTCCGCCAGCCTGCGCAGCATGGCCGGCAGGGCTTCTTCGCCGCCAGGCCAGGCGAGACGGTCCCCGGTCCACTCGACGCGACAACGGCCACCGCCCTCGTGGAGAAAGATGCCGGCCCCCGGATCCGGGAGCAACCGAGGGAAGCCGGCGGCCGCGAGCGCCCTCCCCCCGCTGTCTACCGCTTCCGCGACCAGACCGGGAGACTCGAGCGCCCGCGCCAGGACCGGCGCGGACTGGCGCGCGAACCACCCCGGCTCGAAGACGACCAGCCCCTCCTCCCCGAACCACCGCGTCAGGATGCGCGTGAACCAGCCGGCCGGGCGGGCGTCGCGCGTCGAGTTCACCAGTTGGATCACCGCATCCCGGTGAGGCGTCTCGGGAAGCACCGCGACCAGAGCGGCGCGGACTTCCGCAAGCCGAGCGTCGTCCTCCAAGTCGCGAATCGGCCTCCGATCGGCCGGGAACCCCGCCCGAATGAAACGGCACCGCCCCTCCCCGTCAGGCACCCCGAGACAATCCACCTCGGCGATGTCGTGGTCGTCGCTGTGGTTCCAGAAGAGCGGGATGCAGCGTACGCCCAGCCGGCCCTCCAGGTCGCGGGCCAAGGCCAAGGCGGTCATCGCCTTGAAGGCGACAAAGAGGGGCCCTCCGGCCAGAAGAGGCTGTTGTCCCGCAAGAACGCAGAGCGTGTCCGGGCACCGCAGCGCCTCGATCGAGGCCAGGACGGGCGGGGGGCTGCCGAGCTCGCGGTGGCGGGCTGACAACGCATCGGCAAGATCCATCCTCGGGTACCGTCCCCCCGCGCGCGACTCCGCCGCGACTTTGAATGCGTGGGGGTCCGACGGGGCCGACGGCAGGAATTCCGCCGCGCGGGGATCGCCGTCCCGCCACGCCACGAAAAATCGCGCAAAGCGTCGGGAAAGACGCGAGTACGGGATCGTCTCGACATGCGGGCGCATAACGATCCATCATAGCGGAGCTCGGCGCTTGAGTCCAACCCCCTTGAGGAGCGGTCACCCTCGTGCTAGGATGGCGGCGCGTGCCGGGGAGCCTCCATGTGCCTCTCCGTTCGCCGGTCTTACGCGCTGCTGGCGCTGACGATAGCCCCGGCTGTCGCCGACATCGTTTACCTCGCTGACGGATCCCGGCTCGAAGGAACGGTGACCGATCTCGGCGAGGCGCTTCGCGTCGAACGCGGCCCCGCGAGCCTCACCATCCCCAAGCGCCGCGTCCTCCGCCTCGAAACCGCGCCGACGCCCGAGGCGCGTTACGCGGCGCGGGCGGCCGAGGTGGCCAGCGACGACGCAGATGGCCGGGTCGCCCTCGCCGCTTGGTGCCAGCAGGAGGGCATGCCGGACCTGGCCCGGGACGAATACAAGAAAGCGCTGGCGATCGACCCCGATCATGAAGCGGCGAATCGCGCACTCGGACGCGAGCGAATCGACGGCCGCTGGATGACGCACGAAGAGGCCCAGACCGCCCGCGGGCTGGCTTGGCATGAGGGCCGTTGGATGACCGTCGAGGAGCGCGACGCCCGCCTTGCCCTGAAGGCCGCCGACGCCACCCGTCGCGCCGCACACGATGCGATCCTTCAGGCGATCCGCCGGGCCGCCCTCTCTTCGGACGCCGCGATTCGGGAGGCCGCCCGGGATCACCTGGCCTCCTTTCCCGCCGCCGATCGCCGGCGGGCTGCCGTGGAAGCCCTGAGCGCCGGCGAACCCAAGGTTCGCGCCGTCGCAGCCGAGACCCTGATCCCGTCGGCGGACGCCACGTGCGTCGTGCCGCTTGTGCGCCGATCCGTTCTCGACGCCTCTCCCGACGTGCGCCGGCTGGCCGACGACGCGCTCATGCGCTTGAAAGATCCCGGCACCGGGGCGGCCTTCCTCGACCTCCTGCAGAGCGGGAACATCGCGGCAAAGGTTCGGGCCGCGGAGGGCTTGGCCGCCTTCCCGGAGCGCCTCGCCATCCCCTCGCTGATCGCGGTGCTGGACTATGCGACCGAACCCCCGGCTGAGATCTCGCTCACGGTCGCGGGACCGGGCGCAACCGCTCCGCCCGGCCCGATCGTCATTCCAGGGGGCGGCCTCACGCCGCCCCCGTCGTCCCCCGGCGGCCGAATCCGCCCTGGCGCGCCCCCGTCCGTCCGCGGCCTCGTTGTCCCGCGTGTCGTCACGAGCGTTCGAGATTCGCGGGATCCCGTAGAACAGGCGCTGCGAGACGCCCTGATCCGTGCCTGTATCCGGGCGCTGCGCGCCTGCACGGGGCAGGATTTCGGCGCCAGCAGCACCGCATGGAAAACGTGGTGGACCCGCGAGGCGGCGCGCCCGTCCGCACCCGGCCCCTGACCAAGTGACGCTGGCACGCCGCGCGGGAAACAGATATGATCCGCGCCGTTTGGACATCCCTTTGGTCCCCCTGCGGAGAGGCCTCTGCATGCGAGTCCTCCTGGTCGGTTCCGGCGGGCGCGAACACGCGCTCGCTTGGCAGATCGCAAAGTCCCCCCGCCTCACGAAACTGTTCGCCGCCCCCGGGAACCCCGGCATCGCCACCCTCGCCGAATGCGTCGATATCGCGGCGGACGCCGTGGAGACCCTCCTGGAGTTCGCGAAGCGGGAGCGGATCGACCTGACGGTCGTCGGACCTGAGGCCCCCCTCGTCCGAGGGATTACCGATGCCTTCCTGAAGGCGGGACTCCGCATCTTCGGCCCCACCGCCGAGGCCGCCGAGCTGGAGGGCAGCAAGGTCTTCTGCAAAAACCTCCTGCGCAAGGTCGGGATCCCTACCGCCGCCTACCGGGTCTTCACCCAGGCACGCGCCGCACTCGACTACGTGAAAGCCGCCGACTATCCGCTGGTTGTGAAGGCGGACGGCTTGGCCGCCGGGAAGGGAGTCGTCGTCTGTGCCAAGGAACCCGAGGCCACGGCCGCCGTTGAGACGATCATGATCCAGAAGGCGTACGGGAAGGCCGGCGACCGCCTCGTCATCGAGGATTGCCTAGCGGGCCAGGAGGCCTCCATCCTCGCGCTCACCGACGGCAAGACGATCCTCACCCTCGAGACCGCCCAGGACCACAAGCGGCTGAAAGACAATGACCGGGGACCGAACACGGGCGGCATGGGAGCCTACTCGCCCACCCCGCTCGTCTCCCGCGAGATGCAGGAGCGCATCGAGCGGGAAATCCTCGTTCCGGTCGTACACGCCATGAACCGCGAGCACCGCCGGTTCAAGGGCGTCCTCTACGCCGGGATGATGCTAACGTCCGGCGGCCCCAAGGTGCTCGAATTCAATGTCCGGTTCGGCGACCCGGAAGCGCAGGCGATCCTCGTTCGACTCCGCAGCGACATTCTCGACCTGATGGAACGCGTCGTCGAAGGAACGCTGGACGGGGCTTCGATCGACTGGGACCCGCGCCCGGCTGTCTGCGTGGTGATGGCCGCCAAAGGCTATCCCGCAAAGGTCGAGGCCGGCCAGCCGATCGAGGGGCTGGACGAGGCGGGGCGCATCCCCGACACCGTCGTCTTCCACGCTGGAACGGCTCGCCGGGGCGACACCCTCGTTGCGGCGGGAGGCCGCGTCCTTGGCGTCACCTCGCTCGGCAAAGACCTCCTCGAGGCTCGCAAACGGGCCTACGCCGCGGTCCAAGCGATCCGTCTTGAGGGAGCGCAGGTGCGATCGGACATCGGTTCCAAAGCCCTGCGGGACGCCTGACGCAGCCCCGCCATCGGCCATCCGGGACGGGATCGGCATGTCTACAATTCATGGGACGCGTCGATGCCGCGCAAGCACCGTCCCCCCCGGCCGGCCCCAGCTGCCGTGCCTCCCGGCGTCGCTGGCGGCCCTCCTCCTGCTCCCGGCCGACCGTCCCGCCCGGGCGCAGGACCTCCCCACGCTCGTCCAGCAACTCGGCGCGGAGCGCGAAATGCCGTACGCCGAGCGCGTGAAGACCATCACGACAATCGGCATGCAGCGAAGCGACGAGGCCGCCGCCGCGCTGGAAACGCTGATCGCCGAGGAAAAAGACGAGTTCATCCAGACAGCCGCCCTGTATGCCCTGGCCGCGTGCGGAACGCCGCGGGCCCTGCGGCGACTGGAGACCGAGGTCCGTGACACGCAGGCGCCGAGCCGTTGCCGCTGCGCGGCCTTCGATGCCCTGGTCCGGACACGAGGGCCGGAATCCTTCGACCTCGTGCGGGAAATCGCGCGAGAGACGAAAACCGACGACGCCCTCCGCATGGCCGCCCATGTCGCGCTGGGGGCCCATCCCCTGGCTCGCACGGAGAAGATCTGGCGGGACGCCCTGCACGAGGGCTCCGCCCCCCTCCGGGCCTTGGCGTTCCGTGCGCTCGCCCCGCTCAAGGACCGCGAGATCCTCGAGACCGCTCGAAGGGCAATCGAATCGCCGGCCGAATCCTCGGAGGTGCGCGCGGCGGCCGCGGCGGCCTGGGGAGTCGCGGGGGGGCCGGTGGGAACGCGCCTGCTTTTGGCTCACGTCGACAACGCCGACTCGCTGCTGCGCGCGGCTGTCGGGGAGGCCCTCGCCTCGCTCACGGCCGAGAACGACATCTCGCTGATTTTCCCCGTGCTGGCCCGTCATCCCGACCCCGCCGCACGGGCCCTTCTCGCCGGCGCGCTGAGGAAGCCACAACACCCGGGTGTCGTAGCGGCTCTCGAGGGCGCACTCAAGGACAAGGATGCCGACGTGCGCTTGGCCGCGATCGAGTCCCTCGGTCAACGGAAGGAACCCAAGGCCGAGACGATCCTTCATCGCCTGGCGCTGGCGACCGAGGAAGACACCGCCGTCGCCGCCATCGGGGCCTTGGCCGGCCATTCCTCCGAACCCACCCGGACGCTCCTCGCCCGCCTCGCGGAGAGCCGGAAGCTTCCCGTGGCCGTGGCGGCCGTCGACGCTCTCGGCGCCCAATCCCGCGACGAGGCGATCCCCCTCCTCGCCAAGGCGCTCGAGAACCCGAACTGGTCGGTCCGAGCGGCGGCCATCCGCGCCCTCGGGACCTTGAAGACCCGCGCGACCCTCGACCTGCTCGTCGACCGCTTGGCCCGCGAGGAGGGCCGCCTGCGCGGGGACATCGTCGATCGCCTCCGCGCCCTGACCGGGTGGCAACTCCCCTACGACGCCGCCGCGTGGAAGACTTGGTGGGCAACGCGACGCGAGACCTTCGATCCGGAGGCCCCCCCCGAACGTCCGACCGGGGGCACGGTGAACACCGTCGCCTACTACGGCATTCCCGTCCTGAGCAAGCGTGTCGTCTTCTGCCTCGACATCTCCAGCAGCATGACGGCCTTTGCGGAGAAGAACAAGACACGCCTGGATCAGGCCAAGGAGGAACTCTTGCAGACCCTCGGCGCTCTCGACGCTGACGTCCGGATGAACATCATTTTTTTCGACAACAAGATCCAACCCCTCGGACGCAGTCTCGCGCCGATCCGGGGCCGCCTTGCCGCAATCCAGGACGCCGTTCGACAGGTCCAGCCACGCGGCTCCACGAACATCTACGACACGCTCGAATACGCCATCCAGGATCCCGCCGTCGACACGGTCTTCCTGCTCAGCGACGGGGAGCCCACCGACGGGAAATACATCAGCACCGAGGAGATTCTTCGCCGGATCCGACGTTACAACCGCGCCCGCCAAGTCGCCATTCACACCATCTCGTTTGGGCAAAGCGCGTTCTTGCGGGCGTTGGCCGAGCAGAACGGCGGCCGTTATGTCGAGCGGCCGTAATCGCCCTTCCCGGGTCCGGTTTCCGCTTGACCCGACGGACCCGAAGATCCAGAATAGGTCCCCCAAAAGAACCGGCGCCGGGTGGGAGCCCGGCGCCGGCGGGCCACGGCTGGGGGTCGTGGCCCTGTTGTGGGGGATTGCCGCCCGGGGGCGGCCTCCGGGCCGCCCCCGCGTATTGTCAGCACCGATCCCCGATGAAGGCGGGGATCTTCATGTCATCGCGCAGCCTCCTCCTCCCGACGCCACACCGAATTTACGAACAGCCGCTCGTCGCTCCGCAGTTCTCGCACTTGTGACACGCCCCGTTCACCGTCATGATCGACCCGCAAACCGGGCAGGGCGGGGCATCGATCAAGAAACGCTGGGGCGCCGGACCTCGGGACTCCGGGATGGCGGCGCGAGCCCCGTCTCCATTTTTGCCACCGTCCGCCCGCGGCGCGGCCCCCGCTTCGGGGGCGGCCCATGCGCGCAGCCGGACCTCCCCCGTCTCCTCGTCGATGAACTTCATCGCCAGCCAGCGGAACAGGTAGTCGGTGATCGATTTCGCGATCGGGATTTCGGGGTTCCCCGTCACACCGCTCGGCTCGAAGCGGGTGTGGCTGAGCTTGTCGCACAGAACCTTGATGGGCACCCCGTACTGGAGGGCGATGGAAACCATGCAGGCCAGGGCATCCATCAGGCCGGAGGTCATGGATCCCTCCTTGGCCATGGTGACGAAGATCTCGCCGGGGCGGCCGTCCTCATACATGCCGACGGTCATGTAACCCTCGTGGCCCGCGATGTCGAACTTGTGGGTGATCGCGCGACGCTCGTCGGGGAGGCGCAACCGGACCGGCCGCGCCGCCGGGGCAGGCGTCTCGGACTTGGCCGGCTCCCGCTGCTTGGTGTTAAGCGGCTGACTCCGCTTGCACCCGTCCCGGTAGATCGCGACCGCCTTCAGGCCGAGCTTCCAGGCCTGAATATAGACCTCCATGATCTCGTCGACGGTCGCCTCGGTGGGCAGGTTGACCGTCTTGGAGATGGCTCCGCTGAGGAAGGGCTGAACGGCCGCCATCATGCGGATATGCCCCATGTAGTGAATGGAACGGCTGCCGTGGGCGGCCTTGAAGGCGCAATCGAAAACCGGCAGGTGCTCCGGCTTGAGCGCGGGGGCGCCCTCGATCGTCCCGTGCTCGTCGATGTACTCCAAAATAGCGGTCTCCTGGTCCTTCGTGTAGCCAAGCCGCTGGAGCGCCTCCGGGACCGTGCGGTTGACGATCTTGAGCAGGCCGCCGCCGACAAGCTTTTTGTACTTGACGAGGGCGATATCCGGCTCGATGCCCGTCGTGTCGCAATCCATCATGAAGGCGATCGTGCCGGTGGGGGCCAGGACGGTGACCTGGGCGTTGCGGAAGCCATGACGGGCACCGACAACGAGCGCCTCGTCCCAGACCTCCCGGGCGGCCTGGAGGAGGTCCGCGGGAAGCGGGGTGCCGCCGAGCGACCGGGCGGCGGCGCGGTGCTGTTGCATCACGCGAAGGAAGGACTCCCGGTTTTTCTCGTAGCCGGCGAAGGGGCCGCCGTGGTCCCGGGCGATTAACGCGCTCTGCCGGTAGGCCTCGCCGCTCATCAGCGAGGTGATGGCCGCCGCATAGTCGCGCCCCGCGTCGCTGTCGTACGGCAGCCCGCGGGCCATGAGAAGGGCTCCCAGATTGGCATAGCCGAGCCCCAGCGTCCGGTAGTCGAGCGACGTGGCCGTGATTCGCGGCGTCGGATACGACGCGTTGCCGACGATGATCTCCTGGGCCAGGATCATGAGGTCCACCGCATGGCGGAAGGACTCCACGTCGAATTCGCCGTCCGGCCGCCGGAACCGCATCAGGTTCAGGCTCGCCAAATTGCAAGCCGAGTTATCCAGGAACATGTACTCGCTGCAGGGGTTCGAGGCGCGAATGCGGCCGGACCCCAGGCAGGTATGCCACCGGTTGATCGTCGTGTCGAACTGCATCCCCGGATCGCCGCAAATGTGCGTCCCCTCGGCAATGAGCCGGAGCAGGTCACGAGCGGGGTAGGTATCGATAACGCGGGAGCGATCGACGACGGCGCGGGTGTGCCACACCTTCCCCTCGACCGCGGCTTGCATGAACTCGTCGGTCACGCGCACGGAGAGATTCGCATTCTGGAAAAAGACGGAGCCGTAGGCCTCGCCGTTCACCGAGCCGTCGTATCCGGCATCGATGAGGGCCCACGCCTTGCGCTCCTCGTTCATCTTGCAGGAGATGAACTCATAAATATCCGGATGATCGACGTCCAGAATCTGCATCTTGGCGGCGCGCCGGGTCTTTCCGCCGGACTTGATGACGCCCGCGAAAGCGTCGTAGCCGCGCATGAAAGAGACGGGCCCGCTGGCCCAGCCACCGGACGAGAGTCGCTCGCGGGAAGACCGGATCGGTGAAAGGTTGGTCCCAGCCCCGGAGCCCCACTTGAAAAGCAAGCCCTCGGTCTTGGCCAGCTCCAGGATCGAGTCGAGGGTATCCTCAACGGAGTTAATGAAACAAGCCGAGCACTGGGGCCGATCCTCAATCCCCATGTTGAACCAGACGGGGGAGTTGAAGCAGGCCTTCTGGTGAACCAGCAGATGCACCATCTCGTGATAGAACGTCTCCGCGTCGGCCTCGGTGGCAAAGTAGCCGTCCTTTCGCCCCCAAGCCGTCAGCGTCCCGGCAACACGCTCGATGAGCTGCCGGACGCTCGTCTCACGGTCCGGGGTGTCGAGGGCGCCGCGGAAATACTTCGAGACAACGACATTGGTGGCCAACTGGGACCAAGCGGCGGGGATCTCGACCTCCCGCTGCTCGAAGATGACCTCCCCCTTGTCATTCGTGATGGCCGCCGTGCGCCGCTCCCACGCGATCTCATCGAAGGGGTGCACGCCGGGCCGCGTGAAGCGGCGCGGAATGGAAAGCCCTTTCACGGCCTCCTTCGCCGGGGTCCCGGCCGATGCCGTCGCGGCTTTCGCCGCCATCCGTCGCGTCATCTTCGAGTCCACCGCCATACCCCAAACCTCCTCCCCCGTTCGCGGGACGCCATACAACGACCCGCCGCTGTCGCCACAAAAAAACCCCCTGCGTGGTGAGCGCAAGGGGCGCGCGCAACACCGAAAATCAACCCGGTTCGGGAAAAGACAACGGTCGACCGGACCGCGCCTGCTTACGCCGGACCGGCGCGCAACCTCCGCGCGCCCGCATCACCGCGTCCCGGCAGGTCCGACACGAAGGCGACGCCCCCCCGGTATCGCCCGCCCGTGCTCCCCGTCTCCCCCCGGCCTCGGGCGCCCCGGACCAATAAATCCGGCAACGCCCGATCATCCTTTTATCAAACGAAACTCGCCCCCCACGGAACACTACCCGTAGGGCTTGCCCTCTCATCACCCCACAATGATTCGGTCAGGAACCCAGCCAAAAACGCTACCCATTGAGTGATGCGGGGCAGTCTACCACTAGGAATGGGGCAAGTCAAGAGGCGTCGAGAAAAAACGCCGGAAAATGTTTTTTTTTACCCGCGCCGAGCAATCAACGGCGCTCACCTATAACCGTGCGCGTGATCCGTTCTTCTGACCTCAGGGCGCCGGGGGTTCGACTTCCCGCATCCTCCGTTTCGCCTCCTCGAACGCCTCATCCCGCCTCCGCCGCTGCTCCTCGAGCAACCGCTGGATGTCCGGCAAGCCCTCCTCGGCACGTTTCGAGACCCGGTCGATCAGCGCCCCGAAGTCTTCCTCCGGCGCACCGGCCGGCCGCTCCGCCCAGTGGCGCTCGACCCTCAGCGTGTCGAGATTCAACTCAAGCGTCCCGCGGCAGAGCGGGCAACGCAGCGTGACGCATCTGGGCATGGATTCCCTCCGCGAAGGCTCTCCGAACGAGCCCGAACGCCTTGTCTCCCGCCTCAGTCCGGCCCGCCGATCCGGAGATGCAGATGGTCGTCGTGGGGCCCGGCGTGCGCCGGCTGGCTCAGGACCGCGGCGGCCCGTCGCACCAGCGTCTCGCGTCGCGCCCGCTCTCGTCCACCCGCCGGAGCCAGTTCCGTCCACGCCTGCGCGTGCTCCAAGAGCCGCGCGCGCAACGGATCCCAGATGTAGAGCCGCTCGACGCGGGTCCCGAACCGCCGGCTCTCGAGAAGCGCCACGACCAGATCCCACATTCGCGGCAGGTCGAAGAGGCAACGCGTCCCGCTCCCCTCCTCGCGGCCGACAAGGGTCTTGCCGCTTTCGATGACGACCAGATCCGCCGGCTCGTACGGCGTCCCATCCGGAGCCGTCACGAAGAAAGCCAAGTCGACATCCCGTCCCGTCTGGTGGGAGTAGCTATAGGCCAAGGGACCGCCCTCACGACGGCTGATGTTTCCAACCACGAGCCGGGGCGCGCCGGGACGGTCCTTCGCCAACTCGGCGGCCACTTCAGCCAGCCCGAAGATCAGATCGTCCGCCCCGTATCGGAGATCCCGTGCCCGGTGGCGCCGGGGGGCAATCGTGAAGCCGAAGCCTTCCCAAGGCAGAACGGAGGGGTTCTCGAGAGATCCCGAATCGACGTTCCCGATGGAACGACTCGGGCGATCGCGCTTAGACGCCTCGGCCCGCCGGATCAGAGCCAAGGCTTCCTCGTACGTCCGGGGCACGGCATCCTCGGCCCATCCCAGTCCCGTCGCCTGCACCATGGCCAGAATCCCACCGGCAATCCCCCGTGCGGTGCGGTTCGATCTCATGCCGTCCGACTCTAGCACACGCGATTCCGGATGTAAATCCCCCTGCTTTCACTTCCCCTTTCCGCCATCGGCCGGTACGATCGCAGGACATCCCAAACGAACCCGTCGGATGAATCACGCATGTCCCGTTCCCGCCGTCATCTGACCACCGCGATCCTGCTGCTGATGACGACCCTCGCCTACGCCCCCAGCCTCAGCCATGATTTCCAGTTCGACGACGTCAGCAAGGTCCGGAAGAACCCGCGAATGCTGGATGCGCGGTCCTTGATCGAGGCCTTCCGCCGGAGCGGATACAGCGAGGACACAACGCGCTTGATTCCGAACCTGACGCTCTGCGCAGACGCCGCCCTCTCGCGATGGTGGACGGGAGGCGGCCTGCGGAGCGACTCCGTCGGAGCGGGTCAACCGTCGGCTCCCTGGCTCGATCCGCTCCGGTTCAACGTCACGAACCTGCTCATCCACTTGGCGAATGTCTGGCTTGTGCTGCGTCTCGGGCGCGCGACGTGGCGGCGGCTCGGGCGGAAGGACGAGACCGTCCCCCTGCTGGCCGCCATGCTGTTCGCTCTCCACCCGCTCAACACGGAAGCCGTCCTGTACTGTAACGCCCGACCCAATACCCTGGCCACCCTGTTCTTCATCGCCACGCTGCTTCAGGGAATGCGCTTGGCCCGGGGCCGCAGCGGTGGCGCCCGCCGTGCCGTCCGCAGGACCGCGCTCCTCCTCAGCTTCGTCGCAGCCCTCCTCTCGAAAGAGCTCGCCGTAACGCTCGTGGTCATGCTCCCGCTCATCGTGTCCTGGACGCGGCGGGATCCGCCGGAACGGGAACAGCCCGGAAGTCCTCGCCTGGCGGTGGCTGCCGGACTCGCGGCCGCGGCAGGTCTCGCCATCGCCCTCCTCACCGGCGCGATCAGCGGGGCCGCCGGTCGCGTCGCGCAGGATCCGGATCCCGCGGTCACCGGCTCTCTGACCTGGCGCCTTTTCTTCAATGGGATCGGGCAAGCCTGGATCCTGATGAGATACCTGGGGCTGGCCCTGCTCCCACTGCCGCGATTCCTCTCCGCCGAGCACGGAGCGCCGCACCTGCACGCGCTGCTCGCTCCGGCGGAGGGCCCCCCGGCCCCGGCCGCGTTCGCGCTTCTGGCAATCTCGTTGCTCGCCATGGCGGCCTGGACGGCCGCGGCTGTCGCCGCCGTCCGGATGCGCCACCGGTTCCCCGCCGAGTCGATTTTCTTCCTCTGGATGCTGGTCACGCATGCCCCGACCTCGCTGGTGCCCCGCGACGAGCCGATGGTGGAGTATCGGACTTACCTGCCGATGGTCGGGCTCTGCCTGCTGCTGGCACGGGGAATCCTCGCGGGACGGGATGCGATCGAACGGCGAAGGAGTTGGACTCCCGCAGGGGTCCGGGCGTTCCGTTGGGGGACGGGACTCGCCCTGCTGGCCGCCCTCGTCTCCGGCATCCTCCTGCGCACGCCGTCCTGGATGACCCAAGTCGACTTCTGGCGCGACGTGACATCCAAGATGGACCCAGCCTCCACCCGCCCATGGGCGCGGTACCGGGCTTGGGTGAACTACGGCACCGCGCTCGCCGAGCTGCCCGTCCGCCGCACGCCAGAAGCCTTGGCCGCGCTGGAAACGGCCATCTCGGTGGACCCGACGCGATGGCAAGCCTATGCGGCTCGCGGCTCTCTGTATCTGGAATCCAAGGCGTACGACGCGGCAATCCGGGACCTCACGCTGGCGCTTCAGCTGGGAGCTCCGTCCACGACCCCCCCGATCGACCTGGTAACGGCACACCTGGGCCGCCGCGATATCGGCGCCGCATGGGATGTCATGCGGCAGACGGTCTCCCGCCATCCGGGCAATGCCATACTCTACCATCAGTTCGCCCGGATGCTCCAAACCCGGATGAACCGCCCGGACAAGGCCGCCGACTGGCTCGCATTAGCATCGGCCGTGGAACCGTTCACCTTGAAGCGCGTCGGGGAGGCCGTCCGCCGGCTGGAAACCTACTTGCAGCAGCACCCGGCCAGCGTGGAGGGACATTTGGCCCTGGGCCTTTGCATCCAGGAAGAGCCGGAGTGGAAGGCCCGGGGGGAAGCCGCCCTGCGCCGCGTGATCGAAATCGAGCCGCACGGCCCGGCTCATCGCGAGGCGCTCCGGATGCTCGGCGAGGCCGCCTGGAAAGACGGACGGTGGGACGAAGGCCAGCAATGGTATCGGCAGCTGCTCGAAGCCCACCCGTCGGACTACGAGGCCCTTCTCCGCTATGGATTCTTCCTGCTCGACCGCGCCGGGAACCGAGTCGAGGCGCACCGGTACCTCACCCGTGCGATCGAGATAAACCCGATGCATCCCTCCTCGATCCTGACCCGGCGGCGGCTGGCCGCGCCTTAGTCGGAAGATCTGTCGCCCGGCGCGAACAGCCGGGCATCACCGCGTCTGTGAAAAAAGCCAGGTCAACAGCTCGGGCTCTGCGTACGCCCGAGTCCAACTGTCGTGGCCAACCCCGGCGTACTCCGTGTACTTCGGAGCCCCGCCCGCCCGCTTCAAGGCCTCGACCATGCTCCGGGATCGGCTCGTTTTGACGACGTTGTCGTTTCCGCCATGGAAGACCCAGACGGGAAGCCGGACAAGGAGGGCGGCCTTCGTATCGTCGGCGCCGCCGCAAACCGGGACCGCCGCCGCCCAGACGTCCGGCTGTCGCATAACCAAGTCCCACGTGCCGAATCCACCCATGGAGAGACCGGTCACATAGAGCCGTTTGACATCGATCGGCAGCTCCTTCACTAACGCGGGAATCAGCTCCATCACCAGCCGCAGGGGCTCCGTCGGAGTGACGGACTGGACGTGGGACGACGCGCCCCACTCCACGTCCGCCCATTTGGCGTTCGACGGGCATTGCGGCGCGACCACAAAACAGGGATGGGCCGACTGGCTCTCCGTGCTCACAAATCGGGCGACGCCATGTTTCAATTGGGACCGGTTATCATTACCCCGCTCGCCGGCCCCATGCAGAAAGAGCACGAGCGGCTTTTTCGAGAGGGCGTCGGCCCCTTCCGCCTTGTACAGGCGATAGGGCAAAGAGCCCCCCCGGGTCCCCTGGAAGACGCGCGCCTCCATGACATCGATCGGCTCTGCAGCCGCCGGGATGCCGATCGCCAGGATCAACAGCAAGCCCCACCGATCCGTGAAGTTCACTTGAGGATCCCCCTGGGAATAGACGCCCGTATCAGGTACCGGAAAAAAGAAAACGGCGGCCCCCTCCGCGGAGGCCGCCGTGACTATCCCGTCATACCCGGGTTCCCGGCCAAGCGCCAGGCTTAGCCTTCCGAGCCGACGATGCGGATGTTCTCCGCACGGGGGCCCTTGGGACCCTGGCTGGTCTCGAACTCCACGGACTCGCCGCCACGGAGGGTGTCAAATGACCCGCCCCGAATCGCCGAGTGGTGGAAGAAATACTCACGGCCATCGTCCGCCGCGATAAACCCAAATCCGCGGTCCGCCACAACCTTCTTCACCTTACCCGTCGGCATGACCAACCCTCCGCTTGACAAAACGACAACAAAACAGCAACCTGCCCCGCGCCGGGCTGGCGAGCGGCCCCAAGAGTCACTCGCTTCGCTCCTTCGCTCAGGGCCCCTCGACCCGTGCGGCGCGACAATCGCCCCACGGATCGAAGGGCTGGGGGCCTAGGATTCGAACCTAGACAGGCAGATCCAGAGTCTGCAGTGCTACCGTTACACTAGCCCCCACGGGACCAGTTGCAAATTATAGCGCACATCTCTGGATTTTCAAGAAAGGAACGCATGAACGCCGGGTTCCCACCGAACAGGACCGGCCGGATCCCGATAAGCTTCCGGCTCGTTTTATTCTCGACAAACCGCCGTTTTGCGGTATGCTTAGGGCTTCAGGCTGTATCCGTTCCTCTTTTTTGTGTGGAGTTCGATTATGTCGACCGGGAAGGTCAAGAAGGTGGTGCCGGATCGGGGCTTCGGGTTCATCGCGGCGGACGATGGCAAAGAGTATTTCTTCCATCGCACCTCCACGCAGGGCGGCGTATTCGACACCCTGCGCGGAGGGGAAACCGTCGAGTTCGAGACCACGCAGGGCCCGAAGGGGCCGCGTGCCGAGAACGTCCGACTGGCCCAGTAACGCTCGCGCACGTCGTCTTGACGAAACCGAAGACGAACGGATCGGCGGCGGTTGCTCCCGCGTAACCTGCCGGGAGCGTTTCGTTGTGCCCGTCCAGCGGGGGAAATGCTTGCGTCCCGCGGGAAGCGGCGCTACCGATCGTTGCGTCCGCGATCCCCAGAGGGTGCACCGTGCGGCCGTAGCGGTCTGGACATCGCGCGTGTCTGTCACCCTCCGACCAGTTCGCGCAGCGCGCGAAGACTGTCGCGAGCCTTCTCCAACTGTTTCCGGGCCGCATCCTTCCGAGCCGCATGGCCGCCGGCGATCGCGGTGGCTTCCTCGAAGAAACCGGTAATCGCTTCCGTGTATCGCGTCGCCGGCTCCACGGCTTGTTCGGGCCCGACCGGGAGCAAGGCTCCGAAGCCGGCCCGAAGGCGGTCGATCACGCCGTCCCGCAAAGCAACGAGGGCTTCGGCTTGAGCGGAAGAAGACGACTCCCGGAGCACGGCCTCGAACCGTTCGATCCGGCCGAAGTCCTCGACGATCGGGCCGAGGTGCTCGCGGACCAAGTCGGGATCCACCGGCTGGATGAACCCGAGCAGGTTTAGCGCCCCCTCGTAAATCGCCCGGAAGGCCCGCTCCTGTTCGGCGACCTCCGGCGGCACAGCCGTAACGTGCGCCTCCAACGCTCGAGAACAGGCCTCCGAGAGCAGGACGAGCCGCTCGGAAAGGTCCTGCACGCGGTACTTGCCCTGCGTCTCCGTCCAGATTACCCCCACCTCAAGACGCCGGGCGTTACGCTCCTCCATGGCCGCCAGTTGCCCCCTCATCGTGCCGCACAGGGCCCCCCAGGCTTCCGCCGAGGCACGATCGTTTATCGCCAGGCGAAAACGCCTGCCCATCTCTTTCTGAAGCGCGACCAACCGATCAAGGTCCGCCTTGACCTCCTTCCGGGCGGACGCTCGCTCTTGTTCCAGATCCTCGGGCGTCCCCTGGACGATGTCAACAGACCACTCGAGCGGATCCCGGTCCTCAGGATTTTTCCCTTGCAGAAAAACCGGCTGATCCGGCCATCGAAGCAGGGCGCGAACGCGATACGTGCCGGGATAGGGAACCCGGCGGATAATCCAAAGTCGGGCCTCGAAGCGGCCGCCCTCCAGAACGATGTCAGTCTCATCCAGAAGAAGCAGGTCCGGCGGAGGCGGGGGGCGGTCGGGACGCCGGAAGATCTCGCTGGCCGGCTTGACGTAGTAGGCCCCCACACGAAGAAGGGCCCGGTCCGGCAGGGAGGTAACCCCTTTCACGGGGATGTAGTAGCCGTCGCCAAGACGATCGAACCAAGCCTCAAGCGTGCACTGATAGGTTTCCGAGGACTCGGCCCCCGCCGTCCCCTCCGTCCCGACCGCAATCACCCCAACCAGGGCCACCCGCACCAGAAACCAACAGCCCCGTTTTGTCATGTGCGGACCCGATACAAGGTCGCCGCGGCCTGATCCGAGTCGAAATCCCCCGAAGGATTTTATTGTAATGGCGATCCGGGACATGGTAAAGGAAATGTCCCGGCCCCGGAGTCGGGGCCTCGACGGCCACCGGGGCTCGCAGGCCCCGATCAGCGCGCCGCCATGTCCAACCGCTTCACTCGCGACGCCTTCCGGCATCTCGTCCGTCGCGCCCTGGCGGAGATCCCCGCTCCGTTCCGCAAGCGACTCGACAACGTAAGCGTCGAAGTGCGGGCCCGCCCCTCCGCGCCCCTCCTGCGCCAACTGGGCATGTCCGAAGGAGACGGCTTGTATGGATATTACGAAGGGACCCCCCTGACGGAGCGGGGATCGGCAGAGGACCCGATCTATCCCGACCGCATCCTGATCTTCCAGGACCCCTTGGAGGAGGACTTCGGGGACGATGCCGAGGAGATCGTGCGTCAGATCCGAATCACCGTCCTCCACGAGGTGGGCCACCACTTCGGCCTGAACGACGCGGACATGCAACATATGGAAGAGGACGAAAGGGAAAGCCCCTCCATCCAACGGGACGACCTCCAGCCGCCACCCCCATGAAACTGAAGCAGACGCCCGAGGACTTCCGGGTGACCGAGCGAACCCGATACCGGACGGACCCGGCGGGGCGATTCGCGCTTTACCGGGTTCGCAAGCGGGGACTGGCGACCTTGGAGGTCGTGGAGATCCTCGCCCGGATGTGGAAGCTGCCCAAGCAAGCCATCGGGTTTGGCGGGCTGAAGGACAAGTACGGGGCCACGGAGCAGGTCATCAGCATCGACGGCGGTCCCCCCCGCGGGCTTCGGCAGGCCCACCTCTCCCTGGATTATCTCGGGCGCAGTCGCGATCCCATTCGGCGTGAATCGTTCACGGGCAATGAGTTCGTGATCGTCGTCCGAGACCTGGCTCCAGACGAGGCCGCGCGCATTCGAGAGCGGATCGGAGAGGTCGTCCGCAACGGAGTCCCCAACTACTTCGACACCCAACGCTTCGGCTCGGCCCGAGGGTCCGGGGAGTTCGCCGTCAAGCGGCTCCTGCTCGGGGATTCCGAGGGCGCACTCCGGCTCGCCCTGGCCGTTCCCACCCAAGAGGACCGCCGCCGGCAAAAGGAGATCCGCCAGATCCTCGACCGGCACTGGGGGGCGTGGGCGGAATGCCGCCGGGCCCTCCCCAAATGCTCCGAGCGCAGCATCGTCACCTACTTGGAAGCTCACCCCGCCGGATTCCGGCGCGCCTTCGAGCTCATCGACCGCAACCTCCGGAACCTCTACTGTTCGGCATACCAAAGCCATCTCTGGAACCGGGTCCTCGCGCGCGTCATCCGAGCCCGAGCGGGAACCAACGTGGTCGAGGTCCCTTACGGGCTCGGGGCCTTCCTCTTCCCCCGAGCCCTGCCCCCCGCCACGGTCGAGTCGCTCCGCGCCCTTTCAATCCCCGCGCCCCGCCACAACATGTCCATCACTGACCCCGCGTTGGCCCGGATCTACGAACGGGTTTTCGAGGAGGAAGGTATCCTCCAAAAGGATTTCCGGCTTCGCGGAATGCAGGACACCTACTTCAAGCGGGGAAACCGGACCGCCCTCATCTTTCCCGAGGGGCTCTCAGACGAGCCCGATGCGCCGGACGAGTTGAATCCCGGCCGGCGACGCGTCACACTCCGCTTCGGGCTACCGCGGGGCAGTTACGCCACCCTCGTGGTTCGCTGCCTCACACTCGCCCCGCCGGCCCCGGCTGCGAACGCCCACGAGAACAGTCCGATCATGGACGACGCGCCGGACGACGAGGAGACGGCATGACGCCACGGCCCTCTCCTCGCGTCGATTGACCCATCGCACCGGCCCGGATAAAATACGTCTTCTCTCAACAAGGAGCCCCCGCATGTCCGATTTTGTCAAGTATGTGCTCTCCGAGAAAGATCTACCGAAAACCTGGTACAACATCGCGGCGGATCTTCCCAAGCCGCCGCCGCCCGTGCTCCATCCCGGGACCGGCAAGCCGATCACGCCCGACGACCTCGCCCCTCTCTTTCCCATGTCGCTGATCGAACAAGAGGTCAGCGTCCAACGCGAGATCGAGATCCCGGATCCGGTGCGCGATGTGTACCGCCAGTGGCGCCCCTCCCCCCTTTATCGGGCCCGCCGGCTCGAGCGGGCACTCGATACGCCGGCTCGGATCTATTACAAGTACGAGGGCGTCAGCCCCACCGGCAGCCACAAGCCCAACACGTCCGTCCCCCAAGCCTGGTACAACAAGGACGCGGGCATCCGGAGACTCACGACGGAAACCGGTGCCGGCCAGTGGGGATCCTCCCTCGCCTTCGCCGGCGCCATCTTCGGAATCGAGGTCCTCGTCTTCATGGTGCGTGTCAGCTACAACCAGAAACCCTACCGGAAGGCCATGATCGAAGGGTTCGGCGCGACCGTCTACGCCAGCCCCAGCGATCAAACTCAGGCCGGCCGGGCCGCTCTCGGCCGGCGCGCCGACCATCCCGGCAGCCTCGGCTTGGCGATCAGCGAGGCCGTCGAGGTGGCGGTCCGCAGTTCCCGCGAGAACAAGGCCAACTACTCCCTCGGCAGCGTCCTCAACCACGTCCTCCTTCATCAGACCATCGTCGGCCTCGAGGCGATCAAACAACTGGAGCTGGCCGGTGACGACCCGGATATCGTGATCGGTTGCGTGGGGGGCGGCAGCAATTTCGCCGGGATCGCCTTCCCCTTTCTCGGCCTTCAGCTCCGAGGCGGCCGCACGCGCCGCTTCCTGGCCGTCGAGCCGACCGCCTGCCCCTCGATCACCAAGGGCCGCTTCGCCTACGACTTCGGGGATACCGCCAATCTGACGCCGCTCGTCAAGATGCACACGCTGGGCAGCACGTTCGTCCCCCCCCCGCTCCATGCCGGCGGACTCCGCTATCATGGCATGGCCCCGCTCATCAGCCACGGGGTTGATCTCGGATTGATCGAAGGCGTCGCCAAGCACCAGATCGAATGCTTCCAAGCCGGCATCCTGTTCGCCAAGACAGAGGGCATCTTCCCCGCCCCCGAGGCCAACCATGCCATCCGCGCCGCTATCGACGAGGCCCTGCGGGCCAAAGCGGAGGGACGGAAACAGGTCATCCTGTTCAACCTGAGCGGCCACGGCCATTTTGACATGCAGTCCTATCTCGACTTCGCAGCCGGCAAGCTCAAGGACATGGAGTACGACCCGAAGGAACTCGCGATGGCCCTCGCAGGCTTGCCGTCCGTCGGAGGTTAGGCGCTCAATAAAGAGCCCCCCACCATTCGGCAGCATGCTCCGGCAACGACGGCGCACGACCGAATCATCTCGATCAAGCGCATCGGCTCCGCTTCCCGCCCCGGAGCATTCTCCCGTACGCCGTCAAGCCCCTGCCTGATTGACAGCCCCCCGCCCGCCCGACACCCAGAAGGGCGCGTATCCACTTGCCGCCCAACGGCTTGCGCCACACCCGCAAAGATGGAATAGGCATGACATTTGCTTACGGACAAAGGCGGAAACGCTTGAGACGTCCGCAGGACACACGAAAATGGGAATGAACGATGAATCTTGACAAACTGACGTTGAAATCCCAGGAAGCGCTCCAGTCCGCCCATGCGATGGCCGTGGACCGGAAGCACCCCGAACTGACGCCGGAACACCTGCTCTCCGCCCTCTTGTCCCAGGCTGACGGGACGGTCGGCCCGATTCTGCAAAAGATCGGCGTCCCGCCCGATCGAATCCAAGGGCGCCTCGAGCCGGAGCTCGCGCGACTCCCATCGGTCGATGGCACCCCTCGCGATCCCCATCCCTCGCGAACGCTTCTCGCCACGCTTGACCGAGCCGGGAAGGAGGCGTCCTCGCTCCGGGACGACTTTGTCAGCACCGAGCACCTGCTGTTGGGGATCGTCGAGGAGACGGACGCGCCGGCCTCCCAGATCCTGCGCGGGGCGGGTGTGAACCGGGCTCGCGTGCTCGACGCCCTCAAGACGGTGCGCGGCGATCACCGGGTGACTGACCCGAATGCGGAGTCGCGGTATCGGGCGCTGGAGCGGTACACGCGCGATCTCACGGAGCAGGCCCGGGCGGGCAAGCTGGACCCGGTGATCGGGCGCGACGAGGAGATCCGCCGCGTCATGCAGATCCTGTCGCGGCGCACGAAGAACAACCCGGTGTTGATCGGCGAGCCGGGAGTGGGAAAGACCGCGATCGCGGAGGGGCTCGCCCAGCGAATCGCCCGCGGCGACTGCCCGGAGGGACTGAAGCCGACCCGCGTCCTGGCGCTGGACATGGGCGCGTTGGTCGCCGGATCGAAGTTCCGCGGGGATTTCGAGGATCGGATGAAGTCGGTCCTCAAGGAGATCGCGGCATCGGACGGTCGCGTCGTCCTCTTCATCGACGAGCTTCACACCATCGTCCGCGCCGGAGCCGCCGAAGGGGGAGCCCAGGACGCCGCCAACCTGCTCAAGCCCGCCCTCGCCCGCGGCGAGCTCCGCTGCATCGGGGCCACCACGCTGGACGAGTACCGGCAGCACATCGAAAAGGACGCCGCCCTCGAGCGCCGCTTCCAGCCGGTCCTCGTCGGCGAGCCGGCGCTGGAGGACACCATCGCCATTTTGCGCGGCCTCAAGGAGCGCTATGAGGTCCACCACGGCGTGCGCATCGCGGACGCCGCGATCGTGGCCGCCGCCACCCTCGCCCAGCGCTACATCACGGACCGGTTTCTCCCCGACAAGGCGATCGACCTCGTCGACGAGGCCGCCGCGGCGCTCCGCATCGAGCTCGAAAGCCTCCCCGCCGAGCTCGACGCGCTCGAGCGGCGCATCTTGCAGCTCGAAATCGAGGCCCAGGCGCTGCGCAAGGAGAGCGACGCCGCCTCGAAGGAGCGGCTGGCGCGGATCGAGCGGGAGCTGGCCGACCTCCGCGAGCAGCAAGGCCGGCTGAAGGCCCAGTGGTCCGCGGAAAAGGAGACCATCGGTCGCATCCGCGCCGCCCAGGAGCGCATGGAAGCGGAGAAGCTCCGGGAAGAGCAGCTTCAGCGTCAGGGCCGTCTCGACAAGGTCGCCGAGATCCGCTACGGGATCCTGCCCGGCCTCGTCCGGGAAATCGAGTCCCTCCAGTCCCGACTGGCCGAGATCCAGAAAGGCACCCGCCTGCTCGAGCAGCAGGTCACCGAGGAGAATATCGCCAAGGTCGTCTCGAAGTGGACCGGCATCCCCGTCGCCCGCATGCTGGAGGGCGAGGTCCGAAAGCTGCTGCGGATGGAAGCCGAGATCGCCCGTCGGCTCGTCGGTCAGGAGGAGGCGGTCCGCTCCGTCAGCAACGCGGTCCGTCGCGCGAAGGCGCGCCTCGCCGACCCGAACCGCCCCATCGGCACCTTCCTCTTCTGCGGCCCCACCGGCGTCGGGAAAACCGAGTTGGCCAAGGCCTTGGCCGAGTTCCTGTTTGATACCGAGCAGGCGATCATCCGCGTCGACATGTCCGAGTACATGGAGAAATTCGCCGTCTCCCGACTCGTCGGCGCCCCGCCCGGCTATATCGGCTACGATGAGGGCGGCACCCTTACCGAGGCCGTCCGCCGCCGCCCCTATGCCGTCGTCCTCTTCGACGAGATCGAGAAGGCACACCCCGACGTCTTCAACCTGCTCCTCCAGATCCTCGACGAGGGACGCATCACCGACAGCCAGGGGCGGACCGTCAATTTCCGGAACACGGTCGTCATCCTGACCTCGAACCTCGGCGGCCCGATCCTCCAGGAGGCCGCCGCGGATCGATCCCCCGCCTCGTGGGACCGGGCCCGGGAGGAGGTCCTGGCCCTCGCCCGCCGCCAGTTCCGCCCCGAGTTCCTGAACCGGATCGACGAGATCATCCTTTTCCGGCCGCTGACGGAGGAGCATCTCGCCCGGATCGTCGACATCCAGATCCGTCACCTCGCGGAACGCCTGGACGCCCGCGCCATCGGGCTTCAGGTCACGGACGCCGCCCGCATCGCCCTGGCCCGGGAGGGCTACGACCCCGCCTATGGCGCACGGCCCCTCAAGCGCCTTCTCCAAGCCCGGATCCAGGACCCGCTCGCCCTTCGGCTGCTCAACGGCGACTTCCGGGAGGGGGAGACGGTCCGCGTCGATGTCGGCCGGGAGGGAGAGATCGTCCTGCTGAAGGGATGACCGTCACTCGAGCACGAGCACGCAGCCGCCCGACGTATCGGGATCGTCCAGGTTCACCACATGAACGCGCACCGATCGTCCGTCGATCAGGACCGTCTTCGGTGAAGGCGGCGTCGCCCAGCCCTCCGGCTCCTCGGCGAGCAGATCGCGGATGGCCGGGGGAAGCGCCTCCCGCACCGGTTCGCGCGGGGCAACCTGCGCGAGGCCGGGCAGTGCGGCCACGGCCGCCTCGTTGGCCAGGAGGAGGCGCCCCTCGAGGCTGACCCCGATCACCGGCAGCGGCAGCCGCTTCAGCACCGCGCGCGAGTACCGCAGGGACTCCGTCCGCTCCGCCACCGCCGCCTCCAGCCGCGCGTTCACCCGCTGCAACTCGCGGATCTGCGCCCGCACGAGGTCGACCAGGTTCCGGTTCTGCACGATCAGGTCGTGCTGCGCCAAGCACTGCCGGATCGTGACCCGCAGCTCGTCATCGTTCCACGGTTTCGTGATGAACCGGTAGATCTCTCCCAGGTTGATCGACTCCAGGACCACGTTCACGTCGGCGGTCCCGGAGAGGACAACGCGCACGGTGTCCGGGTACCGGACCTTGACCTTTTTGAGAAATTCGACGCCGGAGATTCCGGGCATGCGCTGATCGGCAATGACCACCTGGACGGACTCGCGCGCAAGACACGCAAGCCCCTCCTCGCCGTTCGACGCGCTCAGGAACCGGTAATCCTCGCGCCGGAGCAGCCGGGCCAGGGCGCTGATGACGTTGGGCTCGTCGTCGACGCACAGGATCGCGCGATCAGCCATGGCCCCCCTCCGCAACAGGCAGACGAACGGTAAACGTCGTTCCCTTTCCGACCTCGCTCTGGACCTCGATGGTCCCGCCGTGCTTGCGGACGATGTTGTAGGAGATGGAGAGCCCCAGCCCGGTCCCCTTGCCCACCGGCTTCGTCGTAAAAAACGGCGTGAAGAGCTTCGGCAGATTCTCGGGGGGGATGCCGACGCCGGTGTCGGCGACGCGGACAACCACGCGCCCCCGTTCGGCCTCCGTCGCGACCGTGATCGTCCCCTTTTCGGGGATGGCTTGGGCGGCATTCAGGATCAAGTTGAGAAAGACCTGGTTGAGCTGCCCGGCATAGCCATAGACGGGAGGCACCGGCGCCAGCCGCTTCTCCAGGCTGCACCGGTACTTGATCTCGTTCCAGACGACCTTGATCGTGGCCTCGATGCCGGCGACCAAATCCACCTCCACCCGCTCTCCTCCGTCCGCGCGGGCGAAGCTGCGAAGCGCCTGGATGATCTCCTTGACCCGGTTCGCCCCGTCCTGCGACTCGCGCAGCAAGGCGTCGATGTCCTTCAACACATAGGGCAAATCCTCCTCGCGGCGGATCGCGTCGATTCGGGCGCGGGCCTCCTCGCGCTCGGCGTCCGATCCCGCCGCGCTCAGCGCCTCGTACGCCTCGAGAAGCCGCCGAAAAATACCGACGTAGTCGCCCAGCGTCCCCAAGTTGCTCATGACGAACCCAACCGGGTTGTTGATCTCATGGGCGACGCCGGCCGCCAGCAGCCCGAGGGCCGCCATCTTCTCCGACTGCACGAGCTGGGCCTGATTTTCCTGCAACTGCTGGTGGGCCTGCTCCAGCCGCCGCGTGCTTTCCCGAAGCGCCGCCTCCGCCCGCTGTCGCTCCGTGATGTCCCGCACGTACTCGATCACCCCCCGCATCTCGCCCGTCGCCGCATCGATCAGGGGAAAGGTATGCAGTTCCAGCCACCCCTCCTGCACCCCGCCACGGCCCATCTTCGGGACAATATCGCTCGCCGCCTGCCGGGTCTGCAGGGTGCGTCGGCTTGGGCAGACCTCGCACGGCGAGCTCCGGCCATGGTAGACCTCGTAGCAGTACCGCCCCACCAGCGGCAAGGCGTGAGCATACCACCGATCCATGATCGGGTTGACCCGGATGACGCGCAGGCCGGAGTCCAGGACGCTGATGCCGTCTTGGATGCTGCCAAAAACGTCCTCCAGGAATCGTTCGCCCTTGCGCAGCGCCGCCTCCGCGCGCTGACGGTCAAAGGCGTTGACGAGCGTCTGCCCCACCATCCCCAGAAGCATGCGGGTGTCGTCCGTCCACGCCATTTCGGATCGCACCGCGTCGCAGCCCAGGAACCCCTCCAGCCGGTCTCCGTGCCGAAGCGGGATGATCAGGAGGGACCGGACCGATTCCCGCTCGAACGCCTCCCGCTCGGCCCGGGCCTCGGGCGGCAGGTCCGAGACACGGGCCTGGATCGTCTCGAACCGGCGGAGACGATCCAGGAGCCAGGGGAACCGGGATACCGGGACACTCGGCTGCGGGTCGATGCGGGAGCCGATTCCCGGGGCGCACCACGCGTGCGTCTCGCGCATGACCGTCCCGTCCGGGTCCAACCGGAAGACGTAACATCGGTCCACCCGCATGAACTCGCCGACTTTGCGCAGGGCGCTCCGGACCCCGTCGTCGATGGCCGACGCGGGCAGGTGGATGAACTCGGCGGAGAGAACGGAGACCAGCGACTCGAACGCGAGACGGTACCGGAGGATCTCGTCGGCCCGCTTGCGCTCGAGCGCATTGACCAGGATCTGGCCGACGAGGTCAAGCAGCGCGACGAGATCCTCCGACCAGCGACGAGGCGTCCGCAACGCGTCGAAGCCCAGCAACCCCGTCACTTCGCCGCGGGAGACCATCGGGACCAGCAGCAGGGACCAGTCCGGCCCATCGACCAGGAACCGCTCCCGCTCGGCCGCCGCCTCGGGGGGGAGATCTCCCACGCGCGGAATATGGACGGCCTCCCGGCGCAACAGCCGCTCGGCCAGCCACGGGTACTGGGTCAGCGGCACGCCCTGAAGGCCCGGTCGACTGGGCGGAACGCCGGGCGCACACCACTCGTGCGTGTTGTCGACCGTCCGGCCGTCGGCCGACCGCAGGAATACGTAACTCCGGTCGGCCCCCGCGAACTCGCCGATGGCCCGGAGGGCGTCCTGAACCCCCTCGTCGATTCGCTCCGAGGACAGGTTGATGAACCGGGCGGAGATCGAGGCGACCAGCCGCTCGAAGTCGAGGCGAAAGCGAAGGGCCGCCTCCGCCCGGTTCCGCTCCGTGATGTCGATCAGCGCCCCGATAATCGCGGGCCGCTCGTTGAATTCCGTGCGCGCCCCGTGCGCCTCGACGTCGACGAAGGTCCCGTCCCGCCTCAGCACTCGAAAGGTGTAGCGACCCGACTCCGGATCCCGGTCGAGCTGGCGCCGGAGAATCTCGGCGATCCGCGGACGATCCCCCTCGGCGACAAAATCGAGCACCGCGGCGGCCGCCAGAAGGTCCCGAGGCTGGCAGCCAAAGATCTCCGCCATCCGGGGATTGACGTACTGGTACCGCCCGTCCTGAATGATGTACGTCCCGACCAAGGCCTGTTCGACGAGACCGCGGAACTTGGCCTCCGCGGCGACCAGGGCCTCCACCGTCCGCTTCCGTTCCCCGATGTCGAAGAACGAGGCGAGGATGGCGGGACTCCCCTCGTAGACCATGCGCCGCGCGGAAACGCTCAGCCAAGCCGTCGTCCCGTCCGGACGCCGCGCCTGGAGCTCCAGGCCGTCCACGCACCCGTCGCGCGACAGCCCCTCCAGCAGGGCCGCCCGGTCCCGCTCGCTGGCGTAGTAATCGCGGGCCAGCGTTCCCAGGATCGCTTGGCGCGGCAGGCCGGCAAAGGCGACGAACTGGTCGTTGACGTAGACGATTCGGTTGTCGGACTCGCGCGTGACGACAACCGGCTGCGGGATCGCCTCGTTCACGGCCCGAAAGCGGTCTTCGCTCTCGCGCAAGAGCGCCTCCGCCTGCAGGCGCTGTGTGTCGTCGAACGCGACTCCGATCACGGCCGGCTCGCCCTGGTAGACCATCCGGCGCATCGACACGTGCACCCAGAGATCCGCGCCGTCCGCCCGTCGAACCTTCAGCGATCGCTCGACAGCCTCCCCGCGCAACAGCGCCTCCCGCATGGCCATCCGAGCCGGCTCATCTCGGACAAAGTCCATGACGGTCCGGCGGCCAGCCTCCTCCCGCGTGTAACCGAAGAGCGCGAGAAACCGATCGTTCGCGAAGAGGACTCGGCTGTCGGAGAGCCGCGTGATGGCCATCGGCAGGGGGATCGCCTCGGTGATCGCCCGGAACCGATCCTCGCTCTCGCGTTGCGCCGACTCCGCCTCCAAGTGGCGCGTCACGTCGTGCGCCAAGACCACGGCCGCCGGCCGTTCCGCATAGAGGATGCCGTGCCGGATCAGCTCCACCTGGATGACAGTCCCATCGCGTTTCCGGTGCCGCCGCGCGCCGACAGGCCCGGGATCCACCGACAGCCGCAGCTCGTCCGGCTCGCACGGGGCCGCGTAAAGATCGCCCGCCGAGAGTCCCAGGAACGCTTCCCGCGTGTAGCCGTAGTGCCGGATCGCGGCATCGTTCACGGCCAGGATCCGCAGCGTCTCCAGATCATAAATCCACATCGGGTGGGGACTCTGGGCGAACATCTGCAGACTGTGGACACTGGCCGGCTGGGGAATCGACTCGGGAGGGACGGCGCGGTGCGAAGGCGAGACAAGACCGTCAGGACACGCTCCCCGGGAGGGGGACGCCACGGGCTCCGGCGCGACCGATAGCGGGGAGGGGGGGCCGTGCGAGCGGTCTTCCGCACCGGCGAGGCTGCTTTCCGGCGGACACCGCGGAGACCGGGATCGCGCCGAGTCCGGCCGTCCCGGGGCGGCCGGGGCACCGGCCGGGCGGCCCGGCGTTCTCCGGACCGAACCCGGCTTTCCTGGCCGGTACCTCGTCCGGGTCCGCGGCACTCGGAACCCGGAGGGGCGCTTACGCTTCATCCTCCGTCCTCCGCGGCACCGTCGAGGGATCCACCCCCGCCAAGCGCACCACCTTCTCGAGCAGCTCCGGATTGCGGAACGGCTTCTCGATCACATCGTCGGCGCCCGCCGCCAGCGCCGCGTCCAGATCCTTCCGCGGCATGGCGGAAACAACCAAGATCCGGATGTCCTTCAACCGCTCCGCGAGGCGCACGAACTTGAGCACATCAAGCCCGGGAATGCCCGGCATGCGCAGGTCCAGCGTCATCACGCCGGGCAGAAAGGTGCCGAGAAGCGTGCCCGCCCGGAAGCCGTCGGAAGCCACCCGCGTCTCGAATCCCGCCCGTTTGAGCGTCCGCTGGATCGCGGCGGACATCGCGGGGTCATCATCCACGATCAGCACGCGGGCCGAGCGGTCCAGGAATTCCTCCGGGATCGGCATGTCGTGCGCCCGAAGGAAGGCCAGGAAGTCCGGCACCTCCACGCGGTTGTCGCCGCGTCCGGGCAGTTGGTGCGCCTTGAGATGGCCGCGCTCGATCCAGCGGATGACCGTGCGGAAGTTGACTCCACAATACTTGGCGATGTCGCCCGTCGTCAGCGTTTTCTTGTCCGTCATGCCCCCGCCCCTCCTCCCCGTCCGGATCATTCCACCTCGACATGACAGAGATTCATTATATGACTTTTTTTCTATTCAAGCAAAATATGATTTGTCGGCATGCCCATTGCCTGCGATGCCGCCCTGTGATAAGGAGTGCACCCGGGTGAACCTGCGGCGAGGTGCCCCGTGATCTCCCTGATCGACACCCATTGCCACCTCGATGACACGCGTCTGGCGCCGGAGCTCGACGCGGTGCTGGCCCGCATGCGCGCGACCGGCGTCGTGGCCGCCGTAACGGTCGGGACCGACCCGTCCGGTTGCCGCTGGTCTGCGGACCTCGCGGAGGCGCGCCCGGAGATCTTTGCCGCAGTCGGATTCCCCCCCCAAGAGGCCGGGGACCCCAGGCCGGAGTCGGACTGGGAAACCCTGACCGCGCTGGCAATCCGACCCCGCGTCGTCGCGATCGGAGAGACCGGGCTCGACTGGCACCGGGACCGCGCCCCGCGGGACGCCCAGCGGGCCCGCTTCGCCCGCCACATCTCGATCGCTCGGGCTGCGGGGAAACCCCTTGTCATCCACTGCCGCGAAGCCCACGCGGACTGCTTGGACCAGCTTCGCGCGGAATGGCCCCCCCCGGTTTCCGGGGTCATGCACTGCTTTTCGGGAAATGCAGACGATGCCCGGGCGGCGCTCGATCTGGGACTCTATCTCTCCTTTGCGGCTCCCGTGGGATACCCCGGCTCCACCGCCTTGCGCGAGGCGGCGCGCGTCGCCCCCGCCGACCGGATTGTCGTCGAGACCGACGCCCCCTGGCTCCCCCCCCAGTCGCGCCGCGGCCGCCGGAACGAGCCGGCGTTCGTGGCGGAAACGGCCGCCGCGCTGGCCGCCGCGCGGGGCATGACGGCCGGCGCCCTGGCGGAAATAACCACGCAAAACGCGATCGCGCTGTTTCGGCTCACGGTCTCCAGGATCCCCCTCGCCCCGGATTCGGCGTCCGGAAACGAGTCGATCCTGGTATGATCGCGTCGCCGTCTCCAATCCGGCAGCCGCCTTTCGGACCGCCCTCATGCGCACCGCGCTTGTCACCGGAGGAGCCGGGTTCATCGGTTCTCACCTGGTCGACCGGCTCCTCAACGACGGAATGTCCGTCCGGGTCCTCGACAACCTGTCAACCGGCCGCCTGGAGAACCTCCGGGAGGTCCTCCCCCGCATCCGCTTCGTCCGCGGGGATCTCCTCGACACGGCCGCAATCCGTGAGCTCTGCACCGGAAGCGAGATCGTCTTCCATCTGGCGGCCCTCGCATCCGTCCCCCGGTCGATCGACGCCCCGGCGGAGACCGACCGGGCCAACGGAGCCGGCACGCTCGCCCTTCTGCTCGCCGCCTCGGAGGCCGGGGTGCGCCGGGTGGTGGCGGCCAGTTCGTCATCCGTGTACGGCACCGTCGCGACGGATGCAGCCCGGGAGGATCTCCCCCCCCGCCCGCTCTCGCCCTACGGAGTCAGCAAGCTGGCCCTGGAGCATATCCTGCGGCTCATGGACGGGACGGGCCGCGTGGAGACGGTAGCGTTGCGCTTCTTCAACGTCTACGGCCCGCGCCAGGACCCGCTTTCCCCCTATGCGGCGGTGATCCCTCGGTTTATCGCCGCCGCCCGTGCGGGGCGCCCGCCGGTCATCTACGGCGACGGCGGGCAATCGCGGGATTTCACCTATGTGGCGGACGCCGTGGAGGCACTCGTTCGATCCGCGTCAGCGCCCGGCGCCCGCGGTCGGATCCTGAACGTGGCCGGAGGCCGGCCCGTGACGGTGCGCCGACTGGCGGATCTCATTCGCGCCCTGATCCCCGGCTCGCCGGATCCGCAGTTCGAACCGGCCAGACCCGGGGAGATTCGACGGTCCTGCGCCGACCCGGGAGCCCTCCGCCAAGCGATCGGGTTCGTCCCGTCCACCCCCATCGAGGAGGGGCTCCGGTCGACCGTGGCCTCCTTCTGATCCCCCGGCTCGCAGACGCGCATGCCGCGCGGCCGGTCTCGCCGCGACCGCCCGCGCCAGACGCGGCCACCGGCCTCCGCCGGAGGGATCAAATAAAACTTTTTCGCGAATTCATGAAATTTTATTTTGCGTCCCCTGAACGGCGGATTCGCGCAAAGCAAATCCAAGCGAATCGCAAATCACGCCCCCCAAAGAACTTGCGTCTCCGCCCGGACGCCGGGCCGCCCCCCGGCACAAGCCGAAGTCCCCGCTCCCGCCGCCGCCAAGCCGGGCCACTTGACATGATGGTCATTTATGACATATAAGTCATATTAGATCGAATCGCCTAATAAGACGAAACCGAATCAAACGTCACAGAAGGCCCGAACGGGGGGGGCCGCGTCACGGCAGAATCGGGAGTTTGGACATGGAATTCGGAAAGCGCCTGCGCGAATTCCGGCGACAGAAGGGCATGACGCTGGAGACCTTGGCGGCCAAGATCGGTTCCTCCAAAGGCTACCTCTCCGGCATCGAGAACGAAAAGGTCAACCCCCCCACCGAGAAGTTCGTCCGCAAGCTCGCCCGCATCTTCGGCCAGGACGAAATCGAGTTCCTTAAGCTCGCCTATCTTGACAAGATCCCGCGCGCCCTCCAGTCCGAGTTTCACCGCGCCATGAGCGCGCCCGCCGAGACGGCCGCCCCCGCCAAGTCCGGGCGCCAGCGGCCTGGGGAGGCGTCCGGCGTCGTCTCGAATGCCATTCCGCTCCTCAACACCGTCTCCCTCGGCTACCCCAACCGAATCGCCGCCAACGGGTTCCCCGAAGCCCTTTGCCAGGACCGGATCGCCATCCCGGGCGTACATCCCACCCACACGTTCGCCATCACGACGTGCGGCAACGCGCTCATCTCGGAGGAGGGAACCAGTTTCAAGGAAGGCGATATCGCCCTCGTCTCCCGGTCCGGGAAGGTGGACGACGGCGACTACGTCTTCGCCGTCTTCACCGAGAAGGGGCAGCGCCAGGGACAGCTCCGCCAAGTCATGCTGCAGGATGGGGAGACCGTCGCTCTGCAGGCCACCAATCGAAGCTATCCGATCATCTTCGTGAAGCGAAACGACTTGGACGGGATGTTCAAAGTAATCGGCAAGATCGAGATTTTCTCCACGGCCGTGCCGACCGCGGCCGTCCGACGGGAGGGCGACGGGTTCTGAGGAGATCCCCCTCTACCCGCCGCCGGCCCTCCGGTGCACCCGCACACCGGAGATCAGCCGGCGGTGGAACCGAAGGGCGGGCGTCGCAAGACGCCCGCCCTTCTTTGCTTTTTATTCCTCGCCGGTCTCGCCGCCCGCCTCGACCTCCTCCGCCGCCTCCTCCCGAGGCCGGGGCGTCACCAGGACCCGAACCGTCTCCGCACCCCGTTGCACCTCCGCGGGGACCGCCTCCCCCGGGCGCATCCACCGGAGGACGAGAAAATACTCCAAGCGTCCAGCCACCCGCCGGTCCCCCAATCGGACCAGAATGTCATCGGCCCGAAGCCCTGCGGCGGCCGCCGGAGACCCCTCCGAGACCTCGACCAGGACGACCCCGCCGGTCGGCGCATCGTCCACTCTCACCCCCAGCTCCGCCGGGATCGTCCTCGCTAGGAATCGGATCTCCGACTCGCGGTTTCGCAGTCGACTCAGCCGGACATCCAGGCGCGCCTCGGCCTTCTCCCGAACCACCACCACGTCCAGATCGGCCCCTTCGGGGAAACTGGAGACGACCCCCTCAAAACGAGACCAGGTCGGCGTCGGGTAACGATCCACGCGAACGATCAAGTCGCCGACTCGAAAGCCGGCGCGGCCGGCGGGGGAGCCCGGCCGGACGCCCGTCACGAGCGCCCCGTCCGCGGCGTTCCGCTGCCGAGCCACCTGGAGGCCGTCAATCATGCCGTGGTAGGCCGTACCGCCCCTGCGCAGGACCGGAAGAAATCGCCGGATCTGATTGGCGGGTATGGCGAATCCGACGCCGGAGTTGACCCGATTTCCGAAGCGCGTGGCGATCCGTCCGTTGATACCCGCCAGCTCTCCACGCAGCGTCAGCAGGGGCCCCCCCGAGTTGCCCGGGTTGATCGCCGCATCCGTCTGGATGGCGTCCATGTAGGCCCCTTGGCGGCGATGAACGGCACTGATGACCCCGGCGCTCACGGCCGCGTCACCACGCTGGGCGCCCAGCACCCCCCCGAGCGCAAAGGGGTTCCCGATGGCGACCACCGGCTGCCCGGGCTTCAGCGCATCGGAATCGCCCAAGGGCACCCACGGCAGCCCCTCCGCGCCCTCGAGCTTCAGCAGGGCGACATCCCCATACGGGTCCGCGCCCAGGCGGCGGGCCGTCATCACACGCCCGTCCCCCAGTCGGACCTCCCAGCGCTCGCTCGAGAGGGCGACGTGCTGGTTGGTCAGGAACTCCCCGTCGGGCGAGATGATCACGCCCGATCCACCGCCGATGAAGACGAACGCCGGCATCGCCCGGTCGGCAACGGAACGAATCGCCTCCTGCAATGCGTCCTCTGCGAACGCCGGCCCGCCCGCCGACCCGATAAACAGGCAGACCGCCAGGCCTCCCGCCCGGTAGGCCGACCAGGCCCTGCGCTTCGGCTCACTCATGGTCCATCTGCCCGATCTCGACCCGGAACGTCTTCTGTTCGCCCATCCGATCCACCGTGATCCGGACCCGGTCTCCCACTTTGCGTCCCCGAATCGCGCGAACCAAGTCGTCCCATCCCCGGATGGGCTGGTCCTCGACCCGCACGACGAGATCCCCATCCCGCAGGCCGGCTCTCGCGGCTGGCCCGTCGGGGATGACCTCGTCGATCGCCGCCCCCTTTACATCAAGCGCCCCCTCGGCCGGCCGGACGCCGATGTAGGGCTGGGGCGGTACGGCGGACTTCAACCCCTCCTTGAGCCGGGGCAGCAGATCCTCGACACGGTCCCAGGTGACGGCGAACCCGACGCCCGAGTTCTGCCCCCACTGGGCCCGTTCGGTGATATTGCACGCGACGCCGAGGAGTCGTCCCTCGAGATCGACGACGGCCCCGCCGGCGTTCCCGTAATTCAACTCCGCGTCGATCTGGACCGCCGCCCCGCGCATCCGCTTCCGGGCGCTCACGATCCCCGCCGTCGCCGTCGGTCGCGCCGGATCCGGGACACGCCCCACCGCAACCACCCAGTCGCCCACCTTCGGCAGGTCCGGCGCAAATTCCGGCACGACGGCATCCACCAGTTCCGACCGCAGCAAGGCCAGATCCCGGCGCTGGTCGAACCCCACCAGCTCGGCTTTCCGCTCCGTCCCGTCCGCCAGGCAAACGGACAGACGTCGGATCTCCCCCCGCAAGGGGGCGTAACTGGTCAGAACGTGTCCTTCCCGGCTGGCGATCACGCCCGATACACGGACGCGGGTCGGCAGGCGGTAGAGGAGGATCCGGAGCCATTCATCGGCCTGCGACGGCAGCAGGCCCGTTGGCGGCCGCACCCCGCCCTCCCGGGACGCCTCCCGCTCGATCGCGATCGCCACGACCGAGGGGGCGATCCGGTCCACCGCCGTCGCGATCCGGGATTCGAAGGCCGCCAAGTCCGCCGCCAACTGGGCGTGGACCGGCGCAGCGGACGCCATCAGGACGGCCAGGACGGCAGAACGGGTCATCGTCTTGAATCCCCCGGTCGGCGGCCCCCGCTCGGATCGGAAGGGACACCCCCCTTCACTTCGCTCCGTCCGGTGCGGGCGGCTTCCCGAGCTCCACCATCTTCTTCAGCCGATCCTTTCCGCGCTCCAGCGTCAGGCGGATCCGCGTGCCCGGGGCCGCCTCGTCGAGGACGTCCTGCAGATCGTCCCGCGACTCGATCGGGCGGCCGTCCACCTCGAGGATCCGGTCCCCCACCCGAAGATCGATGCGGGCGGCCGGCGAGTCCGGCTCCACCCGGACAACGGCCACGCCCCCTTCCGGGGCGTCCTCCACCTCGACGCCGAGGTGCCCCGCGACGTTTACGGCGCCGGCCGCGGCGGCCGGCGGGGAGGGCTCCCGCCCGGCCCGCAGGTCTTCCATCACCGTCCGGAGCACACTGGGCGGCACCGCCGTGCCGAGCCATCGCGTCCGGTCGAAGTTGAGCGTGACCAGCCCGACGAGCCGCCCCTCGCGGTCGACGACGGGGGCGCCGGCCATCCCGGGATTGACCGCCGCGGTGATCTCGATCACCGGCCCCGCGTACAGCGGGCGACGGGGGCCGCGCACGGGATCGACGGCATACCGGCCGCTGACCATCCCCGCGCTGATGGAGACCTGACCGTCCCGCGACAGGCTCTGGAAGGCGTTGCCGAGTGTGCAGACCGCGCGCCCGAGCGGAGGATCCGCGTCCGCCAGGACCAAGTGAGGCAGGCCATCGACCGGCGGGACGACTTGAAGCAGGGCCAGGTCGTACGCCTTGGCCCGGGCCAAAACGCGGGCGTCACGGCGCCGGCCGTCCGAAAAAAGAAGTTCCACCCGGTCGCGCGGAGGCACCACGCTGGCCGCCGTCAGGACCAGCCCATCGGCGGAAAGCACCACGCCCGTCCCCAGGCTCCCGACCGCCACCACCGCCGGCGCGGCGCGGCGGTGCAGCGCAACGTAGGGACCCTCCGGCGGGTCCGGCTCGGCCGCCCGGGCCGGAGGGAACACCCCCAGCGCCATTCCCGCCGCCCCCGCCCAAACGCCCATCCGACGCCGCATCGGCTCCGCTCCCACGACCAATCCGCGGCCGGATTCTAGATCAAGGCGCAGTTCCGGTCAATTGCGCACGCCGCCCGATTCCGCCGGCGATCCCCGGTCCGGCATTCTCCTTTTGACTCGTTTGGCCCTCTTCCCTATAATCGCGCCGCACGCGGTTGGCGCGCGGCGCACTCCGGAACGGGCTCATGCGCATTCTCCCTGTCCTGCTGCTGGTGGCCGTCGCGATCGCTTCGGCCGCCCCCGGCGTGGAGGCGCAAGCGGAAGCGCTCCCCAACCTCCTCGTCCGCATGCTCGAGCACCCGGACGCGAAAACCCGGGAATCCGCCATCCACCTCATCGCCGCCAATCCGACTCGGGACATGGCGGTCGTCAAGATGCTGGTTCGGCGCTACGACGATCCGCAGGAACACCCGGCCGTCGTCGCCGCCGCCCGCCTGGCCTTGAAGGCCTGCACGCAGATCGATTTCGCTTCTCCCCGAGAGGCTCGCAAGTGGTGGGAGGAGAAAGGCCATGAGGCGTACGTCCAGCAGCAGCCGCTCCTGGGCCGACTCGACACCTTGGAGCACGGCCTGAAGGCCCTTGAGGAGCGAATGCGGTCGCAGACCGTCCAGTACAACCGCGATGTCGGCGCATTCCAATTCATCCTCATCGGCACCGTCGTCGTCAACATCCTCTTCATCGCGGTCATCATCGCCTTCGCCGTGATGGGCGGCTCTCGTCTGAAAGGAATGCGGGAGACGATCCGGCAGGCCGAGCGCTATATCGGAGCCGCCGAGGACGTCCACAAGCGGTTCGGGACCCTCATCAACGACATCGAGGCCAAGAAGACGGAGATCCTCGACTACTTCCGGAAGCTCAAGGAGGAGCACGAGAACGAGATCGAGCGCTACACGGAGCTCCTCGAGCAGAACACGGAGCATCGGGTCCGCGAAGAGGCGATGGGGCTCCGCCGCAAGGGAGAACAGGAGTTGGAAGAGACGCTCCGCCAGTTGAAAGGCTCCGTCCAGGAAGAGCTGAGGCGGATCGTCGAGGACCAGAAGGCGGCTGTCAGTGCGCTCGGGCAGGCCCACGAAAAGCGCCTGTCCCTGGAGACCGAGGCCCACACCCGCTTCCTCGAGGCCGCCCTCCTCGCCCAGCGCAGCCGCCCCGAAGACGCCGCCCGCGCCTACCGCCGCGTCCTCGACCTCGAGCCGCGCCACGTCCTGGCCTGGATCCACCTCGCCGAGGTCCTTCGCCAACTCGGCCGTCTTGACGAAGCGCTCGAGGCCGGCCAGAAGGCCTTGGAGATTTCCGCCGGCAATGCCCAAGCCCTCTACGGCATCGCCGCCACCCGCGCCCTCCAGAAAAACAGGGATGCGATGCTGGACTCGCTGGCCAAGGCCATCCAAGCCTGCGGCGAGCTGCGCGACGAGGCCCTCAACGACCCCGCCTTTCGGGACTATTGGCAGGATCCCGGGTTCAAGGATCTGGCCGAAGCCTAGCGGCCCCCACGCGCGCCGGGCGTGAGGAATGCCCTCCGCCGCCCGTTTCGACGTCCCGGGGTTACCCCCCGAACAGGCTCCAGCCCGCCCACTCCTCGGCCACTCGCCAGACCACGGCGGCAGCGATCGCCCAACCGAACGGAAGGGGCGTCTGTCCCGCCTTCCGGTCCGCCTCCGTCGCCGGAACGGGGAAGAAAGCCGCCATCAACAGATGACAAGCCCGTCGAAGCCCGCCGGCCAAGCCGTCGCGCGCCGCCAACACGCCGAGGGCCAAGACCGCCCCCAGGCCGAAGCTATAGGCCATGGCATAAACGATAAAGGGGAATCCCCCCAGCGCCCCTGCCGCGCCCAGCAGCTTCACGTCCCCCCCGCCGATCCTTCCTCCCAGGAAGAAGAGAAACGGGATCCCGGCGCCAAAGATCAGCGCCAAGACGTGATCCTGGAGGCCGGGAAACCCGCGGCCGGCAAAAGCCAGCGCGAGACCGGCGGCTGCGGCGGGGTAGGTGATCGCGTTATAGATCCGCCGCCGCCGCCACTCCGTGACAGCGCTGACCAGAACGCTGACGACCGCCACCGCATGCGCGGCCGCGAGGGGAAGAGGCACCATGCTGCGGGACCGAATCGCGGAGGGAGGGCGTCAGGGATGACGCGGGTCCTTCTGGCCCTCGCCGAAGACCCGGTTCCAGGCATCGCTGAGGGCGTCGGCGATCTTGTTCCGGAAGGCGATCAGCAGGCCGAGAAGGGGCAGCGTGATAAAGGCGATCAGCAAGATCTGCTCGACGGTCAGCTTGCCGCACTCGTCCCGGTGAAGGCGCCGGAGTCCGCGCATCAGCCCGCGCATGCCCGATTCCTCCGGTGAAGTCCCCCGCGGGGCGCATCGCCCCACGGCCACCTCGCAAGCCGATCATAGCATCTCCCCCCCCTGGAATCCAGATCGAATCCTCAATCCGTCATGGAAATAGCAGGCCCCTCCCGCTATAATCCACCCCTGCATCCGGTCCCGCCCGGGACGTCGAGCCGGTCCTCCGGCTCGTCTTTTTTTGCGGGAAGCCGGGGAACCTGAACCGTATGCCGCAGACCTTGCTCGACCGCGTCTGGAACGCCCACACGGTCCGCACGTTCCCTTCGGGCGACGCGCAGCTCCTCATCGACCTCCACCTCCTCCACGAGGTGACCAGCCCGCAGGCCTTCCAGATGCTCCGGGAACGGGGGCTCAAGGTCCTTTGCCCCGAGCGCACCTTCGCCACCTTCGACCATATCATCCCCACCGAAGACCAGTCTCGCCCCTTCGCCGACGCCCTGGCCGAGGCGATGACCGCCGCCCTCGAGCAGAACTGCCGCGAGTTTGGCGTCACCCTCTTCTCCCCCGGCACCGGCCGCCAGGGGGTCGTCCACGTCATCGGCCCCGAGCTGGGCCTCACCCAACCCGGGATGACGATCGCCTGCGGAGACAGCCACACCGCAACCCACGGGGCGTTCGGCGCCATCGCTTTCGGCATCGGCACCCGTCAAGTCCGCGACATCCTTGCCACCCAATGCCTGCGCCTCGCCAAGCCGAAGCTCCGCCTCGTCCGCGTCGACGGCCCCCTCGGGCCCGGCGTCACCGCCAAGGATGTCATTCTCGCCATCATCCGGCGCCTCGGCGTCAAGGGCGGGATCGGGTTCGCTTACGAATACGGAGGAACCACCATCCGCGCCCTCACCATGGAGGAACGGCTCACCCTCTGCAACATGAGCATCGAGGGCGGCGCACGGTTCGGCTACGTCAACCCCGACGACACGACCGTCGGCTACCTCTGCGGACGGCCCTATGTTCCCAAGGGCGAGGCCTTCGACCGCGCCGCCGCCGCCTGGAAAGCCCTCGCCAGCGACCCCGACGCCGTCTATGACGATGTCGTATCCTTCGACGCCGCGGCCATTCCCCCGATGGTCACCTGGGGGATCAACCCGGGACAGGCCGTCGGGATAGGCGAAAAAGTCCCCGACCCCGCCACCGTCCCCGCCGACGAGCGCGACGCGGCCCGGGAGGCGCTGGCCTACATGGACCTCAAGCCCGGCCAGCCGATTGCGGGGACGCCGATCCAGGTCGCCTTCATCGGATCCTGCACGAACGGCCGCCTCGAGGATCTGCGCGCCGCGGCGAAGATCGCCCGCGGCCGCCGCGTCGCCCCCGGCATACGCGCCCTCGTCGTCCCGGGTTCCCAGCAAGTCGCCCGCGATGCGGAGGCCGAGGGCCTCGACGAGGTCTTCCGCCAGGCGGGATTCGCCTGGCGCCAGGCCGGCTGCTCGATGTGCCTGGCCATGAACCCCGATAAGCTGCAAGGCCGCGAGATCTGCGCCGCGTCCAGCAACCGGAATTTCAAGGGCCGCATGGGCAGCCCGACCGGCCGAACCCTGCTCATGAGCCCCGCCATGGTCGCCGCCGCCGCCATCGCCGGCCATGTGACCGATGTCCGCGAGTTCCTGTAACTGCCGCGCCCGAGGGACGCCGGACCGTCCCGGCCGCGGCCCTTCGAGGAATGCCTCATGCGCACGCGCATCGCTGCGATGGCCGTGGGATTGGCGACGCTCGCTTCGCTCGGGTCGGGCTGTTCCACGCCGCCCGGTCCCATCTACCGCAACTACACCTGCTTCCTGACGCACTACGGCCAGGACGACCTCAATGCCCTCGATGTCGCCGGCCCGGAGGGCGCCCGCCTGATCATCGGCATCCTCGCGATGGACGGCCAGTGGAAGCTCGCCTCCGGTCCGGACGGCAAGTGCGTCGAGATCGAGGCGATCCGCGTCGTCCGCCGAACCGAGATAGACGGCCGCGTCATCGAGGCCCCGCCCCAAACCCTGCGCGGCCCCTGGCGCGTCCGGAACCCCTTCGTGATCCACTGGGCCGAAACCCAAACAGGCGCCGGCACCCGCTAGCCGGAGTCCCTTTCGGGGAGATCCCGTGAGCCCGGAACAGTCCAGCCGCATCGAACGGGTGGCCGGCCGCGCCGTGCCCCTCCCCTTCGACGACATCGACACGGACCGGATCATCCCGGCCCGCTACCTCCGCTGCGTCACCTTCGAGGGGCTCGGCGAGCATGTCTTCGAGGACGACCGCGCACAGGACCCGGCCCATCCGTTTAACCAGGAACGTTACCGCGGGGCCACCGTCCTGATCGTCGGCCGCAACTTCGGCTGCGGCTCCTCCCGCGAGCACGCCCCTGAGGCCCTGCATCGCTGGGGCATCCGCGCGATCGTCGGCCACTCCTTCGCCGAGATCTTCGCCGGCAATTGCGTCTCCATGGGCATCCCATGCCTCTGGATCGACGAACGGGAGGTCGCCGACCTGGCCCGACGCGTGCAGGCCGACCCCTCGCTCGTGGTGGAGGTGGACGTGAAGGCGCAAACGGCAACGGCCGGCGGCCGATCCATCGCGGGCACGCTCCCCCCCTCCGCGCGCGAACGCCTTCTCAGCGGATCCTGGGACTCGCTCGGCGAGCTCCTCGCGGCCAAGGACCAGATCCTTGCCCTGCTGAAGAAAATCCAGTATATGAATGCGTGAAGGGGAAAGGACTCGCAAGGACGCGCCGTTCGAATAAGGGATTCAATCCCCGCCCGGGCGTGCGCGATGGCGGCGGGGCTCGAATCCGTTGCCGCGACTTCCTCAGGTCGGCCCGAACCGCCGGGTCGAAGGCGCCCGTAGCTCAATTGGATAGAGCGCAGGCCTCCGGAGCCTGTGGTCCCCGTTCAAGTCGGGGCGGGCGTACCCCTCAGCTTGCGCCCTTTCGAGTCGCTCGCCCAGGACAGGCGCTCCGCGTGCATGCAAGCCGAAGCCCGGGCCCGTCGTGCCGCCGTTTGCATTCTGCGGATTCCCGTATCCCCGTGGTGTAGGATCCCGCCATCCATTGGAGTCATCCCCGCCGGGGTCCCCGTCCCCGCCCCGCCGGGCAATCCGCCTCATGTGGCAGCGCTCCAGCGATGACAGCGGACACAAGCCCGTACCCACCCCGCACAACACCGCCCCGTTCATCACCACTCCGGAATCCCTGGCCGCCTTCTGCAAGACCCTCCACGGCGCGAAGGTGATCGCCCTCGACACCGAGTTCGTCGGGGAGAACTCCTACTTTCCCCGCCTCGAGATCGTCCAGGTTGCGATCGACGGCGCCGCCGCGGTGATCGACTACCCCGCCGTCCGCGAGCTGGGGGCCCTCTTCGAGGTTCTCTACGATCCGGCCGTCGAGAAAGTGTTCCATGCCGGGACGCAGGATCTCGAGATCCTCTACCACCTCAGCGGACGCCCCCTGCCCCACGTCTTCGACACGCAGGTCGCCGCCGCCTATGTCGGCTACGGAGACTGCGTCAGTTACGCCTCCTTGGTCGAGCGGGTGACGGGACATCACCTGAAAAAGCTCCACACCGTGACCGACTGGAGCCGCCGCCCCCTCTCCCCCGCCCAGTTGGCCTATGCCGTCGAGGACGTCACCTGGCTGCTGCCGGTGCACGCCCACCTCCTCGAGCGGCTGCGGAAGCTCGGCCGGCTCGACTGGGTCCGCGAGGAGTGCATGGCGCTCGAGGGCGTGCCTTCCAAAGCCCGCGTGGAGGACCGCGAAAGGTTCCGGCGCGTCAAGGACCGCCACCGGCTTACGCCCCGGGAGCTGGGGATCCTCCGCGAGTTGGCCGCGTGGCGCGAGGAGGTGTCCCGTTCGCGCAACATCCCCCGCCTGCGCGTCGTCTCCGACGAGATCCTCGTCGAGATCGCCCGGCTCAGCCCGTCGCGCGCGGCCGACCTTCGAAACATCCGCCGGCTCTACCCGCGATCCGTGGAGCGCTATGGCGAGGCCATCCTCCAGGCCGTCCGCCGCGGCCTCAACGTGCCGGAGCCCGAGTTGCCGAAGCACGAGAAGGGACGGACCCTGCGCATCCGGCCGGGCGTCCCGGAGCTCCTCAATGCCGTTCTGCGCGCCCGCGCTGGCGAGCGGCATGTCGCACCGACCCTCATCGCCACCATGCGCGACCTCGAGATCCTCGCGCATGACCCGCGCCGCGAGGAGGCCCGCGCCCTCCCCCTGCTCAACGGCTGGCGCCGCGAGATGGTCGGCAACGAGCTGGTGGACATCCTCGAGGGGCGCGCCACGGTCCGTCTGGAGGGCCGGGGGGGCCGCCTCCGCGTCGATCGCGCCCCCGGCGCCTCCGAGACACCCCCTCTCGCCCCGCGCCGATCCGAGGATGGGAAGAAGCCGGACGCCTGAGGAACCGGATGACACAGGCTGCCGCCCCCGTTCCCAACCGGCGCACGATGGCCCTCCACGCCCTCCTCCTCTTGGCCCTGCTCGTCCCCGCCACCCGCCTGGCGGTCCTTGTGCACGAGGCGCTCGGCCACGCCCTTATCGCCGCGATCCTTGGAGCCCGCGTCTCCAGTCTCTCGATCAGCCTCTTCGGCGGCGGCTCGACATCCTACGCGTTCGGCCCCGGAACGGGGGCCGCCGCGCGCGCGCTGGCCGCTTGGGGCGGCATTGCGGTGAATCTCCTCTCGGGCTGGCTGATCCTGGCGCTCGGACGACGCCTCGACCGCCGCCCCGCCGTGTCGCTCGCCGCGGTGCTCTTCGCCGCGTCAAGCCTCCTCGGCGCGGTCGCCTACGCGGCCCTCGGTCTCTACTACGGCGTGGGCGACCCGGCCGCCGGCGGGGGGGCGATGTGGTCCGTTTGGCTGGCGGCCGCTCCCGTCGCCGCGTGGGTCGCGCTGCGACGCTTCGGCGAGCTCCAGGAGGCGCTGCTGCCGTCGAGAGGAGTCGCCCGGCGGATCGGGATCGCAACCGTCACGCTCGGCTCGGCCGTCGCCGCCTATGCGGGGCTGTTCGCGCTCGAGGGCGCCCCGCTCGTCGCGGTGGACGCGGCGGCGATCGCCCACCGCCGCGCCGTCGCCCTGACCAGACAGGAGCGCCTGCAGGCGGCACTCGCGGAGGCCCGCGCCGCCCGGCCGGAGCTGGACGAGGCCTCCCTGCGCCGCCTCGCCGAGGACTCGCTGGACGCCCTCCGCCCGGAGGAGGTCCCCGCCCCGCCCCCCCTCGCGCCGCTCCTCGCGGGACTCTTCGCCCTGGGCGCGGTGGGGGGACTCGCCGGGCCGATCCCAGTCCCGCCCGCCTCATCCGCATGGAACCCGGCCCGCCCCGCCGCAAAGGCCGCGATCCTGGCGGCCGCGATCCTCGCCCTCCTCCTGCTGGCGCGGCTCGAATCGAACGGGCCCCCCGCTTCGCCGCGAAGGTCCCGCCTCGCCGCCCCGTCGCTTATTTCCCAGCCCCCTCGCGCTTGTCGCTTCCGAGAACGCAGTCGTAACGGTAATACACCTCGAGCGTCAGGACGTTGATCGCCGTGGCGTACACCCGCCCCCCCTCGAAGCCCCACCGATCGATCGGGTCCCACGAACCGCCTAGGCATCCCTCGCTCGCCGGCTTCTGGTGGTTCACCAGCGCGCGCTTCAGGTTCTCGTTCCACGCCGTCCAATACCGCCCGGTCGGCGCGTCATACTGGAACAGGGCCAGCGAGGCGTAGTACCAGTAGTAAAAGTCGATTTGGGGACCATCCCAGACCGGCAGATCGCGGATCAACCGATCCACCCCGCCCCGCACCCGCCGGTCGGTTTTGTCCCGATCCATGAAGATGCGGCTCATCACCGCGATGGCCACGAGGGCGTCGTGGTCAGCGTAATTCTCCGTCCGGCCCCGCACGACGACGGTTCCGGTGGCCGCCCGGTCGTTGTAGCCGACATCGCAGTCCTCCGTCGTCACCGCGTCGAACCAGGCCCGGGCGCCCGCGTAGCCGGAGACGGGGACGGACAGGCCGGAGATCTCGGCGCTCTTGAGGGCCATGACGCACCAGCCGGTGACGGAGGAGTCGGAGTCGCCGCCCCGCGCCGCGTAGCGCCAGCCACTGCCGGGGTTCTGCGCGCTGGCCAGGAAGGAGATCGATCGCTGGGCCGCGTCCTTGAGCAAACCGCTTCCGCTGAGGCCGTACGCCTCGCTCAGCGCGAGGGCGGCGATCGCGTGATTGTACATGTACTTCGCCGCGCTCCGCCCCCCCAAGCACCCATCGCCGTCCTGGTTCGCCATCAGCCATTGCGTCCCCTTCTTCACGACCGAGCCGAAGCAGATGCCGTCAAACACGTCGCGGGAGAGGTGTGTGTAGCCGGCGCCGAGGAAGGCCAGCAGCGCCAGCGCGGTGTTCCCGGTGTCGTACTCGGGATACCCCGGCCCGCCGCAGGCCCCGCGCAGGTGCCGCCCGCACTGGGAAGCGAAACCGTCCGTGTCCCAGCTGCCGTCCGGGTTCTGGTGGCGCGCCAGCCAACGGAGGCCGTCCAGGACCGATTGCTCGGTCCTGCTGTCGCCCCCGCCCCGAGTGACATAAGCGCCCTTCCCACCCAGCCGCCCACCGTAACGCCCACCCGGCGCCCCCCCGCCGCCGATCGAGTCCTGGAGGCCCTGCCCCTTGAACGGCTTGTCGGACAGGAAATCCCGGCTGTCCCCCTTGGCCTTCCTGAACTCCTCGTCGTCCTTCGTCTCGTTGCGATCCGAGTCCTCGACGTTCCGGATGAAGACCGGATCCTCGACGGACTTCGCGTCGCGAATCGGCTTCCGGTTGTCGAACACGTTCCGCGTCAAATCGAGTGGCGTCGGCTCGACCGGCCGGGGCGACAGCCTCACCATCGAGATCTCCTCCACCGTCGCCGACACGCTCGACCCGAGCGCCACGTAGATGGCCAGCAACAGCACCAAGCCGTGCACCCCGATCGAGAGCGCCCACCACGGCGTCGCCGTCACGACCCGGTCCGTCCAGTCCTCGCCAGGTACGACCTCGGCCACGATCCCCCCCTCCCCCTCCGCCGAACCGGGAGCTTTCGGATAGGCGCTCATGGTCCCCTCCCGTTCAATGCCGGGATCCGCGTCCAACCCAGCAAACGGCGGGGTGCCCAAAAGGTTCACGGGAGCGACGTGGAATGCCGGAGATCGGCTCCCCCCTCCAGAAATCCCCGAATCTGATCGATAACATAGATGGACAGTTTCGGTCCACCCGCCGCCCACCCGGCTTCCCGTGGAGATATTTTCATGCCCGCCCGCCGCCTGCTCGTCGCCGCCCTCCTGCTGCCGGCCCTCGCCGCCTGCCGGGGGACGCCGGACTACACGCGCCCGCTCCCGCCCGGCACGATGGCCCTCCGCAAGGTCACCGACCCGCTTTTCTACCCCGATTTCGCCCCCGGCTTTCACCGTCAGGAAGGCCTCGTCGAAGCCATCGATCACAGCCTCGCCTATCTGGCCAAGCCGTCCTCGAAACAGTACTTCCCCTATCTGGACATCTCCCACGATCGGGTCGTGCGAAGCCTGCACGCATTCAAGGAGATCCTCGGGCAGTCGGTCTCCGGCACGGACCTCCACGCCCGGATCCTCGAGCGGTTTGACGTCTACGAGTCCGTCGGCTGGGATGGATCCGGCATCGTCCTCTTCACCGCCTATTGCGAGCCGATCTACGACGGGAGCCTGACGCCGTCCGACGAGTTCCGATACCCGCTTTACCGCCTTCCGCCCGACCTCGTGAAGGACGCGGAGGGGAAGTGCCTGGGCCGGCGCCAGCCGGATGGATCGCTCGCGCCGTGGCCGACGCGCCGCGAGATCGAGCAGAAGGGGCTGCTGAAGGGCCAGGAGCTGGTCTGGCTGCGAGACCCCCTCGAGGTCTACATCGTCCACGTGCAGGGGTCGGGCCGCATCCGGCTCCCGAACGGGACGGAGCTGCGCATCGGCTACGCGGGGAAGACGGACCAGCCGTACGTCTCGCTGGGGAAAATGCTCATCCAGGACGGCCGCATCCGGGAGAAGGACATGTCGCTCCCGCGCATCAAGGCCTACTTCCGGGAGCATCCGGACCAGGTCTTGGAGTACACGTACCGAAACCCGAGCTATGTCTTTTTCACGCGGCGGGAGGGAGGCCCCTACGGATCGATCAACGTGCCGCTGACACCGCTCCACTCGATCGCGACCGACAAGGCGGTCTTCCCCCGCGCGGCCCTGGCCTATGCCGTAACCACCTTGCCGCAGGGCCTGGTCCAGCCCCTGCCCTTCTCGTCGTTCCTGCTCGACCAGGACACAGGCGGGGCGATCCGCTCGGCCGGGCGCTGCGACATCTTCTACGGCTCCGGCCCCGACGCCGAGCTCCGCGCCGGCCACACCCAGAACGAGGGCCGCCTGTATTACCTCTTCCTCAAGGAGCCCGCCGACCCGCCCAAGGTTGCCTCCGCACCCCGGTGACCGCGCGCCGCGCCGGCCGGCGCGCTTGCGGCATCCCCGTCACCCGTCACTTCCGCTCGGGCCCCGTCGCGATCCCACCCAAGATCTCCCGCCCCCAGTCTTTCCCGTCCACCCAGAGCAAGGCATCCTCCGCCGCCGGCTCGCCTCCCTCACGCGCAAGGCGCTCCTTCTTTGCGAGGTCCGCCACGACGCGCATCCGTCCCTGCAGGCCCGCCACGGCGACCTCGACGCGGTCCCCCTGCACGGCAACGCGCCCCTCCGCCTTTGCAAAGTCGCGCCGGAACGCCGCGAACGCCGCATCATCGAGCCCCTCCGCGGCGCGGGCCCAGAGCGCGATCGTCCCGCGCCCCTGCGGATCCGCCGCGGCGTGGACGCAGGTCAGGCGCATCGCGCCCCGCTGGAGGCCGTCGCTTGCCCACCGGAGGGGCGCCGGCGTCCCGGCGGTGTCGAGAGCCAACAGGACCCGCAGGCCGACGGCCGCGTCCCCGTAGCGGAAAAAGACCGCCCCCTCCGGCGCCGCCGCCTCCCGCCCCTCCGCCGGCGGCTCCAGGGCCTTGTCGGCCGACCAGAGCTGCGCGTCGGCGGGAAAGACGATGTGCGAGTAGAGACCCGTCAACGTCCACTCGGGATTCCCCGGTTTCGACTTCGGCGCGTCCGAGACGAGCATCAGGACCTCCGGCCCGCGCTGGACGCCCGCCACGAAGGGCGAGAGGTGATGCGATTTCATATGGCCGCCGCCGGTGACCGTCTTGTGGACGCCGTACGCGTCGAGCCGGCCCTCCATCACATAGTTGCCGACCACCTGCTTCGGCCCGCCCGCGAACTGGAAGGAAAAGACCTTGTCCTCCGGCCCCTTGCACGCCCCGCCGAAACCGAGGTCGACGGCGCGCCCGCGGTAGTGCACGGCCGCCGCCCACGGCTTCGCCAGCCAGCGCTGGCAGATGACGCGGGGGACGGCCTTTTCAAACGCGGCGCGGATCGCCGCGGGCGGCTCCCACCGCGCGAGCGTCTCGAAGGCGCGGTACGGCGGCGCCTCCGGCAGCCACCCGGCCATCTGGAGGTGACGGTCGAGGGCGCCGTGGCCGGTCAGGTAGTCGTAATCGCGGCTGTGCGCGCCGCCCAGGCGGAGTCCGGGCTCGAACCAGTTCGCCGCGATGTCGGTCCAGAGCAGCCGGAGCGCCGTCTCCGCTTTCGTTTTCACCGCCGCGTCCCGGATGTGCCGGGCGATGAAGCCGAGGCAGTCGAGATCGACGCCGTAGTAGGTCGGGCTGAGGTACTCGGTGACGCCGTTCGTCGCGGTCCATGCGAGCCACGCGTCGAAGGCCTTGACGCCCTCCGCGAAAGCCTCCGGCCGGCCGGTCGCCTCGCCGAGGGCGAGAAGGTTCCAGCAGTGCATGAGAAAGATGTTGGTGTAGTCGGCCTTGCAGCCGCGCCGCCGCACGCCCTCGAGTCCGAAGCGGATCAGCTCGTCGAGCGTCCCGCGCGCGGCGGGCGTGAGGCGGTCCTGGAAGCGCATCCAGGTGAGGGCGCCGTGGTGCATGCAGAACTCGACGGCGTTGAGGTCGTCGGGCCCCTTGTCGCCGAACCGCCACGCGAAGTTGCCGTAGGTCCGGCTCTTCGGGTCGCGGTCCTGCATCGTCGCCGCGAGGGCGTAGGCCTTCTCGACGCGCTCGGGATGGACGTTGGCGGCGGCGGACTCGAGGGCGAAGGCGAAGAGGTCGCGGACGCCGAGGCCGGGCTTGGGGTCCCGGATGGAGATCCAGCGCCGATCGAGCTGGCGGATCAGGGCGGCGTCGTCCGGGGGAGTCGCCACGGGAGCGGCCGACAGGAGGGCGAGCCGACAGGGCGCCCAGGATGCCAAGGCAAGCGCAAGGACGACGCGGGCCGGACACGCCATGCGCATCTCCCGTTCACGGGAACCGAATGACGCGAGGCACGGTCCTCAGAGCCGCTACTTTTTTTTCTTCTTCTCAAACAGCCCCTTGAGGGCCTCGGTGGCCTTCTCCACCCCCTTGTCCTTCAACGCCGCCTCGGCCGCCTCCCTCAGCAACAGCTCGACCGCCTCCTTGTAGTCGAGCTTGGGATCGTTGATTTTTCCGCGCAGCGGGATGACGAACGTCGCCCCGAGGTATTTGTCCAGCGACGGGTTACGCTCACGCAGGCCTTTCGGCACCGGCGCCACGATCCGCATATCCATCTTCTTGTTCACCTGGATCGTCCCGGAGAAAACCAAGTCCATCTTCCCCAGCCGCGTCACCATGTTTTCGTACCGGAACACCCCGTTCTGCAGCGAAAAATCGGTCGGCAGAATCTCGCCGACCTCTCCGCCCTGCCCGCCCATCAGCTGGTTCACGAGATCCGTCAACACCGGCGATCCCTTGATCTTGAGGTTCTTGGCCGAGAACCGCCCCCGCGCCGTGGCGTGTTTCGCGATCAGGGACTCCACCCAGGCCGTCGTCCGCGCCTCCTTCTCGGGGCCCGCCGGCTCGTCGGCGTAGGGCATGGCGAGGGGCAACTGGCCGTGCCACGCCGCCTCCAACTCCAGCCCCGCCTCCCCCTCCAGCGACCCCTCCTTCCCGACGTTCAGAATCGGGTTGAGGTATGCGAGCATCGGTGCCATGTCGGTGTTGACACCGACCTCCCGCGCGGACATCGTCAGGCGGGTCCCCTCCCCTTGCGTGTCGACGAGCCCCTTGGCCGCGACCGATCCGCCGTTCAACGTGCACGCATAGTCGATCGGCATCCGGCCGCCCTTCAGCTCGACCGGCAGCGGCTTTCCCGCGACGCGAACCGTCGTGTTCGCGAAGCCGCCGAATCCGAGCGAGGCGTCGCAGGCGAACCCGGCCAGCCACGCCCGCCGGTCGGCCCCCGGCAGGAGCGGCCCGTCGAGGGCCAGCCTGACGGACTGGCGTTCGCTCACCGCGAACGACCCCGCCTCGAAAGCGGCCAGGATCGGATTGAGCGTCGCCGGGTCGTAGGTCGCCTCGACCGTCAGCCCCTCCGCGATGAGCGCAAGCGGCGCGGATTGCCCGGAGGGGGGCGGCGAGTCGGCGGCCGCCTTTTCCGTCGTAACCGCCGGGACACTCCGGATCTTCCCGCGGACGGCCCCCTGCGCGATCTGCATCTTCAGCGCGCTCGGTTCGGCGATCGTGACCTCGAAGCCCGTCCCGGTGTTGCGGAACGTCCCGGCGAGCGTGAAGGCGCCGTCCGGCTCGTCCAGCACCACAGCCGCCGGCGGTTTTCCCTCCCGGTTCACGGGCAGTTTGACATGAAGCGCCGGAGCCCGAATCGCCGCCGTGAAGGGAAAGACGCCGGGCTCGGAGGCCTTCACGCCCGCCTCGAACCGGAGGTCGACGGAGAGCTCCGCACCGGACGGCACCGCCCCGAAGGCCGCCGCGACCTCGCGCAGCGTCGCCAGCGACGCCGTTCCTTGCGCTCGCCCCTCCAGTTTCGAGAAGCCGCCCTGCTCGTCCATCACGACCGACGCCCGCGCGTCCGCCGCGACGACCGCCGTCTTGAGCGTCGCCTGCGTCAACTCGACCGCCCGCTTCTCCATGTCGAGCGCCGCCTGCAGCTCCGCCGACGGCTTGCCCAGGCCGACCCCCTCCTTCGGCAGCGCCTTCCCCGTCAGCCTCGTCTCGGGAAGATCGATCTTGACCGCGACCTGCGGGGCCTCCACGGCCCCGCGCAACGTCAGCGAGAACGGCCCCGGCCCGCTCGCGAGCGCCGCCTCTTTCAGGTACGCCGGCACAACGGCCAAGGCCGACGCGGGATCGAGCGTCCCCGCCACCGCCAGATGGGTCCCCTTTCCCCGGATGTCCACCGTTCCCTGGATCGTCGTCACCGCGATGCCGGGCGCGACAAGGGAGCCGGAGACAACCGTGACCGGCGCGGACGGATCAAGCGCATTGAGGATCAGCGAGACTTCCTGGGCGCAGGTGACCGGCCACCGAATCTCGGGCGGGATCCGTTTCCCGGACAGGGCGACCGCCCGTTCGTCCGCCCGGAACCTCCGGACCGCGAGCGCCTGGAGCGGCCCCTCCGCCTCGAGCCGAATCGCCACCGTCCCCGTCCCGTCGAGATCCTCGACCGGCATCTTCCAGGTCCGCGCGAGGGCCACCAACGGCCGGATCTCACCGGTCACGTCGGCCGTCGCCTTCAGCGTCGCGGAGAGGAGGGCGGAAGCGCTCCGGTCCGGCGTCCCGGCCGGGACCGGCTTCGCCGGCGGCATCGCCAGGGCGGCCGCCGCGGTCACCTGCATGCCGGGGAACGAAGCCTCCACGGCCGTCGCGTCGAACGTCCCCGCCGCCAGATCGGCGGTCGCGCGCGCCGAAAGCCGGACCGGCGTCGGCGCCGGGGGTTTCCCGGTCGAGGCGCCGGCGGCCTTCGCCGCCGGATCCGCACCGGGCGCGAGAACGGCCGCGACCTGCGCGGCCGAGACCTCCACGTTCCGCCATCCTGCGGCCCCGGCGCCCGTCACCTTCAGGCTCGCCTCGCGGACCTCGACGCGCGGGGCGGGACCGGGAAGCCCCTTCAGATCGACCGCGGGAGCCGTCACGAAAACATCGAAGCGGCCCCCCTCCGCCCCGCCCGTCACGCGAGCCGTGACGGTGACGGGCGAGCCGGCGAATCCCAGGTCACCCAGCCGCTTCGCGACCGCCGCCGCCACCGCGTCGGTCTGCGCCTTCACGCTCAGCGTCAACTCCCCTTCCGGCTTCTTCAGAAGCCCCGACACCCTCCCGTTCGCGGCCGCCGACGCAAGGTCCGACTCGAACGACGCCTTCGCGAGGGTGGCGCTCCAGTCGCCGTTCAGATCGACCTGCCCGCCGGCCGACACAGCAAGATCCCGGGGCAGCGCGAGGCCCTCGATCGCCTCCAGCCCCGCGACCTGCAGGCCCTTCGCCCCGGCCGACAGGGCGAAGGGAAACCGCTTCGTCCCGTCCTTTGCGGGGGCCATCTGCAGGCGGCCTTCGACCGTGCCGGCCACCGTCAGCGCCTTCGGGATCAGGTCGGTGAACTGCCGTGCCTTGGCGAGCAGCCCCCCGAGATCGGCGGATGCGGCGAGATCGGCCTCCATCGCGGCGTCCGAGGCCAGTTTCTCGACATCCACGGCCGTCCCAGCCGCGGGCATCGACAGACCCGCCACGCGAAGGCGCCCCTTCGCCGTCAGGAGCTCGTCGAGATGCGCATCGACCCCCTCCAGCCGGTAGGCGCCCTTCGCCGTGTCGATCGCGATCCGGAGCTGGACCGCCGCGTCCTTTAGAATGGGCTGGACGCCGGCGTCCGTGACCTCGGCGATCCCCTCTCCGCGAAGGTCCATCTCCGCGTCGACCGACACCTGCGGCGCGCCCGGGTCGGCAAGATCGGCCGTCGCCTTCAGCCCCTTGACGGCGCCCGAGATGCGGCCCTGGAGGCGCCGATCCGCGGCCACGACCCCGGGGAATCGCTTCGCCGCCTCGGCCAGATCCACGGAGACCGCGGGGGCGCCGCTCACGGCCACGCGGCCGGGCGTCTCGGCCACCTGCCCTTGGAAAACGAGCGAGACCGCCGGCGAGGTCACCTTCGCATCGATGGCGGTCACGTTGTCGGCGCCCCGCTTGAACTCGCACACGGCCTGAATCGTGCCGGGCCGGAGCGCCAGCTCCCTGGGCGCGGCCCCGCCGCCGTCGGAGGCCGCCGCCAGCGCCAACCCGATCTCCGACAATTCGAGCTTCAGATCCGCCTTGCCGGACGGCCTCGCCAGCCCGTCGAAGACGATCCGCCCGGCCCCCGCGACGTCGCCCTCGAATTTCGTCAGCGGCCCGATCGATGCCAGGGCGGGCTTCAACGGCGCCAGCAGCGCCGGCGTGATCGCATAGGCAATCTCCCCCTTCAGCCCGGGAAGGTCCAGCCGGCCCCCCGTCGCCACTTGGAGGCTGCCGTTCACGTCAAGCGCCCCGTCCCCGCTCGAGATCCGGAAGGTCACCGGACGGTCCAGCGTGTCGATGCGCGACTCCACCCGGATCGGCACCAGCGTCGCCGCCTGGACCAGGTCGGGCGTCTTGACGGACAGCACGAAATCCTCGATCTGAATGCCCGCCTCGATGTGCGGCAGCGTGCCGCCGGCGCCGCCCGGACCCGGCGCGGCGTCGGCGGGCGGTGCCGGCTTCGCCAGGAGGGCCCAATTGATCTGTCCTTTCTCGTTCTGCTCGACGTTCACACGCACTTTCTCGACGCGAAGCGGCCCCTTCAGCACCATCCGGCCTCCGAGAAGCGCAGGCAGGCTGGCGTCCACGGCCACCCGCTCCACCGTGATGCACGGGGCCTCGGAAAAGCCGGGAGGATTCCCGATCCGGATCCCCGCCACCTCCACCCCGCTGAACCACGACAAGGTCAGCCGGTCGATCACCGGCTCCCCGCTCAGGCCCGCCTTCAGCGCCGAAACCACGATCGGCCGCACCAAGACATCGACCAGCACGGGCGTCAGGAACAAGACCACGAGAACAAGGGCCAGAGCCGCAACCCCAAGCCCCAGCATCCACGTTCTCCATCGACGGGACCTTGGCTTCGCCGGTGCCGTCGGTTCCGGCGGTGGCGCTTCCGGCGTGCCGTATCGAAGGGGGGGCAACTCCATGAACGATCTCCCGGACGAGGGACAGGATGGGACTGCGAGCCTCTTACTATAATAGAAGGCCGCCGGATTCAAGAGAACTCGGCTTGCCGTTCGCTTCGCCCGCGTTCTCCCGCCGGCGGTTACCTGACCGGACCATCGCGGCCTCCCCCTCGCTTTGACGTTTGCAACCGCGGGAAGAGTGATAGAATCCCGTCCATGTCGCGCACACATCGTCCCGAGATCCTCGCCCCCGCCGGCGACTGGGAGACCCTGCACGCCGCCGTCGCCAACGGCGCCGACGCCGTCTACTTCGGCCTGCACGAGCTGAACGCCCGCCTCCGGGCCCCCAATTTCAGCATCGACGAGTTGCCGGAGGTCGTCCGGACGCTGCACGACCGCAACGTCCGGGCCTATGTCACCCTCAACACGCTCGTCTTCTCCGAGGAGCTGCCCCGGGCGGCGGCCTTGCTGGCCGCGATCGCCCGGTCGGGCGCCGACGCCGCAATCGTGCAAGACCTGGGGCTCGCCGCCCTGGCGCAGCGCCTCGTCCCCTCCCTCCCGCTCCACGCCTCGACCCAGATGACGCTCGCCGAGCCGCTCGGCATCGCCCTGGCGCGAAAGCTGGGAATCCGCCGCGCGATCCTCGCGCGCGAGCTGCCGGCCTCCGCGATCGCGCGCGTGGCGGAGACCGCGAGCTTGGCGCTGGAGGTCTTCATCCACGGCGCCCTCTGCATCTCGGTCAGCGGCCAGTGCTTCGCCAGCCTCGCCCTCGGCGGCCGTAGCGCCAACCGGGGCGTCTGCGCCCAGGCCTGCCGACTCCCCTATCGGCTCGTCATCGACGGCACGGCCCGGAACGCCACGGGCGGCCCCTATGTCCTCAGCCCGCGCGACCTCGCGGCGCACGACCGGGTGGCGACCCTGCTCCGCGCCGGCGTCGCCGGGTTCAAGATCGAGGGCCGCCTCAAAGGACCCGCCTACGTCGCGGCCGCCACCCGCGCCTGCCGGGAGGCCCTCGATGCTGCGATTGACGGGCGCCCCTTCACGCTCCCCCCCGACCGCGTCGCCGAGCTCCACCAGGGCTTCTCCCGCGGCTTTACGCACGGATTTCTCGACGGCCCGGATCACCACGGCTTGGTCGACCCCCGCACCCCGAAGCACCGCGGCATCCTGGCTGGGACCGTCGTCGGGAAGACCCCCGAGGGGCTCCTCGTCAAGCCCCGCGCCGGCGGCGATCTCAAGCCGGGCGACGGCCTGCTCATCGAGTGGGGCGGGCCGACCGCCGCGACGCAGGGAGGCCGGGTCTTCGAGGTCAGACCTCCCCGCAACGCCCCTCGGCCCCCGCCTCGTTCTCCCCGCCTCCCGGCCACCGGCCCCGCCCACCGCCGAAACTCGCCACCGACCCGGGCGCCGGCGGACGCGACCTCCGGCGCGCTCGAGATTCGATTCGGCCGAGCCGCGGTCGACCCGGACTCCATCCCCGTCGGAAGCCGCGTCTGGAAGACGGATGATCCGGCGGTGCGGCGCCGCCTGGAGAAGACGTTCTCGCGCGACGTCATCCACCACCGCGTCCCCATCGTCGCACGGGTCGCGGCTCGACTCGGCGAGCCCCTTCGCGTCACCCTGATCGACGGCACCGGCCGCATGGTCGTTGTGCAGGGCGACCGGCCTCTCGAAAAAGCCGAGCGCCACCCCCTCACGATCGATCTCATCCGCGAGCAGCTCGGACGCCTCGGCGACACGCCGTTCGAGCTCGGGGACGTGGCGGCCGACCCGCTCGACCCGGTCCGGGTCCCCCGGAGCGCCCTGAACGATCTGCGCCGGCGGGCCGCCGCGGAGCTCCTGGCGAGACGACGCGAGACCGAGGCGCGCCTTGTCGCCGAGCCGGAGGCGCTGGAGACCCTCCGGACGGAGGCGGCGTCGCACCGCGCGACGAACCCGCCGCCGGCCCCCCTCCTCCACGTCCTCGTCCGGTCCGCGGAGCAGCTCGACGCCGTCCTGGCGTGGACGCCGGAGAAGCCCCTCCGTCGGCCCGCGACAATCTGGTGCGACCTCCCGGGCCCCGGCGCGGCGCGCTCGGCATTGGCCCGGGCCCGTTCGTCCGGCCTCTCGGCCGGACTCGTGACGCCCCGCGTCCTCCTGCCCGGCGAGGAGGGACTCCTGCGGGCGGTCCTCGACGCGAATCCCGACGCCGTCCTCACACGCAGCCTCGGCGCCATCGCCTTTTTCCAGGAGCGGGCGCGTGGCCTCCCGCTCGTCGCCGACGCCTCCCTCAACGCCGTCAACGAGCTGGCGGTCGCCCCCCTCCTCGCCTGGGGAGCCGCGCGGGTCGCGCCGGGAATGGACCTGGATCCGAAGCGCCTCCTGAACCTGGCCGCGCGCGTCGACCCCGCGATCCTCGACCTGGTCGTGCACCGCCACGCGCCGATGTTCCATGCCGTCCACTGCCTCTACGCCGCGAACCTGGGTGGCGGGCGGGACTGCGCGCGCTGCGACCGGCCGTGCGATCGGCACCGCCTGGCGCTGGAAGACCGCAAGGGGGTCCGACACCCGGTCGCCGTCGACGCCGCGGGCCGGAACACCGTCTTCCACGGCGCGGCGATCTCCGGTGCGGAGGATCTTCCCGGCCTGCTGGCGGCGGGCATCCGCCACGTCCGCATCGAGCTCCTCGACGAGAGCGGGCCCGCGACGTGCGCGATCCTGGACGCCTACGGCGCGCTCCTGGCGGGACGCATCGATGGGAAGACGGCTTGGAATCGACTGCGGAAGGCCGCGCCCGGCGGGCTGCTGCGCGCCATGACGAGCCCGCCGCCTCATGCCACCCCGGACTTTTCGATGCCCCACTGATTCTCGGAAGCAGGCGGCAATGCAGGAGACGCAGGACGCGACACCGGAAGAACCCGCCGCAACGGGTGGGGTAACTTGAGCGAGCCCGTCGCGTCGCATCTTGACGAGCCGGGGATCGGGCCGGATGATGCGCGATGAGGCGCCGTTTCGTTCCCCTCGCCCTCGGAGCCCGGCATGACACCTTGCGCCCGAACGGCCCTGCTGGCCTTTCCCCTGCTGTCCGCCTTCCTTCCCTTTGGCCGGGCGATCGAGGCCGGGCCGCGACCGGCCGGAAACGGCCCCCCGCCCCTCTGGTTCTACCATTCCACGAACCTTTGGGTCGACAAGCAGGTCGACGCGCTCGACGCCCTGATGCGGCGCGCCGCGAGGGCGGGATACTCCCGCCTCCTCCTCGCCGACTCCAAGTTCCACAAGCTCGGCGACATGGACGCGCGCTACTTCCGGAACATCGACCGCATCAAGGCCCTCGCCGCCGAGCTCCGGATCGAGGTCATCCCGGCGCTCTTCCCGATCGGCTATTCCGAGGGGCTCCTCTGGCATGACCCGAACCTCGCCGAGGCCCTCCCCGTCCGAGACGCTCTCTTTGTCGTTCAGGGCGGCGAGGCCCGGATCGCGGCCGACCCGCCCGTCGCGCTTCGGGGCGGCGATTTCAAGAACCGGAGAGACTGGGGATTTGTCGACGAGACCGTCATCTTCGAAGACGGGACCGCCCGCGTCACCGACCCGAAGGGCCGCAACGCCCGATGCTCGCAGAAAGTCGGCGTCCGCCCCTTCCGCCAGTATCACATCTCCGTGACCGTGAAAACGCAGGATTTCCAGGGCGAGCCGAAGATCGTCGTCCTCGCCGGGGACCGGAGCCTCAACCACGCCGCCCTCGGCGTGAAACCGACCCAGGACTGGACCGAGCACCATGCCGTCTTCAATTCCCTCGAGGCGGAGGAAGTCGGGATCTACCTCGGATGCTGGGAAGGCACGACCGGCACGCTCGCCTGGAAGCATGCGCGGCTCGAGGAGGTCGGCCTCCTCAACCTGGTCCGCCGTGACGGCGCGCCCCTCGCCGTGAAAACCGAGACCGGGAGCCTGCTCGCCGAGGGGACGGACTTCGAGCGGGTCATCGATCCCCGAATGGGAACCCAGCCGTACCGGGGCTGTTACGACGTCTGGCACGAGCCGCCCATCCTGCGAACCCGGCTCCCCGACGGAACCCGCCTCCGCGTCTCCTACCACCACGCGGTCACCGTCCATGACGGCCAAGTCATGATCTGCCCCTCCGAACCGAGGACGGTCGAGCTGCTCCGCGACGAGGCCCAACGCATCCACGCGGCGTGGGGCGCGCGGGGCTACTTCATGTCCCACGACGAGATCCGCGTCCTCGGCTGGGACGCGGCCTGCGCGCGGCGGAACCTTTCAACCGGCGCGATCCTCGCCGACAACGCGAGGACCTGCGCCGCCATCCTCCGCGAGGTCAACCCCGGCGGGGCGATCTACGTCTGGAGCGACATGTTCGACCCGCACCACAACGCGCACGCAAACTACTACCTGGTGAAGGGCGACCTCGCCGGATCGTGGGAGGGACTCGACCGGGACATCCACATTGCCGCGTGGTATTACGAGCGGCGGGAGAAGAGCCTCCCCTTTTTCGCCGGCCGAGGCCACCCGATCCTGCTCGCGGGGTATTACGACGCCCCACCGGAGCGCGTCACGGGATGGCTGGATGCCGCCAAGACATCCGGCGGGGCGGCCGGGGTTCTGTACACGACCTGGCGGAACAACTACACCGACCTGGAGCGGTTCGCGGAGATCGTGCGGACGCACCGATAGGCGAAAGCCGCGCCGATCCACGAGGCGCCGAAGGGGGAAGCAAAAAGGGCGGGTCCGCGCCGGGCCCGCCCTTCGCCTCAACTCGCTTTACACAACCGACTCAACACCGGCCGCGCCGTCCCTACGGCTCGTCGTACCCCTTCAGCGGCCGCACCCAGATGTTCCGGAACCGGATGGGGTTGCCGTGGTCCTGCAGGCTGATCCGCCCCTTCGGGCCGTGCGGCGAATAGCGGGTCGCGTTCCGGTGCTGCGTGGGCCCGAGCAGCGGCTTGCAGTCGTGCAGCAGGATGCCGTTGAGGAAGACCGTCGCCGTCGCCGGCGCCTCGACCTCGCTCCCCTTGAACCGCGGCGCCTTGAAGACGATGTCGTACACGCTCCACTCCCCCGGCGGCCGGCAGGCATTGACGAGGGGCGGGTACTGCCCGTAGATCGCGCCCGTCGTCCCGTCGGCGTAAGTCGGATTCTGGTAGCAGTCGAGGATCTGGATCTCGTATCGTCCGAAGAAGAAGATCCCGCTGTTGCCGCGCCCCTGGCCGTTTCCCTTCGGCGGCGGCGGACAGAACTCCAGGTGGAGCTGGACATCCCCGAACTCGTCCTTCGTCTCCAGCGATCCCTTCGTCACCTCCATGTACCCGTTCTCGACCTTCCACGACCCGCCTTGCCACTTCGAGAGGTCCTTGCCGTCGAAGAGGACGATGGCATCCGAGGGGGGCTTCCCGGGCGTCTCGTTCGTGCTGAAGGTGCCGGGGGTGACGACCGGCGGCTGGGGACGGGCGGCATCATGGACCTTCCACTTTCCGCCGGGCTCGATCAGGGGCGTGTCCGTGTATCCCTCGCCCGCCTGGAGCGACAACGATAGGCCGCCCGCCAGGGCCAATCCCCCAAGCGCCGCCAGCCAGCGAGACCGTCTCATGGCGATCCTCCTGATGGGTAACCGGGACGGCTCCGATGTGCGAGAGCAGACCATACCGCCATGGCGGCCGTCCATCAACTAAAACGACGCCCGGACCGGATCGTTCCCCGGAACGTCTCACGCCCGCCCGGCGCCCCATCCGTCGGGGCGCAATCATCGAGGCCCCATCGGGAAGATGGACGCCGCGACCAGGGTGACGGCCAAGCCCGCGACGGAATTGACCGTCACGACGACCGACCAGCTCTTGAGCGTCTCCCGCTCCGTCATCCCGCTCAGCTTGCTCACCACCCAGAACCCGCTGTCGTTCATCCAGGAGAAAATCATCGACCCGAACCCGATGGCGAGGAAGAGGTAGACCGGGTGGTACGGCAGCGCCGCGCCGCCCTCGACGATCGGCAGCATCATCCCGGCCGTCGTCAGCATCGCCACCGTGGCCGATCCCTGCGCGACGCGGATCACGCAAGCGACGGCGTAGGAGAGCAGAATCAGGTTGACCTCCCGCCCCTCCACCGCCCCCCGGATGGCCTCGCCGACGCCGGCCGCCTGGAGCATCTTCCCGAAGGCCCCCCCGGCCGCGGTGATCAGGATGACGATCCCGGCCGTCTGGAGCGGGGGCCCGACAAGCTCCCCGATCCGCGCCATCGACAGCCCGCGCTGACGGGCCAGCGTGACCAGGCCGATCGCCAGCCCGGCCAGCAGGGCGATGTTCCGGTTGCCGGCGAACTCGATCGCGGGATAGACGGCAGGAAACCGCCCCGCCCCGCCGAGCGCCTTCAGCGTCGACGCCGCCGAGATCAGGACGATCGGCAGGAGCACCGGCAGAATCGAGACGAAAAAGGAGGGGAGCTCCGACTCCGACCGCGCCGCCACGGCCTCGAGGTCTTTCATCGACGCCCCCGGCATCTCGCGCATCGGCACGTCCATGCGCCGATTGATCCACCGGGCATAGAGCCAGGAAGCCGCCACGGGCACGCAGCCCGCCAGCAGGCCGGCCGCGATCGTGACGCCCAGATCGAGCTTCAGCGCGTCGGCCAGCGCCAGCGGGCCGGGGTGGGGGGCGACCATGCCGTGCGTGACCGTCGCCGAGCAGCAGATCGCCATCATGAACAGCAGATAGTCCTTCCCCGTCCGCAGCCGCAGCGCCCGGGCGATGGGCAGCAACAGCATGAAGAAGATATCGAAGAAGATCGGGATGGAGAGCAGGTAGCTGCTAACGAGCAGGGCGGCCCCGGCCCGCTTCTCGCCGAAGACCGCCAGGAAGCGCCGGACGACCTTGTCCGCCGCCCCGCTCTCCATCAGGCACATGCTGAGGACGGAGGCCAGCGCGATGGCGATCCCGATGCCTCCCGCCACCTCGCCGAACTTCGCGGCCGTCACCTCCGCCGCCTGCACCCAGTGGCTGGAGGCCGGCTCGCCCGGCAACGAGCCGACCGGCGCCAGCAGGCCGGCCGCGATCGCGGCCAGGACGAGCGCCAGGAAGGCGTGGATCTTGAGAACCGTGATCTGCACCACGATCAGGGCCACGCTGGCGGCGAGGATCGCGAACGGCCACCACGTCGGCGCCCAGTCCGGCGGCATGGGATTCCCCTCCTTGCGGGTCCCCGAACGCGCGCGACGCCGCGCGCGTCACTCCTTCATCACGAACGGACGGTAGGCCGCCCCCGGCCCCGCCTGATCCACGACCGCCTTCGCCCCCGCCGGAAATTCCGCGGGCTCGTCGAACGACCACGACCCGACGCACCCCGGTGCAGCCCCGGCCCCCGTGCCGCGGGCGCGCGCGGCGATCTCGGCCGCTGCCAGCGCCCGGCCATAGACCCGCACCTCGTCGATCAGCCCCCGGACCTGCGACGGCCCGAACCCGTCCACCCGCCGCCCGATGACCAGCGGGCCGCCGCCGGGGTGCCGCTTCCGGCCCACCGCCTTCGTCCCCGCCGGCACGCCGTCGCAGTAGACCGTCATCGCCGCGCCGTCATACGTCATCGCCACGTGCTGCCATCGGCCGGGCGCCAGCGTCTCCCTGGTGCCGGCCAGTTCGATCAGGTTCCCCGGTCCGCCCCCGATATTGAGATACGCCCCCGCCCGCAGCCCGTGCGCGACGAGCGCGTAGTGCCCCTCGGTCCACTCATTGCCGTTCTTGTTGACGATCCAGCGGCGCGGGTCCTCGCCGCCGGGAGCCTCCGCCAGGAAGAGCCAGGCCTCGACCGTCAACGCCTCCGGGTCCAGGACGGGCGCGTGCGGCGCCTCGAAAAACGAGCCGCCCCCGGTCGCATCCAGGGCGTTCCCCGATTTCCCCTTCGCCCGCCGCGGGACGGCCAGATCGAAGTGGTTGTCCGCCCAGACGTGCCACTCGCGCTGGTTCTGGTTGAAGCGCACCGCGCCCCCCGACGTCCCGTACACGACATTTCGCTCGAAGCGAAACCCCTTGCTCCCCTCGTCGATAAAGAACCCGTTGTTCGGCGCCCCGCCATGGGCGTACGGGCTCCGATGGACCTCGTGGATATGGTTGCCCCGCAGCACCGTCCCCGGCTGGAACCCCAGCGTGTAGATCCCGCCGCCGTCGGCGAGCGTCTTCATGACGTCGTGGATGTGGTTGAACTCGACACGACACCGCACCTGGGAGGTCGGCGTGGTGTTCCAGCGGTAGCCGACGGAAATCCCCGTATAGGGCATATCGTGGATGAGGTTATGGACGATGCGCGTGTCCGCGGAGAACGCGGCGAAGACGCCGACGCCGCCCCGGCAGTCCTCCCCGCAGCGCCGGATGCGACAGTGGGAGACTTCGTTGCCGGCGGGGGCGTCGGCCGGGTCGGCCCAGTCGGCATCGAGCGCCCCCTCGGCCCCGGCTTGGAGGGCTCCCTTCCCGCGCCAGCCGACCATCACCCCGTTCCCGCCGATGTTCTCGATCAAACAGCCGACGACGGCGCACGACCGGCAACCGGGTCCGAAACCGATCCCGGAGGCGTTCAGGTGGGCGAAGCGGCAGCGCTCGAAGCGGATCCCCTCGGCGTAGACGCACTCGACGGCCACCGGCTGGACATACGTCCGCTCCTTCGTCGTCGTCCCGTAGTGCGCGGCCTGGATCTCGTTGAGCCCGACGGCGGGAAGCGGGAAGTCGGCATGCTCGAAGCGGATCCCCTCGAAACGGAGGTTCCGAACGGGGCGTCCCTTCTCCCCGGCGATCGCGAGCAGGCGCTCCAGCCTCGGCGCGACGGCGACGGCTTTCGCCGGGTCCTCCCCCTCCCGCGGCAGGTAGCGCAGGACGCCGGCCGCCCGGTCGAGAAACCACTCGCCCGGCCGGTCGAGAAAGGACCGGGCGTGCTCGAGAAAGGCGGGTTTCCCCGGGCTGGCCGTCGTGAAGTCCCCGTGCCCGATCCACCCCATCGGCGTGGCCGTCGACACCTGCCGTCCGTCGGACGCCGTCACAAGACCCCGGGTGACCGACCAGTTCTCATAGACCACCAGCTCGGTGCCCTGCCCGATGAGGCTCTGCTCCGGGAGCGGCCGGTCGAACGAAAAGCGCCTCACGCCGTCCGCGACGGCGGCGATGCGGAGAACGCCGTCCTCGTCCGGCCAGCGCGCCCGCACGGCGCGGCGGTCGTTGACGACCAGTTGCCGGAAGAACCACGTCCCCGCCTTGGCGTCCGGCAGCTCGGTCGCCCACCCCCCCCCCTCGCCTTGTTTCCATCCCGCGATCCGGCGACCGCCGCTGAGAACGACCTCCTCGCCGGGGGCGGCCGCGTAGGTGATCGACCGGGTTTCCGACCCCGAGTCGGCGGGGCCGAACACAAGCGGCCCCTCCAGCTCATACGTTCCGCCCCGGAGCTGGACCCGGATGTCTTTCGCGGGATCGGCCGCGACGAGCGCGCGCACGGCCGCAAGGGCCCGGCCGGGCGTGGCAAAAGGACGCTCCGGCGTCCCCGGGTTGGCGTCGTCGCCGCCGGGCGACACCACGACGTCGGGGCGCGCGGCCCCGGCGGCCGGCGCCGCCGCGCGGACCAACAGGAACATCGCCGGCAGCCAATACGCCGTCATATGCGCCCCCGCTCGGAATGCGATCCCCCGGCTTGCCGCCCGCCGATTATGCGCAGGCCAGGGGTATCGGTCAACGGGTTCCACCCCGCCCCGCTGACGAACACGGGGAAGGCCGCCGCGGGCTCACCGATCGATGCGGGGCGAGGGAAAGGCCCCCGCGGGACTACCACGACGACGGTCGGTAGTCCTTGAAGAACTGGCCGGAGGCGTGGACACCCGTGAGCAGGCCGGTGAAGAACGGGTCCAGGATGCGGGCCGCGCCATCCACCACGTCGAGCGGCGGCTGGAAGTCGTGCATCTCCTGCTTGCGCACCGCGTGCGCCAGCGGGTCCTCATCGGTCACCCACCCCGTATCCACCGCGTTCATGTAGATTCCGTCGCGGGCGTAGTCGGACGCCGAGGTCCGCGTCAGCATGTTCAGCGCGGCCTTCGCCATGTTCGTGTGCGGATGCTTGTCGGTCTTGGTCCCGCGCGAGAAGACGCCCTCCATGGCCGAGACGTTGACGACGTGCGACGCGCGCGTGCCCGCGCGCAGCAAGAGCGGCTTGAGCCGCGCGGCCAGGACGAACGGCGCCACCGCGTTGATCAGCAGCACCTCCAGGAGCTCCGCCGTGGACACCTCCGCCAGCGTCATCCGCCAGGTGTTGTGCGTGCGCAGGTCGACCTGCTGAAGATCGCTGTCGAGCCGGCCGTCGGGAAACGCCTCGCGCCCGCAGGTCCGGTCGTCGTAGGTCATGCGAACCTGGGACAGGCGGGCCGACTCCCGGATGCCGAGGCCCAGCGATCCCGTGTCGAGCAGCGTCAGCCCCTGGGGATCGGCGGGCGTCCCGGGGGCGGAGCGCTCCAGGAGCGAACGGCACGCGTAGTGGGCCTCGAGCAGCCTGCGTTCCGCATCGGGCAGCTCCCGCCACGGGAGCGCCTCCCGGTCGAGCAGGTGCCGGTAGAAGGCGACGGGGCGGCGCACCGTCTGGGCGGCATTGTTCACGAGGACATCCATCCGGGACTCGGACTGGTTCAGATAGCGGGCGAAAACCTCGACCGAGGGGGCATGGCGGAGATCCAGGCCGTGAATGCGGAGCCGGCCGCCCCAGTCCGCGAAGTCGGTCTCGGCCGCGTAGCGCCGGGCGGCGTCATGGGGAAAGCGCGTGGTCACGATCACCCGGGCGCCGGCGCGAAGGAGCTTCAGGGCCGCTTGATAGCCGATCTTCAGCCGGGCGCCCGTGATGAGCGCGCTGCGGCCCGTCAGGTCGGCCGTCTGGAACCGCTTGGCGTAGTTGAAGTCGGCGCAATCGGGGCAGAGGCCGTCGTAGAAGTGGTGACGCCGGGTATAGGAGCCCTTGCAAACGTAACAAACGCGGGGCCGCCGGAACGCTTCGGCGGGCGTGCCGGGGGCCGGCAGCACGCGCGGGGGGGCGGCGAAAACCTCGGCGCGACGGGCCTCGCGGATGCCGCTGGCCGCCGTGGCGGCGCGATCCTCCTGGATCGCGCGCCGGCGGCGCTCCTTGCGCAGGATCCGGGAAATGCGCAGGCGCTCGAGCTTGGCCGGGCGCGAGAGACGGCCGGCCGCGGCCATCAGCCGGACGTGCTCTTCGCGTGTCAACTGCGCGGCGACGACCGGGGTCGCCACGAGGGCCTCGAGGACCTCGATCGCGCGCTGCAGGTCGGCGCGGGTGACGCGCGCCTGCACCAGCATGTCAGCCTGATTCGCCATGCATCCCTTCCGGCTTCCGAGCCGCCGAAACGGGCCTCACTATAGCGGGGACGGGACGAGGGGACAAGGAGAACGCCCCCGGCGGGCGGGCGTCCCCTTCCGCCCCGCGCACGGGTCCCCGGCGTCCTCACTTTCCCTGGACAGCCCGCCCCCCGCCCGCTAGAGTCGAGCCGGCATCCCCTCTTCCCGCGAAAAACATTCCCCGGAGGACGCCATGGCCTTCACCCTCCTCGAGAAGAACATCCTCAAGTCGAAGGGCCTCACCGAGGCCCTGCTCAAGAAGCTGGAGCGGGCGGGCGTGAAATCGCGCGATGACTTCAAGACCGTCGGGGACGCCGCCTCCCTCGCCCAGCTCGTTCCGGGACTCGGCGCCGAGAGCGCCGCCTCCATCATGGCGTGGGCGACAGGCCTCTCCAGCGGCCCGGTCGGCGGCCCGGTCGTCGTCGAATCCGCCGACGCCGTCTACTGCGTCCACTGCAAGACCCGGCAGCCGAAGGACTACACGAGCGGCGACCTCTGCGTCTCCTGCGGCAAGCAGGCGGAGCCGATCCTCTCGTGCTACTGGTGCTCGCGCAGCGGGCCGGGCCGGTTCTGCCGATCGTGCGGCGCGGAGTTCGTCGCCACCGCCGAGCTCGACCTCGCCGTCCACCTGAAACGCGAGGGGCTCCCGAAGGATGAGATCCCCAAGAAGCTCAAGGCCATGAGCGCGGCGGAAAAGGACGCCCTCTGGGGGCGCATCCGCAAAAGCCGCGGATGATCCATGCGCGCCGTCTGCGAGGCCTGCGGCAAGCCGCAGCCCCCCGAGTGGAAGGCGGGCGAACTCTGCGCGCACTGCGGGAAGGCCGTCCGCGCCGAGATACGCTGCTATTGGTGCGCGAAGTGGATCCCCGCCGGGAAGTTCTGCCGCGTCTGCGGCGCCGAGACCGTCCCCCCCCCGCTCTACGGCGCCGCGCGCATGCTCAAGGACGCGGGCACCGACCGATTCTCCATCCCCCGGAGGCTCCGCGAGCTCGACCCCGAGCAGGTCGAGAACTTGTCCCGCATCTACCAGCGCCACGCGGTCGCCGTCGCCCGCCATGTCGACGAACTCCGGTTCCTCGAGCGGTTCCTGCGCCAACAAACGTTCAGCGCCGCCCTCGAGGACGAGCTGATCCCGCAGCTCCCGTGGCCGGAGGACGTGCTCGCCCGCCACGAGGCCTCCCCCCCGCCGCCCGGCGACGACCTGGCGACGGCGAAAGCGATCGAAGCCTCCTCGCCGTTCCCCCGGACGCGCGCCCTCGCCGCCGTCGCGCGGGTCCGGCTCGACGATTTCGACGCGGTCCGCGCCGCGCTCGGCGCATTCGCCTCCGGCGACCCATCCGTCCGGATCGAGGCGGCCCTGGCCCTCACCGGGTGGCGCGTCCTCGCCGCAGTCGGGGCGTTCGAGCGCGGCCGAGAGCTCCTCAAGGCGCTGGAGGACGCCCCCTTTCCCCTCGAGGTCGCCGTCCGGCAGGCGCTGGCGGGCCTGGAGGTCGACCCCGGCCTCCTCCGCGAGGCGCAGGCGTCCCGAGACCCCGAGACGTCCTTCGCTGCATCGCTGGCCCTCGGCGACATCGACCGGCTCCAGCGCGCCCTGCGCGACGGCGACCTCGAGCGGATGGCCGCGGGCCGGCGTCTCGCCGAGCTCGGCGTCCTTCCCCCCCTCGAGGCCCCGCTCCGGGACGGGCCGGCGAAGGTCCAGCTCGAGATCGTCGAAGCCCTCCTGCAACGCGAGGATTCCGCCGCCCCGCTCTCGGACCCCCTCCTCCGCCTCGTGGAGGCGACCCCGGACAGGACCCTCCGGGAACGCGCGGTGCGCCTGCTATGCAGACGCCTTCCGCCGCAATGGGCCTTGCGCATCGCGCGCGCGGCGGGTGCGGATCGCCACATCTTCCAGTCGCTCCTCTCCGAAGAGGCATCGCTCCCCCCCGATGCCGCCGCGGCAGTCGCCGCGTTCCTCGTCGACAACGGCTATTTCACGATGAACCAGTACGGCCTCCGCGAAGCCGCGTCACGGGGCGCGATCCCCGACGCGTTCGTCCCCGCGCGTTTCGAGGGGGCGGACGCGCAGACCCGGATCGAGCTCCTCCGGTTCGCGGAGGAACAGCTCACCGCACGCGGCGACGAAACGCTCCATCGCTTCGTGATGGGCGTCGTCTTCGGGCCATACGACGCCAAGACGCGCGCCGCGGCCTGGTGGTCCCTCTGGCGCTGGTACAAACGCGATGACGCCGCCTCGTTCGGCCCGTTCGCCCTCCACCCCGAATCGATCCGGCGGTTCTTCGGATCGACGCGCGCCTTCCCCCCGAGACTGACCGCCGTCCTGCGCGACCGCGCGACCCTCAAGGAGGTCGGCGTCTACGAGTTCCTGGCGCGCCTGTTCAAGGATGCCGACCCATCGGTCGTGGCGGCCTTGACGGAGGACGAAGCCGCCGGACGGGACCTGGTGCAGGCCCTGCTCGAGGCGATCCGCGTCCCCGACTACTGGGCTTACCTCCGCACGGGAATCGTGGAGTTCCTCGGCCTCCTCGGCGCCCACCCGGCGTGGCGGGACGAGGTCGCCGACGGGCTCAAGGCCTTGCTCGGGACGGAGTCGTTCGACCTGGCCTACGCCTGCGAGCGGGCGCTCAAACAAATCGAGGGGCGGCACGACTGACGCAACCTCGTGCTCGATAACGGGATCCGACACATGAAGAAGCGACCCCTGCTGCGACGCGACGCTCTGCGAGGAACACCGGGCACCGCGACCCGGCTCAGCCGCGACGGCAGCGCCACGCGGCAACCGATGCAAGCCTCCCCGCTCGGCCCGAGCCATCAGGAGCGACGCATGAAGTGGACGACCCGAAAGGCCCGGCTGGCGCTCGCTTGGGCGGTTTCGCCGCTCACGGCCGGCGCGCAGGTCATCGACGACATGAACGAGATCCGCTATGCCACGCCCGTGGACGACAAGCAGGCGCCCCGCGGGAAGGCCGAGCTCGTCGACGGCAAGGACGGCAAGGCCGTCCACTTCGCCTTCGACGACAAGTGCTCGGGCGCCTTCTTCATGCGGCGGGTCAAGGCCGACGCATCGTGGGACGCGGCGGCGGGCTTCTCCTTCTGGGTGAAGGGCGACGGCTCCGACCGCCTCGGCGGCATCGAGATCGTCCACGCCGACGACTTCTCGAAACGCTACGCCGTCGCCTTCTCCATCAAGGAGACGAACTGGCGGAAGGTCGTCGTCCCCTGGCGCGACGTCATCCCGGAGACCGCCGCCGCGCCGTTCCTGGGCGGCGGCGCGATGAAGCCCTCCGCCTTCGGCAACTTCTGGTTCGGCAAGTGGTGGTACTGGCGCGACTACGCCGCGCACGGCTACGCGGTTGACCAGGTCGCCCTCGAGCCGAAGATCGATCTTCCTCCCGATCCCCCGCCGCCCGCCGGCGCGCCCCTCGCGAAGACGGCGGCGAAGCTCAAGGCCGGCCAGCCCGTCGCGATCGTCACGATGGGCGACTCGCTCACCGATTTCAGCCACTGGGCCAACAAGGAGACGAACTGGCCGACCCTGCTCGCGAAACGCATCGAGGAGGAGATGAAGTCGAAGGTCACGCTCGTCAACCCGGCGATCGGGGGGACGGAGCTCAAACAGAACCTGGTCCTCATGCCGCGCTGGGCGGAGTCCGCGAAGCCGGACCTCGTGACGGTCTGCTTCGGGTTCAACGACTGGTCGAGCGGGATGCGGGGGCCGCATTTCCAGGAGACGATGTCGTTCGCCGTGGACCGCATCCGCCGGATGACGGGCGCGGAGGTGCTGCTCATCACGACCTGCCCCGCGATGGAGCGCTGGGAGACGATGGCCGAGCTCGCCCAGGCGGCGCGGGACGTCGCGAAGGCGAAGAACACCGGGCTCGCCGACACGGATAAGGCGTTCCACGCCGCCGGCGACGCCGACCCGGCGGCCCGCGCGAAGCTCTACTGCCGGGACAAGACCCACCTCGGGCCGGAGGGACACCGCGTGGTGGCGAACGCCGTCTTTGAAGCCCTTCGCCGTTGACCCCCCGGCCTTCCCGGCCGGCCTTCGCCGCCTGGACACGGGCCGCCTGAAGCGCGCGGGATGCGGGGCCTCCCAACAGGTAATCGCCTCTCCTTTTCCGGCCATCCCGGGGCAACGATGAACGCCCCGCGCAGGAGCGACGACACGGCGCTCGGTCGCCGGGCCCTCCTCGCCGGCCTCTATCGCTCCGCGCGCAGTGTGACCAGCCCCCAAGCCGGCACGTCCACGGGGCCCGACACCGCCGCGCCCGGCTTCTCGCCGGTGCCGCTGAGGTGCACGGTCTTCGGCGCGGGGGCGCCCCAGGCCACGATCGCCCGTTCATCCTTCCCCGACGCCCCGTAGAGCCGCAGGATCCAGGCTTTGCCGTCGTCGCTGGGCTTGAGCGCCGTCGCGATCACGCCGGGCGCCGAGATCGTCACGCGCGGGGCGCCCGCGGGGGCCGGGCCAGACGCCGGCACGGCGACCAGCGGCTGCGCCAGCCCGCCGCCGAACCGCGCGGCCTCCGCCGCGTCGAAGGCCTCGTGCGGCCGCACCGCGTACCGGAAGACGACCACGCCCTCCTGGTACGCCCGGTAGTTCGTCCCCCAGTGGTTGTTCATCGCCCACGAATAGAGCGCCTGCGTCGGCTCCACCGTCTTCCGCCAGGCCGCCGGGTTGGCCTGGGACTCGAGCAGGTTCGCCGTCAGCCCCCCCACCTGGACGAGCGGCGCGTCGAGCGTCGCCCAGGTGATGCCGCGCTCGGCGTTGGAGACGTCCACCCAGCGGTTCACCGTGAACCAGTTCTTGCACGCGCTCGGGAGAAGGTCCCTCCAGGGGACGAAGACCGAGAGCGGCCCCTCCAGTCGCATCACGCCGTCCGGCACGTCGAAGGGGAAGGCGAAGTTAAGGCTCTCCTTCCCCTCCCGGCGCTTGTAGAATCCCGCCGGGACGCCGTCCCCGCCGTGCCGCTTCTTGTCCACCGTGTTGATCAGCTCGACGCGGTCGAGGCCGGCGACGACGCGGATTTCCCGCGACAGCCGGTTGCAGCCGGGGGCGTCGGACACGACGAGGAGCGACGCGACGAGGGGGCCCCGCTCCTTCACCGCGATGCGGACGTCCCCGTTCCGCCGCGCGTCCGCCGGGTTCTCCCCGACGAAATAGAGGTAGTCGTTGACCCCCGGCCCGGAGGCCGTGTCGACGAAGTTGCCGTCGAGGCCCTTGAGGCCGATGTGCGCGACCGCCCCCGTCTTCGCGTCAAGCCGGGCGCGCACAAAGCCGTTGGCGACCTCCACGCCCTGCGCCGTCGCCGGCTCGTCCGGCGGGAAGGCGGCCCCGCCGCCGACCGTGTAGCGCCGCGCCGCGTAGGGAGGGATCTTCTGGACGAGGAAGGCCAGCTCGCCCGTCGCGAGCCGCTGCGAAGGGACCGGCTGCCCGCGATCGTCCGTCACCCGGTCGCCCCCCGCAGACTGCTCCCGGGACAACACGACGAGGTCCGTCCGCGGCCAGGAGACGGTGTTGTAGACGTCGAAGGCGTCGCCGCCCGCCCCCCCGCCGGCCGCCTGCGCCAGCAGCTCGCGCGACCGCCGGTCCGCCTCGAGGGCATACCCCCGCTTGATCTCCCACTGCTCCCGCGTCTCCTTCCGCTCCGGCTCGGAGACACTGCACCAGGCCCCCCACGTGTGCTCGGAATAGAGGAGGACGAAGTTCCAGGCGTCCTCGAAGGCGGCGGCCGGATAGGGGGCCCCTTTGACCGCGAGAATCGTCTCCGCCTGGGCGAGGCGCTCGGCGCTCGCGCGGTTGAGCGCCGTCTCGGCCGCCGACGACCCCGCGCCGTCCTCCCAGTACGGCGACCACTCGCCGCGCCATTCGGGGAGCCGGTCCCCGTATTTCTTCTCGAAGGCGGCGAAGGCCTCGTCCGTCGTCGCGATGACGAATTTCGGGTAGGCGTACTTCGCATTCCACGCCTTCACGAACTCGCAGATCGCCGGGTCGGGCACGGCGTTGTCGCCGTGTCCGCTCCAACGGATGTGGGCGATGTCGTAGGGGTACCCCTTCTGCTCCAGCTCCGCCAGATACTCACCGACCCACTTCGTCGAGAGCTGCTTGACGACGTGGGACATCGCATAGCCCTTGAGGGGGATCCAGACCAGGACCTTCGAACGCCCGTCCGGGCCGACCCACCAGAAGGGCTTGTTTTCCCACTGGACGAGGATGTCGCCGATCCGGTCGAAAAAGTTGGGCGCCGTGGAGAAGTAGCGGATGCCGGCGTGAGCCATGGCGGTGACCGTCCCCCACGTGTAGCCGGGGACGTCGCTGATCATGGCGGAGCGGACCGGCGTCCCGGTTTCCCCGCCGAGGATGCTTGCGCCGCGGAAGAGGCGAAGCAGTTCCTCGGGACGACAGAGGCCGGTCAACGCGTTGAGGTACATGCCGTTGAGACCGACCCATCCCTTCCGGATCGCCTCCAGGAGCTCCGCGCGCTGCGCCTCGGGGAGGCGCCGGAAATAGAGGTCGGCCGCCCAAAGGACCTCGACGTTCCAAACAAAGGGGGCGCCGGGCACATAGCCGGCCGTGCGCTTCGCGTGCCCGATCCCCGCCACGAGATTGTCGACCTGCTTCGCCTCGATCGCCGTCTGGATCTCCGTGTAGCCGATGTCGGTGTGCGAATGCGGGAGGATGTAGACGACCATCTTCCGGACGGGCGCGATCGCCACGGAGACGTCGAGCGTCCGGCCGCCGGTCTCGACGGAAAGCGGGACGGTCCTTTCCTGCTCCACGGGCGTCAGGAGAGCCTCGATCGTTTGCGTCCCGGCCTTCAGCCGCTGCCGACCGACCACGGCGCCGCCGGCGCGGACGACGGCCTCCGCATCGGCGCCGAGGTGGAGAAGTCTGATCTCGACGGGCTGGCGGATCGTCCCGTCCCGATCGACGAGGGCCAAAACGGGTTCGGCGCCGGTGACCCGCGTGAAGTCTCTCACGGCGCCGGCGCGCGCGCCGGGGGCCGCCAGGCCGATCCAGTCGTACAGGACCCAGCTTCCCTCCGCGTTCTCGATCTCGACCGTGTTGCCGCCGGCCTTCAGAAGCCCGTCCGGCAGGGCGATCTCGAACCGGTGGGGCTTTCCTTTTTCGGGCCGGCCGAACACCGAGTCATCGCCGGCGCCGGCCGGCATCTTTCGCGGGAAGGCCCTCCCGTTCACCCGGATCAGCAGGTGCGGCGGGCTGTGGGCATGCGTGTCGGCCAGCGCGACGGCCAGCGTCCCCCCGCCCGCCGGGGGCGTATCGAGGCCGAAGACGACCGTGAAGGTGTGGGGCCGCCCCCCCGCCCATGCGTCCGCCGGCCCGGGGTGAACATAGGGCCAGTCCCTCGCCGGATCCGAGCGCCCGACGATGAAGAGCGCGTCCGCGGAGAACCGCGCATACCCGCCCGGCCCGAGGGCGAGCTCCCGCGTGTCGCGATCCGCCGTCCCGATCTGCCAAACCCAGGTCTCCGCCGCGACGGCGGGCGCGACGATCAGCAGGGCGGCCGCCCAAACGAGCAGGGCGCGATTCGCGATCATGGCCTCCTCCTGGAAAGCGTATCACGAGGGGCGCCCCTCGCAGTCGTCCGGACGCCGCTCCCGAGCCCTCGGCCCCGCGTCCCCGTGCGCATCGCGGCCGAGACACCCCGGGAGACGGCAAACGACTCGCCTCCGGGCGGGGACAAGCCCCGCCCCTCCCTCACCGGTTGAACTCCGCCTCGGCGTCGAACATCGCCACCATATTCTCCGGCGGGATGTTGGCCATGACGTTGTGGACCTGCTGGAAGACAAAGCCGCCGCCGGGTGCGAGAACCCGGCACGGCTCGAGCTCGTGGCGGTGGAGGGGCGGTCCGCGTAGGCCGAAGTGAAACGCCGAGGCGCCAAGAGAACCCCCTCCCCTTGGCGCGTCTTCGTCCTCGGCGTCTCGGCGGTTCCTCCCCGTCACTTGTAGGGATTCGCCCCCTTCACCCGCATTCGGATCGCGTAGAATCCCTTGCTCGCCGTAATGAAGAGCGTCTGGCGGTCCTTGCCCCCGAAGCAGACGTTCGCCGTCCATCCCTCGGGCACCTCGATCGTCTCGATCTTCGCCCCCGTTTTGTCGTAGACCAGCACACCCTTGCCGGTCAAATAAAGGTTCCCCTCCGCGTCGATCGTCATGCCGTCCGAGCCCATCTCGCAGAAGAGCCGTTTGTGCAGCAGGCTGCCGTCCGGCTGGATGTCGTAGGCGTACGTTTTCTTGGCGCCGATGTCGGCGACGTAGAGCGTCTTCCCATCCGGCGTGCCGGTGATCCCGTTCGGCTGCTTGAGGTCGTCGGCGACGCGGGTCGCCGTCCGGCCGTCCGCCGACAGATGGTAGACACACTGTCCGTCCTGCTCCATCGGCCCCCGGCTCCAGTAGGGCCGCTTGTAGAAGGGGTCGGTGAAATAGAGCCCCCCGGCGGGGCGGACCCAGACGTCGTTGGGACCGTTCAGCAACCGCCCCTGGTAGTCCTTCACCAGCACCGTGGCTTGGCCGGCGGGATTGATCGACCAGAGCTGGTTCTTGTCATCCGCGCAGGCGATCAGGTTCCCCAGACGGTCGAAATGCAGACCGTTCGATCGGCCCGACGGAGAGAGGAACGTGGACAGCGTCCGCGCCGTCACGTCCCACTTCAGGATCCGATCGTTCGGCTGGTCGGTGAAAAACACGTTGCCCGCCGCATCGGCGGTAGGCCCCTCCGTGAACGCGAAGTCCCCGGCAAGCTTCTCGAGCTTCGCGCCCGGGGCGATGACGCTCTCGGCGCCGACAAACGCGCCGCCGACCGCCGCCAGCACCGCCACGATCCCGATCCCCAGAATCCGCATAGCCGCCTCCCGCTGTGGATGTGCCTCCCGAACAGCCGCAGACACGCTACCCCCCTGGCTCGCCCCTGTCAAGCGAGCCGAATTATCTCAAGTTACCCCGAATCTTTCGATGATTCACCGAATGTCGGCGAGCAAACAGCAAGGCAGGAGACGCGGGACGCGACGCTGTTAGATTCCGGCGCATCAGGTTCCCCCGAGAATCCGGCAATCCATCCGTCGGATACGGAGCTTGAGGGGCGGCACACCTGTGCCGCCCGTGACCGGTCAACAGCCCGAGGGGCGGCACGCCCGTGCCGCCTGAGATCGATCAACCGGTGGAAGTGCAAAGCGGGGGTGGAAAGGAAGGGGGGCGCAGGATCGAGGCAATGTTACGTAAAGTAACACCGCACGACGGGAGCGCCGAGGGCCGGATTTGGCATAACTTCTTCTGGGTAGGCGACTTGCGCGGGATTTGAAAATGTGGCACGGAATTTGCTTACACACCGCCTGCCGTGGCTCCGCTCCCCCGTCGGAGTGGGAAAGGGCTGCGCCGGGGGGCGCGGGGCGCGGCAAAACACCGGCCGGTCAGGGTCGTGGGGCGCTCCCGGCGCGCGCGACGCGCCGCGGGAGATAGGGAGAGGGTGTGTCCCGTCCCCCCTCCGCGCCTGCCCCGCCCCCTGATGGGGGCGGGGTCTCGAAAGTTCAGGCGGGCTCCATGGGTTCGGCTTGTTGGTTGTGTTGGTTGCGCGCACATCGCCCCGAGCCTCCATGGCCCGGCCAGGTCGACGAGGACCTTCGGGGGGGAGTCGGTGGGGACGAGGCGGTCAGCCCGCTCGACTTCCAGTCCGCCAGCGCCCCGCGCCAGTACGCCGCCCGACCTTCCCATCGCCTTGCCATGGCTGCTCTCCTTCATGGGGCCATGGCGGGCTTGTACAGCCTGACGGCGAAATGCTCAAGACGTCGATGGCCGGACGCTTACCTTGATTTCGTTCATTGAGGGAGTATAATTTCCGCGAGGGTTGAACCCGTTGCGGAAAGATGGATGCATTGGATTCGAGGGGGAAAAGGCAGAATAACCGCCGTTACCGGACCTTCCCCGATCGCCCTTCCGATCCGCGTTCCCCTTCCGAAATCCCCTAAGACATGTTTGGGAGGCTTCCGGCCAGAAGGCAAATGGGCTTTTGAAGCGCCTATCCGCGACTGCTAGGCAGGCCGGTCGTGCTGGACATGCTGGCACCATGGCACCGCGCCACACCGGCATCGTCATCCTGATCCTCGCCGCGCTTGGAAGCCTGCCGCCGCTCGCCGCGGCGGATGCTCCATTCAGGTATGGGCGGTGGCACAGCAGCCAGGCCGGCGGGGGCGGCTACATCGTCGATCTCTCGATCTCACCGTCGCGGCCCGGGCGGATCTACGCCGCGCTCGACGTCAGCGGCGTAGCCAGGTCGGATGACGGCGGCAGCACCTGGCGGCTGCTCCTGGGCGCGTTGGAGGACCAGGAAGGCCTGATCGCCGCCCGGGGTGTCGATGTCGATCCCCGCAACCCGGATCTGGTACTGGCGGCCCTCGGCGACCAGTGGAACCAGAGGCAGGCCGGCATCTGGCGCAGCAGGGACGCCGGCGCCAGTTGGCAGCGGGTGGCGGCCGCCCCGCTGGCCGGAAATGATCCTGGTCGCCACCATGGCCGGATCCTTGCACGTTCGCCCAGCCGGCCCGGCCTGGTGCTGGTCGCCACCATCGGCGAGGGCGTCATGCGCAGCGAGGACGGCGGCGAGACCTGGACCAGGGTCGGCCCAAAAGGCCTGTTCGCGACCGGTCTGAGCTGGGACCCGCACCGGCCGGAGCGGGTGTGGCTATGCGCCGATGCCCTGCGCTGGCGCTACGACCACGGGGGGACCAAGACCTTCCCCGAGATCGACTTCGCTGGCGGGCTGCACCGCAGCGACGACGGCGGCCTCACCTGGAGCAGCCTGACCGCCGCCCGTCCGACGGAGATCGATGCCGATCCCCAGCGACACGCAGCGTTCGGGGTGCAGCTCCGGCAGACCGGCCCGACGGAACTCGTGCCCGATCCCCTGGTCGTGGACCTCCTGTGGGGCCTGATGGACCACCGGCCGGTGCGCAGCCGCGATGGCGGTGCGAACTGGGAGGCGGCGGACAGCGGTCTGCCCCCGGCCGGGGAGGGCAACCGGTCGCTGTCCCCCAACGCCTTCCAGGCCATCGCCGCAGGACCCGATTTCATCATCATCGGCCCAACCAGGGGGTCGACGATCTACCGTCGGCCGGCCGGCGGCAGCGGGGCGTGGACGGCCATCGTCCCGACCCACGTCACCGAGAAGCCCTATGGCCAGAGCTGGTACCGGGTGCCGGGCTGGGACGGGTCCAGCCGCGCCAGGCTGGTGGTGGACCCGCTCGCCCCTCAGCGGTGGTGGTCGATGGATTGGTTCGGCCTCTACCGCAGCGATGACGCCGGCGCCAGCTGGGACCTGCGGCTGGACGGCATCGAGAACACCTGCATCAACGGGCTGCTGCAGGACCCCTCCGACCCCGGGGTCGTGCATCTGTCGATGCATGACAACGGGTACCTGCGCTCGCTCGACGGCGGCGCCACCTTCCCCAGGAGCAACCGCTCCGGGATCACCAACAATGTGAAGACGATCGCCCTGTCGCCCCGCGAACCGCGACGCCTCTACGCGACCGCCACCGCCACCTGGCACTGGTACGCCAGCGATCTCTTCATCTCCATCGATCGGGGCGAATCGTGGATCCGCTCGCCGCACCTCGGCCTGCCGACGATGCGCCATCGGCGCTGCAACAGCGTCACCGTGCATCCCAAGGATCCGCTGCACCTCTGGTTGACGGTCGCCGGCGGCGGCACGGTGTCGCCAGGCTCGGGCGGCGTCTACGAGAGCCGGGACGGTGGTCGGAGCTGGACCTGGGCCGGGGCTGGACTGCCTGCTGACGGCGAATTCTTCCGCGGGGACATCTGGGGCATCGGCAGCGAGATCGCCTGCGGACCCGACGGCACGCTGGTCGCGATCAGCCACGACAAGGAACTGGTCTATCGCTTCGATCCCGATGCGGGTGCGTGGTCGCGCTCCACCGTGGCGGCAGCGCCTCCGGTGGACGTCGCCGCCGATTGGGACCAGCCGGGGCGGTTCTGGCTGCTGGCGGATGGCGTCTACCGCAGTGATGACGGCGGGCGTAGCTGGCAGCGGCGGCTCGCCCTGCCGCCGATCCGTCTGAAGGAAGGTCGCGCAGGCCATCTCGCCCTCGATCGGGCGCATCCGGGCCGACTGGCCGTCGGCACTCCGGGCGGCCCCCAGCTGAGCGTCGACGGTGGCGAGACCTGGAGCGCCATCGGCGAGCATCTGCCGAACCGCCTCGGCAACGTCGTCGCCTTCGCCGGCGACCGTCTGGTCGTGGGCAGCACCGGGAACGGCGCCTTCTGGACCAGCCTTTCGGTCGCTGGCGAGCGGCCCGTCGCGGCCAGGCCGATCCCTGGACCGGCCATCGTCTCCACGGCCGGGCAGGCGAGGGCGCTGCCGGTGGCCTGGACCCGCGTCTGGCAAGGCAGCGGCCAGGTCGTTGTCGAAGACGGGGCGCTGCGCGTCGCCGGTCCCGGAGAGGGATCGATGGCCACTCCGCTGCCGCAGGACGCCTGGGTCGGGCAGTTTTCCGGGAAGCTGAGCGTCACGGGGAATCTGCGCCGGGCGGTGGTCGCGATCCAGGGTTTCGATGCCGACGGGAAGCAGGCTGGCTGGAGCACGGTCCTGGAGCTGTCGCAATCGACGCGGGATCCGGTCGAATTCCGGGCCACCATGCCCGCCTGCCCATCCGTCGTACGCCTGCAGATCGTGCTGCTGGCGGCGGGAGAAGGCACAGCTGCGCTTCTGGACCCGAGGATCGCCGAGGATTCGCCGGTGTTCCCGGCAACCGCCCGGTGACTGCCCGAACCCGGCATCGCGTCTGTCGATGGGCGCACCTGGAGCCTCAATGAGAATGTATAATTTCCGCGAGGGTTGAACCCGTTGCGGAAAGGTGGATGCATCGGATTCGAGGGGGAAAAGGCAGAATAACCGACGTTACCGGGCCTTCCCCGATCACCCCCCGGATCCACTACGGCACGATTTGGGGGCGCCTGGCATGAAGGTGTTGTGATTCAGTCGGAACTGGACAGTCCCGCTGCGGCGTAAGCAAGTCCTGAGAGGGCCGCCGCCGCGGCGCTATCGGCCGCTGCCAATGACGGACCCGTTACCGTTTTCTCCTCGATGCCGACGTTGCCGTTTTCGCCGTCGGGTTGTTTTGCCTTAGCCCGTTGCTGCGCCCGGCCCGCCGCGCGGCGGGCCCGTGCCGCCTCCAGTTTACGGTCCCGGGCCGCGAAGATCTCCTGCTTCCGGCCCGCGAGCACGTCCTTCGGCGTGACGTACCCGATCGCCGAGTGGAGGCGCTCCTCGTTGTAGTGCGTGATGACCTTCTCCGTGGTAGTAGAACGTCCCGCCCAGATTCAGGTACGCAATGTCCATATGCCAGTGCTCGTGAAGCCGCGTCGGCTGGACGAAGCCCGGCCCCTGCTTGGACGGCGTCCGGTTCCCCTTCGCCAGCAGCCCGGCCTTGCTCAGCACCGGTAGACCGACGAGGGGCTGACGGCCACCACGTCGGCGTCCAGCATCATGAACGTCAGGGCCCGGTAGCCCACGTCCGGGTGCCGCTCCCAGTAGCGGAGGACGGCCTGCACCTCCCAGTCCGCCAGCCAGTGGTCGCGGGGCACCCAGGCGTTGTGCTCGTTGGCCCGTCCGTACCGCTCCCGCCAGTCGAAGAACTTGATCCTCGGGATCGCCAACCACGACGCGAAGCGGGTCACGGCGACGTCCGTCTTCTCCGACCACCGGTTCACGAAATCAACGACTTGGTTCCGGGTGTCGTGGGGGACCCATTGCTCCCGGAGGGATCCCCAGTCTTTTTTTGATGACCGCCACGATCTCCTCGCCCGTTCACCGCTTCCGCTTGCGATGCGCGTCCATGGATCACTCCTCCTGCGGTTGCTTATACCCGCAAAGGACTGTCCAAGTCACGCTGAACCACGATACCGCTGACACCCCCGTCCATCTGAATTCATTTGGGATTCAGCAGGCTTTCTTTTCGCAGAAAGCATGGGGGTTGACTGCATTCCCGGAAGACAAGAAACTGGCGTTGCGAAGAAGGTTGTGTTTAAATCATGACCATGAGGGTCTTGAATCCATCCTATCTCCCGATGCTGTGCGCCGTGGCGGGCGGGATGGCACTCGTCTTCTGGCTCCGGTCTAGTCCCACCGAGGGGCTGGACCTGCGGGTCCCGGGGAGGGACCGCCCGCCCGGCGCCCCGGGCGCGAACGCCCCGCTGGACATCGCCGCCGTCGGAACGCTCGTTCGCGGCGAGGGTCAGCCGGCCCCAACCTCTCCAGGCGCCGGCGATTGGCCCCGATTCCGGGGGCCCATGATCGACAACGTAAGCCGCGAGGAGATCCCCCTCGCTACAACGTGGGGCGCGAAGGGGCCTCCCGTCCTCTGGTCGATCGATCTCGGTGAAGGCTATGCGGGCCCCGCCGTCCGCGACGGGCGGGTGTACCTGATCGACTACGACCAAGCCCGGAAGGCCGACGCGATACGCTGCCTTTCGCTCGCCGACGGGAGGGAGATCTGGCGATTCACCTACCCCCTCCCCGTGAAGCGCAACCACGGGATGTCGCGGACGGTCCCCACGCTGGCGGGGCCGCACGTTGTCTCGATGGGTCCCAAGTGCCATGTGACCTGCCTCGATGCGGAGACGGGCACCCTGCGATGGGCGATGGACCTTGTGAAGACGCACGGCGCCGCGATCCCTCCATGGTACGCCGGCCAGTGCCCGCTCGTCGATGGCGACCGCGTGATCCTCGGCGTCGGCGGCCCCGACGCGCTCCTCCTGGCGGCGGATCTCAAGACCGGCGCAATCGTCTGGAGGACGCCCAACCCGCGCCGCTGGCAGATGACGCACGCCTCGCTCGTTCCGATGACGCTGCGCGGCCGCAGAACTTACGTCTACGTGGCCAGCGGCGGCGTGGCCGGGGTGGCGGCGGAGGACGGCCGCCTCCTCTGGGAGACGGCGGAGTGGAAGATCGATATCGCGGCGATCCCCACCCCCGTCGTCGTGAACGAGGACCGGCTCTTCCTCTCCGGCGGCTACAACGCCGGGGCGGCGATGCTGCGGCTGAAGGCCGACGGAGACCGGATCGTCCCGGAGGTCCTCTATCGCCTCAAGCCCGCCGTCTTCGGCGCGACGCAGCAGACTCCGATCCTCCACGAGCGCCATCTGTACGGGGTTCGGCCGGACGGCCAATTCGTCTGTCTCGACCTGGACGGGAAGATGGTCTGGGAAAGCGGCGGGCAGCACAAGTTCGGGCTCGGCCCCTTCCTGATCGCCGGGGACCGGCTTCTCGTGATGAACGACAACGGCCAGCTGACCATGGCAAAGGCGTCGCCGGAGGGCTTCAAGCCGATGGCGCAGGCGAAGGTGCTCGACGGGCACGAGTCCTGGGGGCCGTTCGCCATTGCGGGAGGGAGACTTCTCGCGCGGGACCTGACGCGAATGGTCTGTCTGGATCTGAGGATGCCATGAGCGAAACGCCCGACCCCGCACCCGATGCGAAGGTCACCCGCCGCACGCTGTCCGGGAACTGGATCTGGGGGGCGGCGACGCTCGGCGCGGGCGGTGCGGCCGGCTACGTCCTCAGCCGCATGCGCCCCGGCGGCCCCGCGAAGCCCGGCCCCGGCCCGGGGCTGGGGGAGGCCTTTACCTACGACCTCTCCGCGTACCAGCGAATCGATCCCGCCCTCGTGACGCACCGCGAGACCGCCGCCTTCGAGACCGGGTTCGCGCGGGCGCGCGGGATCGCCGCGGCGGGAGACCGCATCCTCGTCGCCGGCGACGAGGCCGTTCGGGTCTTCGGGCCGGACGGCACCCGCCGGGCGGAGGTCCCCGCCGGCGACCGCCCCCGGTGCATCGCGGCGTCCCCGGACGGGACGCTGTTCGCCGCGATGAAGGATCACATCCGCGTCTTCGACGCATCGGGCGCCCCCCCAACCGTGGGCGAGCGGCTCGGCGACCGCGCCTTGATCACGTCGATCGCCCTCGCGGACGACGCCGTCTATGTCGCCGACTCCGGAAGTCGAGAGATCGTCCGCCTCGACCGGGCGGGCGCGGTGCAGGGCCGCATCGGCCGCAGGACCCCCGAGAAGGACGTCCCCGGCTTCGTCGTCCCCAGCCCCTTTTTCGACCTCGCGATCGCCGCCGACGGCCAGCTCCGGGTCGTCAATCCGGGACGGCACCGGGTGGAGACCTATACGACATACGGCGACTTCGTCCGAGCCTGGGGCGCCGCGTCGTTCCAGGTGGACGGCTTCATCGGCTGCTGCAACCCGGCGCACATCGCCCTGACGCCCGAGGGAGACTTTGTCACGAGCGAGAAGGGCCTTCCGCGGATCAAGCACTACGCACCGGACGGGAAACTCCTCGGCGTCGTGGCGGCTCCGGAGACCCTCCTCGCCGGCCGCGCCGACGCCCTCGATCCCGAAGCGGGAGGAACGGGGGCGGTCTTCGACATCGCCGTCGACGCGAACGGACGGGTGCTGGTGCTTGACCCCTTCACGCGGAAGGTGCGAATCTTTGTGAGGAAAGGCTAACGGAAAGGCCCCGGAGACGCGACGGATACGGCGAGGGGTCCCGATTCCCGAGCCATAGGACGATACGGCATGGCGAGCGGAGAAAGGCGTCCCCCAACAGGCCGGCGCGATCTCCTCCGCGGATTGGCTCGCGCGGCGGCCGCCGCCGGGCTGGCCGCCCTGGCGGTCCTGCTCGCCCGTCGCGCCGCTCGCGCGGGATCGAACGCGCCGTGCGCGGGGCGACCGGGCTGCGCCGGCTGCCCGGCGGCGGCGCGGTGCCTGAAAGCGGGGACATCCCGATGACCGACACCGCTGACGAACGGAAGCCAACCCGGCACGAGCTGCTGCGCGCGGGCCTCCGCGGCGCGGCCCTCCTCGGCCTCGGCGGCGCGGCGGCCGGCCTCGGCCGCGCGCGCGCCGACAACACCGTTTGGCAGATCGACCCCTACGTCTGCATCGCCTGCGGAAAGTGCGCGGTGAACTGCGTCCTCGAGATCTCCGCCGTCAAATGCGTCCACGCCTACGCCCTCTGCGGCTACTGCGAGCTTTGCACCGCCTATTTCGAGCCGCAGCCGAACGCGCTCAACACGGGGGCGGAGAACCAGCTCTGTCCCACGGGGGCGATCCTCCGAACCTTCGTCGAGGACCCCTACTATGAGTACCGGATCGACGAGCCGCGGTGCGTCGCCTGCGGGAAATGCGTGAAGGGCTGCACGACCTTCGGGAACGGCTCGATGTACCTGCAAGTGCGCCACGACCGGTGCCTGAACTGCAACGAATGCGCGATCGCCCGGGCCTGTCCCGTCCAGGCCTTCCGCCGGGTCCCCGCCAGCAAGCCGTATCTCCTCAAGACGAAGAGGCACGCCGAGTGACACGCCGAAGACCACACCCGTCGATCCCGATCGCCGCGCTCCTGCTGGCGGGATGGGCCGCTTCGCCCGCCCACGGCGAGGAGCGCTTCCCCCCTCCCGAGTTCGAAAGCGGGTACGTCTTCCCCGTCCATGCGGACCCGGCCGCCCGGGCGGCCGCGATGCAGATCGTGGACATCGCCCTGCTGGCAACGGCACTGGCGATGGCCGCCTGGCTCGTCTTCCGGCGCCGATCCCGGAGCGGGGTCGTCCTCCTCGGGATCGCCTGTCTCGCCTACTTCGGCTTCCTGCGGGGGGGATGCGTGTGCGCCATCGGCTCGATCCAGAACGTCGCCTTGGCCCTCGCCGATCCCGGCTACGCGATCCCCCTGGCCGCGCTGGCCTTCTTCCTCCTGCCGCTCGGCACGGCGCTCTTCTTCGGCCGGGCCTTCTGCGCAGCGGTCTGCCCGCAGGGGGCGATGCAGGACCTCGTCCTCATCCGGCCGCTCGCGGTGCCGGGCTGGCTGGATCACGGCCTCCGCCTGCTCGCCTATGCCTACCTCGGGATGGGCGTCCTGCTGGCGGCGACGGGAAGCGCCTTCGTGATCTGCGAGTACGACCCCTTCGTCGCCCTCTTCCGGATGTCCGGAAGCGCCGGGATGCTGGCGCTGGGCGCGGGGTTCCTGGTCCTCGGAACGGTCGTGGGACGCCCCTACTGCCGCTGGTTCTGCCCGTACGGAGCGCTGCTCGGCCTGGCGGCCTTCGTCTCCCGGCGGCGCGTCACGATCACGCCGGATGTCTGCACGCAATGCCGGCTCTGCGAGGAGGCCTGCCCGTTCGGATCGATCCGCCGCCCCCCCGCGCCCGACGCGCCCCGACCGGACCGAGCCGCCGGCCGGCGCCGGCTCCTGGCCCTCCTGCTGGCCGCCCCGATCCTGGTCGCCGGAGGCGCATGGCTCGGCCACCGGCTCGGCGCGCCGCTCTCGAAGTTGCACCCGACAATGCGCTTGGCCGATCACGTGCGGCTCGACGAGGCGGGCCTTCTGCCCGCGCCGGGCGACGATGTAACGGCCTTCCGGGCCTCGGGGACGCCCGTCGAGACGCTCTATGCGCAGGCGGTCGCCATTGCGCGCCGCACCGCCCGCGGCGGGGCCTGGCTTGGGGCCCTCCTCGGTCTCGTCGTCATGGTCAAGCTTCTCGCCCTCTCGCTCGGCTTCCGCACGGCGGACTATGAGGCGGAACGCGTCTCGTGTGTCGCCTGCGCCCGATGCTTCGCCTATTGCCCGCAAGAGCGTCTGCGGCGCGGCGTGCCGCCGGCCCCCGTTTGAGAGCGCAGACCGGGATCCCTCATGAACACGCCCCCGCCCCACGCGCCCCCTGACGCCCGTTCCCGCGCCGCGGTCGCCGCCGCCGCGGTCGCCGCCGTCTTCTGCCTCACCGTCTGCGGCCTGCTGGTGGCCAATTATCTCACCGTCCCCTACGCCGCGCCGATCGACTCGCCCGAGATGGCGGCGCTCCGGTCGGAACTGGCGAAGGATCCGACCCGCGAGGAGCTGAAGGCCCGGATCCGGGAGCTGGATCTGGCGCTGCGGCAGGACTTTTTCCGGCGGCGCGGCTTCTCGGAAACGGGCGCATGGCTGCTCCTGGCGGGAACGGTCGTCGCCCTCGCCTGCCTCCGGCTTGCCGCCGCGGGCCGGCCGCTCCTTCCCCGTCGCCCCGGCGCCGTCGCGGATCCGGACGATCCCGGCATGGCGGCCCGGCCGGCTCGCCGCGCCGTGACCGCCGCCGGCCTCCTGCTGGCCGGGACCGCCCTCGGCTTCGGCCTCAGTTCGATCCGGATTCTCCCCGGCGCGGACACGCCCGAGGCCGCGGCCGCTCCGCCGCCCGAGCCGGCTCCCACGCCGGAGGACTTCCTCGCGGCCTGGCCGATGTTCCGCGGGCCGGGCGGCTTGGGCCGCGTCCCGCCCGCCGCCGCGGCCGTGCCCGCCTCCTGGAACGCCGTCACCGGCGAGACCATCCTCTGGAAAACCGAGGTCCCCGCCGCAGGCAAGGGGTCGCCCGTCGCCTGGGGCGATCGCGTCTACCTTTCCGGCGGAGACGCCAACCGCCGCACGATCGCCGCCTTCGACGCCGTGTCCGGCGCGCTTCTCTGGCAGGCGGCGGTGGACCCGACGCCCGGCCGCCCCGCCCCCCCGGTGAAAGTCCAGAAAGACACGGGGTATGCCGCCTCCACGCCCGCCACGGACGGGCGGCGCGTCTATGCGATCTTCGCCAACGGCGACGTGGGGGCCGTCCGCATCGACGGCCAGCCGGCCTGGGCAAAGCGGCTCGGCCCGTTCGAGAACGCCTACGGCCATGCCGCGTCTCTCGCCATCGCTCCCGGCCTCCTCTTCGTCCAGATCGACCAGGGCGAGGAAGAGGCCCACCGATCCGTGCTGATCGCTTTCGACGCCGCCACGGGTCGCCCGGCTTGGCAGGCCAAGCGACCGGTCGGCTCCGGGTGGTGCACGCCGGTCCTCGCCGCGCTGGCGGCGCGCCGGCAGCTTCTGACCAGCGGCAACCCGTGGCTGATCGCCTACGATCCCGCAACCGGGGCGGAGCTCTGGCGCGCGAAGTGCCAGCGTGGAGAGGTCGCCCCGTCCCCCGTCGCCGACGACCGCCTCGTCTTCGCGGTCAATCCCAACGACAGCCTGACCGCCGTGCGGCCTGACGGGTCGGGGGACGTCACGAAGACACATGTCGCGTGGAAAGCGGAGGACGGCATCCCGGATATCTGCAGTCCCGCCGCCGACGGCGAGCGGGTGTACGTCCTTACGACGACAGGGATTCTGACCTGTTATGGGGCGGTCGACGGGAAGCTCCGATGGGAGCACGACTTCGAAACGGACTGCTACGCCTCGCCCACGGTGGTCGGGGAACGCCTGCTGCTGATCACCGCCGGAGGGGTAGCGATCTGGGTGGCGGCATCGGACACCTACCGGGAGCTCGGGCGTTCCACCCTCGGCGAGCCGGTCTTCGCCTCGCCCGCCTTCCTCGGCGGACGAATCTTCATCCGCGGCGAGAAGCATTTGGTCTGCGTCGGGATCCGTTGATGCGCCGGGACAGATCGTTCCGCCGGGGCACGCCTCCCCCCCGGCGTGCGCGGCGGGACGACAACCGACCACGGGAAACGGCCATGAGTCACGGAGACGAAATCCGCCCCGACGCGACAGCGGGTCCCGACCCCGCTTCCGACCTCGCCTTCGTCGACGAGGTCGTGGCGCGGGAGGGCCGCGGGCCGGAAGCCCTGATCCCGATCCTGCATGCGCTGCAGCGACGTTACCGGCACCTCCCGGAGGCCGTGCTGCGAAGGGTCTGCGAAACAACGGAAATCACGCCATCCGCCGTGGCCGGGGTCGCCACCTTCTTCAACCAGTTCCGCCTCGCCCCGATGGGGCGCCACCTCGTCCGCTGCTGCCACGGCACGGCCTGCCACGTCAAGGGCGCCCCGCTCGTCACCGAGAAGATCCTGCAGCATCTCCGCGTCGCGCCGGGGGCGGACACGGATCCGACGGGCGCCTACACGGTCCAGAAGGTGGCCTGCCTGGGCTGCTGCACGCTGGCCCCCGTGGTGCAGATCGACGAGATCACCTACGGCCACGTGGCGCCCGAGCGGGTCCCTCGAATCCTGCGCGACTTCGAGGCGGCCGCCCGGAATGCCGCCGCCCCTCTCGCCGCCGCCGCTCCCGCCTCGGGCGAACCCTGCGGCGAGATCCGCATCGGGCTCGGCTCCTGCTGCGTGGCCAAAGGCAGCCACCGCGTCCACGACGCCCTCCGCGCGGCCGTGGCCGGCACGGGGATCGCCGTCCGCCGCGTCGGCTGCGTCGGCATGTGCTACCAGACGCCGATCGTGGAGGTGGATCTGCCGGGCCGGGACCCGGCGGTCTACACGAAGGTGACGCCGGACGACGTGCCCAGGATCGTGCGGCGCCACGTCCGGCCACGGGGCCTCGCGAGACGGGCGTGGGCGGCCGTCGGCGCCTACCTGGAGGACCTGGCAACCGGCGACGCGTGGGAGCCGGAGACGCGGCGCGCGGCGGACGTCCGCGACCCCGCCATCACGGCCTTTCTCGGGCCCCAAAGGCACCTGGCGACGGAGCACTTCGGAAAACTGGACCCGCTGGATCTGGACGCCTACATCGCGCACGGCGGCTTCCGCGCCCTCGAGCGGGCCGTCTCGGAGCTCGAGCCGGTGGACGTCGTCGAGACGGTGAAACGAAGCGGACTGCGCGGGCGCGGCGGCGCGGGGTTCCCGACGGGCGTCAAATGGGAGCGCGTGCGCGCCGCCCGGCGGGAGGACGCGATCCTGATCGTCAACGGCGACGAGGGCGACCCGGGCGCCTTCATGGACCGCATGCTGCTCGAGTCTTTCCCTTATCGCGTGATCGAAGGGCTGGCGATCGCCGCCTACGCCGTCGGCGCCGCGGAGGGGATCTTCTATATCCGGGCCGAGTACCCCCTCGCCGTCGAGCGCGTCCGCGAGGCGATCCGCCGGTGCGAGAAGACCGGACAATTGGACCGGAAGACCCGCGCGGGCCCGCTCCGTTTGCGCCTGGCGATCCGGGAAGGGGCGGGCGCGTTCGTTTGCGGAGAGGAAACGGCGATGATCGCCTCGCTCGAGGGGCGCCGCGGCACGCCGCGCTACCGCCCCCCCTACCCCGCGGAAAGCGGCCTCAACGGCCGGCCGACTCTCATCAACAACGTCGAGACCCTCGCCTGCGTCCCCTGGATCCTCCGCAACGGCCCGGAGGCCTTCGCCGCGATCGGCACGGAGCGAAGCAAGGGCACCAAGGTGTTCGCCCTCGCCGGCAAGGTCGCCCGCGGCGGCCTCATCGAGGTCCCGATGGGAACGACGATCCGGTCCATCGTCGAGGAGATCGGCGGGGGCGCCGCGAACGGGAAACGATGGAAAGCCGTCCAGATCGGAGGGCCCTCCGGCGGATGTCTCCCCGCCGCCCTCGCCGACACCCCCGTCGACTACGAGGCCCTCCTCGCCGCCGGCGCCATGATGGGCTCCGGAGGTCTCGTCGTCCTCGACGAGGACGACTGCATGGTCGACATCGCCCGCTACTTCCTCCAGTTCACCCAGAGCGAGTCCTGCGGCAAATGCACCTGCTGCCGCGTCGGCACGCGCCGGATGCTGGAGATCCTCGAGCGCTTGTGCGCCGGGGAGGGGCGGGCCGGGGACATCGAGGACCTGGAGCGCTTGGCCCGGGCCACATCGGCCGGCAGCCTGTGCGGCCTTGGCAAGACCGCCCCCAATCCGGTCCTCACGACCCTGCGCTACTTCCGCGACGAAGTCGAGGCGCACCTGCAGAAGCGCTGCCCCGCCCGACGCTGCCGGCCGCTCATCCGCTACACCGTCACCGACGCCTGCACCGGATGCACCCGCTGCGCCCAGCATTGCCCGGTCGACGCCATCCCCTTCGCGCCGTACCAACGGCATGCGATCGACCCGGCGATCTGCTCGAAGTGCGACACCTGCCGGGTCGTCTGCCCGGCCGACGCGATCCGCGTCGAGTAGCCCCGCACGGAAAGGAAGCGCGCCATGCCGCGGCTGACGATCGACAACCGGCCGGTCGAGGTCCCCGCGGGAAGCACGGTGCTCGACGCCGCTCGGGCGCTGGGGATCGAGATCCCCGCCCTTTGCTTGCTCCCCGGCCGGCCCGCGCAGACCTCCTGCATGGTGTGCGTCGTCCGCGTCGAGGGCCGTCCGTTCCTCGTTCCCTCCTGCGCGACACGAGCCGAGGAGGGCATGCGGGTCGAGAGCGAGTCGGAGTCCGTCCGGCAAGCGCGCCGGGACGCCCTGGAGCTCCTGCTCAGCGAACACGCCGGCGACTGCCTCGCCCCCTGCATGCGCGCCTGCCCCGCCCGCATGGACATCCCCCGCATGATCCGGCAGATCCGCGACGGCCGGCTCCGCGAGGCGCTCGTCACGATCAAGACCCGGATCGCCCTCCCGGCCGTCCTCGGCCGGATCTGCCCCGCGCCCTGCGAAGGGGCCTGCCGGCGCCGGCCGATCGACGCGGCGGTCTCCATCTGCCTCCTCAAGCGGCACGCCGCCGACGCCGACCTCGCCTCGGGCGACCCCTGGATACCGGAGCGAAAGCCGCCCTCCGGGAAGCGCGTCGCGGTCGTCGGCGCGGGCCCGGCCGGACTCGCCGCCGCCTGGCACCTCGCCCTCGAGGGGCACGCCTGCACGATCTTCGACGACCGGGAGCGGCCGGGCGGGATGCTGCGCTATGGGACGCCCGAGACGGACCTCCCGCGCGACGTTCTCGATGCGGAGATCGCGCTGATCGGCCGGCTGGGCGCGGAGCTCCGGATGGGAACGCGCATCGGCCGCGACCGGACCCTCGACGACCTCCGCCGGGAGTTCGATGCAGTCGCCATCGCGGCAGGCGAACAAAAGGGAGGCAACCCGTTCGGGCTCGCGCAGGCGGCGTCCGGCATCCAGGCCGATGCGGCGACGTTCGCGACGTCCGTGCCGGGCGTTTTCGCGGGCGGCAACGCCCTCCGCCCCCAACAGCTCGCCATCCGGGCTGTCGCCCACGGGCTCGGGATGGCCGTTTCCATCGGGCAGCATCTGACCGGACGCCCCGTCACCGGCGAACCGAAGGCCTTCTCGTCCGTCCTCACCCGCCTTGCCCCGGAGGAACAGGCGCAGTTGCGCGTAGGCGTGCCCGGCGGCGCGCGGATCGAGCCCGCCGGCGGCGCGGCCGCCGGCTTTTCCGGCGCGGAGGCGGCGGCCGAGGCCCTCCGCTGTCTGCACTGCGACTGCCGGAAACTCGAGGGATGCCTCCTCAAGAGGTGGGCGGAGCGTCTCGGCGCGCGGCCGGGACGCTATGGGGGAACGCGCAGGACGGTCGAGCGCCACCTCCACCCCGCCGGAGTGGTCTTCGAGCCGGGCAAGTGCATCTCCTGCGGGATCTGCATCCGGATCGCCGCGGAGGCGAAGGAGCCGCTCGGGCTCGCCTTCATCGGGCGGGGATTCAACGTCCGCGTGGGCGTCCCGTTCGGAGGAACGATCGCGGAGGGGCTCACGCGGGCCGCCGCGGAGTGCGTCAAGGCTTGCCCCACAGGCGCGATGGCCTTCATCGAGGATCGGGACGGGGGGCAAGCAGGGAAGACCGCGTATGGCGTGTAGCGTGAGGCGCGCGCCGCGGGACGAACAGGCGAAGGCGGGCCGAGCGGCGGCGGGGCGCGGCGCCGGCCGGCCGTCTCATCGTTTCATCGACCCCGGTCCAGTTCCTTGCGCATCGCCCGCAGGAAGCCTGCAGCGACAGACGGGGCCCGGCCGGGCGGCACGCCGTCGAGGCGCTTCAGCAGCGCGCTGCCCACGATCACGCCGTCGGCCATCCGCCCGACCGTCCTCGCCTGACCGGGCGTCGAGATCCCGAAGCCGACGCAGAGCGGCCTGTCGGTGGCGCGGCGGACGCGCCGGACGAAAGCGGCGAGGTCCGCCGGCAGCGCCGCGCGCGCGCCGGTCACGCCGCGAAGCGCGACCAGATAGACGAAGCCCGTCGACGCGCGGCAGACCCGGCGGATCCGGTCGGCGGAGCTGGTGGGAGCGCACAGGAACGTGAGGGCCAAACCGGCCGGCCCCGCCTCCGCCTGCAGGGGCTCCGCCTCCTCGGGCGGAAGGTCGGGAACAATGAGCCCGTCGACGCCGGCCGCGCGCGCGTCTCGCACGAAGGCCCGGAAGCCGCGCCGGGCGACCAGGTTGCAATAGGTCATGAAGAGCAGGGGAACGCGGGATCGGCAGACGAAGCGCTCCGCGATGCGAAAGGCATCGGCAACGCGCGTCCCGCCGGCCAGGGCGCGGTGCGACGTGCCCTGGATCACGGGCCCGTCCGCCATCGGGTCGCTGAAGGGGATCCCCAGCTCGATCGCGTCCGCCCCCGCGTCCTCGGCCGCCAGCAGCAAGTCGAGGGTCGCGCGACGGGACGGGTAGCCGGCGGTCAGGTACGGGATCAGCGCCGTGCGCCCGGCGGCGCGCGCCAGCGCAAACAAGCCCTCGATCCGGTTCATCGTTCCCCCCGCGTCGCGTCCCGCTCGATCTCGCTCACCTGTTGCACGTCCTTGTCCCCCCGGCCCGAGAGGTTGACGACGAGCACCTGGCCGCGACGCATCCGGCGCGCGAGCCGCTCCGCAAAGGCAATCGCATGGGCGCTCTCCAAGGCGGGGAGGATCCCCTCCTCCTCCGCCAGGCGGTGAAAGGCGGCCAGGGCCGCGGCATCGGTGGCCGATGTATACGTGACGAGCCCGGCATCCTTCCAGGCGCTGTGCTCCGGCCCGACGCCGGGGTAGTCCAGCCCGGCCGAGACGGAGTGGGTCGCGAGCACTTGGCCCTCCTCGTCCTGGAGGAGGTAGCTGCGCGTCCCATGCAGGATGCCGGGGCGGCCGCGGGCCAGGGTCGCGCCATGCTCGCCCGTGGCCAGCCCTTTTCCAGCCGCCTCCACGCCGTAAAGCCGCACGCGGCGGTCGCCGATAAACGGGGCGAAGATCCCAGCCGCGTTCGAGCCCCCGCCGACGCAGGCGACCACCGCATCCGGCAACCGACCCGTCATCGCCCGGCACTGCCGCACGACCTCCTCCCCGATGACGGACTGGAACGTCCGCACGAGCAGCGGGTAGGGGTGGGGCCCGACGACCGACCCGATCACGTAATGGGTCGTATCGACGTTCGTCACCCAGTCGCGCAGGGCCTCGTTGATGGCGTCTTTCAGCGTCCGGGTGCCGGAGGCGACGGGAACGACCTCGGCGCCCAGCAGGCGCATGCGGTAGACGTTCAGGGCCTGCCGGCGCGTGTCTTCCTCCCCCATGTAGACGACGCAGCGGAGCCCGAAACGGGCGCAGACGGTAGCGGTGGCCACGCCGTGCTGACCGGCGCCGGTCTCCGCGATGATCCGCCGCTTCCCGAGACGGCGGGCCAGCAGGACCTGACCGACGCAGTTGTTCAGCTTGTGGGACCCGGTATGATTGAGATCCTCCCGCTTGAGCAGGATGCGGGGACCGCGCAGGCGGGCCGACCAGCGATCCGCGGGCGTCAGGGGCGTCGGCCGGCCGCCATAGACGCGCAGCGTTTCCCGGAATTCGCGCCGGAAGGCGCGATCCGACGCGGCGCGCCGGAAGGCCGCCTCGAGGTCATCGAGCGCGGCCATCAGCGTCTCGGGGACATACCGCCCCCCGTAGGGGCCGAAGCGGCCGAGCGGATCGGGGCGAGGCGGGACGGCGGGGCGTCGCGGGCCAGCCATGCGGACGGGATCCCGAAAGCGGAAGACGGGCCGGGAAGGCGCATTGTGCGCCGAACGCGCGCGCGAATCAAGGCGCCTGTCGCGCCGACCGGACCGCCTCGAAGAAGGCCTTCAGCTTGGCCGGGTCCTTTCGGCCCGGGTAGGCCTCAACGCCGCGGGCGACGTCGACCCCCCACGGCCGGAGCCGGTCCACCCACTCGCCGACGTTGTCGGGGTCGAGACCGCCGGCCAGCAGGACGCGGCCGAACCGCTTCGCCCGTCGCGCCAGGTGGAGAAAGGCGTCGGGGATGCCCCCGGGACGCCGGTGCAGGCGGGGTCCCGCGGGAGGCCGCCCGCCGGCGGCGGGTCGGGACGCAGGCCCCCCGCCTCGCCGAGGCAGATGCTTCGGCTGGTCCAGCAGCAGCACCGCCCCCGCGAAGGGACGGAACGTGGCCACACCGCGCCGGTAGGTCGAGAAGGCCCGGATCACCCGCGGATGATACCGCCGTGCGGTCTCGGGGGACTCATCGCCGTGGAGCTGGACCCAGCCGAAGCCGACCGAGGCGCGAAGCGCGTCGATCGCCGCCGGGGCGAGATTGCGAACGACGCCGACCGTCTGGGCGCCTGCGGGAAGGCGGCGGACGATGTCGCGCGCGGCGGCGGGGTCGATCCGGCGGGGACTGGGGACGAAAATGAAGCCGAGAAAGTCGGCGCCGAGGTCAAGCGCCCGCCTCGCGTCCTCCCAGACCGTGATACCGCAGACCTTGACCTTCGTCATGGGCGCCCGCCGTCCCCCGCACAGAAGCGGCGCAAGGCCTCGAGCTTCCGCATGGCGGCGCCGGAATCGACCGACTCCGCGGCCCGGGCCAGGCCGGCCGGCCAGTCGGGAACCGTGCCCGCCGCCACGAGCACGGCCGCGGCGTTGAGGAGAACCACATCGCGCCGCGGACAACGGGCCCCCTTGAGCACCTCCACGGTCAGCGCCGCGTTCATCACCGCGTCGCCGCCCGCCAAGTCGTCCAGCCGCGCCGCGGGAAGGCCGAGCGCGGCGGGATCGACGACGACCGGGCTCACCTCGCCGCCCGCCACCCGGACGGCCCGATTGGGGCCGGTGGTCGAGAACTCATCGAGTCCATCCGCCCCGTGGACGACGAAGGCGCCCTGCGTCCCCAGGCTGGCCAGAACGCGGGCCATCGGCTCCACCCAGTCGGGGGAGAAGACGCCGAGAACCTGGACGCGGGCCCCGGCGGGATTCGCCAGGGGACCGAGCAGGTTGAACAGGGTCCGGACACCCATCTCCCGGCGAGGGCCGATCGCGTGCTTCATCGCGGGATGGAGCGCCGGCGCAAAGAGAAAGGCGATGCCGACCTCGTCGAGGCAGGCGGACAGGCGGTCCGGCGTCAAGTCCAGCCGCACGCCGAGCGCCTCAAAGACGTCGGCGCTCCCGCTGCGGCTCGAGACCGCCCGATTGCCATGCTTGGCCACGGTCAACCCCGCGCCCGCGACGACGAAGGCCGCGGCGGTCGAGACATTGAACGTCTGGCGCCCGTCCCCGCCGGTCCCGCAGGTGTCGGCCACGACCGCGGCGCGGCAGGCCACCGGCGTCGCCGCGGCGCGCATCGCCCGGGCACAACCGGCGACTTCCTCGACCGTCTCCCCCTTCATCCGAAAGGCGGTCAGCACGGCGGCGATCTGCGCCGGGGTCGCCTCGCCGCGCATGATCCCCCCCATGACCGACTCCGCCTCCGCCGCGGAGAGGTCCTGCCGGTTGACCAATCGTTCGAGCGCCTCGCGGATCATGTCTGGTCCCCGGGTCATGCGAAGGGGGCGGATTGTAGACGATCCACCCGGCGGGGTCAAAAGATTGTGGAAACCCCGGGCGCGGGGCAAGCTGGCCGGCCCGGGGCTTCCTGATCCGGCGATTGTCCGGGTCCGAGGAAAACATTGACGATTTTTTTATGCGATCTGTATAATCGTTCCGGGCGAAGGGGGAACAAGACCGCCCTGCTCCTTGTAGACCCCGAGGCAGACCGGCGGCGGGCGCCGGTGCAGATCGGAGACACGCTTGATGCAACCCTCCCCTCCCAACCGTCCCACCCCCACGGGCGGCAAGACCACGGGCTCCATCCCCCAGCAAAAGCCAGCCACCGGCAAGGTTCCCGCGCCCGCCCCGAAACCCGCCAGCGCCGCCTTCGATGCCGACAATTTTCTGGTCTTGGATGCCGACGCGGCCCCAGCCAAGTCCGCCGCCCCGCCATCCCGGACCGGAACCACGGGCACGGTTCCCGCCGCTGGCACCGCCCGCGTACCTACCGTGCCGCCTCGGACGGGCACGACCGGCCAGATCCCGGTTGCCGCACCCAAGACCGGCACAACGGGACGGATCCCGGCCGCCTCGCCGCCGAAAACGGGCACGACCGGCCAGATCCCGGCCGCCGCACCGAAGACCGGAACGACCGGACGGGTTCCCGTCGCCGCCCCCCCGAAGACAGGGACCACGGGTCCCATCCCCACCGCCGTTCCGGCCAAGACCGGGGGCACCAGCCGGATCCCGACCGTTCCCGGCCGGACCGGCACGACCGGCCAGATCCCGGTTGCCGCCCCCCCCAAGGCCGGCGGCACGAGCCGGATCCAGACGCTGCCCGGCCGGACCGGCACGACGGGGACGATCCCCGTGACCGGCCGCCCCGGCTCCAGCGGACGCATCCCGCAAGCCGGCGGCAAGACGACCGGCGGCATCCCGAAGCTCACCGACACCGGCCGCCTCCGCACCACCACCGGCCGCGTCCGGAGCACGAGGACGGGCCGCACCGCCCATGTCAGCCAGCGACTCAAGAAGCAGGCCAAGAAAGGCCTTCGCCTCGTGCAGGCCGTCGTCGCCATCCTCGGCGGCCTGATCGTCGTCGGCGGCGGCGGCTACCTCCTCGTGCCGAAGGGCAAGGGCATCTCCCCGGAGGACAAAAACTACCTGCTCAACAAGATCAGCGACTGCCTCGCCCACTACGACAGCCGGCGGTTCGTCGAATCGGACAAGGTCTACCACGACGTCATCGATCCCCTCATCGCCAAGTTGCCGCAGCATGAAGACGAGGAGCTGCGGGAGGCGACCCGGAAGATCAAGACCTACCACGACTCCGAGATCCACCCGACGGCGGCGGCCGAGACCGAGGCCGAGAAGGTCTTCGCCGGATGGCTGCCCAAGGTCGACGAATACCTCAAGCTCCCCGACCCGCGCCCCGCCGACGAGGGCGTCCGGCTCTACGACATCGGCTTCCCCGCCATGCAGAAGTACCCGCGCTACTCCCGAGCCGACGAGGTCGCCAAGAAGATCGAGGTGCTCGAGCAGTACAAGGTCCAGATCGGAGGCAACGTCTCCCGCAACAAGTTCGTCGCCACCTCCCGCGAGATCCGCCCGCTGGTGCGCGACAAAGCCTACGGCCCTGCCATCCAGAAATGGGTGGCCCTCAAAGGCGACGCGGAAGTGACCGACGACCAGGTCAAAAAGGAGATCGACGAGCAAATCTCCCGCCTCAACGAGCTGGCCAAGTTCCAGCTCGACAAGTGGACGCGCGAGGCGGAACAGCAGCGCGACGATTACTCGAACAAGGACGCCGGCCAGAAGATCCTCGACGAGGCGCGCGAGAAGCTCAAGGGCTCCGACATCGACAAGGAGGTCGAGGAGCGCGTCAAGGGGTACCAGGCCGGCAAGAAGTTCGGGATCTGACGCGCGGGCCGGCCGGGGTCCATTCCGGTCTCACCCGGGCGGTTCCGCTTGAACGGCGAAAGCACGGCTCGTTTCCACCGTCCGTTCGCCGGGGGGATGGGCGGAAGCCGGCATGCGGGGGGCGCAGGCTCCGGCGGGCCAGACGCCGGACACCGGGATCTCCCCTCGCAGGCAGGATACGACATGCCCGACCCCGCCACGCCGAGACCGACACCGCCCCCCCGCAAGACCGGCGCCGTCCCTCGACCGACCGGACCGGTCTCTCGCGCCCCGAGTACGGGCGCCCGCGGCCGCCTCCCCCCTGGACGGGCGACCGGCCGGACGCCGACCGGATCGAGCCGCCGCACCCCCGGCCCCCTCACCGGCACCCAGCGGGTCGCCCCCGCAGCGCCTGCGGCCGGCCGGCCCAGCCCCGCCCTGCTGGCCATCGCCGGGGGCGGCGTGATCCTGCTGCTGCTGTTCATGCTCTTCGGCGGAGGCCGCGCGCCCCGGCGCGTCTCCGGCGCCCTGGCCCAGCAGCGCTTCGAGGAAGCCTCCGAGCTCTTCAACCAGCGTCAGTATCCCGAAGCGGACGCGGTTCTCCATCAGCTGCTCGCGATCACCTCCCTGGCCCGCACGGAAGCGTACCGTCGCGCCGAGGCATTCCATGCCGACCTCCATCCCCTGGCCGAGATGGAGCGGAAAGCGCGCCTGGAGGTCCCCGGCTGGCTCGAGCGAGCCGGTCGATTCCTCGCCAACGCCACCTCGGTCGAGGAGGGGGCGGCTCTCTACGATGAGGGCCGACGGCTGGTCGACCGCTATGCCCGATCCACCTTCTCCGAGGACATCCACGCCAAGCTCGGGGACCTCGGGCGCTACAAGGGACAGACCCAGTCGGACGCCGCCTTCTCCCGGTATCAAGAAGTCGCGGACCAAGCCAAGGCGCTGCGCCGGGACAAGGCCTTCGGCCGGGCGATACGGCTCTGGGAGGACCTGAAGCAGGAAGCCGGTCTGGACCCGATCGCGGCCAGCAAGATCGGGGCGCGGATCCAGGAGATCCGCCAGGAGGCCGCGCAATACGTCGAGTCGCTCGGCCGCCAAGCGGAAGCGCTCCGCCGGGAGGGGAAAGCGGGCGAGGCGCGCCGGATCCTCGAGGCGGCCCGTCCCGGGCTCCAGGACACGGGCGCGAGCGACGCGCTCGAGGCCCTGCTTCGGTGAGAAAAAAAGACGCGGCCCGCCAGGCCGCGTCTTGTCGCGCGCCTCGCCATGGGCGGGCCTACGGCGCCCCCGGCGCTCCGGCCGCCGACTTCTTCAGGTACTCGAAGGCCATCACCTGCACACTGGCCTCGATCTGCACCGCTTGACGGACATCCTTCTGGGCGCTGTCCGAGGAACGGCGCTTCAACTCGAACTGCTCGACGCGCACGATCCGATCCGAGTTCTCCAACTCGCTGAGGTACTCGAGGATGTCGTAGAATCCGCCGCGGACGTCAACGCGGTAGAGCATCTTGCGGACGCCCTCCGGCACCTTGAACCCCTCCGCCGGCCCCCCCCGCTCCTGGATGGGCTCGACCCGCCGGACCACGACCTGCGGGTGCGAGGTCTTCCGAATCTTGTTCAGCATCATCCAGAAGTCGGTGTCCCCGGTCGCCGACTCCATCGGCAGGTGCACGTTGAGGGCCTGCTCCTCCTTCTTGAAGGCCTCGGAGGCGAACAGCTTCTCCAGTTCCGCCACGGTCACGGCCTTCCGCCCGCGCTCCTCGATCTGCCCCTCCAAGGTCTTGATCTCCACCTGGAGATCCTGGGTGACCGTGTAGCGGTAGTACCCCCACGCGCCGCCCCCCCCGACGAGAAGCACGATGGCGAGGATCGTCATGATCAGACGCTGACGCTCAGAAAGGTTCACGCCACGCCTCCCGACGCCCCCGGCTTATCGATTCGGGGCGGCTCCTTTGCGCACGTAAAACTCGACCGCGAACGACTGCGAAAACTGCTCCTCGTAGTCCGACTGGTCCTTGAGGGAGAACTCGACGACCTTGAGGATGCCGCCCGTGAAGTAGTCGATCAGGACCTTTCCCGTGCGCCGGGCTGCGCTCGGCGCCGATGCGCCGGCCGGCGCGGCCGCCGCAGGGGCCGCCGGAGCGGTCGGCGCCGTCTCGGAGGCAGGCGCCGCGCCCTCCGGCTTGGCGGCAACGGCCGCCTCCCCCGTGCCGACCACGTCCTTCCGAAACGCCAGATAGGGCTCCGGGTCCACCCCCGCGCTCTGCGCCTCGACGAGCAGTCCGGTCTCGACCTGGAAATCCGACCCCAACTTCTGCTGCCGGCCCCGGATATCCTGCATCGAGAGAACCCGGATGGTGTCGAACCAGATCCGCTTGTGGGTGGTCTCCAACTTGTCGCACAGGATGTCCAGCACGTCCGACCACCGGAAGGGCGCCTTGAGATTCTCGATCAGGGACTTCCGGCTCTTGTGGGCGACATCACGAGCCGTCAGCTCCGCATACTTGAGGTTGATCTGCGCCGTCATCGGGCTCTCGATGTCCTTCTTCAGCTCATCCCGGCGCCGCTGCTGGCCGCGGATCTGGATCTCGAGGTAGCCGATGGCTGCCCCCAGAAAACACACAAGCCCGACTCCGATCAGGATGAGGACGAACCGGCCGATGGGAGTCCGATCCGCGCGCTGTCGCTCCGGCGGTAGCAGGTTGATCTTGATCATGGTCTTTCCGTGAGGAGCCGGCGCAGCCGGCGTTCAGCCTTTCTGAATGCGGGAGGCCAGCCCCACCGCGACGGCCAACTGGCTCGAATAGGCCTCCACCGCGGCCGCGTCCAAGCGATCCCGGTCGATCCCGACGTGCTCCACCGGGCTCCAGTGAACGGGCTTCTTCCCGAAGGCCTTCTCGAAGGCTTCATCCAGCCCCAAGACTTGGGCACCGCCCCCGGACACCAGCAGGTCGTCGACCGGCCGGTCGAACTGATTCTCGAAATAATCCAGGCTCAGGTGGACCTCGTGGCAAAGGTCGTCCAACACCGAGGCCACGGCCTCCTGCACGCGGCCGGCCGCGTTGGCGGGTTCGCGCTTGAGCTTCTCGGCGTCTTTCACGTCCACGTTCTCTCGTTTGGCGAGGGCTTCCGACATCTCGTCGCCGCCGATGTAGATCTCGCGGGTGAAGTAAGACGTGTCGCCCTTGACGATGTTCACATTGGTCTTGGCCGCCCCGATGTCGATCAGCGCGGCGATCTTGGTCCAGTCGAAGGCCTCGGACTTGATGCGGCCGGCCAACTCGAAGCCGTTGCCCAAGGCGAACGAGTCGACATCGACCACCACGGGCTGCAGGCCGATCTCGTCGATCAGGTCGACGTGGTCCACGATGAAATCGCGCTTGGCGGCCACCAAGAGGACCCGCATCTCCTTCGATGCCCCTTCCCCCCCGGTCCCCTCGTCGATGCGCTGGTAGTCGAGGATCATGTCCTCGACCTCGAAGGGGATGTATTTCGCCGCCTCGTACTTGATGGCGTTCTTCATCTGGTCGTCCGTCATGAACGGCATGGTCACATACCGGACGATAACGGAACGGCCGGAGACCGCGCTGACCACCTGCCGCGTCTTGAACCCGGACTCGCGGAGCAGGTCCCGCAGCGTGTCCCGGAGCGCATCGGGCGCAGGCACCTCGCGCAGCCCGACCCCGGTGATGAGGTACGACCCCTTGACATTCGACATCTCGACGCACTTGACGAATCGCGTACCGATGTCAAGCCCCAGGAGCGTCTGACGCGACATGGGCTTTCTCCACCAGCGAATGCGCGCAACGTGTTTGACACTCTACGGGTTGTGACGCAGGCTTGTCAAGCCCTTTCGGGTCCCTCCCGAGCCGATCCTCCGCCATCCCCGGTCAGGGGGCGACCATAATGGGCACCACCAGGATCGCCAGATTGCCCGCGGCGTGCACGAGCACCGGGGCCAGCAGCGTTCCCGTTTTCTCGTAGAGGAAGCTGAACGCCAAGCCGCCGACGAACTGGATGACGGGAAACCGCACGCTGCCCGCGTGCGCCGCGGCGAAAAAGAGGGCCGTCACCAGAATCGTCTGCACCGGCGGAAAGGACCGCCGCAGGACCGCGTGCAGCCCGCCGCGGAAAAACAGCTCCTCCGCCAACGGCCCGATCACCACCACGCCGGCCAGAATCGCCAGGCGGGCGCCGAAGGAGTCCGCCTCGACCAGGGGACTCCTCCCGAAGACCACGGCCACGAGATTGCCCCCCCCGGCCAGGCCATAGCCCCCCGCGGCCAACCCGAATCCCGCAGCCAGCACGACGGACACGCGGGCCGCCCAGACCAGATCACGCCGCCAGTTCCCCCACCGCAGGCCCAGGGCCGATGGACGGATTCCCCGAATCCAGGCCAGCGGGACCAGCATCGCCGCGATCTGCGCGGCCCGGATCACGAGAACCGCCTTCAACGCCTCCACCGACAGCGGGGCGATCTGCATCCGTTGCAACTCGCGGTGCCCCGCCATCTCCACCGCCACGACCGCAACGGCAACGGCACAGAAGTCGATGGCCCGCAGGGGGGTCCCGGAGGCCGGAGGCGGGGGGCCCGAGTCTTGCACCGGGGGTTGTGCGGCGGGACTCCCGGTCGGAGGACTGCCCGACGATTCGGAGGAGGCGTCCATGCGGCGCGGCGCTCCGATAGAATCCGGGGGCACCCGCACCGGCACGCGCGCGCCCGGCTTCCCTCACGCGTCTGAGCCGGCTCGGATCAGGGAGAGGTAGCGCTCCTTCTCCCGCTCGAAAACATAGATGATGGCCATCACCCGGTGATCCCGCCAGCCGGGGGAGTGAATCCGGGCCCATTCCAACGCCACGAACTGGGGGTCCGGCGCGCTGCCCGTCCGGACCCCCTGGATCCACTTTTCCCGGTTGATCTCGTCGAGCTGGTCGAGGATCTCGCGCGTGGGATTGATGGAACGGGACTTGAGGAGAAACATCTTGACCGCCACCTCATCCGCGGTGGGGGGCACGTTCACGGTGCCGAAGTAATCGTCGCGCAACCGCCGAATGGCTCCCGCTTGGCGGCGGAGAAACTCGGCCAGATCCGCCTTGATCGAGTCCAGGCGGCCTTCGTCATACTCGCGGCACAATCGCTCGATCTGCGAACCGTCCGGCATGGTCATCCCTACCGTTGGGGCCGCAATCCCCACACGGGTCCGATCCCTAGCCCCCCGCCGCGACCGCCCCCGAACCCGTTCCCGGCGCGCCGCCGCCCGCCGGGAACGCCAGCGTCACCTCGGTCCCGCGGCCCGGTTCGCTGGCCAGCCCGAGCGTGCCGCCGTGGTGTTCGAGAATGCTCTGCACGACGGCCAGCCCCAGCCCGGTGCCCGCGCCGGCCTCTTTGGTCGTGAAGAACGGCTCCGCCACGCGCCTCAGGACCCCCGAGTCCATCCCGCATCCGTTGTCGGCCACCGTAACGAAAACCTGCCCGGCCTCGGCCCGCGCGGAGACCCGGATCTCGCCCGCCCCGCGGCCGACCGCGTCCACCGCGTTGATCAGGACATTGAGAACGGCCTGCTGGAGCTCCCCGGCATCGCCCCAGACCGGGGGCAGGTCCCGGGGCACATCGGTCTCCACCCGAACGTTCCGTTCGCGAAGGCGGTGCGCGCAGAGCGCCAGGGCGCGATCGACAACCTCGGCGACATCCACCCGCTGCGGGGCGAAACGGCGCGGGGAGAACTGCAGGAGCTTCCGCACCGTCTCCTGGATCCGCTCCAGCCCCTCGAGAATCAGCGCCGCGTACTCGCGCGTCCGCGGATCCCCCCCCGCCTGCGCCTGCAGCGACCGGGCGGCGTTCAGCAGCCCCCCGAGCGGGTTGTTGATCTCGTGCGCGATGCCGGCCGCCAGCGTTCCCGTCGCGGACAGGCGCTGCGCCACGACCAGCTTCCGTTCCGCATCCTCGATCCGGTTCTTCGCTTGCGCGATGTCCGCCTTCAGCCCTTGCTGCGCCTCCTCGAGCCGCGCCATCATGCCGTTGAAGGCCCGGATCAGCCCCGTCATCTCGTCCGTGAAGGTCGGCACCGGCACGGGGCGCGAGAAGTCTCCCCGCGCCACCCGCTCCGCGCCCGACACCAGCGCGCTCATCGGACGGAGCACGAAGCGATCGAGCAGGACGTACATCACCAGCAGCAGGAGCGCCGTGCCGAGCAGCATGGCCCAGGCCATCCGGGCCAGCGTCCCCCTCAGGTCCGGCGCCAGATCCCCGACCGCAGGGACATCCATCGCCACGCCGACCAGGCGGCCGTCGGGCAGGACGATCGGCGCGGCCACCCAGGGGGGACGAACCGTGACGCGGCGCTCCTTCAACGCCGCCGACACGCACGGCTCCCAGGCCGCGCCCGGCCCCGTCGACGCCGGGTCGCGCGCGGCCGCGACCCGCCACCCGTCCCCCATCGGCTCCACCACCGCCCAGTCGCCCACGAGCGGAGACCGGCTGAACCGGCGGGCCAGCTCCGTCCACCGGTCCTCCGCCGCCAGCGGCAGCACCGCATCCCGCTGGTCCAGCACCCAGTCCTGGACCCACGCGGCGACCAGATCACCCTGCCGGATACGCTGGCGCCCGGCCTGGGCCAGGGCGTCCGCGGCCAGTCCCAGCGTCAGCAAGGCCAACACCCCGCCCATGACGCAGAAGGCCGACACCAGGATCCGGGTGCGCAGCGACATGCGCGGGGCCGCTCCGCGGAGGCCCTATTTCTTGCCGCCTCCCTGCAAGCTGTCGATCAGCGACACGAGCGGGAGGAAGAGGGCGACGACGATGAAGCCGATCGTGCCGCCGAGGCCGACGATCATGATGGGCTCCAGCACGCTGACCAGCGCACCCACCGCCGCATCCACCTCGTCGTCGTAGTTGTTCGCCACCTTGATCAGCATCTTGTCCAGCTCGCCCGTCTCCTCGCCGACGTCGATCATGTTGATGACGATGTCGTCGAAGATGTGGCTCTGGGCGAGCGGGCCGGCGATGCTCTCGCCCTCGCGGATGCTGTCGTGCACGTCGCCGATGGCGGTGGCCACGACCTCGTTGCCGACGGCGCCCTTGACGATGTTCAGGGCGTCCAGGATGGGGACACCGGACTGGAGCAGGGTCCCCAGGGTCCGGCAAAACCGGGCGATGACCGCCTTCCGCATGATCACCCCGAAGAGGGGCATGCGGATCTTGGCCCGGTCGATCATCATCCGCCCGGCCCGCGTTCGCCCCGTCAGCTTGATCCCCATCACCAGTCCGATGGGGATGATCGGGATGAGGAACCAGAACTGGATCACCACCTGGCTGGCGGTCATGAGCATCTGCGTCGCCATCGGCAGGGTCGTGCCCAGGTCGGCGAAGACCTTCTGGAACTGCGGGATGATCCAGATCATGATCCCGGTCAGGATGATCACGGCCACCGAGATGACCACGAGCGGATAGATCGACGCGCCGACGATCTTGCGCTTGAGGGCCTGGGCCTTCTCCATGTAGGCCGCCAGACGCTGGAGGATGGTGTCGAGCACGCCGCCCGCTTCCCCCGCCTTGATCATGTTCACGTACAGGCGGTCGAAGACCTTCGGGTGCTTCCCCATCGCTTCCGAGAGGGAGTTGCCGGACTCGACGTCGTCGGCGACTTGCTCGGAGACGATTTTCAGCAATCCCGGCTTCATCTGGTTGGAAAGGATCTTGAGGCTGCGGACGACGGGGAGACCGGCGTCGAGCAGGATCGAGAACTGTTGCGTGAACTGCGTCAGCTGCTTGGCGGAGACGCGGCCGCCGAAGAGGAGGAAGGGCTTCTTGCCGGGCTTCTTGCCGGCGATCCCGGCCGGCATGCCCGTGCCGCCGGGCGCCGGGGCGTCCTTGGCGGGCTCCTCGGCCTGGTTGACCTTGATCGGTTTCAGGCCCATCCCCTTCGCCTTCGTGATCGCCTCCGCCGCCGAGTTCGCGCTGACCGTCTGCTGGACACGCTTCCCCTTCATGTCCACCGCGTCCACGGAGAACGTTGCCATACGGCACCTCCCCTATCCCCGCGCCGGCGCGACGTCGTATCAGCGAACCGCCGCCGCCGGCGCAACTCCGAGACACGACCCGCGCCGCCCCGGCCGTCGTATCACGAACCGGCCCGGGGGCGCCCACCGGACGACACGCCCCGCGCGCCTCGCCTCCGGCCCGGCCGTCGTATCACGAACCGGCCGGCCTCGGCGGGGATGCGGGTCCGCCGGACCCTGCGGCGGCCGCGCCGCGGATCCGGGGGACCGGGATCCCGTCCCGCGCCTCACGACGCGAACATCGTCTCCCGGACGACCTCCTCGATGGTCGTGTGCCCGTCGAAGATGGCCAGCAAGCCGCTCTCGCGAAGGGTCCGCATCCCCTGCTCTCGGGCCGCGTTTCGGATGGCGTCCGTCGAGGCCCGCTCCATGATCATCTCCTTGAGCCGGTCGGTCAGCAGCATGATCTCGAAGATGGCCTGGCGGCCCTTGTACCCCGTCTTGTTGCAATGGTCGCAGCCCTTGCCGTAGTAGAAGCGCTTGCCGCGGACCATGTCCTCGGTCATGTTCAGTTCCATCAGCATCTCTTCCGTCGGCCGGAAGTCGCTCTTGCACTTGGCGCAGATCCGCCGCACGAGCCGCTGGGCCACGATGGCCTCGAGCGTCGCCGAGATGAGGAACGGCTCCACCCCCAGGTCCAGGAGCCGCGTGATGGCCGAGGGGGCGTCGTTGGTGTGCAGCGTCGAAAAGACGATGTGCCCCGTCAGCGAGGCCTCCACCGCGATCTGCGCCGTGTCCAGGTCGCGGATCTCCCCCACCAGGATCGTGTCCGGGTCCTGGCGCAGGATGCTCCGGAGCAGGCTCGAGAAGGTGACCCCGATCTCCTCGTTGACCTGGCACTGCGTGATCCCCTCCAGGTCGTACTCGACCGGGTCCTCCGTCGTGATGATCTTCCACTTCACGTCGTTCACATAGTTCAAGCAGCAGTAGAGCGTCGTCGTTTTGCCCGAGCCCGTCGGGCCGGTCACGATGATGATCCCGTTGGGCAGGTTGACCAGCGTCTTGAGCAGCTTGAGCTCGTCCTCCCGGATCCCGATGTTGTCCAGGTCGAGCGACACGACGCTCCGATCCAGCACGCGCATGACGACGCTCTCGCCGAACATGGTGGGCAGCGTCGAGACGCGCAGGTCCACGGGCTTTCCGCCGATCGCCAGCAGGATCCGGCCGTCCTGCGGCAGCCGCGTCTCGGAGATGTCGAGGTTGGAGAGCACCTTGATGCGCGAGATCAGCGCCAGCGCCAGCTGCAGCGGCGGGGCCTGCATCTCGTACAGCACGCCGTCCACCCGGTACCGGACCTTGAACTCGTTCTCGAAGGGCTCGAAATGGATGTCGCTCGACTGCGCCTTGATCGCCTGCAACAGCACCAGGTTGAGCAGCTTGACCACCGGGGCGGCGTTGGCCATCGCCTCCACGCTCCCCAAGTCGAGCGCCTGCCCCTTCCCCCCGAAAATCTTCTGCGTGTCCTCGTCGGCCAGCTCCGGCGCCAGCGCCTTCATCACGTTATCCAGGTCCTGCTCCTGGCCGTAGTATTTCTCCAGCGCCGCGGCCACGTCGTTCTCATCCGCCACCGCCCCCTCGACCTCGCACCCGAGCATGAACCGCAGGTCGTCCAGGGCGCTGACGTTGTGCGGGTCCGCCATCGCCACCGTCAACGTGTTCTTCTCCATCTTCACGGGCAGGACCTTGTAGACCTGCGCCATGCTGGCGGGGATCTTCTCGATCAGCTCGCGCTGGATCTCGACGGCGGAGAGATCCACCACCTCCATGCCGAGCTGCGCCGCCAAGGCCAGCCGGAGATCCTCGGCCGAAATGTAGCCGAGCTTCTGGACGAGGATGTCGCCCAGCGCCCCCCCCTCCTCCCGCTGAATCTGCAGCGCCTCCTGGATCTGGCCTTCGTTGACCAGCTCCATCTCCCGCAAAACCTGCCCCAGAGGCTTCTGCGCACGCGCCATCGTCACCTCACAAGAAGGGGGGGGAGGCGAAGACCGCTCGCCGGCCTCGATTGGGATTTCATTCTGAACCCCGTCCCACGTGCTGTCAAGCGAATTTTCCGCTTGCAAAATGGGCTCCGCCTCCCAAACTATCCCCCGGTATCGGCAGGCTTCCGGACTGACCCGCCCGGCCCGGGAATCCGTATGCGCCACCGCCCCCGCCGCCCCCCCGTCGCCCCCCTCCTCCTCCTCTTCATGCCCCTCGCCGCCGCGGACGACGGATCCCTGACAGCCCGGCTCGACGCCCTCCTTGCCACCCCCCCCAAGGGCTTCCGCGCCGGCATCCATCTCCGCGACGTCGCGGACGGCCGGGTCCTCTACGCGCTCGACGACGACACCCCCCTCGTTCCCGCTTCCAACCTCAAGCTCGTCACCACCGCCGCCGCCGCCCTTCGCCTCGGCCCCACCTACGAGTGGGTCACGCTCCTCGGGACGACCGGGACCCGGCGCTCCGACGGTCTCCTGGAGGGAGATCTCCTCGTCGTCGGCTCCGGCGATCCCGACATCTCCGGCCGGTTCCACGATGGGAACCCGGCCGCCGTGTTCGAACGGTGGGCCGAGGCGCTGGCCCGGGAGGGCATCCGCGAGGTCGCCGGCGATATCCTCCTCGACGACACCGTCTTCGACCGCGAGCGCTACCCGCCCTGTTGGGAGGCGCGGCACTACGAGGAATGGTTCGCCGCGCAGGTCGCCGCTCTTTCCTTCAACGACAACTGCGTCGATCTCGTCCTCGGCCCCGGTCCCGCCGTGGGCGCCCCCATTCGCATCCAGCCCGTCCCGGACACCGCCTACGTCCGAATCCTCAACGCCGCAAAAACCGTACCCGGGGAAAAGGACGGGGCGATCCGCATCGCCCGTCCGGCGGGAACGAACGAGATCCGCGTGTCGGGGTCGATGGGACTCCGCTGCGGCACCGGCACCCATTTCATCACGGTCCACGACCCCGTCCTCTACTTCGGGACCGTCCTGAAGGAGACGCTGGCCCGGAAGGGGATTGCCGTCCGCGGGCAGCCGCGGATGGTCCCGGAGGACTTCGACCCATCCGAGCGCCCGGCGGAGTTCGTCGCCGACCATCGCAGCCCCCTGCCCCGCGCCCTGCAGGTGATCAACCAGCGCAGCCAGAACCTCTACGCCGAGCTGCTCCTGAGGACCCTCGGACGCGCCGCGTGCGGGAAGGGGTCCCGCGAGAGCGGCATCGCCGCCGTCCGGGAGACTCTGGCCCCCCTCGAGCTCCCCGACCCGATCGTGATGGAGGACGGATGCGGGCTCGCCCGGGGGAACCGCGCCACGGCGCGGACGCTCGCCGCCCTCCTGGCCGCCATGCTCCGCCAGCCGGAACCGGTCTGGCGGATGTACGCCGGCTCGATGGCCGTTCCCGGCACCGAGGGGTCCCTCGCCCGCCGGTTCGCCGAGAAGGCCTACCGGGGCCGGGTGAAAGCCAAGACCGGATACATCGGCGGGGTCTCGACCCTGTCCGGATACCTCGAGACGAAGCGGGGCCGGATCGTCGCCTTTTCCCTCCTGATGAACGGGGTGACAAATCTCGCCCAGGCCCTGGCCCTCCAAGAGGCGATCGTCAAGGCCGCCAGCGACTTGGACGACCGCTGATTGCGGTTGGGATTCCGGCGCCCGCCCGCTACACTGTCGGCCATGGATCTCTTCACACGCCCCCCCTCGGCGTCCGCCGCCGCCCCCGTCCCCCCGCCCCTGGCGGACCGGATGCGGCCGGTGGACTTCTCCGAGTTCCTCGGGCAGGAGGAGATCGTCGGGCCGGAGACGCCGCTGCGGCGCGCCCTGGCCGCGAAGGAAGCCCCCTCCCTCATCCTGTGGGGTCCCCCGGGATCCGGGAAGACCACCCTGGCCCGCCTCATCGCCCGGGAGGCCGGGCACGACTTCCTCCCCTTCAGCGCCGTCACCTCCGGCATCAAGGAGATCAAGGAGGTCATCGAGCGCGCCCGCGTCAACCGCGACCTGAACCGCCGGCGCACCATCCTCTTCATCGACGAGATCCATCGGTTCAACCGCGCCCAGCAGGACGCCTTCCTGCCCCACGTCGAGGACGGGACGATCGTCCTGATCGGGGCGACGACCGAGAACCCCTCCTTCGAGGTGAACGCCGCGCTTCTCTCCCGCTGCCGCGTGCTGGTCCTGCGGGCCCTCTCGGAGCCCGAGATCCGCTCGCTCGTCCGCCGGGCGGTTGCGGACGCCGACCGGGGGCTCGGTCGGGCGCGGGTGACGCTCGACGACGAGGCGGAGGCGACGCTGGCCCGTCTCGCGGCCGGCGATGCGCGCGCGGCCCTCAACCTCCTCGAGCTGGCCGCCTTCTCCGTCTCGCCCGGCGCCGACGGGACGCGCGCCGTCTCCCGCGCCGTGCTGACCCAGGCCGCCCAGAGCCGGACCGTTCTCTACGACCGCGCCGGCGAGGGACACTACAACACCATCTCCGCTTTCATCAAATCCCTCCGCGGGAGCGATCCCGACGCCGCCCTCTACTGGCTCGCCCGCATGCTCGAGGCCGGCGAGGATCCGCTTTTCATCTGCCGCCGCATGGTCATCTTCTCCAGCGAGGACATCGGGAACGCCGATCCCCAAGCCCTCCCGGTCGCGATCGCCGTCAAGGAGGCCGTCGACTTCGTCGGGATGCCGGAGGGCTACCTGCCGCTGGCGCAGGGCGTGACCTACCTCGCCACCGCCCCGAAGAGCAACGCCAGCTACACGGCCTACCTCGCGGCGCGGAAAACCCTGCGCGACCACCCGAACGCCCCCGTTCCGCTCCACCTCCGAAACCCCGTGACCGACCTGATGGGCCAGGTCGGCTACGGCGACGGCTACCTCTACCCTCACGACCATCCCTACGCCGTGGTCGACCAGGCCTACTTCCCGCCGGGGCTCGAAGGCTCCCGCTTCTACTTTCCCAAGGAGGTCGGCTTCGAGCGCGAGATCCGGAAGCGGATGGAGTGGCGCGAGGCGCGGAGGCGGGAGCTGAAAAAAAGGGGGACCGGCTCGGACGCACCGGCGTAGAAACGACCGGACGCGGAATCCACGCCGGCCCGCGGATCCTCCCTCCCGCCCCGTTTCGCGTTGACCCCGCCTCCCCCCCCGCATAGAATCGGCGCTTCGCATTCGGCCGCTCAGGAATCCCCCGTCATGATCCGCCGCTACCACATCACCGACGGCAAGCTGGTCGAGAACGGCGCCGAGGACGCCCCCGTCCTCGTCTATGCCAATCCCGACGAGGCCGAGCGCCGTCACCTGATCGAGGACCTGAAGATCGACGAGCACACGCTCGCCTCGGCCCTCGACCCCGACGAGCTGGCCCGTCTCGAGTTCGAGGCCGACCACGTCGCCGTCATCTTCAAGCGCCCCCGCAACTACTCCTCCGCGGACAACTTCCTCTTCAAGGTCTGGTCCTACGGCCTCTTCCTCTTCCCGAACCGCATCGTCGTCGTGCAAGCGGAGGATGTCCTGCTGTTCAACACGCGCCACTTCGCGAAGCTGAAGAGCCCCCTCGACGTGGCCCTGCGGCTCCTGAACCGCACGATCAGCCACTTCGTCGACCACCTGAAGGGCATCAACCTGATCGCGGGGGAGTTGGAGCAGAAGATCAACACGTCGATGGAGAACCGCTATCTCCTGAACATGTTCACCCTCGAAAAGAGCCTCGTCTACTACCTGTACGGCATCAACTCGAACGGGGTCGTGATCGACAAGCTGAAGACGAACGCCGCGCGGGCCGGGATCACGCCGGAGCACCTCGAGTTCGTCGAGGACTTGGCCATCGAGAACAATCAGTGCTACCGCCAGGCGGAGATCCTCTCGGGCATCCTCTCGAGCCTGATGGACGCCCGGGCCTCGATCGTCAGCAACAACCTGAACGTCCTGATCAAGACGCTGAACATCATCACGATCCTCATCATGGTGCCGACCTTCGTCGTCAGCGCCTTCTCGATGAACGTCGCGATGCCCTTCGACTCCCAACACCCGCTCGCCTTCTGGGGCGTCATGGCTGTGGCCACGCTTTCGATGCTGGCCTTCCTGACCTACTGGCGCCGGAAGCGGTGGTAGGAGGCCCCCGTGTCTCCCCTGCTGGCTGTGGCCGCGGCGGCCGTTTTCCTCTGGTCGGGCGGTCTCGTCTATGCGCGGTTTCTCGCGCGCCGGATCGGCGAGACCCCCGGCCGTCCCACCCCGGCGATCCGCCTGAACGACGGGCGCGACTACGTCCCGACGCCGACCCCCGTCGTCTTCGCCCACCACTTCGCCTCGATCGCCGGCGCCGGCCCCATCATCGGCCCCGTGATCGCCCTCGCCTTCGGATGGCTCCCCGCCGTCCTTTGGATCTGCTTCGGCGGGATCTTCATCGGCGCCGTCCACGACTACCTCGCCACGTACATGGCGGTCCGGGAGGACGGCCAATCGGTCGCCACCATCGCCCGCCGCCTGATGGGCAAGGGCGTCTTCCTCGCCTTCGTCTTTTTCCTCATCGTCTCGCTGGCCCTCGTCTGCGCCGCCTTCCTCAACCTCTCGGCCACGGCCCTGACCAGCATGCTCCCCTTCGACCGCGTCGAGATGCCCGAGAACCAGACCCTCTTCCGGGTCGAGGGGACCGGGCCGGACCGCCAGGTCGTCATCGGCGGCGTCGCCTCGATGAGCGTCATCGTCATCACCGCGCTGGCCCCCCTCCTCGGGTGGATGTACATCCGGCGCCAGGTGGCGGTTTGGAAGTGCTCCCTCCTCGCCATCCTGCTCTGCGCCGTCAGCATCCTCATCGGCGTCTACCGGCCGGTGGCGCTCTCCGCCGACGCCTGGATGATCCTGCTCTCGATCTACGTCCTCGTGGCGGCCGGCGTCCCCGTCTGGATCTTCCTGCAAAGCCGCGACTTCATCAACGTGCACATGCTCTACGTCGGGATGGCGGCGCTCGGCGTGACGCTGGCGGCGGCCGCCGTGCGCGCGCCGGCCCCGGTCGACCCCCTGCCGGCACTGGACATCGCCGGCGGGGAGGCCGCCCTCGGGAATTTCTGGCCCGCCCTCTTCATCACCATCGCCTGCGGGGCCGTCAGCGGCTTCCACAGCCTTTGCGCCGGCGGCACCACCTGCAAACAGCTCGTCGCCGAGACCGCCGCCCGCCGCGTCGGCTACTTCGGCATGATCTTGGAGTCCTTCCTCGCCCTCTGCGTGGTCGCCGTCATGATGATCGGGGCCCGGCAGGCCACCTATCTCGCGGACGTCCACCCCAAGCTCGCCGGCGCGACCGGGGTCTCCAACCCGATCCTCGGCTTCGCCGTCGCCGTGGGCACGGCGGGCAAGATCGCCTTCGGCGCCCCCGTGGCCGTCGGCGCCCTGGCCGGCATGATCCTGCTGGAAGGATTCCTCGTCACCACCTTGGACACCGCCGTCCGCCTGACCCGCTACCTGATCGAGGAGATCTGGCGCGCACTCTTCGACCGCTACGACGTCTTCGCCGCGCCGGCCCCGGCGGGTGACGCGACCGCCCCGGCCACCGCCGCCGCCCCGATCCCCACCCGCGGCGCCTTCCGGACGATCCTGAAAGCCCTCCATCTGTACTGGGTCAACTCCGGCTTGGCCGTCGCCCTGACGCTCCTGTTCGCCCTTTCCGGCGGCGTCAAGGCCCTCTGGGGCATCTTCGCCACCTGCAACCAACTCCTGGCGGCCATGGTCCTTTTCCTCGCCTCCGTCTGGCTCATCCGCCAGGGGCGCCGTTGCCTCTTCGCAGCCGTCCCCGCCGTCCTCATGCTCGCCACGACCGTGGCCAGCCTGATCCAGCTCCTGACCCGGTACCTGGAGGCGCCGAAAGAGAATGCCACCCTGCTGGTCGCCAACCTCGTCGTGATGGGGATCCTCGCCTACCTCCTGGCGGCCGGCGTCCGCCTGGCCCTCCGCCGACGGAGCGACACGGGCGGGGTCGCCGGATAGGCGCCCGCCGACCCGCCGTCCCCTCAACCCGGAGCCTCAGCCCCCCATGATCGCCGCCGCCCTCCCCGCCGCCGCCGGCTCCGCCACCCCCCTCTGGGCCTGGCTCATCTTCGGCGCCGTCATCCTCGCCATGCTCCTGCTCGACCTCTTCATCTTCGAGCGCAAGCCTCACGCACGACTCTTGAAGGAAGCCGTGATCTGGTCCATCGTCTGGATCGCGCTGGCCCTCCTCTTCAATGTCGCCGTCTACTTCTGGAAAGGACCGGAGCGCGCCCTCGAGTTCACGACGGCCTACATCCTCGAGAAGGCCCTCTCGGTCGACAATCTCTTCATCTTCCTGGTCATCTTCAGCTTCTTCGGCGTGGAGGAGCGATACCGGCCGCGCGTCCTCTTCTGGGGCATTCTCGGCGCCTTCGTCATGCGCGGCGTCCTCATCGTCGCCGGCGTCGAGCTCGTCCATCGCTTCGCCTGGATCCTCTACCTCTTCGGGGTCATCCTCGTCGTCACCGGCGCCAAGCTCCTCGTCATGCCCGACGAGGCGTACGAGCCCTCGAAAACGCTCGCCTACCGGCTGGCCCGCCGGGTCATCCCGATCTCGACGCACTACCACGAGCACCGGTTCTTCGTCGTCGAGAACGGCCGGCGCCTCGCCACCCCCCTCTTCCTCGTCCTGGTCCTGCTCGAAGCCACCGATCTCGTCTTTGCCGTCGATTCCATCCCCGCCTGCATCGCCATCTCGCAGGACACCTTCGTCGTCCTGACGTCGAACATCTTCGCGATCCTGGGACTGCGCGCGCTCTACTTCGTGCTGGCGGGCTTGATGCAGGGGCTTCGGTTCCTCAAGCCCGGTCTGGCCGTCATCCTCGTCTTCATCGGCCTGAAGATGGTCTTCGCCGAGGCCTGGGAGGACGGACTCCTGCCCGGGTGGCTCGGCCCGTTCGCCCACATCCCGATCGGCGTCTCCCTCGCCATCGTCGGCGGCATCCTCGCCCTCGCCGTCGCCGCCTCCCTCCTCTGGCCGAAGCGCGGGGAGCAAAAGCCGGAGGTCCCGGAGACGCACACCGGCGACGCTCCCCCCGGAGCGGACGGGGCTTCCAACAACCCCATCCTCTGACCCGCCGAGGCCGCGCCCCCGCCGGCGCCGGATCCCCGTCAAACGGACGCTTCGCAACGGCCGTTCCCTCCGCGTCTCCGCCGGCATCCCCCCGACCGCCCTCGCCCCCCGGCGCAGCCCTTTCCCATCACGGGCGGCGCCGGCCCGCCGCGCTCCTCTGGATCCACGGCGATCGACCTGACCAGCGATTCGGAGAAGCAGAAGGAGGAGGACGGGATGGACGAGCAGGACCGCCAAGCGCAGATGCGGCGGCGGGGGGAGGCGCAGGTCGGGGCAAGAGCCGCGGCCGATGCCTTCGTTCCGTCCGGAGCCCGGTCACTCCGCCAGCAGCTCCGCCAGCACCCGCCCCTCCGTCCCCGGCATCGACAGCCCCATCAGCCGGGCGACCGTCGGGGCCACGTCCACGAGCCGCGCCTGCGCCAGGATCCCGCCCGCCTTCACGCCCCGCCCCCGCAACAGGAGCCCCGCGTCCATTCCGGGGCGCGTCGGCCGGTGGCCGTACGCCCCCTTCGTCCTCCCCACGCGGAGGAGGAACGGCGTCTTCGCCCGCAGGTCGTCCGTGAAGGACCACCCCGGCTCGGCCTCGAGCCCGAAGGCGGCGCCGGGCATCGCGCCCAGCCCGTCCAGCTCCTCGCGGGACAGGATGCGGTAGACGGGGCTGCCCTGGAACATCGCCTCCTTGCGAAAGGCCTGCTCCACCTCCGCCGCGGACATCGGGCTGGCCGCGTCGACGAAGACCGCCGCCGCCGCGCCGCAGGTGTGCGCCACGACCAGCCAAGCCGAGGACGGCCGGTCCCCCGCGATCAGCCCCGCCGCGCGCAGCACGGCGTTCGGCGCACACAGCTTGTCGTAGTCCACGAAGCCGTGGCTGCCGGCCACCACCACCGTCGTCTCCGCCGCGAGCCCCGCGTCCGCAATGCCCTGCACGACCACGCCCAGCGCCTCGTCCACCCAGGCCGCCGCCGCCGACACCGCCTCGTGAGACCGCCCATGCTCGCGCATCGCGGCCCCGAGCTGGCCGAGTCGGACGAGCAGAAGATGGGGCTTCCGCTCCAGGAGGATCGCCGACGCCGCCTTCGCCGCGTACGCGTCCCGGCGTGACGGCGAGTCCAGCGTCTCCGGCGTGGCATCCCCCGCCGTCGCCGCCAGGGCATCGAGCAGCCCCTTCGTCGCGTAGCGCCGGAGCGCGGCCGGGGGGGCGGGCATCGACTCGACGGCGGGCAGGAGCCAGTCGATCGGCGCGTCGGCCGTCGCCGGCCAGAAGAGCGCGGCGGTCGTGCCGCCTCGCTCCCGAACCGCCTGCCAGAGGGCCCGCGCCCGGATGTCGGAACCGTGCGAGTAGGGACCCGTCCGCTGAAAGCGCGGGTCCCAGACGAAATCGAAGGCGATGCCGTGGCGGGCGGGACGGACGCCGGTGACCAGCGAGGCATGGGCGGGAACGGTGGCGCCGGGGAAAACGGTCTCGAGCCCGCCGACCCGGGCCCCCTCGGAGGCCAGCTTCTGGAGCACGGGGGCCCTGGCCGCGGCGCCACCCAAATAATGCGATGGCTGCAGCCCGTCGATGGAGACGATCACGACGCGCCCGGCCGGCTCCGCGCCGGCCGGCAGCGCGGCCATCAGGAGGGCCGGCACGATCCGGGGGATCATGGGGTGCTCGTCCGACAAGGGCCGGTGCGCGCTCTACCGTATAGTGGCCGCCCGGCGCCCTCCGGATCCCATTATTTTCAGCGTGAAGAACGCTCCTCAGGGGCCGGCGGATCGTCGGCGGGAGGCGCCGGCGGCGCAGGGGGCCCCGCCGCGACCTCCGTCTCCGATCCGGCCGCCGCCCAGTCCCCCGGCTCCGCGCCGGCCCCCGCCGTCCCGTCCGGCTGGAACCGCGCGCAGAATCCGGAAAGCCACCCCCCCAGCCAGGGCATCCCCCAGAAGGCGAATGCCAGGAACAGGAAGGCCCCGAGGCCCCAAGCCCAACCGCCCGCGCCGCGCGAGACGGCTTCCGGCCGCGCCGTGAAGGAGACGGTCATCTCCGCACCCGGCTTCACCTGCAGCGGCCGCTCGAAGACGATCAGCCGCCCGCGCTCCGGCAGCGTCACCGTCAGGTGCGCCACGGCCCCCGCCGCCGCCTCCTGCGTCTCGATCATACGGCTGGCCACCGCCTGCAAGTTGTCGCTGTCCGCTTGCGTGAGCGAGCTCTGAATCCGCTCGGCGTCGGCGAGGCTGAACTGATCGCCGAGTTCCTGCTGCGGGGCCGGGGCCGCCGCCGCGCCCTTCCGCAGGGCGCCGCGCCGGCCGACGAGGCCGACGACGGCCTGCATGTTCCGCAGCTTGTTGAGCTGGACGCGCGCGTCCTCGTTCAGCGCCCGGTCCGCGAACGAGTACTGCCAGGCCTGCTCGAGGGCCTGCTGGGCCTCTTTCTGCTGCCCCTGCTGCGCCAGCCGGTTCCCCTCCAGGATCAGGTCGTTCGCCTTCTTCCGGTCCTGCGCGTTCATCCGCTGCACGACCTTCTCATACGCCTGGAGGCCGTACCGCGTCACGGTCAGGCGGGCGATCGACCCCTCGTCGACGGTCAGCGTCCCCCCGAACCCATCGTACGCGTATCCCTCCGGGAGGAAAAGCTGCCACGTAATGTTCCGGAGGGGCAGGTCGAAGCGCGGCCCCTCGTACCGCTGCGCGGCGACACGCCAGCCGGCGGGGCGCGGCACGACGTAGATCATCTCGACCGACACCGGCAGCTCGCCCGAGGCCGCGTGCGCCAGCGGCACGAGGACCACCGCCGACCCATCCGCCGCCGGCTTCCGGAACGGCACCGTCGAGCGGCCGTTGACGAGGAGCGACCAGACCTGGGCGTTCTCGGGCAGCCGCGTCTCAAGGTGCCGCTTCCCGCCGACCCGAAGCGCCATCTCCACCCGGTGGATCGTCTCGCCGTTGTCGGTCACCACCGTCGAGATCCGCGTCGCGGTCACGTCCGCCTCGAGCAGCGGCGCGGCCTCGTGCCGGACCGCCTTGAAGGCCAGGAGATAGTCCGTCGAGGCGGCGGAGAAGCAGAAGGCGGCGTCGGAGACGTCGTCCATGGCGAAGTCGCCGGCCGGGACGCCGCGGGCCTCGGCGGCCTGGAGCGTCGGACCCGTCGTCCGCTCGGCCAGCGCCGTCAGCTCCACCCGCTCGGTGGTGCGGACGACGACGTGGCCGCGCTGCAGGTCGGTCCCCAGGATCCTCACCGGCGCGATCCGCACCTCCCCCGCCGCCCGGTCGAACTGCGTCTCGAAGGAGAGGGAGAGGAAGAAGGCGCGCTCGGCCTTCCCCTGGAGCTCGACCCGCCAGCGGCCGGAGCCGGCGGGGCTCTCCTCGGCCCGCGCGATCCCCTGCCCGGTCACGCTGACCCCCAGCGCCCCCGGGGGGATCTCCACCTCGAACGCCTTCACGCCGGCGTTGTAGAGCTGGTAGCGAACGGCAGCGCGGTGACGGATCAGACCGTCGCTGACGCTCGCGACCTGGAGGAAGTCGGCCGTCACGCGCGGCTCGACGATCTCCGTCCGCAGCGCCAGGCTCCAGTCCGGCCGCAGGATCCGGAAGGCCAGCGCCCCCTGCCCCCGCTCGCCCGCCTCGACAGGGTTGATCTCGCTCAGCTCCTTCCGCGCCGCCACGGTCAGCCGCACCCCGCGCTCCGCCGGCAACACCAGCTGGCCCGTGTGCTTGACCGCCCCGACCACTTCCACGCGCGGAACGGCGAGTTCCCTCGGCAGCTCCGTCTCCGGCCGGCTCAGCGTCGCCTTCAGCGACACCGTCCCGAGCACCTTCTGCTTGAAATGGACCTGGACGGTTCGGACGTCGTCCGCGACGGCGTCGTCCCAATGGCTCACCTCGGCCGCGCCGAGGGCGTCGATGTCGAACCGCGCCGGGAGGCGCAGCGCCACGGCAAAGACACCGGCCTTGGCGATCTCCACGGCCAGCTCCCCGTTGTAGACGAGCCGGTCGTCCGCCACGACGAAGCGGGCGTTCTCGACGACGCGCAGCTCGGTCTTCACCTCGCCCACCTCGACCTCGACCCGCTCGCCCGGCCCCGGGCCGCGGAAAGCGTGGTGAACGTCGCCGGGCGCCAGGCCCGGGATCGCCTCCAGGAGCTCCGCCGCCTCGCGCGCGAAGTCGTCCACGTTCGCGGCGGGGGGCGCCTGCCGGACGGTGAGGAAGACGGCGGGACTGGCCGCCAGACCGAGGGCGGCTCGCTGGCGGACCGCCTCGAGCACCTCGATCGGGCCGAGGGTCGCCGCATACGGCAGCGCGCCCGACGACCGCTGCGTCGCCAGCACCAGCCGGTATTCCCCCGTCGCCGGCGTTTCCAGCCGCACCTCCAGCTCGCGCGTGGCGGGATCCGCCCGCCACCCGCCGACCCCCTCCCCCTCCACCGCCGTCACCGCCACGCCCTCCGGCAGCCGGAGGCGCAGCGTCCGCAGCTCGCCCTGCGCGATCTGCAGCGCCACCCGGTGCCGCCCCTCCGCCAGCCCCGCGTCGAACCGCACGACGCCGAGCACCTCGGCGTAGAAGACCGTCTTCTCGAGCCTCGTCTGCCGCGCCCGCGGCTTCCAGAGAAAGGATGCCGCCTCGCCCGGACCGAGGATCGCCTCCGCCGTCGTCGCCGAGGCCGTCTCCGTCCGCACGAGCCTCACCGCGTTCGGGGCCGCGATATCCATCCCCGGCGACGGGATCGTCAGCGTCACCCGGTTCGTCAGCGCCGGCGGCACCGGCATCGCGAACCGCCGCACCTGGTCCTCCCCCGCCTCCGGCAGCGGCACGAGGAACCGGCACGTGAAGGCGTACGTCCCCGCGCGCTCGAAGCGCGCCTCGTACAGCCCCTCCGCCTGCGCGAGACGGACGTGCTCGGCGGGGGACTCCGGCGTGAGGAGGAGCGCGCCGGGGGGGGCCAGCGGCACGCGCGCCGGCTTCGCCGCCCGCGCCTCCGCCTTCAGGGTCACCTCCAGACTGTCCGTCTCGGCCGCCAGTTGAAGCTCGATGCGGTCGAACGACACGTCGTCGGAGAGCGGGGCCACGGCGGATCCGCCGCAGCCGCCGGAGAGGGCGGCCGCGCCGGCGGCGAGCACGAGCGCCGCGGCCGCGCCGGCCGGCGCGCCCCCCGAGACCGCACGGGCGAGACGACGGGCGGCGAAGACCGTCAGCCCGGCGGCGGGAATGCCCCACGTCAGGACGTGCCCCGCGACGAGGGCGAGCGCCGGGACCTGGGCCGCCGCGCAGAGCGCCAGCGCCCCCGCGGCCGCGCCGAGCGGCGCCCGCAGCCGGCGCCGCGCGACCGCCCCCGCCAGCGCCAGCAGCGCCAGCGCCGGCAGCACCGTCACCCCCGCCGGCGTCACGTACTGCCGCCACGCCGGCACGATCCGAGCCTCCAGCGCCAAGTGTTCCTCCTCGCTCAGGCTCAGCGCCCGGGCGTACGCGACCTGCGTCCAATCGTCCGTCTCCCCGATCCCCGTCGCATCCATTTCGAGGGCCGCCGCAATCCCCGCCGCGAGCAGGGCGACCAGGGCGACGATCTGGAGGAGTCTTCCCGCCGCCGGGCCCCGACGCGCGTAGAGGAGCGCGGCCAGGGTCAGGAGGGCACCCAAGGCGAAGATCGCCCCCGCGCCCGTGAGCCAGGTCCGGCCGATCCCCTCCGCCCACGACACGAGGATCGCCGGGAGGAGCCGCGACACGTCCCCCCGCGTCGCCGGCCGGTCCGCCGGGACGAGGTTCCCGCCCGCGGAGGGCAGGATCGCATAGTTCGCCGGGACCTTCACCGTCCAGTCCGCGTATGTCGAACGGACGAGGCTCCGGGGCGCCGCCAACTTGAGCAGCCCGCCCCCGACCTTCCCATGCGCCTGCCGGAACTCGAGGTCCACCCGCACCGGGTCGTTGGGGTTCCGCCGCCTCTCCAGCGGGATCTTCAGCAGGGGACCGTCCGTCACCGACGTCACCCGCACCGCCTTCTCCTCCCCCGTCGCCGGGTCCTTCTCGATCACGTGCGTCGCGATCTCCTTCTCCACCCCCGGCGGCAGCACGAGGGCGAGATGCTGGCTCGACGCGTTCTTCACCATGTAGCGGATCCGGGTGATCGACTCGACCTCGCCGTCCCCGACCACGGCCACGTCCGTGTGCGTCCCCATCGCCTCGACGAGGACCGGGAGCAGCGAGCCGCGGGTGTAGGAGCTGACGCGCAGGCCCGCCCGGTGCGGCGCCTCGACGTACTTGAACGTCTTCAGGATCGGCGCGTGCACCAAGAGCCGGAAGCTCGCCGGGATCTCGTCCCGGTCGATCTCGAGCACCCCGGCGCTCGGCGCCCCCTGCGCGTCGAGCCGGACGTTCAGCGGGCTGGCGACCGTCATGTAGCCCGTCTGGGTCTCGACGCCCTCGCAAGAGACGCCGCCGACCGAGAGCGCGCCGTCCTCCCCGACCCGCTGCGTGTACGACACGCCGATCGTGTAGTCCCCGAGAACCTTCCGCTGGAGCTTGACGGTCCAGAGCCCCTTCGCCTCCCCGTCCACGGACCATCGCTGGATGTCCCGGCCGACGAACTCGACGTTCTGCAGGCCGTCGGCGACGCGGAACTTCAGCTCGTCCACCGGCGCGCCGGTGATGTAATAGTTGACCGCCACCGTCCCGTACGCGATCCCCTCGCCGAGCGAGAGGAGGTGGAAGGCCTCGACCCGGATCCCCGCGGGCTTCTCGCTGGCCGCCAGCTCCACCGACCAGCCCGACTCGCGGTAGCGGTAGGCCAGCTGGGCGCCCGCGACCTTGACCGGGACCGAGGCGGCGTGCACCTCGCGAAGTCCCGCGGCCTTCGGCGGTTCGAGCCGGACGCCGTCATCGACGGCAATCACCAGCCAGCCGCGCTCGCTCTTCGCCCCGCGCACCGATGGGCCGGCCACCGCCTGCGTCTTCCCGAGCGGCCCCTTCCCCAGCTCCAGCCGCAGCGCGACCCGCGTCCGGCCGATCACCGGCTGCTTGAACCGGACCTCGATCTCCTGGACCGCCGCGCCGCCCTCCCGCGCGGCCTCCCGCGCGACGTGGTCCTCGACGAGCGGCCCCTCGACGGCCGCGACAACCCACCCCGCCGGCGCCGCGATCACCGCCTGACGCACCGGCGCGTCGCGAACGTCCAGCTCCAACTGCCCCTCCAGCGTCAGGTCGTCCGCCCGGATCCGGGCGACAAAGGTCCCCGCGGCGTCGAAGGAGGGGACGATGTCGTCGAGCGCGATCCGCATCCCGTACGGCGTCGTCGCGTGCTGGTAGTAGAAGGCGTGGTTCGGCGGCAGCGGCCGCTGCTGGTCGCGACTGAGAACGATCCGCGGGAAGGCGGCCGCGTCCATCTGCGTCAACCCCCCGCTCTGCCGCACCACCAGCCGGATCGCCCCGTCCGTCCCCACGGCCAAATACCCGCCCGCCCGGATCCCGTCCTTCGGCGCGATCACCGGCAGGTCGAGCTCCGCGGGCAGCTTCGGCAGGAGCATTTCCGCCTGGACCTGGAGGCCGTACTGCTTGACCTGGGGCCGGTTGAGGACAACGACAAGCGTGGCGGCGCCCCCGGCCTCTTCGATCCGCCAGTCGCGGATGTGCGCGCCGCGGACCTGCGTGAGGCTCAGGCCCTTCGGGATCTCGAACGCCAGCTGCTCGAGCCTCCCCTGCGCGATGTCGACCGCGTAGAGGACGTCGAGCCGAAGCGCGCCGGCGCGGACGGTGGCGATCGCGTTCGCCTCGGTTGCCATCACCAGCTTGGCGTCAAGCGCCTCGACCTGCGGCTTCCAGCGGACGACGAAGGGGGCGCCGGCCCCCTGGATCGCGGTGACAACAAGCCGCTTCCCGCCCTCGACCCCGGGCGCGTCGCGCAGGTCCCGCTTCAGCCGCATCGCCCCGGGGAACTGCACCTCCAAGTCCGGCCGGTCGCACGCCAGCTCCAGCTCGCGCACCGGCGAGGCCGGGACGTCGAACCGCGACTCCCGCCACGGGCCGTCGTCCACCGGCGCCGCGCGCACCGAGAAGGAGACGTCCACCTTCCACGCGCCCGCCGACGGCCAGCAGATCAGGTAGCCCCCCCGCTTCGCATCGTACCGGAGCCGCGCGCCCTCCGGCAGGCGGTGCGCCGGGTCGAGCGTCATCTCGCCCGCCGCCAGGAGGATCTCCTGGTTCGCCGCCTTCGTCTCGACGTCGCAGGCGAGCCGAAACGCGATGTTCTCCCCGTCAATGGCCCCGGTGACCTTGAGGTTGGAGACCTGGACAAGCCCGGGCTGGGGGGGAACGGGCGCCGCGGCCTCCGGCGGGGCCTGACTCGGCGGCGCCGGATCGCCGGCCTCCTGCGCGAAAAGGGGCGCGAGAACCCCCGCCGTCAGGCCCAGCATCGTCAGGAGGTGGAGGCGCATGGCGGATCCTTTTTGAATCGGTTCAGCGAACGGCCCGTGTCGTGCCCTGCTCGACTCTACCGCGTCCGGCCCTCCAGGGGATGTCAATCCCAGGTAAAATCCAGCCCGCCGCCCCCGCCGGCCCGAGCGGCGCCCCGGGCGCTCGCCCGGACGCTGTCCTGGCGCATCACCGCGCCCGCGCCAGCCCCTCCGCCCGCGCCGCCAAGTCCGCAACCTCTTTCACTCTCGTGTCCAGCGGCAGCCGGCGCGACACGCCGGCCAGGATCTCCGCCACCTTCCGGTAGTCGCTTCCCTGAGCGTGCTCGCTCTCGCGCAGCAACTCCGCGAATTCCGCCACGGACGCCGCCAGGAAAAACCGCGGCGAGTCCTCGACCGTCCGCGCCCGGACCGCCTCCGCCTCCATCCGCCGCGCGATCTCCTCGATCCCCCGCGTGTCCGCGTTTCGGTACCGCACGTACACCGTCCCGAGCGAGGCGGCGGGCACCGGGCAGCCGGCGATCGCATCGCGGCGGGGGGCGGGGCGGGTCCCCGCCCGGGCGTCATCCGCCGCCATCCAGGCCCCGTCGTCCGCCAGCTCCACCTCGTACAGCGCCGTCGCCGATTGCCCGCTCCCCACCTCCGCCGCCTCGATCGCGTCGTTCCGGAAGTCCTCGTCCCGGATCGCCCGCGCCTCGTACCCGATCAGCCGGTACCGCCGGACGCGCGCGGGATCGAACTCGACCTGGATCTTCGCATCGACGGCGATCGACTGGAGCGTCGCGGCCATCTCCTCGACGAAGACCCGGCGGGCCTCCGCGGCGGAGTCGATGAAGACATACCGGCCGTCGCCCTGCGCGGCGAGGCGCGCCAGCAGCGCGTCGTTGTAGCTCCCCACCCCGAATCCCGCCGCCGTGAACGTCACCCCCTGGTCGCGGTAGGCCTTGACGTTGGCCAGCATCTCGTCCGCGTCAGAGGATCCGATGTTCGCCACGCCGTCCGTGCAGAGGAGGACGCGGTTGATCTCGCCGGCGCGGAACTGGCGCTGGGCGACGGCATAGCCGAGCTGGAGCCCGAGCAGGAGGTTCGTCGGGCCGCTCGGCTGGACGGATTCGATCGCGGCGAGGATCTCCGCGCGCCGCGCGGCGGGGACCGCCTCCGCCGCGAGCCGCGCCTCGGTGCCGAAGACGACGACGGAGACGCGGTCGGCCGGGCCGAGCCGACCGGCCAGCTCGCGGAGGGCGTACTGGATGAGCGGCAGCCGATCGGGCCGCGCCATCGAGCCGGAACCGTCGATCACGAAGACCAGATGCGCGGGCTTCCGCCCCTCGCGGCCGAGCACCTTGCCCTTCACGCCAATCTTGAGAAGCGTGAGTCCCGGCCGAAAGGGCGAGGGCGCCCCCTCGACGTGGATCGCGAAGACGTCCGACGTCTGCCCCGGATAATTGTAGTCGAAGGCGTTGACGAACTCCTCCATGCGAACGGACGCGGCGGGCGGAAGAAAGCCCTTCTGGAGGTAGCGGCGGGCAAGCGTGTAGGAGGCGGTGTCGACCGCCAGGGCGAAGGTCGAGAGCCGGTCGCGCGCCGTCAGCACCCACGGATTGACCGGGCCGGCCTTGAAGCGCGAGGCGCCGGGCAGCGCTTCGTCCGGCTCAAGCGGGAGGGCCTCCTGCAAAAAGACCCGGCCTTCGCCCGCCTTGACGTTACCCGCCGTCCGCGGCTCCTCGTGGTTGGACCGCCCGGCCTCCTGGGGCTTCAGGCGGACGAAAGGCGGCGGCGCGTCCTCGATGCTGAGGATCGCGCCGGCCAGCGATGGGCGGGAGGTCTCCCCCCCTTCCTGCAGGCGCTCGAGGGCTCGTTCGTACCGATCCTGCTGCGCGAGCTCCCGGCGGCCCCCCTCGTCACGGTCCGAAAGCGACTTCGCCATTTCCTCCACCCGGGAGAGCTTCTCCCGGCTCTCCCGGTCGGACGGGGCCGGGACGAGGTTCCGGCTCCGATCCTTTTTGACTTCCTCCTTCATTTTCCCGGGCTGGTCAAACCGTCCCCGGTCTTCGGCCGGCTTCGTTATTTTTCCGGGGTTCCGCGTCGCGACCTGCGGTGCCGGAGACTCCGATTCCCCGGACACGGGCCGCGATTCCCCCGGCTTCCCCTCGGCTTTCTTGTCCCACACCGGGGCCAAGCCGTATCCCGGATCGTCCGGCGGAGGAACGCCCGTCTCGCCGCCCGGCACGACGATCGGGAGACCGGCAGCCGGGGACTCCGGAGAAAGCGCCGGCACGGAAGCCGGGGCCGCGGGGGCTGCCGCCGCCCCACCGCCGCGCGCCACCGCCATGCGCCGGCCACCGGAGCGGCTGCCGTACCGGCCGCCTCCCCCGCCGCCGACGCCGATCGAGTCCTTGGCGCCGGGCCCCTGGGAAGGCGCGTTGCCCAGCATGTCGAGGGAGTCCCCCTTCGCCTGCAGGGATTCTCCGTGGTCCGCGGTCTCGTTGTGTTCGGACTCCGCGCGAAGGACGCGCTCCGCCTTCTCCTTCTCGCCCTCGGGGTTCGACTCCGGGGCGTTGCGCCGCCACCCGAAGGACGGGCCGCCCGCCGGCGGGGCCTTCGATCCGAGCCTGGACATCTCGATCGATCGGGTCGGTGCCGGCGGGGCGGCCGGTGCGGCGCCGTCCGTTCCCAAGAACCGGTTCGCGATCCGTCCGGCGAACGAGCGGGACTCGAGACGGTCTTCCAAGGGCGCGTCGGGAACCGGCTCCGCGGCCGCCAGCTCCTTCTCCGCCACGTCCGGCATTTGACGGCCGAGCCTCTCATCGTAGGAACTCGGGCGATCCGACCGCTTGTATCTCGAACCGGCACTGCTCATGACCAGCACCCCGGCGATCCCGCAGACCATCAGGATCGCCGCGGCGCCCGCCAAGACGCGAACCCGGGGGACGGACTTCCTGGAGAACCGCCGGGGGATCCCGCACGGGGTCGGCCGACCTCCCGGGACGCCCCCCGTGGCGAAACGCCGGGCATCGTGGCCTCTCAAGGCCCGTTTTCGCTCCGGCGTCAACACCGGCGCCGGCCCGGCCTCAAGCCCCTCCCTCACCAACAGCGCCGCCGAGCGCATCTCGAGGAAACGATCCTTGCACGCCGGGCAGTCCGAGAGGTGCGCCAGCGCCGCGCGCTTCGCCGCCTCGTCCAGATCGTCGAACACGAGCCGGGCGAGCAGGGCCTCGACTTGTTCGCAATGCATACGGCACCTCTAAACGATGCCAGCGGCCTTCAAGCGCCTCGCCAGCTCCCGCAATGCCTGGTTCAGCTTGTAGTCGACATTCCCCGTCGACAGCCCCGTGATCTCGCCGATCTCGCGGAGCGTCAGCCCCTGGATCACCTTCAAGAGAAGGATGTGACGGTCCGGCTCGGGGAGCGTGTCGACCTCGGCCAGCGCTCGCTCGCGGGCCTCGCGCCGGACGGCTTCGATCGCGGCCGCCGCGCCGTCGGCGGCGTCCAGCCGGCGGCTCTCCGCCTCGCGCGCCACGTCCGCCGCCGCCGCCCGATGCCGGTCGCGCTTGCGGGCGATGTCCAGGGCCAAGTTGTGCGCAACACGGAACAGCCAGCAGGCGGGGTTGGCCAGAACGGAGGCGCCGTGCGCCGCGAGGTGTTGGTGGAGTCGAAGGAAGGCCTCCTGCACCACGTCCTGCGCCTCGTCGCCGATGCGGCCGAGGATCCGGCCGGCGTAACGGAGCAGCGGCGTCTCGTATTGTGCAACGAGCGCCGGGAAATCGGGCCGCGCGACCGCGACCCCCGCAGGCGATCCCGAAGCCGCGCCCCATGCCGCCTGGGATGACATGGCACCCTTCGATTCAGCGGGCTCTGACATGGCTTTTAGACGCGGCAGGGAAGGCAAAATCCGGAAAAACAGGCAATGTTACGGAAAGTCGCCTCCCCGGCCGCGCGGGGACGGCGCGGAGCACGACGCATCTCGGGCTCAAACAACAGGTTGCAACACAGCGCGCCTTGTGGCACGCGGATCGCATCGCCGGCGAATCTCTGTTTGGATCTGCGCCGTTGTTCGACCCGGCTGCGGGTTGGCCTGAGCGGACGACGAGAGGTTCGCGACAGCCTGCGAACGGCTGGGCACGGAACGCGCTGGCAGGAGATAGCTCCGCCGCCAGACGCGCAGTCGCACCACACGTCCGACAGGGCTTAAGGATCCGGTCGATGCGGGAGCTCCGAGCGGAGACGGCTACGGGGCGCCGTCCGCCCGTCCCGACACAAGCGCCCGCCGCCGACCGTCAGATCGGAGACCCCGGCCTCATCCCCGGCATCATCCCCCCGAACAGTCCCTTCTTTTTCTTCATCGTCTTCATCATCCGCTTCATCTCCCGGAACTGCTTCATCAGGGTGTTCACTTCCTGGATCGACCGCCCGCTTCCCTTCGCGATCCGCATCCGCCGGCTCCCGTCCAGCAGGTCCGGGTTCGCCCGCTCCGCTTTCGTCATCGACTGGATGATCGCCTTCGTCGATGCCACGAGCTTGTCGTCCACCCGGTCCGCGTGCGCCCCCAGGCCGGGGATCATCCCCAGCAGGTCCTTCAACGACCCGAGCTTCTGCAGCCGCTCCAACTGGTCGAGAAAATCCTGGAAGTCGAGAGCGTCCCGCTTCAACTTTTCCTGCAGCTTCAGCGCCGACTCGGCATCCACCGCCTCCTTCGCCTTCTCCACGAGCGCCACCACGTCGCCCATCCCGAGGATCCGGTCGGCCATTCCCTCCGGGCGGAACTCCTCGAGCTGGTCGGGCTTCTCGCCGACGCCGACGAACTTGATGGGAACGCCGGTGACGGCCTTGACCGAGAGCGCCGCCCCGCCGCGCGCGTCGCCGTCGAGCTTCGTCAGGATCACCCCCGCCAGCGGCAGCCGCCCCGCGAATCCCTTCGCGCTGGTGACCGCGTCCTGCCCCGTCATCGCATCGCAGACCAGGTAGATGTGCTGGGGCTTCACCGCGCCGACGACCTCCTCCAACTCCTTCATCAGCGCGTCGTCGATGTGCAGCCGCCCGGCCGTGTCACAGATGACGACATCCCGCCCGCTCCGCTCGGCGACGTCCACGCCGTTCCGGCAAACCTTCGAGGCCTTGTACGGCGGGGCGATCCCGAGCACGGCGGCGGGCGGCGGCTCGGCATGGACGGGAATGTCCAGCTGCCGGCCGAGCGCCTGCAACTGCTGGATCGCGGCGGGGCGCTGGAGGTCCGCGGCCACCAACAGCGGGCGCCGGCCGCGCTTCTTCAGCAGCAGCGCCAATTTCGCACAGGTCGTCGTCTTCCCGCTCCCCTGCAACCCCACCAGCACGATCACACAGGCGCCCTTCGGGTTGACCGGGATCGACGCGTCCACCGGCCCCATCAGGGCGACCAGCTCGTCGTGGACGATCTTGACGACCTGCTGCGCGGGGGAAACGCTGCGAACGACGTCCTGCCCGATCGCACGCTTCTGGACACGGTCGATAAAGTCCCGGACCACCGCGTAGTGGACGTCGGCCGCCAGCAGGGCCATCCGGACCTCGCGGAGGCCCTCCTGCATGTTTTTCTCGGTCAGCGCCCCGCGGCCGCTCAATTTGCGGAGGGCGCTCTGGAGGGCATTGCCCAACGACTCGAACATGGCTTCTGATTTCCCATTTCGGTTTACCGGTCGGCTTCGGTTGCTCGATCGAGAGCCCGGCCGCTCCGACCCGGCTGGTTGCACGTCCGGCCCCGGACAGCGCGATGGGATTCTACCCTTCCCGCGCATCCCTTGGCAATGGGCAAGAATGGATCCAGTTACCCAGGACCTTTCGATGACCCGCAGAATCCCCGCCAGCGAACGGTAAAGCGTGAGACACGAGGCGGTGCCGGAAGCATCCGACGCATCGGGTCTGCGCAGGGTGTGTCCCGTCCCCCCTCCGCGCCCGCCCCGCCCCTTGGTGGGGCGGGGTGTCGGCGGGGGGAGAACGGCGCGACGGATGGATGCCGCTCGAGCAAACGACCGATCCGGGCATGAGTTAAGGATCGGCGCAGGACAAGCCCTCCGTCCCAAGCTTTTGCGGGCGGCACCCAAGCCATCGGGCTTCAGAGGGCTTCCTTATTGACCGAAACGGGAGCCGCGCGGCTACACAACGCGAACCCGATCCCGCCCCTCGCGTTTCGCCGTGTACAGCGCCTCGTCCGCCGCGCGCAACAGGTCTTCGTCCCCCGTCCACTCCGCCCGGAGGCTGGAGACGCCAACGCTGATGCCGAGCGAGAAGGGCTTCTCCGGGGCCGCGAGATGGGTGAACGGGTGCGCCCGGACGGCCGCCCGCAGTTGCTCGCCCTTGGCGACGGCCCCCTCGCGCGTCGTCTCCGGCATCAGCAAGGCGAACTCGTCCCCGCCGTATCGGCACAGCACGTCCGTGTCGCGCGTCTGCTGCCGCAGCACCTTCCCCACCTCGGCCAGCACGCGGTCCCCCTGCGCATGCCCGTGCGCGTCGTTGATCGCCTTGAAATGATCCAGGTCGATCATCAGCAACGACAGGTCGCGCCCGTACCGGCGCGCGCGATGAACCTCCTCGGCCATCTTCGCCACGAAGTGCCGCCGGTTGAAGACGCCGGTCAACTCATCGACAATCGACTGGACGCGGACGGTCTCGTAGAGACGGACGTTGTCGATGCGCAGGCCCAGGAAGCTGGCCAGGGTGACGAGCAGGTCGTGGAATCCCTTCAGGGCCTGCGGGTTCCCCTCGAAGACATCGATCGCCCGGGGAGCGAACTCGACGGCCAGCACGCCGAGGGCGCGGTCGCGCCCCTTCAGCGGCAGGAGGGCGCCGTGCGGCCCGATCTCGGGAACGCCGTGATGAAGCCGCTGGACCAGGCGGTGGGTCCCGTCGAGCCGATGCCGCCGCGCCGGCCGAGCGGGCGTTCCGTGACGCAGCTCCAGCACGTCGCCCGACACGAGATAGAACTCGACGTGCGGCAGCGCCAGCCCCTGCCGGTCGGACAGGATCCGCGCCGCACGCTCCAGCAGCTCCGCCTCGTCGCCGACGTCCAGCAATTGCGACATCAGGATCGGGACCTGACGGATCTTCTCCGTCAGCGCGAAGATCCGGTTGTTCGCGTGGCCGAGATCCTCGATCTTCTGCCAGAGCTCCGTCTCGATCCGCTTTCGCTCGGTCAGGTCGCGCACGGCGCCGATGGCCACGTCGCGCCCCCGCAACACGATCCGCTTGACGCTCATCTCGACCGGCCGCTTCGTCCCGTCCTTGCAGACGATCCGCAAGTCGTATCGCTCGCTCGCGGGCCCCGCGCGCCCCAGATGCCGCCGCTCGTACGTCGGCAGGCTCTCCCGCGCGATCAGCGCCGGCGCCCGCAAGGCCGGGTTCAACAGCTCCGTCCGGGCGTAGCCCGTCAACTGCTCGAACCGCGCATTCACCTCCACAAAGAGCTGCGTGTCCAGATCGAGCACGAACTGCGCGTCGTTGCTGTGCTCGAACAGCAGCCGGTACGTCTCGATGTCCTCCGGGTTGACAGAGAGCAGGGCGGGAACGGGAACGGCCTCCGCCGCCTCGGTCGCCTCAGACCATCCCAGCTCCGCCGGCGACGCCTCCCGGCCGTCCACCTGCAAACGCGGGCGCAACAGGACGGCTTCCACGTGGACCGGCGACGCGTTCCGCCCCCCGAATCCGATGTTGTCCCCGAACGCGACGTGCATCGTCCACGGCGCCTTTTTGTCCTCGATGAGGTTCCCCACCATCTGCGCGCGGGGATTCATCCCGAACCCGATCTTCGCCAGGATCGACGCCGACGGCCCGGCCCGCTCCAGCAGCGCCCGGAGCACCGGGTGCGACGCCTCCACGACCCGCCCCTCACGAACGACAACGCGAAAGGGCTCGGCCACCCGCCCCACGCCCGCCAGGCTCCCATCGACCACGATGACGCCGTTCGACCGCTCCTCCAGGGGCGCGAGCGCGACCTCGCCGGCCGGAAGGGTCCCGAACGCCCCCCGCTCCTGAAGGCATCCCGCGTCCAGGCAGGGGGCCCGGCCGCCGACCTCGCAGACGAGGTCGGTCCCCGCCGGGGTGACGAGCCGAACCCGCCTCGCACCGCTCAGCACGCCGGCCGCCTGGCGACAGCACCGCAGCAGCGCGTCGTAGTCGACGTCCAGCAGCCTCTCGAGCCGGGTGCCGTCGACGCCGGGCATGCTCGCAATGCGCGTCCCCCGCCGGCTCGCCCGCCGCCGCGCCCGGGTAAGGGAGAGCGGACGAGAGGTCAGCAGGAGCGCCAAGTCGGAGGCCTCCAGCGCGGCGACCACCGCTGCGGGCGGATCCTCGCCGTCCGCGTTTCGCGCCGCCATCCCCGCATAGACGGTCTCGACCCCCAAACGGACGGCCGCGTCGGCGACCGCCCGGCCGAGCGCCGACAGCGGCGTATCGGCCACCACGCAGAGTGTCTCCCCCTCCCGCCGGCCGAAGCAGCGCGTCAAGATCAATTCCACCACGCGCGGGTTCATGTCGGACTCGTGCCCCCCTTCCCGCCCGGTTCGGCCCCCGTGTACCCGCCGCGGCACGCCGATCAACGCCGTTCGCAGACGGCCCTTGGCGTATCGGCGGGACCTCGCGGTGTGGGATCCAGCGAAAGAAGAGCGCGTACAGGTTTCGCCCTCCGGCCCCGGTCGCCGCAACAATCCCGCACAGGCCGTGCGACCACAGGTTCAGGAAGTTCGGAAGTATACTCCAGGCGCCGGCGCGAGTCAAAAGCCGGGCCAATCCGGATGTTTTGAAATCTTTGATAAACCGGCGCAGATCCGGCCGTCCAAGCCAGTTATACATATTATATGCGAGCGCCGGGAGGACGGCAAGGACGGCGGGTAGCGTATTTATCGGTCCGCTCGGGACGGCCGACTCGAGTCGACCGCCCCAACCCGCCCTCGCTTTCGTCGTTGAATACCGTATAATTCCGCCTCTCCCAAGCGATCCGGTCCGGGCGATCCCGCGACGGGCCGCGGGAGCAGGCGCTCGCGACCCGCCCGCATCGTGTCGAGGCCCGAATGCCCCGCGCCATCGGTCTGGACATCACCGAAACGGCCGTCCGCGCCGTGGAGCTGGAAAGCTCCGGCCGGAGCCTTCGCGTCCTCCGCTACGTCGAACAGCCGGTTCAGCCGGGCGAGGGCCGCCCTTGGCCCGATGCGGCCGCCGAGGCCCTCGCCGCCCTCTTCTCCGGGAACCGAATCCCCCGCGAGGGCATCACCGCGGCGCTCGACGCGGGCGACCTCCTCTTCCGCCTTCTCAGCCTCCCCTTTCGAACCGACGACCAGATCCGCAAGGTCGTCAAGTTCGAGCTGGAGAGCCAGCTCCAGAACTACTCGGCGGACGACCTCGTCGTCGACCACGTCGCGGTGGAGCGGGGGGAAAAGGGAACGCTGCTGCTGGCGGCGGCGGCGCCCAAAAACGTCGTCCGCGCACGATTGGCCCTGCTTGAGCGGGCGGGCATCGATGCGGCCGCCCTCGACCTCGACGCGAACGCCCTGGCCAACGCCTACGCGCGGGGACACGACGGGGAAAACGAGGCGCCGTTCGTTGTGGCCCATGGCGGACCCCGCTTCACCCGGCTCGTGCTCATTCACCGCGGGATCCCCCGGTTCGTCCGCGCCCTCCGCTTCGACCTCGACCCCCTCCCGGCACCGGCGTCCGGCGTCCCCGCTTCGCCCCCGGACGCCCCCGCCGACCCGTCCGTCAAAGCCCCGGGAGGGTCGAATACGGCCGCCCGTCCCGCCATCCTCGCCCGGGAGATCGCCCGTTTCCTTCTCTCCAGCCAGGCAACCGACCCCCCGGCCCGGATCGTCCTGTCGGGCTCCCTCGCCCGCCGCCCCGGCTTGGCGGAGCAGCTCGCCCGGGAGACGAGCCTGCCCGTGACCGAGAACGGACTTCTGGAAGGGGTCGAACACCCCTTCGGTCAGGACGGCGCCCCGGCCGGCTTCGCCGTCCCGTTCGGGCTCGCCCTGAAGGGCCTCGGCGCCGCCCGAACACGCCTGGACTTCCGCCAAGAAGAGTTTGTCCATCGCCGGCCGTACGAGCGCGTCCGCCGCACCCTCGCGTCAGCCGTTTTCCTCTCCACCCTCCTGCTCTTCCTGGCCGCCGTCCATTTCCACCTCGAGGGGACGGACCTCCGCGGCCAACTCGACCGCGTTCTGGAGCGCCAAGCGCAGGTCCTCGCCGACGTCTATCCGGATCGAGCCGCGCGGATCGAGGATCGCGAGCGGACCCTGGAGGAGCTCAAGCGCGCATGGCGGGAGGAGGAGGAAAAACTCGGACGCGGCGGCGGCTCGATGCCCCCCTCGGCCCTGGAGCCCGTCGGCGCGGTCTTCAACGCCATGCGCGACCTGCTCGCCCGCCACACCGCCGGCGGACGGAACGCCGACTTCCATATTGAGCTGGAGAGCCTCGGCTATTCCCTCTCGCCCAAAAACCAGGGACAACTCGAGTTCACAGGCCGCATCTCCACCCCCCCCCTCGCGGAAGCCCTGCAAAACGCCTTGAAGGCGACACCGGACTTCGCCACGGTCTCCCTGGAAGCCGTCTCCGCCCGACCGGACGGGAAATACAACTTCACCATGAAGATCGGGCTGAAATGAAGACCTCGGACCGTTCCACCCTCTGGCTCCTGGCCGGCTTAGCCGCCGCCATCGCGGCGGGCGTGTGGGCGGCGGTGGGCTATGCCTCGACCAGCGCCCTCCAAGATCGCATCCGTTCCCAGCGCGCCCGCCTCGACCAAGCCGACAAGATCCGGCTGGAAGTGCTTGCCATGCGACGCGCCACCGGCGGCGTCCGTCCCGTGTCCCCCGCACAGTCCGCCGGGGATCCTGTCGCCTTTCTCACCCAAACCGCACGCGCGGCCGGCATCACCGGCACCCAGCTCAAGGGCATCACCCCCCTGCCCGCCACCCCCCGCGAGGCGCTCGTCGAGAAGGGCTATTCCGTCGAATTGTCCGGCATCGACCGGAAGTCCCTTATTCAGTTCCTCGTCCAAGTCGAGACCCTTCGCCCCTCTTTCCGCACCCGGGAGCTGCGAATCCGGCGGTTCACCCCCGAAGGGATGATCGCCGGGGCCACCGCGGTCATCGTCTACCACGAACGAAAAGATCCCTCCCAATAGCAGAATTCGCTGAACCTTTTCCACCCCCTCCCGTTTAACCTTGACGACAGGAACGCCCCCCTTATAATCAGGATCCGGTGTAGGGCGCCGGCTGCGCCCAGGTCATTCAGGAGAGGCGCCATGGCCCGCCAGGAAGATTTTGTCGATCCCAACGCCCCACAGGAGGAAATGCCGCCTCCGCAGGACGTCCCCCAGGACCCCGAGGACTGGACGGACCGGATCGTGCAGGCCACCCCGTGGTGGGCCATCTCGATCGGGGTCCACGGCCTCGTCCTCCTCCTCGCCATCTACATCGTGATGGGCGCCGGCACCGTCGCCCAGCCCGAGGACGTCACGATGATGAAGCTGCCCCAGAAGCCCCTGGAGCAGCCCAAGTTCGAGCTCCCCCGCGACATCTTCGACAACCGCAAGCCCATCCGCGCCGAGAAGGCCGTCGAGGACCCCGTCTTCATCAAGGACGCCGAGGAGGCGGATCACAACGAGACGGCCAACGACGAGGAGTTCCAGCAGGCCAAGGGCGACAGCAAAGATTTCCTCTCCGATAAGCCCTTCAAGGGCCCCGGCGTCAACGACTCGATCGGCGTCGGCGGCGGCGGCGGCGGCCGGTACGGCGGCCGTCTCGGCGGCAAGCGAAACCTCGTCTCCCGCGGCGGCGGCAGCCAGGCCACCGAGGGCGCCGTCCTGGCCGGACTCCGATGGCTCGCCCGCCACCAGAACGCCGACGGCAGTTGGGACACCGACGGCTTCACCTCCAACTGCGGCAAGGTCATCAAGGGCTCCTGCGGCGGGCCCGGCTACCCCGAGTACGACGTCGGCAACACGGGCTGCGCCCTCCTCGCCTTCCTCGGCGCCGGCTACACGCACCTGTCACGCGACACCTACGACGGGATCTGCTTCGGCCACGTCGTCAAGAAGGGCATCCAGTGGATGATGGCCAACCAGGACAGCGAGGGGTGCATCGGCGGCAAGAGCGCCGCCAAGTACATGTACAACCACTCCATCGCCGCCCTCGCCATGAGCGAGGCATACGGCCTCACCGGCAGCGGCCTCTTCAAGGAGAATGCCCAGAAGTCCATCGACTTCCTCATCAGCGCCCAGAACCCCGGCAAGGGCTGGCGCTACACCGCCAAGAGCGGCGATAACGACTCCTCCGTCACCGGCTGGTGCGTCATGGCCCTCAAGTCCGCCGAGATCTCCGGGCTGAACGCCCCCAAGTCCGGCTACGAAGGCGCTCGCGCTTGGTTCGACGAAGTCACGGGCGAGGACTTCCGCGTCGGCTACAATGCCAAGGGCACCGGCCAAGTCGTGGTCCAGGGGAAAAACGAGAACTACGCCAACCACGAGGCCCTCACCGCCATCGGCATCATGTCCCGCATCTTCATGGACAAGAATAAGAGCGACCCCCGCCTGCGGGGCGGCGCCGACCTGCTCATCCGCGACCTGCCCGTCTGGGATGGCCCCAAGATCGACTTCTACTATTGGTATTACACCTCGCTGGCCCTCTTCCAGTATGACGGCCCCAACGGCACCTACTGGAAGTCGTGGAACGAGAACATGAAGAACGCCCTCGTCAACAACCAGAAGAAGGCCTCCGAGGGCTGTCTGAGCGGCTCCTGGGATCCGATCGACCGCTGGGGCTTCGAGGGCGGTCGCGTTTACGCCACAGCCATCAACGTCCTCACGCTCGAGGTCTACTACCGATACGAAAACGTCTTCGGAAGCGAGAAACGCTGAGGACCTTGAACACCGCGCACGGATCCGAAGCCCCCGACCGGAAACGGCCGGGGGCTTTTTCATTATCCTCCAAATCTCCACCGAACCCCTCCAAAACAGGCGCATCTCCATTTCAAGAAACAACTTACGCATCAAACCAATCGCACAAAACAACCATATTCCATGAACCCTCCGGGGCTTCGCTCGTCTATAATAAAAGGCGAGATAAGGAAGATCCCATGCAGACGCGCCCATCCGGACGCGCGCCATTCGCCTGTTTGCGTTTCCCCGAACCGGCATACGCCTCCCAGTTCTTGCGCGGGGTAGCCCTCGCCTCGATCGCCTCATGGGCGCTCCTTGTCGCAGCCTCCATCTCCCCTCCCCGCCCCGTCTCGCCGCCCGCCCCGGTCGGCGACGCAACACCCCGCATTCACCATCACCCAACGGATGGCCTCTCGGCCTTCATCGCCTCACCCCCTGTCCCCGCACTTGAGCACGCCGTCACGGACCAGGACGTGCGACAGGCCGTCCGGGAGGCCGTCATCTGGATCGTCCGCCACCAGTTTCCCGAAGGGTGCTGGGACCCGGACCGCTTCTATGTGTGCTGCGCGGGGACGCCGTGCGACGGCCGCGGGAAGGGCGACCACGAGACCGGGGTGACCGCTATCGCCACGCTCGCGTTGCTCCGCAGCGGGTCCTGCAACTTCGCCGCCCCGATCGACCGCGAAGGCCTTGTCACCCGTTCCGCGCGCCGCGGCCTCGACTGGCTCGTACGCGCCCAGGGCGTCGACGGCACCGTGGGCAACCCGGACGGCCCCAAGTTCCTGTACGGCCACGCCCTGGCCACCCTCGCCCTCTGCGAGGGGTTCCTCTGGAGCGGTGACGCCCGCTACCGCGCGGCGGCCCGCAAGGCCGTCCGGGTCCTCGAGTCCGCCCGCAGCCCCGCCGGCGGCTGGCGGTACGGCCTTCGCGACGGAGAGGCCGACACCTCCGTCACCGGCTGGGCCGTCGCCGCCTGCCTCGCGGCGGACCGGATCGGCGTCGTCCCCTACCCCGACTTCGCCTCCGCCGCCCGGCGCTGGATCGAGCGCGTGACCGATCCACTCGACTTCCGCGTCGGCTACACGCGCCGGGGCACCGCGGGCTCGGCGCTGCCGGGCGTGAACGACCGCTTCGCGGCGAACGAAACCTGCACGGCCATCGGGATCGCGGTCCGCCGCGCCGCCGGCGCCTCCGCCTCCGATCCCGCCGTGCGCGAAGGCGTCCGGCGCCTGGCACGCGATCTCCCGCGCTGGGCGGAGGGACAGGTCGATTATTACTACTGGTACCACGGCACGCAGGCGCTGGCCGCCATCGAGGGGCCGGACGCCCCGTGCCGCCGCGCCTGGTCGGCCGCCGTCGCCCGCGTTCTCGTCTCGCACCAGGTCTGGGATGCGGAGGATCGCGCGCCCGGCGGCTGCTCCCGCGGCTCCTGGGATCCCACCGACAAGTGGGGCTCCGAGGGCGGCCGCGTCTGCGCCACCGCGCTGAACGCCCTCACCCTCCAGGCCCTGCTCGAGAACGACTGATCCCGCGGCATCGCGCCGGCCGACGAGCGGTCGGGGCTTTCGCGTCGACGCAAAAATCTCGCGTCGGCGGCGCCGTCCCGCGGCGGGGAAGCAGGGCGGGAACTCGAATACCACGTACCCATCCCCAAGGCGGATTTTGCCCGTGGGGAGCCCACCCCCGTCACCTTCACGTGGAAAAACACCGATCGCGTTCCGCTGCGCATCGAGCAATGGCGCGGCCCCCTGGCCGGCGTGCCCCTGGTCGAAGGGGGACACGGCTTCCTCGTCGCCCGCGTCACGCCGGGCCGCCCCCCCTCGCCGCCGCGCACCGCCTTTACTTTCCCCCCCACCCCCGCTAGAATCCCCCTCATGCCCATCTACGAATTCACCTGCGAGAAATGCAAGGAGCGTTTCGAGCTCCTCGTCCGCGCCGGTACGACGAAGGCCCCATGCCCCGCCTGCGGCTCGAAGCAGGTCAGGCGCCGATTCTCCACGTTCGGCATCGGCGGAGGCGGCGGCGCTTCCAAGGGGAGCGGCTCCGGCAAGTCCTCCTGCAGCCGCTCCAGTTGCTCCGGCTGCAAGGGCTGCCATTAAGAACAGCGGATGCGGCCGGATCGCGGCCGGCGGTGTCGGCGGACCGCTTCGCGATCGCCCTTCGCCAGCCCCATGCCCATCGATCTCCGCGATATCACCGCTCGGCTCGAGAAGGGGGAGCGTCTTTCCGCCGACGACGGCGCCCGCCTCTTCCGCGGCGCCGACCTCCTCGAGCTCGGCGCGCTGGCCCACCGCGTCCGCCAGGCCCGCCACGGCCGCCGCGCCACCTTCGTTCGCAACCTCCACCTCAACTACACCAACGTCTGCGCCCTCCGCTGCGACTTCTGCGGCTACTCCCGCCCGGACGGCGCCCCCGGCGCCTTCACGGTGCCCTTGGACGAGGCCTTCGCCCGGGCGGAGGCCGCCGCCCGAACCGGCATCCGCGAGATCCACATCGTCGGGGGGCTCCACCCCGACCTGCCGTACGGGTATTACACGGATCTCCTGCGCGGCCTCCGGCAACGCTGTCCGGGCGTCCACCTCAAGGCCTTCACCGCCGTCGAGATCGACCACCTCGCCGCGCGCGCCGGCCGCCCGGTCGAGGCGGTGCTGGCCGACCTGCGCGCGGCGGGACTCGACTCCCTCCCCGGCGGCGGGGCGGAGGTCTTCGCGGAGCGGGTGCGGCGGCGGCTCTGCCCGCGCAAGCCCAACGCGGACCGCTGGCTTGCGGTCCACCGCGCCGCTCACCGCCTCGGCATCCCCTCGACGGCCACGATGCTCTACGGACACGTCGAGACTCCGGAGGAGCGCGTCGACCACCTGCTCCGAATCCGGGCCCTCCAGGACGAGACGGGCGGGTTCACGGCCTTCATCCCCCTCGCCTACCAGCCCGGGCCAGGCCGCGTCGGCGGCGCCGCCGGGCCGACGGCGCAGGACGACCTCCGCGCGATCGCCGTGGCGCGCCTGCTCCTGGACAACATCGAGCACATCAAGGCTTACTGGGTGATGCTCGGCCTGAAGCTCGCGCCGGTCGCCCTCCACTTCGGGGCGGACGATCTGGACGGGACGATCGAGGAGGAGAAGATCGCGCACATGGCCGGCGCCGGAAGTCCCGCCGGAGTCCCGGCGGAAGCGCTGCGCCGGCTCATCCGGGAGGCGGGGATGGAGCCGGTCGAGCGGGATGCGCGGTACGCGCCGGTCGGACACGAGCCCGGCTAATCCCGCGGTTCGGGGCGCGGCAGGCTCGGGGCGGGCAAGGAACCGGTGCGCCCCCGGCATCTTGAACCCATCCCGGGGACCTCCTCGCCGGACACGTCGCGACGGAAGCATTGACACGCGAAGGCCCATTCTGTTCATATAAAAGAGCGATTCCCCCACCGAAAGGGACCCGCCATGCCGCGCCGACTCGCCCCCGCCCTGCTCGCCGCCTTCGCCGCCCCCGCTCCCCTCGCCGCGGAGGCTCCCTCCCCCAAGCCGCCGCCGGGCGCCACGATCCTCTTCGACGGCAAGGACGTCTCGGCCTGGCAGATGGAGAGCGGCAAGACGCCGATCACGTGGACCGTCGAGGACGGCGCCCTCGTGATCGCCCCCAAGGGGGGCAGCATCGTCACGAAGGCGCTCTACCAGGACTTCCAGCTCCATCTCGAGTTCAACATCGACCCCCTCCCCGAGGGACTCAAGGGCCAGGGGCGCGGCAACAGCGGCGTCTACATCCAGAAGCGCTACGAGGTCCAGATCCTCGACTCCTACGGGATCGATCCGCCCGCCTTCAACGACTGCGCCGCCCTCTACCGCCAGCGTCCGCCCGACAAGAATGCCTGCAAGAAGCCGGGCGAGTGGCAGACATACGACATCACCTTCCGCGGCGCCCGGTTCGACGCCGCCGGCCGGAAGACGGAAAACGCCCGCATCACCGTCGTCCACAACGGCGTGACCGTCCACGACAACGTGGAGCTGAAGGACAAGACCGGCGCCGGCCAGAAAGAAGGGCCCGAGCCCGGCCCCATCAAGCTCCAGGATCACGACAACAAGGTCCGATTCCGCAACATCTGGATCGTCCCGGCGAAAGCCCCGTAGCGCCCCTTCCCGATCGCGCCGTGCCGGCGGACGCCTCGATTAAATGTAATTACATTATTGTTACATTTTAAAGACAAGATCTTGACCGCCTGACGCGCCGGTGTAGGCTTCCGGTGTCGAGCGTCGCGACCCCGGGAGCCCCCGCGATGAGCGCACGCCGCCCCCGCCCCGCGCCCCCCAAGCACCGCGCCATCTACGACCGCCTCCGCCGCGAGCTCGACGCCGGCATCCACCCCGAGGGACATCGGCTCCCGACGGACCTGCAACTGGCCCGTGCCTTTCGCGTCTCCCGGCCCACCGTCGCCCGCGCCCTCGACGACCTCCGCCGCGAGGGACGCATCGAGCGCATCGCCGGCTCCGGCACCTACGTCCGCCGCCCGCCCGCCGCCCCCGGCGCCCGGACCCTCGGCCTCCTCATCCCCGGCCTCGGCGACACCGAGATCTTCGAGCACATCTGCGGCCAGATGGCCCGCGTCGCCGCCCGCGAGCAGTGCACCCTCCTCTGGGGCGGCTGCGGCCGCGACGCCCAGGAGAGCCAGGGCGGGCAGGCCCTCCACGCCTGCCAGGACTTCATCCGGCGCAAGGTCGACGGCGTCTTCTTCGCCCCCCTCGAGTTCAGCCCCGACCGCGACGAGGTCAACCGCCGCATCCTCCGCGACCTCGCCGCCGCCGGCATCGCCACCGTCCTCCTCGACCGCGACCTCGAGCCCTTCCCCCACCGCAGCGACCTCGATCTCGTCGGCATCGACAACTTCCGCGCCGGCTTCGTCGCTTGCGACCATCTCCTCCGCCACGGCGGCCGCCGCGTCGACTTCCTCGCCCGCCCCGGCTCCGCGGCCACCGTCGAGCGCCGCGCCGCCGGCTACCGCCAGGCCCTCCTCGGGGCCGGACTCCGCCCCTCCGACGACTGGGTCCACACCGTCGACCCGGCCGATCCCGCCGCCGCCCGCCGCCTCGTCCGCTCGGGAGCCTCCGCCGTCCTCTGCGCCAACGACAAGACCGCCCTCGCCCTGATGGACTCCCTCCGCGGCCTGGGGCTCCGCGTCCCCGGTCACGTCCGGGTCGCCGGCTTCGACGACCTCCCGTTCGCCCGCCACCTCGACGTGCCCCTGACCACCCTCCGCCAGCCCTGCGAGGATCTGGGCACCGTGGCCCTCCAGACGATGCTGACGCGCTTGGCCGAGCCGTCGCTCGCCCCCCGCACCATCCAGCTCCGCTGCGACCTCGTCGTCCGCGCCTCCTGCGGTTGCCGCCCGGCACGGGCGGCGGGCCGACGGGCGCCCCCCCCACGGAAAGGAGAACCGGATGCGTAGCCTGCGGCTGTTCCTCTGGGCAATGACCTCGGCCCTGGCGGGCTTCCTCTTCGGGTTCGACACGATCGTCATCTCCGGCGCGGAGCAGAAGATCCAAAAACTCTGGTCGCTCAGCCCCTTCCTGCACGGCCTGACGATGAGCTCGGCGCTCTGGGGAACCGTCCTCGGCTCCTGCCTGGGCGGCTGGCCGACCGAGCGCTTCGGCCGCCGCCCGACGCTGATCGGGGTAGGGGCGCTCTATTTCGTCTCGGCGGTCTGGTCCGGCCTCGCGACCGGACCTTACGCCCTCATGGCCGCCCGCTTCATCGGCGGGCTCGGGGTGGGCTGCGCCACGGTGGCCTCGCCGCTCTACATCTCCGAGATCTCGCCGGCCGACCGCCGCGGCCGCCTGGCCGGGCTTTTCCAGTTCAACATCGTGCTCGGCATCCTGGTCGCCTTCGCGTCGAATTTCCTCCTGGCCCGGCACCTGGACCCCGAGATCGCCTGGCGCTGGATGCTGGGGGCCGAGGCCTTCCCGGCCCTGCTCTACACCCTCCTCTGCCTCTTCCTGGCGGAGAGCCCCCGCTGGTTGATCGCCCACGCCGGGCGGCGCGACGCGGGCGAGGCCGTCTTCCGCCGGATCAACCCCGGCATGCCGGACGCGGAGATCGCGGCGCTGGCCGACAGCGTGGAACGGAGCGTCGGCGACCGCGAGACCGCCAGCCCCCTCTTCACCGCGCGCCTCCGGAAGCCGATCCTCCTGGCCGTCCTGATCGCCGCCTTCAATCAGCTCTCCGGCATCAACGCCGTCCTCTATTTCGCGCCGCGCATCTTCGAGTGGACCGGGCTGGCGAAGCAGGCCGCGCTCCTGGAGTCGGTGGGCGTCGGCCTCACCAACCTGGTCTTCACCTACGTGGGCCTTTTCCTGATCGACCGGCTCGGCCGCCGGACCCTGCTCACGCTCGGGTCCTTCGGCTACATCGGGTCGCTCGGCCTCTGCGCCTGGGCCTTCGCCACCCGGCAGTACGCCATCGTGCCGTACTGCATCTTCGCCTTCATCGCCGCGCACGCGGTCGGGCAGGGCGCCGTGATCTGGGTCTTCCTCTCCGAGATCTTTCCCAACCGGAACCGCGCGGCCGGACAGGCCCTCGGCAGCTTCACGCACTGGCTCTTCGCCTCCTCCATCACGCTGGTCTTCCCCAAGATGGCGGAGGCCCTGCCCCCGGCGGCCATCTTCGGCTTCTTCTGCCTCATGATGGTGCTGCAGCTGGCCTGGGTGAGGCTCTCAGTGCCCGAGACCAAGGGCGTCCCCCTCGAACAGCTCCAGAAACAGCTCGGCCTCGTTTGACGGGGAACAGCCGGGCCGGCAACCGCCGGCCCGGGGTGTTCGGCACCACGCGGACGAAACGGACGGCTCGATGAACCACGCGCGCAAGGACCCCCTCGTGGGCGCCGTCGAGGCCGGCGGGACGAAGCTCGTCTGCGCCGTCGGGTCCGGCCCCGCCGACCGCCTCCGGGCCCGCGCCCAGTTCCCCACCGGGGATCGCCCCGCCGACGTCCTTCGCGACGTGACGGCCTGGCTCAAGGCCCGCCAAGCCGAGCACGGCCCTCTCGCCGCCCTCGGCATCGCCTCGTTCGGCCCCATCGACCTCGACCGCGCCGCCCCCACCTACGGCTTCATCCGGTCGACGCCGAAACCGGGCTGGAAGGACACCGATCTCGTCGGGCCGTTCCGACGGGCCTTCCCGGGCCTCCCCGTCGGCTTCGACACCGACGTCAACGGCGCCGCGCTCGGCGAGCGGTGCTGGGGAGCCGCGGAAGGGCTGGACGACTTCGTGTACGTCACCGTCGGCACCGGGATCGGCGGGGGCGGCATGGCGCGCGGGCGTCTGCTCCACGGCCTCGTCCACCCCGAGATGGGGCACATCGGACTGCCCCGCCTCCCCGGCGACGACTTCGAGGGCGTCTGCCCCTTCCACGGGCGATGCTGGGAGGGACTCTGCTCCGGGCCCGCGATCGAAAAGCGGTCGGGCACCCCCGCCGAGCGCCTGCCGCCCGATGACCCGGCCTGGGAGGTGACCATTCAGTACATGGCCCACGCCCTGGCCACCCTGACCTGCGTCCTTTCCCCCCGCCGAATCATCCTCGGCGGAAGCGTTCGCAAGGCAGGGCTGCTGGGCGAACAACGATTCTTCGATCGGGTCCGCGCCGCATTCCGGGCCGTCCTGGCCGGCTACATCGTCTCCCCGGCCCTGACGGAAGACGGCGTCCGGGACTACCTCGTGCCGCCCCGCCTCGGCGACGACGCCGGCGTCTGCGGCGCGATCGCCCTGGCCCAGCGCACGATCGCAACAGGGGACGCCTCGCGCAGCCCGGCGAACCGCGAGGCGGCCTCCGCGCAGCCCGATGACAGCAGAAAGGGGTGACCCATGCGGCACGAAACGATCCTCGCGGCCGGACTGGGCGTCGCGGCGTTGCTCGGAGAGGCGCCGACGGCGCGGGCGGCAGACGATATCGTCGTCGCCGACTTCGAGGGGACGAGCTACGGCGACTGGAAAGTGGAAGGGGAAGCCTTCGGCCCCGGCCCCGCCCGGGGCACCCTCCCCGGCCAGATGGAGGTCGTCGGCTTCCGGGGCCGAGGTCTCGTCAACAGCTTCTTCCAGGGAGACGGATCGACCGGAACGCTGACCTCCCCCCCCTTCACGATCGCGCGCAAACACATCACCTTCCTCATCGGCGGCGGCATGCACCCCGGCAAGACCTGCCTCAACCTCCTTGTCGGCGGCCAGATCGTCCGCACCGCGACCGGTCCGAACGACCGCCCGGGCGGGTCCGAAGCGCTCGAACCGGGCGCATGGGATGTCTCCGACCTCGCCGGGAAGCAGGCCGTCCTCCAGATCGTGGACCAGGCCACCGGCGGCTGGGGACACATCAACGTCGACCACATCGTCCAGACGGACGTGAAACCGGCGATCCCGGCGCGGATCCCCCAGCAGGACAAGGCGTTCACCGTCGCGAGCCCCTACCTCGTCATGCCGATCCGGAACATGGCGCCGAATCAGAAAAGCGGCGGCGGGCAGATCCAGCTCTTCATCGACGGCACGGAGGTCCGCCGGTACGACCTCAACCTGGCGCCCTCGGCGGCGCAGACCGACTGGTATGCCTTCTTCACCATCTCGGCATACAAGGGCCGGAAGGCGCGGGTCGTGGCGACCCGGGCCACGGAGGAGGGCTTCGCCCTCGTGAGGCAGTCCGACACCATCCCCGGCCAGGAGCGCTTCTACCAGGAGCCCCACCGCCCCCAGTTCCACTACACGCAGAAAGTCGGCTGGAACAACGACCCCAATGGCATGGTCTACCACAACGGGACCTGGCACCTTTTCTACCAGCACAACCCGGTGGGCCTCCCCTGGGGCAACATGACCTGGGGCCATGCCACCAGCCAGGATCTCGTCCACTGGCAGCAGCAGCCCGACAAGCTCTTTCCGAAGACCATGGCTCGGGGAGACTGCTTCTCCGGCGGGGCGACGGTCGACGCGAAGAACACCGCCGGCTGGGGGCCGGGCACGCTCGTGGCCTTCTTCACCGACACCGGATGCGGCGAGTCGGTCGTTTACAGCACCGATGGAGGCAGGACCTTCACCGTCTACGAACAGAATCCGGTCGTCCAGCATGCCGGACGCGACCCGAAGGTGATCTGGTACGCGTACGACGGCCCGGACACGCCCCTCAACGATCGGGCCCGGGAGCTCGGCGGCCACTGGGTCATGGCCGTCTATGACGAGCACGAGAAGAAGCAATGGATCGCCTTCTACGCCTCGACCGACCTCAAGGCCTGGTCGTTCCAGAGCCGCATCCAAGGATGGTTCGAGTGCCCCGAAATCTTCGAGCTCCCGATCGATTCGCCTCCGCCCGGGGGCTCCGGCAAAGCGGGCGGCGATGCGAGGGACACCCGATGGATCCTCCTCGCGGCCGACGCGAAGTACGCCGTCGGCCGGTTCGACGGCCGCGCCTTCACCCCGGAGCACGCGGGCAAGCATCAGATCCACTGGGGCCCCTACTACGCCTCCCAGACCTTCGACAACGCCCCCGACGGACGCCGGATCCAGATCGGCTGGGTGCGGGTGGACGCGCCCGGCCCCTACAACCAGCACTTCAGTTTTCCCCATCAGTTGACCCTGCGCCGGACGGAGGACGGCCTCCGCCTGTTCGCCAATCCCGTCCGCGAGATCGAGACGCTGCGCGCGAAAACCCGCAAGGCCGAGCCGCAGGACCTCGCCGCCGACCGGGCCGTCGAGCTGCCCGTGGGCAGCGACCTGCTCGACGTGCGCCTCGCGGTCGAGGTCGGCGCCGCCCGGTCGATTGAACTCCGCGCCGCGGGCCGGACGATCGCGTACGACGCGGTCGCCGGCAGGCTCAACGGCGTGCCGCTGAAGCCCGTCGACGGCCGGATCGCGCTGCAGGTCCTGTGCGACCGGTCGCTCACCGAGATCGCCGGAAACGACGGCCGCGTCTTCATCACCGACAAGGGGCCCGCGAAGCAGGACCCCTCGCCGGTCTCGGTAAAGGCCGTCGGCGGGAGCGCCCGGCTCGCGCGGCTCGAGGCGCACGAGCTCCGATCGATCTGGAACCGGTGAGCGACCCCGCCCCGGAGGGGCGGGGCTCTCGCCTTCGCCGGACGGGACGAATCGAGCCGGGGCTTCGACGGATCCGCCGCCGCGGGTTCATAGACGGGCCAGCGGCAAAGGCGGGTCCGGGCGGAAACGGGGGAAATCTCTCCAGCCGGGTGCGCGATCTCTCATGGACGGGCGGCCGTCCGTGCGCTATCTTTGAAGGGAGGCAAGGGTGCTAAATGCAGGATCCCGCCCGCGCCTCGCGCAGCCGGGCATCCCGCCGTCCCCGCCGTTTCCCGGTGTCGAATCCTCCCGGAGGCCCGACATGACGCTCCCCCGCCGCAACCTGCTCGGCGGCGCCGCCGGCGCCGCCGTCCTGACGGCCCTCGGCTGCCGCGCCGGCGGCGAGACCGCCGGCGCGCCTGCTCCCCCCGCCGGCCCCCGCTTCCGCATCGGCGGGTGCGACTGGTCCCTCAAACAGGAAGGCAAACCCGAGGCCTTTGCCGTCGCCAAGGCGGCCGGCCTCGAGGGCGTCGAGGTCTCCCTCGGCAAGGGGACGGACCACCTCCCGATGACCGACCCCGCCCGGCGGGAGCGGATCCTCGCCGCCGCGCGCGAGAGCGGACTGGCCATCGCCAGCACCTGCCTGGAGATCTACCACCGCGACGGACTCAAGAGCCACCCCGACGCCCCAAAGTGGACGCTTGAGGCGATCGAGGCGACGCGCGCCCTCGGGGCGAAGGTCATCCTTCTCCCCTTCTTCGGCAAATGGGCGATCGAGAAGCGCGAGGAGCAGCAGGCCGTCGCCGAGCGCTTGAAACCCCTCGCCGCCGCCGCCGAAAAAACCGGCGTCGTCCTCGGCCTCGAGAACACGATCTCCGCCGAGGACAACGCCTGGATCCTCGACCAGGTCGGCTCGCCCGCCGTCCAGGTCTACTACGACGTCGGCAACTCCTTCCCGCGCGGCTTCGACGTCTACCGGGAGATCGCTTGGCTCGGCGCGAAGCGCGTCTGCGCCATCCACCTCAAGGACCGGGAGCCCCTCCTCGGGAAGGGAAAGATCGACTTCCCGCGTTTCCTGGGCGAGGTCGTGAAATGCGGCTACGCCGGGTGGCTGATGCTCGAGACGGGCGTGCAGGGGACGGTCGAGGAGACCTTCGCCGCCAACGCGAAGTACGTTCGGGAGCGGATCAACGCGTAGAGCGTGGAGGGTGAAGGGTCTATTCAAAAGCGTACAACCACGGGGTTCTTTCGGGTCATCACGGGTCGCAGTCCCCCCCTCACTCCCAAAAACCGGTGCATTAATGTATCTATAGTTATAGTACTGGTTTTTAAAAACCAGCAAATCCCCCTCGACGCAGGCCTCCCGAGCATACTACACAAAAAAATACGCCCCGCGCTCAACGCCCCACGCCACCCCCTCTCCCTTCGGGCTCGTCCGTCACCTCCAACGCCTTCACCGCAGTCCCGTCCGACCACGCCCCCATGTCCTTCTGCGCCGCCGTCCCGCCGAGACACTGCTCCCGCCCCTCCCCCGTGAACGCCGCGTGCATTAAGGCGTCGAAGAGCCGCCAAGCCCCGCGATAATCGAGCGCGTCGATCCCCGCCTGCGCCCCGCTCAGCGGCCGCCCTTCGGCCTTCGCTTCGCCGCCCCCCGATGAAGCCGCGGCGGACAGGATCGACGCGTCCGGCGCCAGCGGAAAGAAATGGTCCGCCACCAGCGCCGGCCGGCCGTGGTCGTCCGACCGGAAAAGCACGTAGTCCCGATCCTCCGCGGGCAAGTGCCCCAGCATTCCCCAGAGCTTCCGCGCCATCGCCTCGCCGACGAACGTGTCCCGGTCGCCCGCCGCCACCAACACCAGCGTCCCCTTCGGGATCGCCGCCAGATCCGCCAGCGGGAAGGCGAGACGCGGGTTCCACTGTTCCGCCGACCCCGGTTCGATGCAGAAAACCGCCTTCGCGGCCGGCAGCCCCTCCTTCGCCGCCAGCGCCGCGTATTGCATCGCCAGCACCGCCCCCATCGAGTGGCCGACGACGGCGACGCGCGAGCGGTCGACGCGGGCCGCCCCCTCCTTCCCGAGCCGCTCGAGCCCCGCGCGGACGCCCGCGACCATCCCCGGCGTGAAGCTCCAGTGCAGCGTCCCCAGCCCCGCCTGGTAGCGCGGATAGAAAACGACGTTCCCGCGGCGAACGAGGTGCCGGATCCACGCCCCGTAGGGATGCGGATCCATCGCGGCCCAGCCGTGAAGGAAGATCACGAGCGGCGCGGGGGCCGCCGGATCCGGCCCCGCCGGCGTGAAAACGCGCACTTGCGCGCCGCCCGCCCCCAGCGTTTCGACGCGCAGCGACGCGTGCGCGTACGCCGCCCCGCCGAAGCCGGCCGCCGGCTGGCCGGGGGGCGAGGGGGACGAGACCGCGCCGGGAGCCGCGGACTCCGGTGACCGCGCGCCCCCCGGCTCCGCGGCCCGTCCGGGCCACGGGACGGCCAGCAGCAGCAGAAGGACGGCCCGCCCCCCGACCAATCTCATCGCGCGCTCCGGCCCCGAAGGCTCTCTCGCCGAGAACGGCTTGTCAGCCGGCGACATGACCGTTGCATGCGGCTCGATCAATATCAAGCATATTACTCCCGATCCCTCTCCAACGGGATCGACCGCGCGCCTTCGGCACGCGACGTGGGTTACTTCACTTCATAGAAAGCATACTATCTCACTCATCGATTATGGGGTTGTTATTCCCGGGGGGGCGACCGTGAGACAGAGACCACGTCTTGCCGCAGGGGTGCTCCCGCTCCTGCTCGCCGTGTCTCCCGCCATCGCGCAAGTCACGCTGGACCTCCAGCCGGACACCCTGCCGGAAGGCACGGTGGGCGTGCCGTACAACCAGCCCATCACGGCAAGCAACGGCCCGCCCCCTCACCGCCGCACCGTCCACGTCGAGGGCTTCGTGCAGCGCAGGAAATAGCCCTCTCCGGTCCGCAGCGTGAACCCCGTCCCGCTCCCCACGGTATGCACCTCGTATCCCGTCCCGTCGTACCGCAGCACCCGCGTGCACGCACCGCCGTCCGATGCGATCTCCACCGCCGCCGACTCCGCGGTGTACCGGTTCGAGGGCACCGGGTCCAGCGGCAGCCCCACCAAGTTGTAGCCGTCCGCCAGCGACAGGCCGGACGTCAACGCGCGGAACCGGTATCCCTCCGCGTGCCATGTGCTGGCGACCGTGCACCGGACGAAATACCCGACGCCCGGAAGGATGGCGAATCCGCTTCCCGACCCGACCGTGTGAACGTCGTACCCCGTCCCGTTGTACTGCAGCACGCGGGTGCAGTTCCCGCCGTCGGCGTTGATCGCCTCGGCCAGCCCCTGTGCGGTGAGGGGGACCGCCGGCTCCAGCGGCAGGGCGATGAGGTTGTACCCCTCGGCCAGCAGGACGTCGACCGTTGTCGCCGCGATCGCCACCCCGTCGCTGACGACCGTGGCGATCAGCCCGGCCCCGTTGACGGCGCGGACCTTCGTGTAGTAGGTCGCGCCGCCGGCGAGGCTGACGGTCGCGGAGGCGGATGTGGCGAGACCGACGCTTGTCAGCGGCACGATGTCCTCGCCGCCCGGCGTCGTCCCGACCGCCCACGCGTACGACGCGATCCCGCTGTGGGGGTCCCCGAAATCGGGCCAGTTCGCCGCAATCGACGTCGTCTCGACCTGCGAATCGATATCCGCCCCGGCCGTCGCCCCGTCGTTCACCGTCCCGGTGGGCGGCGAGCCGTCGACCGTCAGCAGCGCGCCGGCGACCGGCAGCGTGTCGGGTGCCAGCGTCCGGGTCGACTTGACGCCCGTGGCGGTCAGCGCCGTCAGCGAGGCGGAGAAGCTGTCCCCGTCGGCGGCCGAGCCGGAGAGATCGTAAACCACCAGAAACCGCTGCGTCGTGCCGGGGGGGACGGTCCAGGCGGAAGGGATCGCCAGCGACGGCGGTGAACCGGAGGGGGCGCCCGAGCCGATCTGCGTCTCGCCGACGTCGACAACGCCGTCCCCGTCGGCGTCGTGGTAGAGCCGGACCGAGGCGATGGAGGAGGCCGGGCCGGTGCCCGCGCCCTGGATCGTCCACTGACGGATCCGGACGGGCTCCTTGCTGTCGGCCGCGAGCGAGGCGTGAAGCATGACGCGATCGGTCGCGCCGGCGGCGACGTAGCCTGCGGCGGGGTTGGCGGGACCGGCGGCGGCCGAGAGCGAGCCGACCTCGTAGATCTCGATGAAACCGAAGACGATGTAACGATCGTTCGGCGCGGTCGACCGGCGCAGGATCAGGGCTCGCGTACCGAGGGCGGCGTCGGCGGCGACCGAGACATCGTAGAGAATCGTATTCTGCCCCGAGCCGGTCCAATCCACCTGGACGGACGGATTCGACAGCGTGAGACCGCCCCCCGGGATGGAAAACTCCGCGATCTCGGCGGTGTTCGCCGGGAATCCCGTGCCGGTCACCCCGATCCGCCCCGACTCCCCGCGCTGCAGGCGGAGCCCCTTCCTCGTGAAAGAATAGGAGCCCCCGCCCCGGTGCCGCGTCGTGTAAAGCGCCCGCATCGCGGGGGTCCCCGACGCCGCCGTCAGGTTGAGGGTCGTCGTCCCGTTCGCCGTCACCGTCGCCGCGCCGTCATGGGTTGAATTCGTCGTGAAATCGGAGGGCGTGCCGGAAATCGGGAGGTTGATGTTCTGATACAAGCCGTAGGGATCGGCCGGGTAGGGATCGAACGAAGGAAACGCCCGCAGCGTGTAGTCGCCCGGCGGCAGGCGCTCCACCTTGTACTGGCCGAGGTTCGAGAGCGTCGTCATCACGAGCCGACCGCCGGAGTCGAAAACCCCGATCACCCCCAGGTGGAGATTGTTCGATCCCTCCGTGATCGACCCCGCGATCGTCCCCCGCGCCGCGACCCAGCCGGCCGGCGGGTAGACCAGCGTCAGGCCGATGTCGTCGTTCTCCGTCAGCCGCCGGTCGTGGATCGAGTTGGAATTCAGCCCGTCCCACGCCCCTTCGTAGCTCATCGGGGCCATGAGGTGGGGGTCATGCCCGAAGCCGAGGGAATGGCCGATCTCGTGAAGGACGGTGGACTCCAGGTCGTTGTAGTTGCTCCCGTCGGTGGACCAGGAGATGTCGCGGTTGAAACAGATATCCGTGTCGGCCATCCGAAGGCTGGGGACGTACCACGAAAACCGGCTCACGCCGGCCGTGCTCGACCCCATGGAGGAGCCCCATTGAGTCTGATCGCTCGCATTCGAGAAGCCGATACTGAATTCCGTATAATCCCCGTTGGTGATGTCGGCCCCTCGGACGAAGGCGATCGTCGCCTCCGGGGAGTCCTCCCACGTCTGGAAGGCGTTCACGATCGTCCACTGGTAGGTGGCGGACGGGATGGAAAAATCGCCCGATGTGATCAGGTGATATTCCAACCGGGTGCCCTGGAAATAGGCGGCGGGCGATGGCGTGACGTTGTCCCAGTACAGCCCGGTGTTTCCCGATCCCCCTTGGGGCGTCCACTGGCTCCGGATGTAGGCCCAGGACCCCGCCGCGAGCAAGAGAATAACCGCCCCGGCTGCGGCCCATCGCCTCGCGGGCTTCCGGCCGAAAACCCGGAATACCAGCGCGATGAAGACCGGGAGAACGACAATCGCGATCCAGGGCAGGAGGCCATGACAGGCCTCCATCCCCCCGCCATCCCGCGGGAACGTATCGACCGGCACGCAGCCGGCATCGGAACGTTCCCGGGTCGGCACCGGACTGCCGTCGGGAGGAACCGGCCTCGGGTCGGCCGGAGGCGGGACGACACCGCCGGGCGCAGATGACTCTTCGAGGACCGGGGGCTCCCGGCGCCCCTTCCGGTCCAGCCCATCCCCGTCCCGGTCTCCCCGCCCGCTCCCACCGGTCATCCGTCGCTTCAGCTCGGCGAGCGGAATCGACTCGAGCCATCCGACGCCGTCGGGAAACGGCTCTTCGTACACGAACCCGCGATGGTCCCGTATGCCGGCGCCGTCCGAGATGCGGAAGGCCCCCCGAGTGAGTCCGTATACGTCAAACGTCCCGTTGTCCCGCCGCGCCAACGCGAAGACCCACGCCTCTCCCGGCCGCGCCCGCAACGCCGGCCCGCAGCACGTCGCCAGCGTCGCCGTCCGCCCCCCCGCCCGCCTCACCACCAGCGTCGGCCGGGCCCACGCCCCCTTCCAGGTCTCCTCGATCCGGACCGCGTAGTCCGTCCAGACGTTCCGCTCGATCTCCACCGACGCCACCGACTCGACGACTCCTTTCACCACCAAGTCCGACTTCCGTCCGACCTCTTCGGGCGAAAGATACCAGCCTCGGACGGGCGCGGAGGGGATGTCGAGAGGATCGATCGGCCCCGCGACGGCACGCGGGCACAGCCCCCCTGCGAAAAGCAGAACAGCGGCCAGTCCACGTTTTCCGGGTCGTCTCATCAGGATGCCCCGCCTGTCAATAGACACACACCTCTTCTGATTCGTGGTATGAATGCGGTCCAAACCGGCGGCACCGAACAACTCCCATTCCATATGTGTCTATAGTATCACGCCGTCAACCCTTTGCCACGCGAATCGCTAAAATCCGAACCGCCGGTCCAGCCGCCGATGCCCAACACGGCTCAGGCCTCAAGCCTCGCCGATCACGCCTCCCCAACGCGCACCAGACAGATCGACGGCCAATCCCCGGTAACCAGCGCCGACCTCATGGATCATTTATGCATAATGGCCGGAACGCTCTTGAGGCTGTTTCAAATGTCACATTCGCCCCTCTTGATTCCCCAAAGAAAAAGAAGTAGAATATACATAAGTTATGCGCTGTATCGCCGTCCGGTTGGGGGGCCTGGCACCATGTATCCGTCTGCCCGTTTCACGGTCTGTATCGCCCTGATCCTCTTCGCGGTTCCCGCCCTCAAGTCGCCCGCCTGGGCTGCACCCCCGCCGGACGTCATCAGTTTCCAGGGCCGGCTCATCGACTCCTCCGGATCACCCGTCAACACCGACGTCTCCATGGTCTTTACCCTCTACGACGCCGAGTCCGGCGGCACCGCTGTCTGGACCGAGTCCCGCCCCGTCGTCGCCGTCAATTCCGGCCTCTACCAGGTCCACCTCGGCGAGGGCACCCCCCTCGACCCCGCCGACTTCGCCCAGGCCCTATGGCTCGGCGTCTCCGTCAACGGCGATCCCGAGATGACGCCCCGGTACCGCCTCGCCCCCGGCGCCTACGCCCTCCGCGCGGCGAGCGCGACGACCGCCGACTCTGCCACCACGGCCGGCTCGGCCGCGAGCTTCTCCGGCTCGCTCTCCGGCGACGTCACCGGCACCCAGGGCGCCACCGTCGTCTCCAAACTCCAAGGTCTGACGTTGGCCATCGGCACGCCCGCTGCCGGCCACGTGCTGAAATGGAACGGATCCGCTTGGGCCCCCGCGGCCGACGCCGACACGACCTACGGCGCGGGGGATGGCCTGTCGCTGTCAGGGACCACCTTCTCCGCTTCCTACGCAGGGTCCGGCGGCGACCTCGGATCGGCCCTCTCGCTCGCCCGCTCCGACCACGTCCACGACGGCCGCTACTACACCGAGGCCGAGATCGACACGGCCCTCGCCGGCAAGGTCTCCAAGGCCGGCGACACCATGACGGGCGCGCTGAGCATCACGGCCCCGGGCGACGCGCTCCTGGTGACCCACAACGTCGTCGCCGGAGGGTCGCTCGCCGTCGCCGGAAGCGGGGCTTTCACGGGGACGGTCTCCGGGGCCGATCCGACGGCGGCCAACCACTTCGTGACGATGAACTATGCGGACGCCAACTACATCCGGAGCGGCACCTTCGTGACATCCACGACTGCCGTGCTCGACTTTCCCCAAGTCAGCAACAATGACACCTCCGACCTGGAGATGGACGTACCCAACGTCCAGCCCGGCGACTCGGTCGCCTTGGGCATCCCGGCGTCGGTCATGCCTCAGGGAGTCTTCGTCATCGCCTTCGTTTCGGGGGTCGGCAAGGTCAAGGTTCGTTATGGCGTCATTGGCATCGGCGGCGGGTACAATCCATCGCCGGCGACGTTCCGCGTCACGGTCTTCCGATATCAGTAGGCGCGAGGCAGGAAATATTGAAAACAGCAAAAATATTTCCGGCGAGAGGTTCATTTCGGATTTAAAAAATGCACTTCCTTACAGTGTATCAATTTACGACTATTCAAGACCCGACTTGTCACTATATGATACATTATAACACATCTTTTATGCGTTGCTTCGCGGAAGGCCGCAAAGTACTATAGTGTAGCATATATTATGGGCCGGTTGCTCGGCTCTTGATTTTCGGGAGTCTGTCATGCGCCACGCTCAAACCCTCTACGCCCTCCTTCTCGTCGCCGCCCTCCTCTCCATCCTGCCGCCGCCAACCGCCGCCGCTCCGCCGCCCGCCACGCTCAGTTTCCAAGGTCGCCTCACCGATGCCTCCGGCAACCCCGTCAACACCGACGCCACCATCGTCTTCACTCTCTACGACGCCGCCGTCGGCGGCAACGCCGTCTGGACCGAGACGCGCTTGGTCGCCGTCAACGCCGGCCTCTACCAAGTCCATCTCGGCGAGGGCACCCCGCTCAACCCCGCCCATTTCACCCAGGCACTCTGGCTCGGCATCGCCGTCAACGGCGACCCCGAGATGTCGCCCCGCTACCCCCTCGGACCCGCCCCCTTCGCCTTCGCCGCCAAGGTCGCCGAGTCCGCCGCCACCGCGGCGGCGGCAGACACCGCCTCCTCCGCCCTGACCGCCGCCTCCGCCAACTTCGCCAACACCGCCGCCAATTTCTCCGGCTCGCTCTCCGGCGACGTCACCGGCACCCAGGGCGCCACCGTCGTCGAGAAGATCCGCGGCGTCCCCGTCTCGACCGGCGCCCCCGCCTCCGGCCAAGTCCTCAAGTTCGACGGCTCCGCCTGGGTCCCTGCCGACGAATCCGCCGGCGCCGCCTACACCGCGGGCGCCGGCCTGACGCTCGCCGCCAACCAGTTCTCCATCCCCACCGGCGGCATCGTCCCCGGCATGCTCAGCCTCGGCCTCTACAACATCAGCATCTCCGGCAACGCGGCGACGGCCACCGACGCCGCCAGCCTCGGCGGCGTGCCGGCCGCCAATTACGTCCAGTCCTCCGCCCTCGGCAGCTACGTCTCCAAGGCCGGCGACACCCTGACGGGCCTCCTGACCCTCAGCGCCGAGGCCCCGACGGATCCCCTCCATGCCGTCGGCAAGGGGTACGTCGATGCCGCCACCTCGGGCCTTTCCGCCTCCCTGGCGCTGAAGGCCGACAAGACCTACGTCGATGCCGCCGACGCCACCCTCACCGCCGGCCTGGCCCAGGAGGTCACGGACCGGACCGCGGGGGACGCGGCGCTCTCCACCGCCCTCACGGCCGAGACCACCGCCCGTCAGGCGGCCGACGCCACCCTGCAAACCAACATCAACACCGTTTCCGCCAACCTCGCCGCCGAGGAGACCGCCCGGATGGCCGCGGACGCCGCCCTCACCACGGCGGTCGCCGCCAAGGCCGACACGGCTTACGTCGACGCCGCCGATGCGGCGCTGCAGACCGCCGTCACCAACGAGGCCGCCACCCGGCTGGCCGCCGATGACGCCCTGGCCCTCGACCTCGCCGGCAAGGTCTCCAAGGCCGGCGACACCCTGACGGGCCTCCTGACCCTCAGCGCCGAGGCCCCGACGGATCCCCTCCATGCCGTCGGCAAGGGGTACGTCGATGCCGCCACCTCGGGCCTTTCCGCCTCCCTGGCGCTGAAGGCCGACAAGACCTACGTCGATGCCGCCGACGCCACCCTCACCGCCGGCCTGGCCCAGGAGGTCACGGACCGGACCGCGGGGGACGCGGCGCTCTCCACCGCCCTCACGGCCGAGACCACCGCCCGTCAGGCGGCCGACGCCACCCTGCAAACCAACATCAACACCGTTTCCGCCAACCTCGCCGCCGAGGAGACCGCCCGGATGGCCGCGGACGCCGCCCTCACCACGGCGGTCGCCGCCAAGGCCGACACGGCTTACGTCGACGCCGCCGATGCGGCGCTGCAGACCGCCGTCACCAACGAGGCCGCCACCCGGCTGGCCGCCGATGACGCCCTGGCCCTCGACCTCGCCGGCAAGGTCTCCAAGGCCGGCGACACCCTGACGGGCGCGCTTTCGATCACCTCGGCCGGAACGGGTCTGTCGGTGGCCAACGACGCCACGGTGGGCGGGGACCTGACGGCCGGCACCGTGGGGGTCACGGACGGGACGTATACGGGCCGCTTGCAACTGGCCGGCTCGGCCACGGGCAACCAGGCGTACACCCTGCCCGACAAGTCGGGCGTCGTCGCGCTGACCAGCGACATCCCCGCCAGCCTGCCGCCAAGCGGAACCGCGGGCGGCGACCTGACGGGCGCCTATCCCAACCCGACGATCGCGGCCAACGCGGTGACCTCGGCCAAGATCGCGGACGGGACGATCGCCGACGCCGACATCGCCGCGGCGGCCGGCATCGCCGACACCAAGCTGGCGACGATCACCACCGCCGGCAAGGTGGCAGACACCGCCCTGTCCTCGAACGTCACGCTGGCGGGGAACGTCTTCAACGGGGCCGGCCAGTTGGTGCGGCTCGACGGCGCCGGCGCCCTGCCCGCCCTGAACGGCTCGGCGCTGACGGGGGTGAACGCGGACAACGCCGCCACCCTGGCCGGGCAACCGGCGTCCTACTATTTGGCTTGGGCCAATCTCACCGGCGTGCCGGCCGGCTTCGCCGACGGCGTGGACAACGACACCACCTACACCGCCGGCTCCGGCCTGACCTTGACGGGGACGGCCTTCAGCCTCGACCTGTCGGTCACCGACGCCCGCTACTACACGAAAGCCCAGCTCGACGGCGGCCAGCTCGACAGCCGCTACTACACCGAGGCCGAGGTCGACGCGGCGCTGGCCGGCAAGCTGAGCCTCTCCGGGGGGACGATGACGGGCGCCCTCACCCTCCACGCCGACCCCACGAACCCCCTCCACGCCGCCACGAAGCAGTACGTCGACGCCGCGAACGCGGCGCAGGACACGGCCGCCGCGAACGCCTACGTCAACGTGGCCGGCGACACCATGACGGGCGCCCTGAACATCACCGCGCCCGGCGCGGCGCTCTCCGTGACGAATAACGTCGCCGTCGGCGGGACGCTCGCCGTCGTCGGCCCCGCCTCCGCCGCCAACCCGACCCAGCCCCAGCACCTCGTCACCAAGCAGTACCTCGAAAACAACTTCGTCCCCGGCGGCACCTTCGTCGGCTCCACCACGACGACGCTCGACTACCCGCAAATCAGCGCCAACGGCTACGCGGATCGATCCATGACCGTGCCCGGCGCCGTATTGAGCGATACGATCGCCCTCGGCGTTCCGAACGGCGCCATGGCGGGGGGCTTGATCTACTTCGGATGGGTCTCCGCCCCGGACACCGTCACGATCCGGGCCCTCAACGCCGGGAGCTCCTACGATCCCCCGGCCGCGACCTTCCGCGTGACCGTGATCCGCTACCAGTGAGGTCCCCGCCCCAAGGCGGGGCTTACGGGCGAAGACGGGTGAACGAGGGGCGGGGCTTGTCCCCGCCCGGATGGAGCGCCGCGTCCGCATTGACCGGCCCGGTCCGGCCGCTATAATAACGATGCGTATTCCATGCAGGAGGTCCCCATGCGCCGCCCCCTCGTTCCCGCGGCCATCCTCGCCTTGGCCCCGGCCGCCTTCGCCGCCGAGAGCGCCAACTACACTAACACCGTCCACGTCTTCTCCAACGGCGGCGGCAACGCCTCCTCGACATCCTACACCCTGGACGCCTGCATCGGCCAGCCCGCCGTCGGCCAAGCCTCGAGCGCGGGCTACGGCTCCGAGTCCTGGTACGCCCCCGTCTTCTTCCCGACCGACTGGCACATCGACCTCGTCGAGGGCTACAACCTCATCGCCCTCCCGCAGTTCCCCGACGGCGCCTACAACGCCCAGCGCCTCCTCCAAGAGATCAACGACCAGGGCGGCAATGCCACCCGCGTCCTGCAGTACAATGGATCCACCTATACTTTCTATACGACCGAAGGCGGCGGCACCAACTTCACCCTCCGCCCCGGCGAGGGCTATTTCGTCCGCTGCACCGTCGACAGCCGCTGGAAGACGAAGGGCTTCCCCTTCGCCCGTTCCACCGCCACCATCGATATAGCCGAGGGCTACAACCTCGTCGCCCTCAACCTCAGCCCCAACGTCGCCTACACCGCCTCGTCCGTCCTCTCCGAGATCAACAGCCAGTCCGGAAATGCCACCCGCATCCTCCAGTACAATCCGACCACATCCACCTACACCTTCTTTACCAGCGAAGGCGGCGGCACCAACTTCACCCTCCGCCTCGGCGAGGGCTACTTCGTCCGCACGACCACTGATTCGACTTGGACCTTGTCGCGCGACTGAAAACGGCGTGAAATCCGCCTCTCCCGCCCTCCGGGCGGATTTCATGCCGTCTTCACTTCGCATAATAAATGTTTTTGGCTTGTCATTATTGCGCCCCGCTTCTATTATAGAGATGGAGTTGTTTCTCCCGGGTGATTCTCCAGCTTAAGGGATCCGCCATGTCCCGAGGTCTTTTCCACCGCGCCCCCCTCGCCCTCGCGGCCCTCCTCCTGCCGGTCGCCGCCTGGGCTCAGGTCCCCCAGCGCGTCCAGGTCACCAATATCGCCTTCAATACTTTCACCGTTCACTGGTACACCAATACCCCCTGCGAGGGGCGCGTTATTTACGGGACCAACCCCGAGAACCTCACTCAGACCGCCTTCGACGTCCGCGACGTCGCCGGCCCCGCCCCCAAGGAGTGCGTCTCCCGCAAGGGCCACTATGTCCGGGTCAGCGGGCTCACCGCTCAAACCACCTATTATTTTAAAGTTGTCACCGGCGGGACCAATGGCGAAGGCGGAACCGCCTACGGTTCCCCCGAGTCCCCCAACCTCTGCTGCGCCTACAAGACCCGAACCATCTCATCCTTCGATCCGGTCGCCGGCGCCCTCGCCACCGGCGACATCCTCGTCCCCGGCGGCGAGCTCGCCTACGACGTCGGCGACGACGGCAACCGCCTCTCCAACTGGAGGCTGATCAACGTCGCCCGCGCCGACTGCGACAACGACGCCCTCACGCTTTACTGGCGCCTCCAGCGCCCCTCCGCCAGCGACTCGGTCACCTTCACCCTCTACCGCGACGCTACCCTCTCGACCGCCATCGCCACCGGCACCCTGGCCCACCCCGCCACCACCGGCGAGATCGCCTTCAGCGCCGCGGCCCCCTCCGCGCTCCAGGGCACCGTCGACGTTACTTGCGCCCTGGAAGCCGTCAACGACACCGGCACACTCCTCCATGACGACGCCGTGGCCGTCTTCTATGTCCGCGACGGCAACGGATCCGGCACCTCCGGGACATCCCTCCCCGTCTCCAAGCCCGTCACCTGTTCGAAGTTATCGTTCGGCGTCCTGGCCGGCGACTTCACGGCGCCGGACGGCTCGGGCAATTTCATCTTCTCTCCCAACGACGACGATGACGACCCGCCGTCCGGCGGGGGCGGCGACTACCTCGACGTCTACGTCGACGCCGGCAGCGTGGGCTACGGCGCGCGCCCGAACACGAATACGAACTACTTCTACCCAGGCACAAATCCCTACAACCTCGACGTGACGCTCTCCGCCACCCCGCCCGCCCCGATCATCACCGCCGTCTCGCCGGCCACGGGCCAGAACACGATCACCACGTATGTCACGATCACCGGCCACAACCTGATGCACGTGACCAGCGCCAGCCTCAATACCGCCCCCGCCACCCCGCTCTACTTCGTCACCCCGATCTCCGACAACACCCTCAAGGCCATGGTCCCCGCCGGCGTCACCCCCGGCGCCTACCGCGTCATCCTCACCAGCGCGGGGGGAAACAGCTCGGAGAGCATTGACTTCACAGTACAAAGCCAACAGCCGGTGGTTCAGTCTGGAACCACAACAAGATCTGTGTCACCCTCCTTGGAACTTTCGCGCACATTTTCCCATACCGTGCCATCCGGATCGAATAGGCTGCTTATAGTCTCCGTCGTCATCAACAATAACACGGCCGTCAGTAGCGTTACGTTTAACGGAAGCCCACTCACGCCCCTGGGTTCAGTCGCACACACGTGCCGACTTGAGATGTTCTACATGGTGAATCCGCCAGAAACCACAGCAAACGTTGTGGTTACCCTCTCTGGCGCAAATACACGCCGTATGCATTGCTCGGCAACAAACTTCACAGGCGTCAACCAAACTTCGCCACTCGGAACGTTTGTTGGTGATATCGGAGTAGAAACGGAAGTATCTCCAGGTGTCTATGCTTTGGTAGGAACGGTAGCCCCTTCAAGTTCTAACGGAGAGCTTGTTTTCGACACCTTCGGGGCATCTAATACCTTCGCGCTCACCAGCTTGTCCGGACAAACAGAGCTTTGGAATGCAGTGGCCAATCCGTCGTCTGGCGGGAGTACCAAGAACGGATCAGACGGCACCGTCACCATGTCTTGGCAAACCGACGATTCTTATCTCGCGGCCTCTATAGGCGCCGTCTCCATCAAGCCCGCCGGAACCGGCACCCAGTCCGTCACCGACCCCGGCACGACGCCGACTTGGTCGACCATCACCGCCATGAACGCCCCCCGGGCGGGCCACACCGCCACCCCCGTCGGCACCAACCAGGTCGTCGTCATCGGCGGCCACAACGGCACCTCGGCGCTGGCCTCCGTCGAGCGCTACACCGCCGGAGGCTCCTGGACCACCCTCGCCCCCATTACCGGCGCCCGATACGGCCATACCGCCACCCTCCTCAGCGACGGCCGCATCCTCGTCTGCGGCGGATGCGACGACGACGGCAACTCCCTGGCCACCGCCGGCATCTACGACCCCTCCGGCGGCGGATCCTGGACGGACGTCTCCGACATGCCCGCCGGCTCCTTCTCCCGCGGCGCCCGCTCCGGCCACTCCGCCACCCTCCTCGCCAACGGCAAGGTCCTCGTCGCCTTCGGCGAGGACAGCTACGACGACGACGGGACCGGCCCCAACAACGCCACCGTCGCCGTCCGCAACGACGCCGTCGTCTTCGATCCGACGGGAAACACCTGGACCCCGGTCCCCGCCACCGGCGTCGCCCGCTCCTACCACGCCGCCTGCCGCATTTCCAACACCGAAGTCCTCGTCGCCGGCGGCTGGAACGACACCACCGGCCTCCTCCCCAGCAGCGCGATCGTGACGGAGTCCGGCATCGCCGCCACCGCCGGATCGCTTGCCACCGCCCGCATGTCCGCCCAGGCCGTCTTCCTCTCTGGCACCGGCTACGCCTACATCGGCGGCGGCTGGGGCGGCACGGCTCTCAACTCGACCGAGTACTACAACCCGGCAACCCAGTTGTGGGCGACCGGCGGCTGCATGCAGACCGCCCGCGTCGACTTCCGCGCCGTCCCCGTCGGCGCCAACTCCATCCTCGTCGCCGGCGGCTGGAACATCGCCTCCGACGGCAATACCGTCATCCAGGGCGTTCCCTTCTCCCAGCTCTACACCGCCGGCTGGGGCTGGGGCGACGAGCAGACCCTCTCGACCAACGCCTGGGAGCTCGGCCTGGCCCAGATCGGCACCTCCACCTCCTTCGTCCGCTGCGGCGGCTGGGTCGCCGGAACCGCCTCCGCCAAGCCCCTGGCGGCCTACTACGGCGACGTCAACGCCCCCGGCGTCCCCGCTGCCATTCGCAAGGCCCCGCCTTTCAACTCCAAGGCCGAGGGCGCCCGCCTGGCCGCCGCCACCGTCATCGTCGCCTCCGGCGCCACCGAGATGCTCACCGCCCCCGACCCGGCCTCGCCGGACCCGGACGGCGACGGCGGCGGCTCCGGCTTCTGCTTCGCCTCCGCCGCGGGCGCCTCCGGCTTCCTCGCCGGCGCCGGCGCCCTCCTCGCCCTCGCCCTCGCCGCCGCGCGCAGGAAATAGGGCCGGGACCCCGATCGCGAACGAATAAAGGCCGGGACGCGGTTTTGCGCCCCGGCCTTTATGTTTCCCGGTGTGGGAGGGGTTTGTCCCCTGACGCCCGATCCGTGGTGCAAGGCAGGGGACAACCCCGATCCCCGGTGTGGGAGGGGTTTGTCCCCTGACACCCGATCCGTGGCGAAAGACAGGGGACAACCCCGATCTCAGCGAATCGGGGTTGTCCGCCGCCTCGGGATCACAGCTCATCCGCCGGCAGACAAACCCCTCCCACGCGCCCCACCCACTTTTCACGCGGGAAATAACGCTTGACGATCATCGTGACATCACATATACGACATTGATCATGCCCGGCGAACCCGGCCTCCCGCACCCATTCCTCATCCCGCCCCGCGGCTCACACCGCCTGAGGACCGGCCGGATCTCCCGCCCCGGAGCCTGCTATTTTGTGACAACTCGATTCGCGCGCGGGAGGAATTTGTTGTGGGAGGATTTCATCTCCCGCCAACAGAGCAGCCCCATGCCGACAAGGACCAATCCCGACAGGAGAGGGGTTTGTCCCCACAAGAGCGGTCTGCACCCGAGAGGGACAACCCTGCCCCCCGGTGTGGGAGGGGTTTGTCCCCCGCCCACGGCGCCGTTCAACGCTGGCGGGGGACAACCCCGATTGTCCGCCCATCGGGGTTGTCCGCCGTCTCGGGATCACAACTCATCCGCCGGCGGACAAACCCCTCCCACCTCCGGTGGTCCATCCTCTCCCGATTTCTCCCGCCCCACACTGCATCCAGCCGAGGTGATCATCCAGTCCATTCAGTGGCTGGAATCGAAAGGCAGCTGGACCGTGCACTGCTTCGTCCTGATGCCCGATCACCTGCACCTCGTCTTCACTCTCGATGCGGAAGAGCCCCTCTCCGGGCTGCTTCATTCCTTCAAGCGACACACCGGGGTGACGGTCAACCGCCTGCTGGGCCGGAAGGGCCCCTTCTGGCAGGATGGTTATTTCGATCACCGGCTTCGAACCGATGAACGGCTGGAGTGGACGGCCTTCTATTGCCTCAGAAACCCGGTCAACGCCGGGCTCGTTTCCCGCGCTTCCGACTGGCCTTGGTTCGACTGTAAGCCTGCCCTCCGGGAGCGGATGGACTCCCAGCTCGACGAGTTTCTATCCCTGGAAGCGGAACGGAAGAGCTGGAGCCCCCCCCGGAGTGAGATGTCCCCGGGTTGTAGTGGGAGGGGTTTGTCCCCTGACGCCCGATCCGTGGTGCAAGGCAGGGGACAACCCCGATCCCCGGTGTGGGAGGGGTTTGTCCCCTGACGCCCGATCCGTGGCGAAAGACAGGGGACAACCCCGATCTCAGCGAATCGGGGTTGTCTGCCGCCTCGGGATCACAGCTCATCCGCCGGCAGACAAACCCCTCCCACACGGAAGCTCATCCGCCGGCAGTCAAGCCTCTCCCACGCGCCAGACGGTCCATCACCGCCGCCATCTCGCAGGCCAGCGGCGACTTCCCCAGCCAGTCCCCCGTCTCCAGCTGCGCCACCCCGTGGCACCGACGGCAGGCATACGCCAGCTCGCACCCCGCGCACGCCGGCAGGTCCGCGAACGTCCGCACCCGCCGGATCCGCTCCAGGAACGGCGACGGCGCGTCGTGCCAGATCGACCGGAACGACCGCTCCCGCACGTTCCCCACCGGGATCAGCAACTGGTTGCACGGGAAAACGTCCCCGTACGGGTTGATCGCGAACGTCGTCGTCCCCGCCGCGCAGATCTGCCGCGACCGCATCGCCTCGAACGGCTCCGGCGTCAGCCCCGTCCAGGGCGCGGGCACGTCCCCCCGGAACCACTCCTCGAGCTGGGCGGCTGTCATCCTCAGGTCCGTCGGGGCGGGATCGCCGTCGTTCCGGGGGCTCAGCTCGATCCCGAACCGGAAGCGCGCACCGGCGGCGCGCGCGAAGTCCGCCACCCCCGCCGCCGCCCCCGCGTTGGCCCGCATCAAAACGCACTTGATCGCCAGCGGCACCCCCCGCGCCCGCAGCAGATCCACCCCCCGCAGGAAGCGGTCGTACGAGCCGGGGACGCGCGTGATGGACTCGTAGACCCCGCGGTCCGCCGCGTGCATCGTCAGCTCCACCGCCGCCAGCCCCAGCCCCGCGATCGCGTCCGCCGCCGCCGCGTCGATCAGCGTCCCCCCCGTGAAGAGCGTCACCGCGAACCGGGCCGCCACCGCGTGCGCCAGCAGCGCCGCCCAGTCCGGCCGCACCAGCGGCTCGCCGCCGGTGACGATCAGTTCCAGGCACCCCGCCGCCGCCGTCTCGTCCAGCACCCGCTTCCAATCGTCGAGCGGCATCTCCTCCCGGCCCGCATACCGCGCGATCGGCCGGCCGTCTTCGCAGGCGTAGCAGTGGACGCACCGGAGCGGGCAGCGGAAGGTGGTCTCGATCAGCCCCCGCCAGGGGATCCGCAGCGCCTCCGCCCGCTCCGCCATCCTGGCCAGGCGGTCCGCGGCGCTCTCGGGCCTCGGCACACGATGGTCGCAATCCGCCATCTCACGCCCGCTCCACCAGCCCCTCCCGCTCCATCTCCCCCAGGAACGCCAGCGCGTCCTTCAGCGCCCGTTCCCGATCCACCTCGAACGTCTCGCACACCCCCTCCGCCACCGCCGCCGCGTCCCGCGTCCCGTCCAGCAGCAGCCAGATCCGCGATCCGACGCGGTCGAGCGGGACCATCGTCGACTTCCCCGGGTGGATGATCAGCACCTCCCCCGCCACGTCCCGCCACGCCACCTTCGGCGCGTGCCGGAAGCGGACGCCGGGTGCCGGCTTGTCGCACGACGTCATGGGTCACCTCCCGCCCGCCAGGCCGCACAGATACGCCCATACCGTCTTCCCCGGCACGTACCGGAACCAGAAGACGGGCGCCGCGGAGACGAAGGCGACGGCCCGGTCGAGCAAAGCCCGCCGCAGTTCCGGGGGCGCCTCGGCCGCCATCAGGATCTGCGTCATCACGCGCGCGGCCGCCTCCCCCGCCGTGGCCGGCCGCGCGGCATGCGCCGCGGTCCGCCGCGAGGGCGTCTCCAGCAGGAAGAGCGCGCGCACCGGGCGGCCGCCCGGCCGGAGCCGGGCGGGCGGCCGCCCGAAATCCCCGAAGAACGGCGTCGGATGCGCCGTCGCCGCCCCGCGATCCGGGTCGAGCCGGATCCCGACCGAGTCGTCGGCCAGGACGACGCGTCGCGGAACGGACTTGGCCAGGGTGGTCTTTCCGAACCCTGATGGGCCGCAGAAGAGGAGGGCGCCGCCGCCGGGGGCCTCGAGGGCCGCGGCGTGGAGGAGAAAGCCGCCGCGCGCCGCCAGCAGCGCGCCGGCCATCGGCCGGCAGAAGTCCGCCATCCCGAACCGCGCGCTCACCAGCGCCCGCCCGTGACCCGCCCCCGCGTCGAACTCGAGCCGGAACCAGCGCGAGACGATCCGATGCCGCCCCCCCCGCTCGCGCCACGCCGCCCCCGACGGCGGCCGCCCCGACGAAACCGCGCCCCGCACCCGCGAAAGCTCGAGATCCACGATGCCGCCGGTTCCGCCCGGGACGTGCCAGGGCCGGAACCGCGTCCGCAGGATCGCCCCCGTCCGCGCGTCCGCCGTCCGGACCCGAACCGCCACGCCCGCGAAGTCGATCACCGGGTCCTCAACACCCATCATCGCCCCCGCGCCTCCGCGATCATCCGCCGCGCCCCGACGCGCGTGACGACGGCGACGATCGCGCTCGCGGCCAGCCCCGCGAGCCGGGCCAGCCGCGTGTCGACCCGCCTCCACCGCCCGCCGATCCGCGCGTAGACGACGCGCCCGATCGCCGCGCCCGCCGGCGGATCCGCCACGCCCGTCCAATCGCCCCGCGTCGGAGGCGCCGGGCGGAAGGGATGGGTCCGCCGCCGGGCCGGCGGCCGCCCCCGGGACGGCGAACACCCCCGATCCGCCGCGCCCGCGGACGGCACCGATCGCAGCGCCCGGTGGACGGCCCAGGTCGCGCCAAGCCGGAGCAGGAGGACGTCGCCCGCGCGGCACCCGGCGCCCGGCCCCGCCGGCCGGATGAGGACCTCGGTGCCGTCCGGGAGCCACGGCCGCATGGAGCCGCCGCGGACGGTGGCGCGAACCAGGCCGGCGGCGCGGGGTGGAACCGGGGACGGATTCATGGAACCGAACCGCGACAGGAGGCGATCCGAATCGTGCCGCGGCCGCGGCCGATCCGCTCTCACCCGCGCAGCGGACGGCGCCGGCGCGAGCCCCCGGGGGGGCTCAAAAAAAAACTCCCCGCAGGGAGCTCGAACGTCCCGCCGCGCCGCCGACCGCGGGCCCTAGGTGCCGGAGCGCCCGCGCTGCGTCTTCCCGCCGGTCCCGCCGGAGGCCCGCATCGGCTCCGAACACGTCTGCAAGGACGCGCGGCAGCACCCCGGCGTCACCGCATCGACAAAGAGCCGCTGCGGCTGCAGCGACGGCGACACGTACGGCTCTCGCTGGGTCGGCTTCCGCGTGTCGGACATGGCTGCGGCTCCTCGGGTCGCGGTTCACGGCGCCGGCCGGCGCTGTACACCATTACCAATGAATAACCTAATGTATTCCCCCCCCCCCCTCCCGGTCAAGGGGAATCGATTCGCGCCTTGGCGCGGCGTGCGCGCATACGCACCGCAACAGCCGCCCATTATTCTTGACTTCACGTTCCGGGCGAACTATCCTTAGTTCGTTTCCTTAATATGTCTTTCCGGTCGGCTGGTCGGAATCGCTTTCATGCGCTCCTCGGCCTTGACGGTCCTCGGCCTGCTTGCCGCGCTTGCGACCCGACCGCCCGCCGCCGAGGCCCAGGGCGTCGCCGTCGTCACCCAATGCAAGGGTCCCGTGACCGTCGTCGAAGCCGTCTCCCGATCGCCCCGCACCCTTGCGGTCCTCCCTGACACGGGCCGCGTCTCCGGCGGCACGCTCGCCAGCAACGACGAGGTGGTGACCGGCTCGGGCGCCTCCGCCGAGATCCGCTGCGCCGACGGCAGCGTCTTCCGGCTCGAGCCCGATTCCCGGCTGGCCATCGTCGAATCCGCCCTGACCGCCCGCCGCCCCGGCGACAAGACCGTCCGCCGAACCCTCCGCCTCGCCGCCGGCCGCGTCGCCTGCGACGTCAAGCCCAGCGAGTCCGTCTACACCTCGATCCGCACCGAGGCCGGCGTCGTCGGCGTCCGCGGCACGACGCTCACCGTCTCCTACGGCGACGCGCGCATGCAGGTGACCGTCGGCGAAGGCCAGGTTTTCGTCCTCGACCCGGCGGCCCGCATCGTGTTCTCGCTCGGCAACGGCCAGCAGATGGAGCTCCGCCTCGAGGCCCCGGCGACCCTGGCGAAGGTGACCGGCGCCGGCGGCCGCGCGGTCTCCGTCTCCGTCGGCGACCTGCGCCTGCAGATGGACGACGGCGACGCGATCCGCGTGGCGCCCGGCGCCGACGGCGCGCTCTCCGTCACCGTCGTCTCCGGCCCCGTCCTGGCCGGACGCGGGGGCGCGGCGGCGGCCGAGGCGCAGACCGGCGCGACGCTGACCGCGGGCGGCGAGACGCCCCCGGCGGCCGCGGCCGAACCGGCGGCGGCGCGCGCGGCGGCCGCCGCCCCGCCGGACGAGGTCCCCCTCCTGCCCGATGTCCCGGCGATCCGCGACACGATCGAAGCCAGCCCGATGAACTGATGGACGACCCCGCGCGGCGGGCGTCGCCGGGGGATTCGAAACAGCCGACAGGGAAGACGACGTGTGAACCGACTCGCCCCGATCGCCGCCGCCCTCCTCCTCCCCGCCGTCGCGCGCGCGCAACAGGGCGCGCCCGCCGCCGTCGCCGCGTTCGACGGCCCGGTCGCCGTCGAGGAGGCGTCCGGCGCCCGCCGCGCCCTCGCCGCCGTCCCCGGCACCGACCGCGTCGCCAACGGCACGCTCGCCGCGGGCGACGTCCTCGTCACCGCCCCCGGCGCCGCCGCCGCCGTCCGCCTCGCCGACGGCGGGATGATCCGCGCCGGCGCCTCGACCCGCATGGCCGTCTCCGACGCCCCCGTCGCCGAGGGGCTCGTCCGCCGATCCGTCCGGCTCGATGCCGGCCGCCTCCGCTTCGACGTCCCCGCCCGCGACGGCATCCTCCACGAGATCGCCGCGCCCCCCGCCCGTCTCGCCCTCTCCGGCGCGCAAGGCTCCATCGCGTGGAACGACAACCGCCTCCGCGTCGCGATCGACGGCGGCCGCGCCGAGCTGGTCGGCGCCGCCGGCCGCGCCCGAGTCCCGGTCGGCGTCGGCCAAGCCGTCGAGCTCCGCCCCGCCGCCGAAGCCGGCGGCTTCGACCTTCGCGCCGAGGCCGACGGCAGCCGGCCCGTCCGCGTCTCCCTCGGCGTCGTACGCATCGAGTTGACCGCCGGCGACGCCATCCGCGTCGCCCCCCGGCCCGACGGCGCCGCCCTCGTGACCGTCCTCTCCGGCCCCGTGGTGGTGACGCGCGGCGAGACCGCCCCCCCGCGAACCGCCGATACCGGCGAGTCCTTCCCGGCCGAGGCCGCGGGCATCGAAATGCCCGAGATCAAGCCGCTCCCCCCGAAGCCCGCAGCGGCCCCCCGCCGCGCCCGCAGCGCCGCGGACGATGCCGATCAGACGCCGGTCCCCCCCATCCCGGATGTCCCCTATGTCCGGGATACGGTGGAAGCCAGCCCCATGGATTGACGAACGCCGGGGGACGCGGCCGATATAAAAAATATGAGACTCAGGAAACTGGACGCCGGGCCGGCCGTCTGCTATAAGAGGGAACCCGTTTCAAACGCCTCGGAGACCCCGGACATGACCGCCAAGACGTGGATGCACGCGGCCCTGGCCATCGCCGCCCTCGCGCCGCAGGCGGCGCGCGCCCAGGAAGAGGACGCCTGGAAACAGGGCCGCCTCATCGACATCCACACCGACAAGCTCTCCCTCAAGCCCGCCCTCGCCGAGGAGCTCTGGTTCAGCTCCAACGTCTACCTCTCCGAGGACGACGAGGAGGATGATTTCACCGTCGTCACCCGCCCCTCCGTCGACCTCGTCTACGACAACCAGGAAAGCGGAACCCTCGTCAGCGCCGGCTACTACTTCCGATCCCTGATCTACTTCGACATCGACGACCTCAACGAGACCGAGAACCATGTCGGCCTCTCCCTCGACCAGAAGCTCTCCCAGTTCCGCTTCGGTCTCCACGCCAAGTTCGACCAGCAAAAGACGATCGTCGACTATCAGGCCCTCCCCATCCAGGGCTACACCGTCCTCGACTACGGCGCCAAGGCCGGCTACGACTTCAACGCCTTCGACGGCGAGGTCGGCTTCGTCCGCCGCACCCTCACCTACGACGAAGATATCTACGAGGACTACGACCACGACGAGGACCGCGTCTGGGTCCAGGGCGCCTATCACGCCTGGGATAAGACCGACCTCCTCCTCGAGGTCGCCTACGGCCGGAACGCTTACAACTCCAACGATGTCCACAACGACAGCGCCTACGTCGAGGTCCTCGCCGGCGTCAAGGGCAAGCCCTCCGCCAAGATCGGCGTCCAGGCCAAGATCGGCTTCCGCTCCGAGAACTACGACGAGACGACCGGCATCACCTACGAGGACGACTACACCGGCCTGATCGTTCGCGCCGCCGCGACCTGGGACGCCTCCGAGCGCGACCGCGTCGAGCTCAAGATCCTCCGCGAGCCCATCCCCTCCCTCTACTCGAACTACTACGTCACCAACCGCGTCGAGGCCTCCTACGCCCACGCCTTCAGCAACCGCCTCCGCGCCGCCGCCGGCCTCTACTACGAGGTGAACTCCGAGTCCGACGACGTCGAGGACTACACCCGCTTCGGCGGCTCCGTCCGCGCCGGCTACGACATCCTCGAGTGGCTCACCCTCGACGGGATGTTCGAGCTCGCCACGAAGGACGCCGATACCTATGACACCATCGACTACGACGTCATGCGCTTCATGTTCTCCGCCACCGCCCGCTTCTAGATGAGCGGCGGAGCGACAACGACGACACGCCGGACGGGCTCGCCCGCCCGGCGTTTTTGTTTACCCCGGACGCGATGCGCGCGCAGCGGCAAGCGAATCGACGTGTGGGCCGGAAAGACGAGCGCCCCGTTGGGAGAGGCCAGCCCCGTAATCGAGAAGCGCCTTTATCCGCCGGACTCCCCCCTCCCGATCGTCATCCGGACGATCTCCCCCGAAAGCACGCCGCTCGGCCTCCCCCCGCCCATCACGTCCTCGAACGACCGGAAGACCAGGGTCAACCGGTGCCGGCCGGGCTCGAGCCGGAGCCGGACCCGGTACGGAGGCGGAATCAGCCCCGCCCAGGGCCGCCCTTCGACCGCCGCCGCCGCCTCGCCCAGCGGCAGGAAGGTCTGAAGGGCCGTCACCCCGTCGATCCGGGCCTCCAGCAGCAGGCAGGGATTGTAGGCCCAGTTCCCCCCCATGCCCGTCGGCCTCGCCAGCCGCGTCCGCCCGTCGACCTCCATCACGACATCCCCGCCCGCCTCGAAGTCGAACGCCGTCTCCCGGTCCGCCTCGAACACCCGTCCCCCCTCCAGGCGGAACGCACCGCCCTCCACGCTCAACGCCCCCCGCGCCGCGCTTCTCCCCGCATCCCCCGCCGCCTTCCGATACACCTCGGAGATCTCGGCCGCCTCACCGGGCGCCTTCGCGACGAAGACCGCCCCGAGGATCCGCGCCGCGTCCGAATCCCCGCTCGCCAGCCTCCGCCCCGCCTCCTCCACGCGCCAATCGCGCCACGCCAGCAGGATGAAATCCGCCTCCGAAACCGGCGCGGACGCAGCCACGAGCGCGGCGGCTTGGCGGAAGAGCCGATCGGTCCGGTCCCCGCGGTCGCGCGGGATGCAGCCGAGGAGGAAATCGGAGGATCCGCCGCGCCGCCAGGCGTCGCGCAGGTGGAGAACGTCGGCGCCGGGCTGGTCCAGCCCGAGGGCGCGCGAGTAGGCCGCCTGCGCGCGCGCCCGGCAGGCGGCGGGGGAAAGGGCGGCATCCTCGCCGTCCCCGCCGTCCGTCCCGGCGGGCGCGGTGCGCGCCAACCTCAGCCACAGATCCGCCTCCCGGACGGCGACGCGAATCCCGCAGGGATCGAGACGGGCGGCCCGACCGGCCGCACGCGCCGCGCGCGCCCGCAACGACCCGGCAAGCCCCGATCCGGCCGCCCGCAAGTCCGACGTCAGCGCCGACGCCAGCTCCAGCCAGGCTTCCCCCACCGCAGGCCGCAGCCGGAGCGAAGCCTCGAAGGCCTCGATCGACCGGCGCCGCGCGTGATCCCGCTCGCGGGCCCCCGCGTCGCGCTGCCCCGCTCGCGCCCTCAACAGCGTTCCCAGCGCCCGCCACGCCTCGCCTCGACGAAACGTCCATCCCCGCGCCTCCGCCTCCGCGCGGGCGACCAAATCCTCGATCGTGACGTCCCCCTCGGCCGCCCTCCCCCCCCCCGGCGGTTCAGCCGACACCCAAGCCGGCAGCCGGCCCGACCGCCGCACCTCCCGGCAGGCCTCGTCGACGGGCTTCCACGCCGCCGCGCGGGCCGCGTGCAGCGCGAGGGGGATAAAGGCCGCCAGCACGGCCGCGGCGCCGGCGAGCCCCCGAAGCCAGCGCCCCGCGCCGCGCGCGACGCCGGCCGGCCTCCTCCGCCCCCCGATCCCCGCCCGGGCCGCCGCCACGCCCCCCAGCGCCGCCGCCCACGCCGCATTCGCCGGGTAGGCCAGGGGAAAGTCGACGAAGGCGTGCATCGCCAGGGCCGCAAGACCCGCGCCCGCCCCCGCCCCCGCCAAGTCCCCCCGCCTCGCCGACCGCACGATCCACGCGCCCAGCAGGACGATCGCGGCAAGCGCCAGGATCCCGCCCGGGATGCCGAGCGAGGCCAGCGTCTCCGCGTAGTCGTTGTGCGCGTGGGCGACGTGCTGCCACGGCTGGACCCCCGTGCGGTGGACGACGAAGGCGTCGGCGAACGTCCCCAGCCCCGTGCCCAGGACGGGCTGGGCCCGGAACGCGTTCCACGCCGCCTCCCACCAGTCCACGCGGGCCGCCTGCTGCTCGGGCGTCAGGCTCGCCCACGACGCGAGCAAGCGGTCGAGCCCCACCCACGCCCCCACCCCGAGCGCCAGCAGGACCGGCCCGACGATCCAGAAGGCCTCCGATCGGGCGGGGGGGCGGGCCGCCGCCGTCGCCGAGACGTCCGGGGCCTCCCCGAGCCGGTCGGCCGGCGCGACGGTCCAGGCCCGCCCGGCGGCCGCCATCAGCACCGCAAGCCCCGCCGCCCCCGCCGCCATCGCCCCGCGCGAAAGCGTCAACGCCAGGCCGAGCACCTGGATCGCCAGCGCGAGCGCCGGCCACCCCGCGCCCCCGTGACCGCCCAGGGTCACGACCAGCCGGCGCACGGCCGGCCCGCGCATGGCGCCCCACGCGTCGCCCCAATCGCGCAGCCGCTCCAGCAGGATCGCCGCCGTCACCGGCACGGCCATCGCGATGAGGCTGCCGGCGCCGTTCTTGTTGACGTACGTCCCCGCCAGCCGCCCCAGCCCGAACGGCATCCAGGCCGCGCTGCCCGCCGCCTTGGCCGCATACTGGACCGCCGCCAACCCCGCCTCGAGCGTCGCCAGCGCCAGGAAGCCCCAAAGCCACGCACGGGCCCGCACCGCCCCCTCCCGCGCCGACACCCACCACACCCCCGCGAGGATCGCGACCCAGCAGAGCGCCAGAAGGGTGCCCTCGGGGTGGATCGACACGGGCGCGAGCGGCGTCGCCCGCGCGTCCTCGACGAGCGCCGCGCGTCCCGGCGCGATCGCGCCCAGGATCCCGACCGGCAGCGGCACGACCTGCAACACCGCCAGCCCGATCAGGGCCGCCCACCAGGCGGCAGGCAGGGCCGGCCCGTCCGGATCGGGGGGCCGGTCTCCGGCCCGGCGCGCCGCGGAAAACGCGCCGAGCGACACCGCGACCGCCGCCGCCCCCGCGAACCCCGCCCAGGCCCACGCCGTCACCCCCCCGTTGAACAGGGGCAGCAGCGCCAGCGCCGGGATCAGCAGAACGGACGACGGTCGTGACACGCTCCCCTCCATCCCGGTCTCGCCGTGCGGCGCGCGGCGACTCGCCCGCCGAGGCGTCGCTCGGATCTCAAGACGCGAAGCCGGATGCGGAGCGCCGCCTTCAATCCCGCCGCGCCGTCGACCGCGCAACGGGCGCGCTCCGGTCCGACCCGCCGCTCAAGGCACCCGCCCCACGTCCTCCCCCCGGAGGATCCGCTCCGGGTTCTCGCGGACGATTCGGCGCGCCGCCTCCGTCCCGGCCAGCGCCTCGAGTCTCGCCGCGGCGGCCGCCAGCGCGGAGGGCTCCCGGCCGGGCATGGGATGGGCGTCGGTGGCGATCACGTGGACGAGCCCCTCCCGCGTCCACCGTTCGGCGGCCTCCCGCGCGGCGCGCCCGAACAGGCCGAGGTAGGCCCCCGCCGTCACCTGTACGAGCCCGCCGCCGGCGACCCATCCCGCCAGTCCGCCGTCCGCCCCCCCCGGCGCCGGCCCGGCCGCGCCGTTGATCCGCGGGTGCCGCTCCGGGTGCGTCAGGATCGGCCGAACCCCCGCCGCCGCCATCTCCCCCAGGAACCGATCCAGCCTCGGCAGCAACACCGTGGCCGGCACCTCCAGCAGCACGTACTTCCCGGTGTCGTTGAGGGTCAGCACCTCCCCCCGCCGAATCTTCGCCGGCAGGTCCTCGTGCAGGTGCACGTCCGCCCCGGGAAGGATCTCCAGCCCCGCTTCCCGTTCCCCGATCGACGCCCCCCCCCGCTTGCCCCACTCCGCTTTCAGCCGCTCGACCCCCTCCCGAACCTGCCCCGCGGAGACCCGGAAGACGCCGTCGAGCATGTGGGGGGTGGCGACGACCCTGCGGATCCCCGCCGCGACGGCCTGCCGGCACATGCCCAGCGCCTCGTCCATCGTGGCGGGGCCGTCGTCGAGACCGGGGAGAAGGTGGTGATGGAGATCGATCATCGGGGACCGGGAAAAGGGGACCGGGGATCGGGAAACGCCCGATCCGGCTCACGCCGGGGAGCTCTCGTAATAGCTCCCGTACCGGTTGTAATACCGCCCCATGCCGGCCCGCCCGAGCCGCCAGCGGGCGGGGGGGACGTTGTTGAGGATGGCCCCCAGGTAGCGCGCCCCGAGCGAGACGAGACGATCCTTCCCCATGCGCGCGTCGTGCCGCGTCGTGGTGCCGAACCCCACCACCTGCACGACGCCGTCCAGGTGCGGGGCGATGACGCAGGCGTCGGTGACCGCCCCGACGGGGGGCGAGTCGACGACGACGCGATCGAACCCCTCCAGCGCCGAGCGGAGCAGCTCGGCCATCCGCGGCGAGCCGAGGAGCTCGGAGGGGTTGGGCGGGATGGGGCCGGCGGGAATGCACCAGAGGCCGGGGATCGGCGTCTCGCGCGCAACGTCTTGCAGCGACGCCTCTCCGATCAGCACGTTGCTCAGGCCGCGGTCGGGCGCCGGGTGGCCGGGGCAGAGGACCTTGTGCAGCCGCGGCTTGCGCAGGTCCGCGTCGATCGTCAGCACCCGGTGCCCCGCCTGCGCCATGGTGACGGCCAGGTTGACGGCCGTCATCGTCTTCCCCTCCCGGGGAACGGTGCTGACGATCGCCAGGGCGCGCACCGGGCGCCCCGCGCTCCCCGCGAACTGCACCGCCGTCCGGATCGCCCGGTAGGCCTCCGAGGCCTGGGACCGGGCGTCCCGAAAACAGACCAGTTCCGGGGAGACGCCGTCCCCGGCGCCGGCCGCGCCGCCGCCCGCGTCGCGCCCCTTCCTCCCCTCCCCCTCCGCCGCGCCGTTCATCCCCACCCGCGGCACCACCCCCAGCAGCGTCGCCCCCAGCACCCGCTCGAGCTTCTCCGGCGAGTCGACCGAGTTGTCCACCTGCTCGACAAGGAAGGCGGCGGCGACGCCGGCAGCCAAGCCGCCGAGGAGGCCGAGCATCAGGTTGAGCATCCGCCGGGGCGAGACGGGGGCGTCCGGCACCTGCGCCTTGTCCACCACCGTCACGTTGGTCAGCTCCATGGAGGAGGTGACCTTGGTCTCCTGGATCCGCTTGAGGAGATTCTCGTAGAGGGTGCGCGTGGCCTCCGCCTCGCGCTGGAGCTGGTTGAGGGCGATCAGGTCCCGATCGAAGAGGACTTTCTCCGCCTTGGCCTCGTCGAGCGCGTCCCGCCCCTTCTGCTCGCGCGCGCGGGCCTCCTCGTAGGCCGATCGCGTCCCCTCCACGATCCGCTCCGCCTCGCGCCGCAGCGACGCGGCCAGCCCCGCCAGCTTCGAGTCGATCGCCAACAGCTTCGGGTGCCGCTCTTTGTACGTCTTCGTCAAGTCCTCCCGCTCCTGCTGCAGCCGGACCTGGTCCTCCTGGATCTTCTGGCCCAGGGGGCTGGACTGGATCCGGGGGAGGGCGAAGAGGGCCGCGGGATCCTCCGACTTCAGCAGGCCGGAAACCCGCTCGATCGTCGCCTCCAGATCCCGCCGCTCCTTTTCCGCCGCCGTGGCCGCCGAGCTCAACTCCTCCAGGCGCCGCTCCAGCAGACTCTGGCGCTCGTTGATCGAGACGAGCCCCCGCTCCTCCCGGAAGGCCTGCACCGCCCGCTCCCGCTCCTCCAGGCGCTTCCGCAGCGGCTCCACCTCCTTCGTCAGCTCCGCCAGCGCGTCCCGCTCCGACTTCTGCCGCCGCTCCAGCGTGTCGGCGATGTACTCCGCCGCGATCGCGTCCGCCCACGCCGCCGCCTTCGCCGGGTCCGGGTGGTCCACCTCGATGTCCACCAACCGGCTGTTCTGCACCGGCTGGATCCGCACGCGCCCCATGAAGGCCGCCACCGGGTCCGCCGACGCCTTCAGCCCCGCGTCCTCCCACAGCCCGAGCCGCTCCACCACCCGCCCCGCGATCCGCCGGCTCTCCAGCAACCGGTACTGCGTCTGGTAGAAGTCGTACGGGTCCCCCAGTTGGTAGACGTCCTGCGACTCGAGGACGCGGGGCAGCGACTGCTCGATGAGGATGCGCGTCGAGCCGCGGTAGAGCGGGACGGCGCGGAAGGTGTAGAGCGCGGCGCCGAGAAAGGAAGCCGCCGTCACGGCCGCGATCACCCAACCGCGGGAGACCACGACCTCCCAGTACGCGCGCCAGGGGATCGCCGACTCGTCCGCCGCCGCGGGCGCGGCCGCGGCAACCGCCTCCGGGATCTCTTGCGAAACCATGCTGTCCCTCGCGATCCCGGCGCCTCGTGAGGCCGCCGGCACGACACGGACCCGATTTTCTCAGAACCCCGATCCCGGGGCAAGAAGAACCCCCCCCCGCGCCGACTCCACCCGCTCCATGTCCTCCGGCCTTCCCGACTCCGCGGCAAGCCGTTCCGCCGCGTCGAGACACCGCGCCGTCCGTTCCCCCAGCCCCGGCGGGATGCAGCCGAGCACGAACGCCATCGACCCGCTCCTCCGCCAGGCATCGAGGATGAACCGCTCGGGTCCCGGGACCCCGTTGAGCGAGAGCAGGCGCCGGTAGGCGGATTGCGCCCTCCGGCGGAAGAGGCCGTCCTCCGGAGCGGGCGTCCCGGGATGAGGGCGCGCGTCGCGCGCCAGCCAGTAGACCGCCTCGCGGTGGGCCACGCGGGGGTGGGCGGGCGCCAGGCGCGCGGCGGCCTCCATCGCCGCGTCCGCGGCCCGGAGGGCGTCGGGCCCCGGGTCGGGGACGAAGCCCCGCAGCCAGGCGTGCTCCAGCCACGCCTCGGCGGAGGCCGGCCGCAGCGCGAGGGCGGCGGCCGAGGCCGCCCGGGCCCTCCGGCGCGCGTGCTCCGTCTCCTGAGGCGGCAGCCCCGCGGCGCCGTCCCCCGCCGCGCGGGCGGCCAGCAAGGCGGCCAAGAGCCGCAGGGCCTCCGCGTCGTGAAAGCGCCCGGCCGCGGCCTCCTCGGCCGCGGCGAGCGGCCGGACGAACGCCGCGCGCCACGCCTCGCCCGCCGCCCCCTTCGGCGCCGCCTTCAGCCGCCCTTGCTCCCGAAGCTCCCGCGCCGCCTCCCGCGCCGGCCCCAGCGCCGCCTCCGCGAAGGCCGCCATCGCCGGCGGCGCCGCCGCAACCGCTCCCGCCAGCGCCGCCCCCAGACGCAGCCAGCCCCCACCCCGCCTCCGCCGCGCCGCGCGCATCCCCCCGGACGGAGGCCGCCGCCCCGCGCCAGCCTCCTCCGCGCCATGCGAACCGGGTTTCGTCAAGCCCCCGACCCGCCCCAGCAGCCCCCACGCGCAGACCGCCCACGCCACGTTCGCGCCGTACGCCAGGGGAAAGTCCACCGCCGCATGCCCGGCGAAAGCGAACAGCCCCGCCGACAGCCCCATCCGCCTCAAGTTCCCCTCGCGAACGGACCTCGCGGCCCCGAGCGCCAGAAGCGCCAGCGCCGCCGCCGCCAGGAGGCCCCCCGGCACCCCCAGCACCGCCAGCGCCTCCGCGTAATCGCAATGCGCGTGCTCCACGTGGATCATCGCGTGCGCCGGCCCGCGGAACGCCGTCGAGACATCCCGGTAGCCGCCCAGCCCCGCGCCCAGAACGGGGCAGAGCCGGAAGACCCCCCATGCGGCCTCCCAGTACTCCAGCCGCCCCCCATGCGGATCGACATCCAGGCTCGCCCACCGCGCGAGCATGGCATCGAGACCGAGCCAGGCGCCGACCGCCAGGGCCAGCAACAGCGGGACGCCCCAAGCCGCCAGCGGGCCCGCCACGCCGCGAAACCGAAACCCCGCGGCCAGCAGCAGCAGCGCCAGCGCCGCCGCCGCCGCGCCCATCCCGCCTCGCGACAGGCTCAGCACCACCCCCGCCATCTGGATCGTCAGCGCCAGCGCCAGCCAGAAAACGCCGCCGCGCCCCAGGCGGACCAGCATGAGCCGGAGGCGCGCGCGGAGCCGGGGGGCCGGGTCCCCGGCGTCCGGGGTCTGCGTTCCGACCTCCCCGATCCGTCCGGCGGCCTTCCGCACCCGGGCCATCAGCAGCCCCGCCGTCATCGGGATCGCCAGCGCCAGCAGGTTGCCCAGCCCGTTCCGGTTCACATACGTCCCCGTCAGCCGCCCCAGCCCGAACGGCAGCTCCCCCGCGCTGCCCGCCAGCCGCGCGGCATACTGGACCAGCACCAGCGCCGCCTGCGCCGTGGCCGAGGCCACCAGGATACGAAGCAGGAACGCCGTCGGGCGCGCCCGGACCGCCGCCCGCACCGCGTGCAGCGTCCCGGGCGGCCGGCGCCCCTCCGCGCCACGCACCGGGATCCGCGCCACGCCATGGAACAAGACCGCCAGCGCCAGGATCTGGTAGAAGGCCAGCGCGGTCGCCTCCGGGGTGAAGGAGAGGGGGCTCGGTCCGGGATCCGCGGAAGCGGGCCGCGGAACCGGCGCCTCCTCCCCCGCGGCCTGCGGCGCGGCGTCCGGGGACCGGGTCGCGGGCCCCGCCACCGCCGCCACCTCCTCCGCCAACCGCGCCCGCGCGGGCGAGAGAACCCGCAGGACACCGTGCGGGAGGGGGACCGCCTGCGCGCCGACCACCGCCAGCAGGGCGATCCACCACCAGCCGGCCGGCGATACGGACCCCGAAACACCGGCGTGCCGGGAGGAGAACGAGGCGCCCGGCAGGGGGGAAAACGCGACGGGCCCCCCGCGGTCGAAGACCGCGGCGACCGCCGCCGCCGCCAGCCCCCCCGCCACCACCGCCCAGCCCCAGTCGTTTGCCGCCCCGTTCAAAAACGGCGCCGCCGCCAGCGTCAGGGACAGGATCAGGACGAAGGGCATGGGCCGGTTGAGGTTGACCGTTTGACACGCAGCGGGCCGGCGCGACGGCAGAGCCCCCGCGACATCGGGGGTCTTCCCCGTCTCAGGGAGACGTCTCCCCTGTCGGGAAACACCCCCTCCCACCTCGCCAGCCCACCGGGTGTGGGAGGGGTTTGTCCGGCGACGGAACGAGCCGTGGCCACAGGCCGGACAACCCCGATTCGCCGCGACTCCGCCTAATCGGGTTTGCTCCCCGCCATGGGGGGAAGGCCCTCCTGTCGGGGAATACCCCCCTCCCACACTTCAGGGCCGGCGCCGCGGCTTCCCGCCGAGCGCCCCTGCGCTATTTCCCCTCGTCGTCCTCGCCGTAATACCCGCCGTACTGCTCGTAATACCCGCCGCTCCCATAGCCGTAGCCGTAGCCATAGCCGTACCCGCCGTACCCGTAGCCGTATCTGCGGCGGCGGACGGGAACGTTGTTGAGGATCGCGCCGAGGTACGTGGCGCCGAAGGCGACGAGCTGATCGCGCCCGTGCCGGACGGCGTGGCGGCTCGTGCGGCCGTGACCGATGACCTGGACGACCCCGTCCAGGCTCGGGGCGAGCACGCACGCGTCGGTCACCGCACCCACCGGCGGCGAGTCGAAAATCACCCGGTCGTATTTTTCCAACGCCTCCTCGAGAAACTCGGCCATCCGGGGCGAGCTGAGCAGCTCCGAGGGATTCGGCGGGATCGGCCCGGCGGTCACCACGTCGAGCCCCTCCACCGGCGTCCGCTGCACGACGTCCGCCAGCGCGGCGCGCCCGGCAAGGATGTCGCTCAGGCCCCGGTCCGTCCCGGGCAGTTCGAGCGAGCGGTGGAGACGGGGACGGCGCATGTCGCCGTCGACGAGGAGGACGCGATGCCCGGCCTGGGCGGTGGCGATGCCGATGTTGAGGACCGCGGTGGTCTTGCCCTCGAGGGGAGCGACGCTGACGACAAGGAGGCTGCGGATCGTGCCCGCGCCGCGCGCGCCGGCGAAGTGGATGGCCGTCCGGACGGCGCGGAAGGCCTCGGAGGCGTGCGACTTGAGGTCGGTGTGGCAGATGAGATCGGCGGAGAACCCCGGTCCGCCGCCGTTGCCTCCGGCGCCGCCGCGCGCGCCGGTCGCCGCCCCGGGCCCTGCGTCCGCAACGGCGCCGGCCGCCGCCTCCCGCCGCCCGGCCCGCCCCGCTTCCTTCCGCCCGTTGGCGCTGACGTGGGGAATGACGCCGAGCAGGGCGCGGCCGACGACGCGCTCGGCCTCCTCGGGGGAGTCGATGGTCGGATCGAGCTGTTCGACCAGGAAGGCGGCGGCCAGGCCGAGGGCCAGCCCGGCGGCCAGGCCGAGCGCGAGATTGAGCGGCTTGTTGGGGGAGAAGGGGCGGGCGGGGGCCTTGGCCTTCTCCACGATGCTGATGTTCGTCAGCTCGAATTGCGCGCTGACGCTCGTCTCCTGCACGCGCTTGAGGATGTTGGCGAAGAGGCTGCGCGTGGCCTCCGCCTCCCGCTGAAGCTTGCCGAGCTCGATCAGGTCGCGGTCGAACTGGACCTTCTCCTCCTTGGCGGCTTCGAGGGTCTCCTTGGACTTCGCCTCGCGCGTCCGGGCCTCCTCGTAGGCGGCCCGCATGCCCGCGGCGACCCGCTCCGCCTCGCGCTTGAGGCTCTCGTCGATGACGTCGATGCGGGACTGGAGGGCCAGGAGCCTGGGGTGCTTCTCGCGGTAGCTCTTCAGGAGCTCCTGGCGCTCCTGCAGGAGCTTGACCTGCTCCTCGCGCATGCGCTGGAGCAGGAGATTGCCCTGGGCCTGGGGAAGGGAGAAGAGGGCGTCCCAGGCGCCCTCCTGGACGAGGGCCGCCAGCTTCTCCTGGCCCGCCTCCAGGTCGCGCCGCTCCTTCCCCGCCGCCGTGGCCAGCGAGCTGAGCTCCTCCAGCCGGCGCTCCAGCAGCGTCTGGCGCTCGTTGACCGAGACGAGGCCGTGCGCCTCGCGGAAGGCCTGGATCGCCTTCTCCTGCGCGTCGATCTGGACGCGCATCTCGTCGGCCTCCTTCTTCAGCTGCGCCTGCGCCTCCCGCCCCAGCCCCGTCCGCCGCTCCTGCGTGTCCGCGATGTACTCCGTCACCAGCGCGTCCGCCCACGCCGCCGCCTTCGCGGGGTCCGGATGCTCCACGAACAGGTCCACCAGCCGGCTGTTTCGCACCGGCTGCACGCGCACGCACTTGAGAAACGCCGCGATCGGGTCGGCGGAGTTTGCGAACGGAGCCTCCTTCCAGAGGTCCAGCCGCTTGAACACCCGCTCCGCGATCCGCGGGCTCTCCAGCAGCTTGCATTGCGTCTGGTAGTATTCGTTCTGCCACCCCTCCGTGACCTGGAAGACCTCCTGGACGTCCAGCAGCTTCGGCCCCTCCCGCTCGATCAGCAGCCGCGAGGAGGCCCGGTAGAGGGGCATGACGCGGTAGGTGTACACGACCGTCGCCAGCAGCACCGCCGCCAGCGTGCCGAGCACCACCCACCGCCGCCCCGACACCACCGCCCAGTACATCCGCCACGGGACGGCCGGGTCGTCGGGGCCGTGCGGCCCCCCGGCGGGCGGAGCGCCGTTCGTCGGGCTCGCCCCGCGCAGGGCGTCGTTTTTTACATCGGGCGATTCCGGCATCGCGTCCCCTTCGCGAGGAAGAAAATCGGGCGGCGCGCACGGCCCCGCCGCCCCCCTGACCGCTCCGCGCACCCCCGGCCCGTCAGAACAGGCTTTCCGGCACGAACACGATGTCGCCCGGCTTCAGCTCCACGTCGTTCTCCAGCAGCCCCCCCTGGATCACCGACCAGACGTCCACCTCGATCGACTGCTGCCGGCCCGCGGCGTCCCGCCGCAGCACCTTCACCGACCGCTCGCTGGCCACGTTCGTGAACCCGCCCGACAGGCTGATCGCCTGCGTCACCGTCACCTTCTGGTCCGAGGCCACGTCCAGCGCCCCCGGCTTCTTCACCTGCCCGAGAACGTAGATCTTCCGCAGGCTCGGCACGACCACGACGTCCCCCGGCCCAACCATCACCTCGAGGCCGATGTTGCCCTGCTCGGTGATCTGCGTGACGTCGATCTCGGAAATGGCGGCCGCCCCGGCGGCGCCGTCTCCCCCCGTCCGCACGGGCGAGCGGCGGATGACCCGAACCCGGTTCTTCGCCGCGTCCGGCGAGAAGCCCCCCGCCATGGAGAGGACTTGCGTCAGGCTCAGCGGCTGCCCCTCCGGCAGCTCGTACGCCTTCGGCTCCTTCACCCCCCCGAAGACGTAGACGAATTTCTTGGCGTACTGCTCGATCAACAGGCTCACCTGCGGGTCGACGAGATAGTCCTTCTCCAGGCGCTGCCGGACCTCCTGCTCGACCTCGCCGAGCGACCGACCCGCCAGCTGGATCCGCCCGACCAGCGGGAAAGTGATCGCCCCCTCCGACGGCACCCGGAAACTGAAGGAGAGGTCCGCGTGCCCCAGCACCGTGATCCGGAGCTGGTCGCCGGGGTAGATGGTGTAGACGACGGGGACGGGGGGAAGCGTCGGGGCGGCCATCGCGTCCAGCCGCGCCTCGGCCGGCGTTACCTCCGCCGGCGGGCTGGATACGGGTTTCGCTTCCGCCGGCGGCGCGTCCTCCACCCGCCGAGGCTTGGCGCAGCCCGCAAAGGCCGGGAGACAGGACAGGACAAGAAGCAGCGCGAGACGGGTGGACATGAGGCGAATCCCCCTGCAGGCAGCCCCCTTCGGAAGCGCTGATTTTACGTATCGCCACGCTGGCAAACAAGTTAAACAGAGTCCGACATCTCGCCACCCCGCCATCGGGGTTGTTCACCGCCGAAGCCGAAAGCGCTCCCGCACGAGGCGAAGTCGGAGATCCACCCCCTCCCGCAGCGCGCTCAAGTCACACCGGACTTTTTATGCCCAACAGCAGACGGCAGCGCAAGAAACTCGGGACGCGACGCAGGAAAAACCCGGCGCATCGGGTTGGCGCGTGGATGCGGTGAGCCATCAGCCGAATTCGGTGACGAGGGGCGGCACGCCTGTGCCGCCCGATCGGTCATCCGTTGAAAGAGCAAAGCGTGGGGGGAGATGGGAAAGGGCTACGCCGGGGGGCGCGGGGCGCGGCAAAACACCGGCCGGTCAGGGTCGTGGGGAGCTCCCGGCGCGCGCGGCGCGCCGCAGGAGATAGGGAGAGGGTGTGTCCCGTCCCCCCTCCGCGCCCGCCCCGCCCCCTGATGGGGGTGTCGGCAAGGGCGGGATGCCGGAGGGAAGAACGACGCGATAGATGCCGTTCGAGCAAACGACCGATCCTGGCATGCGCGATAGATCGCCCCCTGAAACCCCCTCGGTCTCCCTGGGGATGTGGCTGCCCCCCCAATCCATCGGGTTTCAGATGACTTTCTGTCGAGCCCAACGTGCGGGGCAACTTGAACCGCCGCGCGGGGTCCAATAAAAAAAACGGGCGGGAGACTCTTCCCCGCCCGTCGATATCGATGACCGCCCTGCGCCGGACGCCCTTCGACCCGCGCCCGGTTATTTGTACGGGCTCCCCTCGATCGTGTCCCGGATGATGGGCATCTCGTAGGTGGCCGGCACGCCCCGGTCCGGCGCGCCCGCGGCGGCGGCGCCCTCCCCCACCGGCGGCAGCCCGGGAGGCGCATCCGGCCCGAGCACGGGCACCGTCTGGCCGGTCGGCACCGTCTCGGTCTTGCCCGTGGCGGGATAGCTGACGGTGACGTTGCCCGAAAGCGCGGTCACCGAGAGCCGCTCGCCGGCGATCCCGCTGACCCGGATGATCGCCCCGCCCTCCATCCGGACGCGCGCGTTGCCGATCGTCGCCACCACGCTGCCCCCCCCGTCCGCCAACACCTGCCCGACCAGCTGCTGCCGCTCGTTCACCTCCAGTTGCACGGTCTGCCCGCTGCCGAGGTCGAAGACGGCGCGGCCGGGGGTGTCCATGACGAAGACCTTGCCGGACTCGACGGCGACCTGGAAGCGGCCGCCGGTGATGGAGACGGTCAACTGGGTGCCGCGGACGCCGACGACGCCGAGCGGGGTTCGGATCGAGGTATAGACGGGCGTGTTGGGCTTGGCGTCGCATCGGATCCGCCCCTCGCGCAGGGCCAGCGTCCGCTTGACCGTCTTCCGGCCGGGGACCGGCGTGCCGGGGAGCGGCCGCTCCTCGACGGACAAGCGGGTCGACTCCTCGAGCCGAACCAGGCTCCCGTCGGGGAAAAGCAGCGTGGCGGAGGCCCCGGCGCCGGTCCGGACCTCGTCGCCCGAGCCCAGCGCCCCGCCGGCGATCCGGCCGGTGTCGGGCGCGGCGGTCAGCGCGCGCGCCTCCCCGGTCCCGGCGGCGACGGCGGACACCTCGCCGCGGACGGCGGTGACGGTGGCCACGGACTCGGCCCGCGCCAGGGGAACGGCTACGGCCACGATGAAGGCGGTCGGAAGAAGCCGGCGGGCGGACATGGATGAGCCCTCGATTTCGGATCGGATTCAGCCCGCTTACTATACACGACGGCCGCAACATCTTCCATGCAATTCGACGTGTCAAGAAAATTGAAGCGGGGGAAAGAGGAAAGTCGGACAACGGATGGCGCCAAGCCGCCGGGCCGGATAACCCCGATCGCTCGCGACGCCGCTACTTGTAGTACCCCGCGTACTTCTCGTAGTACGCATACGGGTACTGGTGCCCGTAGAGCTTGCCGTACCACCGCGTGTTCAGCGGGACGTCGTTGAAGACCGCGCCGAGGTACTTCGCCCCGAGCGCCGTCAACTGCCGCTTCCCCTCCCGAACCTCCTGGCGGCTGGCCCGCCCGAACCCGATCACGTGCACCACTGCGTCCAGCTCGGGCGCCAGCACGCACGCGTCGGTGACCGCCCCCACCGGCGGCGAGTCGAAGAGCACCCGGTCGAACCGCTCTTCCGCCTCGTGCACCAGCTCCGCCAGCCGGGGCGAGCTGAGCAGCTCCGAGGGGTTCGGCGGGATCGGCCCGGCGGTGATCACCCACAGCCCCTTCACCTTCGTCTCCTGAACGACGTCGTCGAGCGCCGCCCCGCCCTTGAGAACGTCGCTCAGCCCCGGCCCCGTGGCCGGAAGCCCGAGGGCCTCGTGGACGCGCGGCCGCCGCATGTCCGCGTCGACCACGAGGACCCGGTGCCCGACCTGGGACATGGCGACCGCCAGGTTGATGGCCGCCACCGTCTTCCCCTCGCGGGGGGCGACGCTGACGACGGCGAAGCTCTTGATCTCGCGGCCGCCGCGCTCCCGGCCGGCGAACTGGATGGCCGTGCGGATCGAGCGGAAGGCCTCGGAGGCCCGGCTCTTCATGTCGAGGTGGCAGACCAGCTCCGGCGGCTCCCCGCCGCCGTTGCCGTTTCCGTTCCCGCCCAGCCCGATCGCCTTCATGATGCGGGAGCCGGTGCCGGCCAGGCCGGCGGAGGCGGGCCCGGGACGCCCCCCCTCCGGCGCGTCCCGCTCGCCGGTCCCCGTTTCCCGGCCGTACCGCTTCGCATCGTCCCCGATGTGGGGGACGACGCCGAGCAGGGGGGCGCCGATGACCCGCTCCGCCTCGTCCGGGGCGTCGATGGTCGGATCGAGCTGCTCGACCAGGAAGGCGGCGGCCAGGCCGAGGGCGATCCCCGCCATCAGGCCCAGCATCAGGTGCATCCGCCGGTTCGGCCCGGCGGGGGCCTCCGGGGTGACCGGACGATCCGCCACGCTGATGTTGGTCAGCTCCAGCTGCGAGCTGACGCTCGTCTCCTGGATCCGCTTGAGGATGTTCTGAAAAAGACTTCGGGTGGCCTCCGCCTCGCGCTCCAGCCGCGCAAGCTCGATCCGGTCGCGGTCGAACTGGACCTTCTCCGCCTTGGCGGCCTCCAGCGCCGCCGCCGCCTTCAGCTCCCGCCCCTTCGCCTCCTCGAACGTCCCCCGCAACCCCTCCGCCACCCGCTCCGCCTCCTCCCGCAGGCTCTCCTCCAACGAGTCGAGCCGGGACTGCACCGCCGCCAGCCGCGGGTGGCGGTCCTTGTAAGTCTTGGCCAGCTCCCGCTGTTCCTGGAGGAGCTGGACCTGCTCGACGCGAATTTTGCGGAGGACCTCGCTCTCCTGGACCTGGGGAAGCGAGAAAAGGGCCGTCCAACTCCCCTTGGCCAGCAGCGTGGCGATCTTCTCCTGGGTCGCCTCCAGGTCCTGGCGCTGCTTGGCGGCGGCGGTGGCCTGCGAGGCGAGATCGCCGAGGCGCTGCTCGAGCAGCGTCTGGCGCTCGTTGAGGGAGACGAGCCCCTTCGCCTCGCAGAAGGACTGGATCGCCTGCTCCTTCGCGTCCAGCCGCCCCCGCATCTCCTCCTCCTCCGCCCGCAGCTGCGCCAGCGCCTCCCGGCCCAGCCCCGCCCGCCGCTCCACCGCGTCGTCGATGTACGCCTTCACCAGCGCGCTCGCCCACGCCGCCGCCTTCGCCGGCTCCCCGTGCGTCACCGTCACGTCCACCAGCCGGCTGTTCCGCACCGGCTTCACCGAGACGTGCCCGAGAAACGCCGGGATCGGGTCGCTCATCCCCTCGAACTCCGGCGAGGCCCAAAGCCCCAGATCCTTGAAAACCCGCTCCGCGATCCGGCGGCTGGCGATCAACTGCACCTGCGTGTTGTAATAGTCGTTCTCCCAGCCATCCGTGGCGGCGAGAATCTCCTCGACATCGAGAACCTTGGGGGTGTCTCGCTCGATGAGCAGGCGCGCCCCCGCGCTGTAGACCGGCGGCAGGCGGTAGGTGTAAACGGCCGCCGCGGCGAAGACCGTCGCCGCCACGCCCAGCAAGATCCACTTGCGGGCCAGGACGATCCCCAGCCAGAGACGCCAGGGGACGGCGTTCTCCTCGACGGCGGGATCACCCCCCGGGACGGGGTATCCCCCCGATCCGGCCGCCCCCCGTCGCAGGGGGTCCTGCGCGTTGAGACGCGACTCGCTCATGACAGACCGCCGATCCCGCGGAAACGGGACACGCCCACCCGCCGATCAAGCGGGCAGGACCCTACATTATTGTAAGATCGTCAAAAACGACCCCGGTTACCCACAATTTAACGACCATCCCATGTGCATTTTACTACCCCCCGAATCGGGATACAAGCCATTATCAATAATTAATGGGGACTCACGCGACATCGCGCTTGCAACGGGATACGGCGCGCGGGCGCGTGGAGAGTCGGGGACAAGCCCCGCCCCGACCTGTTCCCGGGCCGTTGCGCGGGCCAAACGCTCCCTCGAGGCCCCGCTCTATTGCATCCCGGCGCCTTGCTTCCCCCCCCCCCCCCCGATAGAATGCGTGTTCCGGCTGGGGCCTCCCGATGCCGCAATTGCTCTCCGCGTACCTGTTCCTGGTCGCGCTCCTCGCCGTCGGCCTTCTGGCGCCGCCGTGCATCGCCTTGGGCCGCCGATGGGGCGTGCTCGACCATCCCGACAACGGCGGCCGCAAGGTCCACAAGGACCCAACGCCCCTGACCGGCGGCTGGGCGATCTTCGGGGCTCTCACCATCGTCCTCTGGGGCCACCTCTTCGCCGGCCTCCTGCTCCACTCGAACACCCGCCTCGCCCTTCTCCGCGATCCGCTCCGCACGTGGCTGGCCGGGGCGCCCTCCCTGATCGGCCTCGTCCTGCCTCTCTACGCCGGCGCCGCCGCCACCTTCCTCCTGGGCTTGGCCGACGACCTGCGCGGCATGTCCGTCCGGTTGCGGCTCCTGCTCCAGACGATCATCGCCCTGGGGCTGGTGGCGGCCGGCGAGCGTCCCAACCTGGGGTTCGCCCCCGAATGGGTCGCGTGGGCCGTCGGGGTCGTCTGGATCGTCGGCATCACCAACGCCTTCAACTTCCTCGACGGCCTCGACGGCCTCTCGGCGGGCGTGGCGCTGGTGGCGACGCTCCCCCTCTGGCTGATCGCGGCGACGGTGGGAAACCAGCCGGCGGTGACGGGCTTCCTGGCGGCGCAGGCGGGCCTCCTGCTGGGATTCCTGCGCTACAACTTCCGCCCCGGCCCCGCCCGCGTCTTCCTCGGCAGCTCCGGCAGCCTGCTCATCGGGTTTCTGCTGGCGGCCTCGACGCTGCGCGTCTCGTACTACGCCAACGAGGCGAACTGGCTGGTGCCGCTGCTGACGCCGGTCTTCATCCTGGCGGTGCCGATCTACGACACGACGTCGACGGTCCTCATCCGGCTCGCGCTGCGCCGGAACGTGGCGATGGGCGACCAGAGCCATTTCCACTACCGGCTGCGCCGGCTGGGGTTCTCGCCGCGGGAGGTGGTGGTCTTCGTCTGCGTGGTGGCGTTCGCGGCGGGCCTGAGCGCGGTGTCGCTGGTGAAGGCGTCGCTGAAGGAGGGGCTGGTGGTGACGGTCCAGACGACGGCGATCCTCAGCCTGATCGTGCTGGCCGAGCGCGTCGCCCACCGGGCGCGGCGCCAACTGCTGGACCGGCGGCTGAAGCGGGAGCTGGGGAAAACGGACACGGGGTGGGCGAACGGGGACGGCGGGACGGGGAGCGGGGCGGGGCTGACGGAGACGAAGTCGGGGACGAACGCGGGTCCGGCCTAGCCGGGACGCGGCCTCACCGGTGTGGGAGGGGTTTGTCCGGCAGCGGCATGAGCCGTGTCGTCAGGCCGGACAACCCCGATGCGCCGCGCCCCCCCACGTGCTGCAGTTGGATTTCGCAGATTATTTTTTCAACCTGCGCAATCTGCGGGAATCCGCCCGCACTTCAGGGCCGGCCGGCCCCGCCTTCGCGTCGCATGCGGACACGAACCGCTTCGGCGGGTCCGCCGAAGCCTTGAGGAAGATTGATCGGGCGGAGGCCGGCGCCGCGCTTTTCGTCCCCCGCCCCGTCCGCTACCGCTTCCCGAGCTCCCGGTAGAGCGCGACCAGGCGGTCGGCGATGCACTCCATGGTGAACCGCTCGCGGCCGAGCGCGCGCGCGGCGGCGCCGGCCTGACGAAGCTGGGCGATGGCGAGACCGAAAAGGACGCCGAGCGCGCCGGCCAGCGCCTCGCGCGAGTCGTCCACGCACCACCCGCCCCCCGCCTCCGCCAGCTCCGGCAGGCGGCACGGGCGGGTGTAAAGGGTCGGCCGCCCGGCCGCCATCGCCTCCAGCAGGCTCATGCTGAAGCCCTCGCCATGCGAGGGGAGGACGATACAGTCGGACGCCGCCAGCAGCGAGTCCTTCAGCGGCCCCCGGACGGGGCCGGTGATGAGCACGCTCCCCCCGATCCCCAGCCTCCCCACCTCCGCCTCCATCTCCGCCTGCCATCCGCGGTAGTCCGGCCCGGCCAGCACGAGAATCCAGTCCCCCTTTCCGGCTCCCGCGTCGGCCCACGCCCCGGGAAGGATGTCGAGCCCCTTGCCGCTCCAGTAGCGCCCGAGATAGAGGAGCACGCGGCGGCCGCGGAGGGCGGGCCACGTATCGAGCGCGGTGCGTCGGTCGGCCTCCTTCGAAAATTCGGAGGCGGGCAGGCCGTTGGGGATCACCGCGATCCGCCCCCTGTAGCCGTACTGCCGGAAAGCCTCCTCCTCGTGGCGGGTGAAGACGTGGAGGGCGGCGACGTCGGCGAGGATGCGGGTGGCGACGAGACGGCCATAGAGGATCTTGTGGAGCCCCCGGAGCCGCCAGGGGTCGGAGACGGCGCCGTGGGGGGTGACAACGAGGGGCCGGCGGGCCAGGCGCGCCGCGCGCCACGCGGCCCAGACCCCATGCTCCCAGAACATGTGGGCATGGAGGACGTCGAACCCGGCGGCCTCGCGCTCGAGCGCCTGCCGGAGACCGCGGCCGCGGAACCAGCGGCGGGGCCGGGCGGCGGGAAAAAGCCGGGCCCCGGGAAGATCGCGGACGATGTCCGCCATGTGAGCCGGCTCGGCCGCGCCGTAGATCGTCACGTCCGCCCGGTTCCGCAGCGCGGCGGCGTGGCGGCGGACGACCTGGGCGGGCCCGCCGTAGGAGAGATGAAGCTCGCTGCAGACAACGGCGACGCGCGGCGCAGCGGCGCGTACGGGACGCTGGGGAAGGGGCGTCTCAAGGCCCTGCGCTTCGGGCTCGGGAACACGCTGCCGGGAACTCGACGCAGGACGCATCCGGGCTCCCGATCAATCCCCGCCGCCCCCTGGATTCAGCGCAAATATTTTATCAACCGTCCCGCTGCAATCCAAGGGGCTAGATGAGGGTGTCCGGGCCGTATCGAGGGGCGGCACGCCTGTGCCGCCCGCGCCGTCCGGCGGCATCGCACTCCCCGTTCGTGACGGGCCGCCCTCCGGCACACACCAGCTCAAAAAGGCCGCGCCCGGATGAGCAGCTCGCCATTCCCGTACAGCCGGCCGACGAGACGCGCGGCATGATAATAGACGCCCGGCCCCAGGGCCCGGCGAAGAGGCAACAGGGCACGGTATCCGAGGATATACTTCTCCTCGTTCGCAAAGGGCGCGAATCCGGCGCGCCGAAGCAGGTTGTTCGCAGCCCTGAAATTCCAACAGTACAGGTGCTGGTCGAGATCCGGATCGAAGGACGCCGCGGCGTGTCCCTCCCGGGGAAGGATGAGACGCAGCTCGCCGCCTCCCGCCACCAGACCGCGCATGGCACGCAGGGCGTCCAATGGGTCCTCGACGTGTTCTAGCACATGCCGGCAGAATACGATATCCCAGGCGGCAGGCGGAATGTCCTCGAGACGATCGAAAACACGCAGGCCGCGGCGCCGGCAGGCCTCGCGGGCCTCGGAGGAGACGTCCCATCCCGCGGCGTTGGGCAGCGCGGCAATACCCTGGCCGATGCCGCAGCCATATTCGAAGACACGAACCCCCAGCTCGGCCGGCGCAAAATAGAAGCGGGCGGAGGCCTCAGCCCGGGCGCGGAAGTATTCCTCGTCCTCGATCAGCGCCTTGTGGCGACGGGCGTGGTAACCTTCGTCGTAATAGGGATCTGACATCGACGAATTCTCCCGATGCGCAACTCAGGCGAAAAGACCGGCGTGGACCCACCCGGGCGGGTCGGCGACCCGCCCCTCTCGCCATGGTGGCCCCGCCGACGGGCGGCCTTCATGGCCGCCCCGGATGTCGTTCTCCCGCCTCACGCTCCCGCCGCCTCGTCCCGCCACGCGGCAACGTCCTCCAGCCACTGCCGCATGCGGGAATGGATGTCGTAGCCGGAGGTCTCCGCCCGCCGCCGGCCGGCCTCGGCGACCCGCCGCCGGGCCTCGTCGTGCGCCGCGTAGAACCGCGCCTTCTCAACGAATTCGTCCGGCGAGGCGAAGTACTCGGCCTCCTTCCCCTCCTCGTAAAGGGCCTGCATGGCGGGCGTGCGCTCGGCCAGCAGGAACGCGCCGCACGCGGGGATCTCGAAGGCGCGGCGCGTCACCGCGTCCCGGTTCCACTTGCTGAAAAAGCAGGCGCAGACCTTCGCCGCGCAGAGGGCCGCCCGGTAGGTCTCGCCGTAGGCGGCGGGAAGAAGTCGCAAGCCCGGGGGGGCGTCCGCCGGCAGCGCGGGCCGCCAGAAGCGCGCGTCGCCCAGAACCCGCACGTCGAGGCCCGCGCGTGCGGCGGATGCCAGGCAATCCAGTCGGCCGTCCGGCTCGACATGGCCGGCGAAAAGGATGTCCCCGCCCCATCTTCGGACGTCTTCCGCCGAGACCTCCCGCGGCCGGTCGATCCACGGCAGGTAATACGCCGGCAGGACCTTCACGCGCGGGACGCCGGCGGCGATAAACTCGGGAACGTTGCACTCGCGGTAGACGTGGTAGCCCTGGTACCGGGGAAGCGCCCTCAATAGCAGCCGGTAGCGGAGCATGCCGCTCCGGGGGCCGGTGGGATCGTCGTTGTGGTACCCCGTCACGAACGCCAAGGACCGGAGTCGGTCGAGGACGCCGGGGCCGAAGTGGTGGCCGTGGTAGAGCAGAACGACGTCGGGCCGATCGCGCTCGACGGCGGCGACCAGGTCGCGCCCGGCGCGGGCGATGCCGGGCCCCCGAAGGAGCCGCTCCTGGATGCGCCCGAGGAGGCCCGATCCGACGGAGGCGTGGGCATCCGCGATCCGGCACGTCACGCCCGCCTCGCCCAGGGCCCGGGCCCAGGCGGGCTCGTATTGATCCCCGAACGCGGATCGCGCGATCAACACCGACCGGATGGCAGACACGCTTGCGGCTCCGTTTTGCGGGCGGCGTCGGGCCCGGACGCTCGTCGACAACGTCCGGGCGGGCCGTCGGCCCGCCCCTCATCTCCCGTTCCGCCCAGGCGCGCCGCCGCAGGGGGACGGCGCGCCGGCCACCGCGTTCCCCGCGTAGACGCGCCCGAGCCGGGGCGTGGTGCCGAAATGCCCCTTGAGCGCGACGATCAGCCGGTCGAGCCGGTCGGGCCCCGCCAACAGCAGCCCGCCGGCATAGGCGTAAAACAGCGGGTACCGCCAGAGCCCGAGCCCCGCCAAGCGCGCCGCGTAGCGGGCGAAAACGCCCGCCGGGCGCCCCGCCTGCACCCGCAGGAGCGGGTAGGCGTAGTTCCCGACGTCCCGCCGAATCGCCTTGAAAACCGGCGCCCCGCACTCCGCCTCCACGCGCCGGGCGATCTCCAACAGGCCCCGCACGAAATGAACGGACGAGTCCGGCGTCTGGGCCTCCGGGACGTGCCGGCCGCGCTCCGCCGCGCTGTGGCCGAAGTCCGGGACGCCGCCGACCCGGTAGAGCGCCATCGGTTGCGGCAAGTAGAGGCCGGGCCGCTCGAGGAGGATGCGGGCGGCGAGGTGGAGCTGGTAAAGCAGCGTGCCGTCGAAGGCGTCGGTGGCGTGCCGCAGGGCGTCGGCGCGGCGGACGACCATGCCGGAAAGGGTGACGGAGCGCCGGTAGAAGGTGACGACGGTGTCCGGCCCGGGCGGGAACACGCGCTCGCCGTCGAAGTAACGGAAGCGCTGAATAACGTTGTCGGGCCGGTCCCGGAAGAAGTCGTAGGCGCGGAGAACGACGCCGGTCGCGGGGTGGCGGCGGAGGGCGCCGTCGAGGGCGTCGAGGGCGCCGGGGGCGAGCAGGTCGTCGTTGCCCATGAAGAGGCAGTAGTCGCCGCGGGCGCGCTCGACGAGCCGCCGCAGGTTGCCGTCGTAGCCGAGGGTGCCTTCGTTCTCCTCGTAGCGGAGGCGGCCGCCGAAACGGGGCCGGAAGGCATCCACCGCCCGGCGGATCTCCTCCCGCCGCGGGGAGGCGTCCTCGCAAAGGAGCACCTCGAGGGACGGGCGGTCCTGCGCCGCGACGGACTCGAGCAGCTCCGCCGTCTCGCGCGGGCGGTTGAAGGCGGGGATGCAGACGGTCCAACGAACGGTGTCGCTCATGTCAGGCGATAGACAAACCCATGGCAGGACGCCTCGTGCGAGCAGGCGGCGCAGGCCAGCCGTTCCCCCTCCCGCCGCCAAGCGCCGCTGACGCGGCAGGACGGACACCGCAGAAGGGACAGGACGTCAAGCCGCCGGTTGCGGGATCGTTGGCTCATCAGCCAGCGAAGCCCCGATCGGAGCACGCGCCGCGGCAGCCCGGGGAAGGCGGCCCCCGGCCCGGAAGGCACATCCGCGACCCAGTCAAGAACCTGGCCGGGGTTCTCGATCACGTACGGGATCCGGTCCCGCCAGTAGAAGCGGACGGTGAAAGACTCCGCATACCGGGATCCCCAACGGAAGAAGGCCGGCTCGCGCTTCAACTTCGCCTCGAACAAATCGACCACGTCGCCGCCGGGACGCCAGGACGGCTTCTTCCGGATGCGGAGCATCCCGCCGGTGTCGGTCACCTCCAGCGTGTGGAAGGTGAACGGATTGATGCGCTCGAAGAAGGCGTCCGGCGTCTCGAGGTAGCCGGCGCGCGCAACCCGCGCCAGTTCGCCGAGGAAGGACTCCGGATCCCGCGAATGCTCCAGGACGTGCGACGCAATGACGAAATCGAACGCCCCGTCCCGGAACGGCAGGTCCTCCGCCCGGGCAATGACAAGCGGGCGGTCCGAGACGAGGGCCGGCTCGATGCGCTCGGTCGTGCGCTCGTGGGCGTCAAGCAGGACGTTGGCCCGGGGGTACGGATTCCCCCCGGACCCGATCTCCAGCACGAGGGCATCCCGGCCGACCGGGCAATGCAGCCGCCTCAGGGACCACGCCAGCCGCCGGAAACCCAGCCGGCGAAGCCAGCGCATCGCGAGGGAATCCCGCGGAAACCCGGGAACCGGGGTGACGGCGCGCGGCTCGCTCATGATGCGGGGCTCGAGAACGGCTTCCGGCATTCCACGTGCAGGGACTCGGGGGCCTGGATCTCGAGCCGGTCGAGATCGGGCGTCCGGCCAACCCGGAAGGATCGTCGCACGACCTCCCGGAAGCCGGCCTCCTGCAACATCGATTGCAAGAGGTCATAATCGTACAGGCACCGGTGGCGGGAAAACGGATTCCCCTCATCCTCGACGAAGAAATAGTCGGCCAGCATGCGGTCCCGCTCCCCCTTCGCGTAGAGGCCGACCGCGTACGCCACGTCCGGCGTGTCCACGCGAAGGAGCCCGCCGGGCTTGAGAACACGGAACACCTCGCGCAGGAGCCGCCTCGCGGCATCCCGGTCGATATGCTCGATGAAGTGCCCGCTGAAGACGACGTCCGCGCTGCCGTCCGGGAACGGAATCCCGGCCAGGAGATCGTGATGAACGAACCGGTGGCCGCGCAGGATCGCGCGATAGGCCTCCCGGCCGTAATAGCGCGACGCACCCGAGGCACGCCAGGCCAGGGACTGGATCGGGCCCGGCGCCCCGGCAAGCAGGGCGCTGAGGCTGGCGTCCACGTTGATCCAGCCGGGCGCGACAGCGAGACCCGAGCCCAGGTTGACGCGCACCGGGCCGGAGCCGGGATCGACGCGCCGGCCGCGCTTCAGCAGGAGCAGGGCGGCATTGGCCGCGCCGACCAGCTTCCGGAAAAGACTCATGCGGCGCCTCCGGACCGTCCCGCCGCCCGAGCGACCGCCCGGGCGAACCCGTCGGCTTCCAATCGGGAATCGCAAAACGTTCCGGCGGCCTCCCGAGCCCCGGCGCCCAGCCGCGCACGCAGCGCGGGATCCAGCAGCCGATCCATCGCCGCGGCCAGCGCCGCCGGGTCGCCCGGCGGAACGAGGACCCCGGTCTCGCCGTCCCGCACCAGACTGCCCGCCGCCCCGCAGGCGGTCGTCGTCACCAGCGGCAGGCCGGCCAGCGCCCCCTCGACCAGGACCTTCGGCCAGCAGTCCTTCCGCGTCGGCAGCACGAGGGCATCAGCGGCCCGGTAGGCGCGGGCCAGCTCGGCCAACGGCCGGTTGCCGGCGATCTCGACGACCCCCGAAAGTCCGGCGGCCGCGGCGCGGGACCGGTAATCGTCGAGCCGGGGCTCGCCCGGCGCATTCGACTCCGGACCGAGAAAGACGACCCGGAACGCGGCGTTGGTCTTTGACTTGAGACCGGCGGCGGCATCCAGGACCGTCTCCACCCCCTTGAACCGAACCATGTTCCCGACAAACAGGAAGACGCAGGCATCCGGCGGCCAGCCGAAGAACGCCCGGATCGCCTCCCGGGACTCGGTCACCCCGGCGTAAAGCGATTGAAAAACGGCCGCCCCGGACTCGAACGGGGCATCGACGAACGTGGCGGGGTCGAGCCCGTAGACCTCGCGCAGGGTGTCGCGCGACACGGGAGTCTGGACGACGTGGACGGCGCATCGGCGGAGGAGCCAGCCCTTGAGCAGACGCACCCACCACCGCCGCCGGCGCTCGGCATCGGGCGGGAGAGTCTGGTTCACGGAGACGACGGGCCGGCCGCGAAGACGGGCCAAGGCGGCCGTCACAAGCGCCGTGCCGCCCTGCAGGCCGAAGAGCACGACCACATCGCTCTCCCGCGCACACGCCCGCGCCGCCCCCCAGTTGATGGTGGAGGTGAATCCCTCCGGCGTGCTGTCCGGCGCCGAGACGAGCAGCGAGGCCCCCTCGAGCCGGGAGGGACGGTACGCGAAATCGACCCGGTCCGCCGCGACCCGCCTCAGGACGGGATAGGCCCGGAGCTCCGCCGGGCGGATGGCGCGGGCCACGCGCGAGAGGCAGTCGGCCGTCGCCTCCTGGAGATCGTATGTGAGAAATCCGACGCGCAAGGTCCCTGGCTCGTTCACGCGCGATGTCTCCACCCGGGCGGGCCGTCGGCCCGCCCCTCAGCCCCAGGCGCAACGCCCGCCGTTCACGGAACGGCCACGCGGTACGCCGCCCGCCAGAGCTCGAACAGGGCCAGCGGGAACAGGGCGTTGGCCAGCCGGCGGCCGCGGCGCGTCGCGCCCAGAAGCCCCTCCACCGCCCGCCGGTCGAACGGCGATCCCGCGGCATCCATCAGGGCCCCGGAAATCGCCTTCCCCCACACATCCTCCATCATCCGGTCCAGCGGAAACGAAAACCCCTGCTTCCGCCCGGGATCGGGATCCGGCGGCAGGACGCGACCCGCCAGCCTCCGCGGCAGGATCTTCCGATCCGCCCCCGCCGCCTTCAGCGCGTCCGGCACCCGGCCGAATGCGAATTCGACGATCCGACGGTCCAGCCACGGCGCCCGCACCTCCAGCGAACAGAGCATGCTCGCCCGGTCCACCTTCGCCAGGATGTCGTCCGGCAGATAGGTGCGGAAGTCAGACCGCTGGGCGGCCTGAAGCGGCGTCGCCGCCCCCGCGCCGGCCGCGACGCGCGCGTCCTCCGGCGAGGCCGCGCCGGGCGGAGGCCCGTCCGGCATTAGGCGCCGGCGCAGGGTGGGGTCGAAATACCAGAAGGCCGCGTGGCGGCGGCCGGCGGGCTGCGCGATCTGCAGAAGCCCCGCACGCCCCCAAGCCCCCGCCGGCAGCGCCGCCGCCGCGGTCGCGGCCAGCGCTCGGACGGCCCCCCCCAAGAGCGCCCCCCACCGGTCCAACGCCAGGACCCGCGTGTGGCTCGTGTATCCGCCGAACAGCTCGTCCCCCCCGTCCCCGCCCAGTGCGACCGTGCATCGCTCCCGGACGCGCTTCGAGACGAGAAACGTCGGGATCATCGACGAGTCGGCGATCGGCTCGTCGTACTGCCGCGCCAGCGCCGGCAGCAGGTCCGCCGTCGCCGGCCCGGCATCCAGGACCTCGTGCTCCAGCCCCAGGCGCTCCGCCACCCGCCGGGCGCGCGGGGCCTCGTCGAAACGCCCGTGCCCCGGGAACCCGATCGTGTACGCGCGCACGCGCCCCCCCGCGGCCTTGGCGACGGAGGCCGCGACCAGCCCCGAATCGACCCCGCCGCTGAGGAGCAGCCCCACGGGGACGTCGGCCACGAGCTGCCGCCGGACGGAATCCACAAGGAGCGACTCGAGCTCCTCCGCCAGGGCGTCGGGGTCTGCAACCGCGCCGGGATCCGGCGGCGGCGGCAGGTCCCAGTACCGGCTCACCTCGAGCCGGTCGGCGTCGGGCTCGTAAACCAGGCGGTGGGCCGGGGGCAGCTTCCGGTAGCCCTGGAGCATGCACATCGCGCCGGGGACGTAGCCGTAGGCGAGGTAGTGCTCCAGGGCGTCGCGGTCGAGCCGGCGCGGCGCGGCGGGGTCGGCCAGCAGGGCCTTCAGCTCCGAGGCGAAGCGAAAGGCGCCCGGGTCGTGCCGGTAGAAGAAGGGCTTCTCGCCGGCCCGGTCCCGGGCGCAAAAGAGACGACGCTTCTCGGAGTCCCACAGGGCGAAGGCGAACATGCCGTCGAGGCGGTCGAGACAGTCGAGGCCCCATTCCCGGTAGGCCTCGAGCAGGACCTCGGTATCGCTGCGGGAGCGGAAACGGTGCCCGCGGGCCTCGAGATCGCGGCGGACGTCCGGGTGGTTGTAGATCTCGCCGTTGAAGACGACGACGCACCGTCCCGCGGCGTCCGCCATCGGCTGGTGGCCGGCGGGCGAGAGGTCGAGGATGGCCAGGCGGCGGTGGACCAGCGCAACGCGGCCGTCGGGGGAGGCCCAGGCGCCCGCGTCGTCCGGCCCGCGGTGGGCCAGGGCGTCCCGCATGGATCCCAGAAGCGAGGCCTCCGGGGATGGCGCTCGTCCGCAGATGCCGGCGATGCCGCACATATCAGATTTTGGGTGCAGGTCCGGTCGGGGAAACGGGAGGGTCCGCCGCGGTACCCGGTCGGGTGGCAGGGGCGTCCGAATTCTTACGAACGGGATGGGCGAACACGATGAACCGCACGCTGAGCAGGACCAGGACGACGAGGACCGCCTGCTTGGTGATCGTGCTGGTGCCGAAGTACATCCACCGGGGGAACCCGGCGATCAGGGCCAGGCCGACGCACCACGACGTGAACCGGCGGGTGACGACCGGGCGCCACGCGATGACGTTGAGGATCTTCGAGACCAGGACGGCGCCCAGCAGCACGCCGGGCGCCCCGAAATTGAAGTAGAGCTCCGCCGGGAAGAACATCCCCCCGTTGAACGGACAGTACGTCCGCTGCAGGAACGTCGTGGCGCTCTCGTCGATCCGCAGCGGGTTGACGATCGCGGGGAGGATCGAGGAGAGCGCGTTCAGGTAGCTCCGCCCCCACCACAGCGACCCGCCCGGGCCGTCGACGTAGGAGAGGACGTACGGGAACGTGCTGTAGAAATCCGTAAACGAGGGGAGGGTGAAGCCGGTCGTGCCCCGGATGACCAGCTGCACCCGGGGAGGCGATTGATCGAATCCCCGCTCGCGCAGGGAGCCGACGAGCAGGGCCGTCGCGACGCCGGCCGCCACGATCCCCAGCGCCAGCGCCGCGCGGCGCGGCGGCAGCGGGCGAACGGCCAGGACCGCCACCAGCACCCCCGCCAGCCCGATCACGTCCGCCCGCTTGCCGAACAGCAGCGAGGCGCCCGCCACCACCGCCGTCGCCGCCGCCAGGAACGTCGGCCGGTAGACCGGGTTCCGCGGGAGGTAGGCGTACGACAGGAGCAGGGCGATCACCGACATCGCGTTCCACGCGTTGATCCCCAGCAAGGCCCCTCCGCCGTCCGTCCCGTACCCGCCCTGCACCAGCGCCAGCCGGGAACCGGCGATGGAGCAGGCCCCGAACGCGACGGCCTCCAGCACGAGCAGGTAGAACGCGTCCGCCCGCACCGTCCGCGCCAGGGCGGCCGGCTCGAGCGGCGCCTTCAAAGGCCGCAGGAAGAGGAGAAAGACGCAGACGAAGAGCAGCGTCAGCCCGTGCGCCTTGCACTCCAGCCAGGGGCCGAGGGGCGAGAGACGCACGGTGTGCGGATAGACATAGAACGGCCTCGCGTCCAGCACCAGTCCCACCAGCAGGTGCATCAGGGGGAGTATGATCACGATGGAGGCCAGCAGCTTGTGCAGCGCCGGGATGCGGCCGGACCAGGACGCCATGTACAGATAGTGAAGGAGAAACAGGAAGGCGGCGCCGTACAACGCCTGGATGGCTGTTTCGAGGGCCGGCCGGAAGAGGACCAGCGCCGCCACGGCGAACAGGGACAGGGCCGCGAGCGGCGCCCAGGGCGGAGGCGGGACGGATGGACGGGACGCATCGGTCACGGGCTGGTCGTCTCCTCGCAGGGCCTCTCACCGAGATAGACGCACCCCTCGGCGATCAGGTCGATCTCCCGGATCCGATGACGCGCGATCAGGCCGGCCCACCGGTCCGGGAACCGGTCCCGGTATCGCGCCGCCCGGGACAGCGCCAGGCTGACCAGCCGCAGCATCGGCCGCAGCCCGGCGGCCTCGAACGCACGAAGATACGCGTCCGCCTTCAGCCGGGAGAACAGCCCCCGCTCGACCAGGAAGGGCCCGTCGCAGGCGGTCTCTCGCCGCATCCAGCCCGCCTTCGCCTTTGCCACGTAGGCCGCGTAGTCGGCCTCGCCCAGGACGAGATGGTTGTAGTCGTCGTCGGGGTCGGGCGAAAACATGTGGTCCCCGTTGGGTCCGAACCAGAGCGGACCGTATGCGGCCTCGAAAAGGCCCCCCGGCCGAAGCGCCCGGACCGCGCCGGACAGCAGGGCCGGCAGGGCGGTGACATGCTCGAGCACGGCACGGCTGGAGACGACGTCCAGGGTCCCCGCCTCGACGAAATCCCAGCTCGCCGCGGTCAGGTCGGCCTGGAGGCACCGGACCTCGGCGCCCGCACGCCGCCCGCGCTCCTCAATCCGGCGCCAGCAGCGGCCATAGTTGACGAGGTCCACGCCGAGGACGAGCGCGGGACGATACGGCAGCCAGTCGAGCAGGTCGTTCCCGAATCCGCAGCCCAGCACCAGGATGCGCCGGCCCGCCAGACCGCCGAGACGGCGGGCTTCCATCGCGCGAAGTCGTCGGACGGAGATGCCGCTGCCGTTCCGGAGAATGCGGTCGAAACCCAGGTTGGCCAGCTCGGGATGACGGCCCCGCAGCAGACGCGTCATCAGGGGATCGCGGATCGCGCACGCCCAGTCCTTGACGCGCCGGCCGGGCGACTCGACCGGCACGGAGGGTTCGACCCCCTCGGGGCTGTAATCCGTCGGATCCAAGGCCGGGGCGTGAGGCACGTTGCCTGCCGTCACGGGATCCCCTCCCGATCCTGGGAGGACGTGACACGTGGACGCAGACGGTCGAGGATCCCGCGGATGTCGCCCGCGCGCGGGACAATGCCGGACCAGGACCATCCGGCGTCCCGCACGACGTGGCGGACCAGCGCCAGGCCCAGCAGGCTGCCGGCCCCCTGCGCGGCCAGCGCGCCCAGGGGGCCAAAGGCCAGCAGGGCCGGCACGGCGAGTCCCGTCGAGGCGGCTGCGGACACAAGACAGACGACCGACGCGGCGCCCGGCCGCCCCAGGCCCTGGAGCGCCGCCAGCTCCATCGTCAGCAGCCCCGAGACGATCGCGACGCCCAGGGCGGCGCGCAGGAACGCGGCTCCCGGGACGAACGTTGCGCCGAAGGCCAGCGCCAGCACCTGCGGCGCCAGCAGGGCGACCGGCAGGGCGAGCGCCGCCGAGAACAGGACGAATAGGCGCGCCATCCGCATGACGAGATCCGCCGTCTCGCCTCCGCTCCGGCCGGCCCCGGCCGGGATCAGGACCTGCGAAAGCCCGGCCGCCGCGGGCAGGATCGCCCCGGCCACCGCCGTCGAGGCGACGTAGAGACCGAAGTCCCGCTCGGGCAGCCGGAGCAGGCCCACCAGCAGGATCTGGTCGATCCGGACGTTCACGATCCCGGCCCAGACCAGCGGGGCGGCGCGAAGCGCGTAGGGGGCCAGTCCGGAGGCCCGGGGCCGCCACGATCCGGCGGTGTGACGGCGGACGAGCGAGACGCCCAGGAGGGCCGTCGCGCCGACCGGGATCAGCGAGGCCGCGGCGTAGGTGACGGGGTCGAGCCGCCCCGCCCAGGCGAGCGGGACCATGCAGGCCAGCAGGAGGAGCGGATTGCCCAGGCGGAGCAGGGCGCACCGGTCGAACCGGCCGAGCCCCTCGAGCGCGCTGGCGGAGACCATCTGGAGGACAGCCAGCGGGATGAACGGGAGATACGCGCGCGCCGAATCCCAGATCTCGCGACGCCCGGGAAGCAGCAGGGGAATGAGCCCCCAGCCAGCCGCCATCAGGACGAGGGACAGAACGCTCCCGGCCAGCAGCGCCGCGCTCCAGATCCCGCGAACCGCCTCGCGCGACGCCCGGCTGGCGTGCCAGCTGATGCTGTTCGCCCACCCCGCCGCCCCCAGGGAGGCCAGAACGGGAGGCCACAACATGATGAGCGCGGACTGCCCCCGGCCGTCCGGCTGGAGCACCCGGTTGACCAGGATCGACGTCGCGATGCCGCACAGGAAGATCGCCCCCTGCGTGGAGACGGCCCACACGCTCTGGTGGGTGATCGAAGGTCGCGGTTCCGGCGAAGACGACTCGACGGGCGGGAGGTCAGTCGTCGTCATGCGGGGCACAGGTGAAGCGTGAAAGAAGAAATCCGAAATACGAAATCCACAAACCGAAACAAGCGCCAAAACCTCAAATCCAAAACCTCGAACCGTCAATTTGCAGCGTTTGGAATTTCAATTTTCGCGCTTCGTATTTGTTTCGTATTTCGTGCTTCGAGTTTCGAATTTCTACCGCGGCCTCCGCCACCACTGCGGGAGCTTCCGCAGCGGCTTCAGCAGCAGCGTCCACGGCCGCGGCTTGAGCCCATTGACCTTCCACGCCCGCCGGTCCATCCGGTGCGCCCGCCAGCGGGCCCGCAGCGACCGGTTGCTCGCGCCGCCGACCCGCATGCAGACCAGCACCTCGGGGACGTACGCGACCCGGAGGCCGCCCTTCAGCAGGAACCGGAGCATCAGCTCGTAGTCCGCCGCCGTGCCGAGATCCAGCCGGTAGCCGCCGAGGCGCGCGTACGCCTCGCGCCTCGCGAAAAAGGCGGGATGGGGCGGCATCCAGCCGCGATAGAACAGCTTGGGGTCGTAGGGCCCCGACCGCCAGTAACGGACGATGCGATACCCGCGAGGCGCGGGCCCCGTCCCCGCCCCCTCCGTCCCCCCCTCCCCCCGGGCTGCCCCGCGCCCCGTCCCGTCAAGCCGTTTCGGTGCCTTCGGTGGTGAATCTGTCCGTTGTTCCGTTGTGCCGTAATCTGTGGAATCTGCGGTAATCTGCGTAATCCGTGTCCCGCCCGTAGGGGGAACACCGTCCGTGAGCCCCGCCCCCTGGGCCGCCCCGCGCTCCCTCCCGTCAAGCCGTTCCGGTGCCTTCGGTGCATTCGGTGGTGAATCTATCCGTTGTTCCGTTGTGCCGTAATCTGTGGAATCTGCGGTAATCTGCGTAATCCGTGTCCCGCCCGCAGGGAAAGCCTCCTTCCGGGGGAAATCCTCCTGGGCCTCCTCCGATCCGATCCCGTCAATCGGATCCCCGGAGACATAAACCAGGTCCCCGTACACAACGTCCGCCCCCGTCTCCTCGAACGCCCGGGCCACCCGCGCCAGCACGCCGGGGTGGGCGTAGAAGTCGTCGGCGTTGAGCTGCCCGATGACATCGCCGGTGGCGATCGCGACCCCCTTGTTCAGGGCGTCGTACATCCCCCGATCCGGCTCGGATACATACCGGAAGCTGTAATCTGCGAAATCTGCGCCAATCTGCGTAATCTGCGTTCTGCCCACAGGGGGGCCTTCCTTCCGTGGGCAGTCCCCCTGGGCCTCCCGCCTTCGCGTCTCCGAAGGACGCTGACGCTCCGGCGGACAAGCCCCGTGCCCCCGCAACAGGTCCACCGTCCCGTCGCCCGACCCGCCGTCGATGACGATGTGCTCGACCTCGCCCCCCTCCTGCCCTCGAACGGACTCCAGGTTGTCCGCCAGCGTGCGGACGGAATTGAAGGAGGGGGTGAGGATCGAGAGGCGCATCAGGGGAACGCGAACGTGCGGCTGCAATGGAGAAGGATCACACCGTTTCAGGGAACGCGTGCCCCACGAGCCGCATCCCCCCCCGTTCACACAGATTTCGCAGATTCACACAGATTACGCAGATTCGGGATCGTTGATGAGGATCGTGATGCGTATCAAGGTAGACATACCTGCCGCTGCAACCGAGAAGGATCACACCGTTTCAGGGAACGCGTGCCCCACGGACCGCGTCCCCTCCATTCACACAGATTTCGCAGATTCACACAGATTACGCAGATTCGGTATCGTTGATGAGGATCGTGATGCGTATCAAGGTAGACATACCTGCCGCTGCAACCGAGAAGGATCACACCGTTTCAGGGAACGCGTGCCCCACGGACCGCGTCCCCTCCATTCACACAGATTTCGCAGATTCACACAGATTACGCAGATTCGGTATCGTTGATGAGGATCGTGATGCGTATCAAGGTAGACATACCTGCCGCTGCAACCGAGAAGGATCACACCGTTTCAGGGAACGCGTGCCCCACGGACCGCGTCCCCTCCATTCACACAGATTTCGCAGATTCGGGATCGTCGATAAGGTTGTACACGAAACGCTTCCAGGTTAGGGACCTCTCGCCGAAATTGATCAGCAGTCCAACGTGCTTTCCACTGATACGAAGACTGTTGACGAGCTGCGCCTCGTCGGTCTTGGTCAGTGTCGCTTGGGCTTTGATCTCAACAACGACGGCATCGAAGGCCAGGAAATCAGGCACGTAATATCGTCGAAGACGGTGATCTTTGTAGTGAACGACAAGACGCGGCTCGTGAACAAACGGGATTTTGCGTTCACCGAATTCAATGGCCAGAGCCTCATGGTACAAGGCCTCGAGCAATCCAGGCCCGAGAATGCGATGTACCTCCATGGCAGCCCCGAGTATTGCATGCGTTCGCGGATCCTTCTCCACACGTCCCCCTCAATGAATCTGCGTAATCTGCGTTAATCTGCGTAATCTGCGTTACCGCCCCAGGGGGAGCTGACTTCCGTGATCACCCCCCTGGGCCTCCCCACGCTCAGCCTGCCCCACCGTTTCCGGGGGAGGCTGTCCCACGGGCACGGTCCCCCCGGTTCACACAGATTACGCAGATTCTGAAGGTCACCGCTCGGGAAGGGATTTCGCAGATTACGGCTGGGGGATCCCCTCAAAACAAATCTGCGTAATCTGCGTTAATCTGCGTAATCTGCGGTCAGCCCCAATGGGAGCTGACCTGCGTGGATCACCCCCCCTGGGCCTCCCCACGCTCAGCCTGCCCCACCGTTTCCGGGGGAGGCTGTCCCTCGGGCACAGTCCCCCTGGTTCACACAGATTACGCAGATTCTGGAGGTCACCGCTCGGGAAAGGATTTCGCAGATTACGGCTGGGGAATTCCCTCAAAACAAATCTGCATAATCTGCGTTAATCTGCGTTAATCTGCGTAATCTGCGGTCAGCCCCAATGGGAGCTGACCTGCGTGGATCACCCCCCTGGGCCTCCCCACGCTCAGCCTGCCCCACCGTTTCCGGGGGAGGCTGTCCCACGGGCACGGTCCCCCCGGTTCACACAGATTACGCAGATTCTGAAGGTCACCGCTCGGGAAGGGATTTCGCAGATTACGGCTGGAGAATTCCCTCAAAAAAATCTGCGTAATCTGCGTTAATCTGCGTAATCTGCGTTACCGCCCCAGGGGGAGCTGACTTCCGTGATCACCCCCCCTGGGCCTCCCCCCGCGACCGCCTCAGCGCCCGCATGTTCCTGACGATCTCGCCCTCGTACCACTTCATCAGCCGGCAGTATTCCAGCCCCGGCCCCCCGTCCAGGAACCCCATCCGCAGCACGTACATGTAGAAAAACCGCAGCCAGGGGCGGAACGGCAGGCGCATCGAGAGGAGCTTCAGCGCGCGGCGGCGGCGGACGGGGTCGCCGAAATCGAAAAGGCCCGGGACATCCACCGGGCACTCGCGCAGCTCGCGCAGATTGTCTTCCGCCTCGAGCGCCGCATAGCGCCTGTGCTTCTCTCGCCAGTGATCCATCCCCTTGTTAAACGAATAATGCAGGAAATGGCTGTTCAGCCGTCCCTCCGGGCCAAGGTGCGGTCGGTGCGGCCGGAGTCTGGAACGACAAAGTCGTCCGATCACCTCATGGCCTCAAGACATGGCGCGAGGCGGCCCTCCTCATCGATGGCGAGAACAAGTACGGTGATCACCGCGACCGCTTGTGAATGAGAAAGGGACCGAGCGCCAGCCAACGGAGGCCTGAACGTCCCAGAACGTCAACAGCCTCGCCTGCGGAGCTGACCAGGGGCTCGCCATGAATGTTGTAGGAAGTGTTCAAGAGAGCGCCGCGTCCTGTTCGACGGCGAAAGGCCTCCAGAAGACGATGAAAGCCTGGATTGTCGGCTCGGCTCACGATCTGCGGGCGTACGGTGCGGTCGTGGGGGTGGATGCCGGCCTGGATCTCGGGCCAGCGCGATGTGCAGTCGAACGTGATGATCATCCAGGGGGCGCGCATCCCCTTCGGGTTTTCAAGATAGTCGCCAGCGCATTCCTCCAGGACGGAGCAGGCGAAGGGCATCCAGAAGTCGCGGCATTTTATGGCGGCGTTGATCTCGCGAACAACGCCGGGGCTTGCAGGGTCCGCCAGGAGCGATCGGTTGCCAAGGGCGCGGGCACCGAACTCCTCGCGACCGGAGACGCGGGCAACAACCTCGCCGCGGACCAGAAGGTCGGCGACAGCCTCCTCGATATCCGCCGGCTCGAAGACTTGAAACCGATCATCGCCGTCCAGGGCGCGTGAAATCTTGCGAGCCTCTTCATCCCCGACGCCGGGCCCAAGGTATAAAGGGCCAAAGGGCTCCGGGGGGGCGCCTTCGCGTGCGGCGTGAGCCAGCCAAGCCGCGCCAAAGGCGTTGGTCTCGTCTCCGCAGGAGGGGACGATGAACAGGCGCTCGACGCCCGGAAGTTCCAGAAGGCGCTGATTGGCCTTAACATTCATGAAAACACCGCCGGCGAGAAGCACGGTACGAATGCCCGTGGCCTCAACGCAGGAGGAGATCCAGTCCGCCAGCACGCCCTCCAGGAAAGCCTGCACGGCGGCGGCAATGTGGTCGAAACGGTGGAGTTCTGTCAGAGCGCGTAACGGTTCGTAACAGGCTGTGAAGGGGGGGGCCGCATGTGCGCGACGATAGACAAGATCTCCTGGATGGATCGGAGCGATCCAGCGTCTGAGATCGGCGGCCAAGCCTTCCGCAGCGGGACCGGACCCGTACGGGGCGAGCCCCATCACCTTGTACTCATGCTCATTGGGCGTCATCCCCATCAATACGGTCGCAGTCGTATAGAGGAGTCCGATCGAGTCCTTTTCCGGTATCGCGGCAAGACGTCTCAGGCGGCCGCCTTCGGCAACGGAAACTGTACCGGCAAGGCCATCGCCGGCGCCGTCACAGGTGATCACCAGCGCCCGGTCCGACAGGCCTGACCCAAGGAGAGCGGCGGCGCCATGGCAGAGGTGGTGGTCGAAATACGCGGTCCGGTCGGGCGGAAGTCCGAGGTCGACGAGGGCTTTTTCGCGAGCGGCCTGACGATAACCATATACCCATCCAGCGACTGGGGTCTCCCGGAGAAAAGCACGGAGGCGTCCGCGCAACGACCGATTTCGCATGACATAACCGCGCACGTTTTCCTCGAGCGTAGCGGGGATGGAGATGGGGCGGGTCGATGCGACAGCGAAGATATCGACGTCGCCGAGGCCGGCCCCGGCCTCGAGGAGCCCCCGCCGGAGAGCCTCGCGGGGGAAACCCGGTTGATTTTTGACACGAGTCGCCCGCTCCTCCTGCCAAGCGAACACCACCCGTCCATCCCGCAGCAGAACCACTGAACCGTTGTGGCCGTCGTTGATGCCGGCGATCAGCATGGGTGCGGATTCCCAGAAGGCTTTTCAAAATCACCCAACACAGGAAACGGCCCGACGCCGAGAAACCGCGAGGTGGTGTCAAAGGACAGCGCCCGTCTCCCTCGTCCCCCGACGAGAAAAACGCTCATTCCCCGCGTTTCTCTGTCCGGCGGCCCGCACCCAAGCGAGACGGGGCAACATCAGCGAAGCCTTGCGGCCATGCCGGGTTTTCGACAAAGCATACTTGTTTCAGTTTTCGCGTGTCGCGCGCCGCATTGACCTCGGGACTCGTACTTTGCGCCTCCCCTGGCGCCTCGCGGTTCCTATCGATTTTCTCTGAGCAGCCGCATGTTCCTGACGATCTCGCCCTCGTACCACTTCATCAGCCGGCAGTACTCCAGCCCCGGCCCCCCGTCCAGGAACCCCATCCGCAGCACGTACATGTAGAGGAACCGCAGCCAGGGGCGGAACGGCAGGCGCATCGAGAGGAGCTTCAGCGCGCGACGGCGGCGGACGGGGGCGCCGATATCGAAAAGGCCCGGGACATCCACCGGGCACTCGCGCAGCTCGCGCAGATTGTCTTCCGCCTCGAGCGCCGCATAGCGCCTGTGCTTCTCTCGCCAGTGATCCATCCCCTTGTTAAACGAATAATGCAGGAAATGGCTGTTCAGCCGTCCCTCCGGGCCGTCGATGACGTACTGCAAATTGATCGTCCTCGCAAAACGCACGCGCTCGGGGCGGAACAGTCGGACGACCCAGGTCGGATAGAGGCCGCTTCGACGGAGCCAGCGCCCCCGGAACATGTTCTTGAACCGCACCCGGTAGGCCACCTCGGCCCGCCCTCGATCCGATACGACAGCCTTCATCTCCTCGGCTAGCTCCAGCGGGGTAACCTCGTCGGCATCCGGGTTGTAGACCCACGGGTGCCTGAAACCCAGGGAGAGCGACGCCGTGCGGTGGGACCGCTCGTCGTCGAAGGGACGATGAACGACGCGCGCCCCGGCAGCCTTTGCAATCTCCACGGTGCGGTCGGTGCTGCCGGAGTCAAGGACAACAATGTCATCCGACCATCTCACCGACTCCAGGCAAGCCGGCAGATTGAGCTCCTCATTGAGCGTGAGAATCAGAACGGAGATCATGCTGCTTTGACGCGGCGGGATCGAAAGACAACGCGCATCAGGACACCATCTGCCCCACTCACGCGGCCCTTATTCTCTCATCTCTCTATTCTTGACAAATCTCGCCGGATTCCCCGCCACGACCGTCCACGGCTCGACGTCCTTCACGACCACGGCCCGGGCGGCGCAGACGGCCCCCTCGCCGATCGTGACGCCGGGGCCGACGTAGACGCCGGCCGCGACCCACGCCCCGATGCGAATCGGGGCGTGGGGAAGAAGCGTCCGGACAAGCAGTCACAACGTAGGTCTCTTCCTCTCCTTCCACGGGAAGCGGCTGCGGTAATTGCTGACGTCAACGTGGGGCATCCGTCGCTCTGTCCTCTTTATCCCGTCATCACGCAAGCCGGGATCGACCCGCCGCCCAGCACCCATTCGTAGACGGCCTTCATCCGCCGCGCAACAGACTCCCACGTGTACTTCTCCTCGATCAACCGCCGACCGCGCAGCCCCATCTCGCGGCGCTCGGCGTCGGACAGCGCCATCGCATCGCGCAGGGCCTCGGCCAGCGGCTCGACGCCGATCGGGACCCACCAGCCGCAGCGGCGCGTCTCCAACTCCCGCCACGGCGTCCCCCGCGTCGTGATCACCGGCACACCCGCCGCCAGGGCCTCGCCGACCACCAGGCCGAAGTTCTCGCTAAACGAGGGCAGGACGAAGAGATCGGCGGCGCGATAGGCCTCCCACTTCCTTTCCCCGTATAGACTGCCGGCAAAGGTAACCGTCCCGCCAACGTTTGCCTCTTCTATCGCACGCTCCACATCCGATCGGTGGTTATCTTCGTCGGGACCGGCGATCCGCAGCCGCCACCCGTCCGGCCTGATGGCACTCCATGCCTCCACAAGGTTGAGCAGCCCCTTTTTAGGGTGGATCCTGGAGAGGAACAACACGGTGCGCGGCTCCGTGCCGTTCGCGGGTTCGCGCCATGCCGGTATCTCGATGCCGTTGGGAATAACGGCGATCGGGTTCCCAAGGCCCAGCATTCGAATCCCCCGGGCCTCGTCGTCCGCCGTGGCATGGATCGCCGCGGCGCGCCCCAGGTCGCGCCGCTGGTACAGCCCCCACGCCAGCCGCTTCTTCCACGCCTTGTGCCGGAGGGCCCAGGGCGTCAACATCCCCCGCGGCGAGATCACCAGCGGGAGGCCGAGCCGCCGGGCCGCCGCCGACGCCGCATGGTTCGGCTGCGACCAGAGGCCATGACTGTGAACCAGCGCCGCCCCCCATTCGCCCGCGCATTCGCGGACCTTCCGTCCGAAGCCCGGCGACCAATAGGAGCGCGGGAGCCCGAGGGAGATCTGTTTCGCCACACGCGTCCGGACGAGGCCGGGGTCGGGCAGCTTCGGGTCCCCGCCCGAAGGGGCGGCGGTCAGGAGCCCGCAGGGGACCCCCAACCGCGCCAACGCCTCGCACAGGTTCCGCACGCTCGCCGCCGGCCCCCCGCTCGCGGCGCCCATGCCGGGGATGGCGTGCAGGACCGAAACGGTGATGGCTATGTCAGGCCCCTTTACAATCGTCAGCAGCAGGGAGGCTGCTCAAAGGCACACCGCTACGACGAGCAAGACTCTCATAACGGTTACAACCCGTCACGCCGCACCGTCTCGTCAAGCATCTCGCAACAGGCGGCCGATACATCTTCCACTGCAATCGACCGCATACACTCCATTTTCCGGTCCACGCAGTCCGCCAGCATGCACCCCTCGCACGGCGCGCGCTTCCTGAGAACCTTGTGTCCCGCGCCGTACGGGTACCATCGGCCCGGGTAATCGCGCGCCGAGAAGACGGCGACGCACCGCGTGCCGGCGGACGCGGCCAGGTGCATGGTGCCGGTGTCGTTCCCGAGGTAGAGACGGCATCGCCCCAGGGCCGCGGCCGCGGCCCGGATCGGCCACCCGGCCGCGTTGGTCCCCTCGCCCCAGGAGGCGATCAGCCGCTCCGCGCAGGCATGATCCTCCGGGCCGCCGAAGACCACCGGCCAGACAGAGTACCGGTCGATCAGCCGCTTCACGACTGCACCATAACGATCCTCCGGCCAGCGCTTGGCCGGCATCTTCGAGCCGGGGCCGACCGCCACCCAAGGGCGGCTATGGTCTATCGCCTTATCGGCCAGCAGAGCGTCCAGTCGGGCCTCGTCGGCCTCCGTGAGCGCGAGGTCGAGCCGGGCCCGGCCGGGCGGCGGGACGGGGATGCCGCTGCGCCGGAGGCGATCGAGCAGCAGATCGACCTCGCGCGGGAGCTCGGGCAGCGGCCGGCCGTCCGCGCGCGGGGGCGGGCGGAAGACATAGTCCATGCCGATGAAACGCCGAATGCCGCAGGCTCGAAAAAAACGTCGATCACGATGTATCTGAGGCTCCGAACGGGCAATAGGAGCGAGATAAACCAGCGTATCGAAGCGCAGGTGCCTGAGACGAAACGCCAGTTGCGAGCAGGACCAGAATTTGCGGAGAAGACCGGTGGCGCGGGGGTAGGTGAGGATGCGGTCGAAGATGCCAGTCTGGGTCACCAGATCGCGGGCGACCACGATCCCCGCGTCCGGCTGGACGTCGCAGAGGAGGGACAGCTCGGCGTCCCGGAAGTGGCCCCGCAGCGCCCAGAACGCCGGCATGGCGGCCAGCGTGTCGCCGAGCGAGCCGATACGAAATACAAGAACGCGGCCTCCAAGAATTGCTATTGACTTATCCCTTCAAGAGGGTGCACGTCACAATATGAGGACACACCAACACTGAATAAAAACACTACCATTGATCAGGTAAATCGTGGCTGATCAGAACAATAGCAGTACGCGTTGGACCCTCCGGGGAGTTTTCACGTCTATGGGTCAAGCGCACAACATGGACGCGAGTAAGTCCGTCATCGTGGCGAAATCGAATATTCATATGACTTGGTCAGGCGATCAAATCCAGGTGTTGATCCCAGCGGCGCAGGTTCTTAAAATGGAAGCGCTGGCGAAAAAAGCGCATACAATCCAGAGCACGCAGGATGTCAGCCTCTGACCCGGCCTCGCCGATTTTTAACTAGGGACAAGACATTCTGCCCAGCGGGGCATTCGATCATTGAGTCGACATTATGGTGACATATGCACTGACGCGTTCGCACGTCACACCACGAGATAAACAACATAATAGACAAATAATAATTGGTTGGCTGTTTGTATCTTGGGTCACTTAATATTAAAACATAGGAAATAAAATACCCCAAAAACATAATTGCTGAGCTCACATATAAGCCGTTGCTTAATAACTTCGACCTTTTAAACGTACTTCGTATGACGTATATAGCAGCACAAAGCCACGCGATCGATCCGCCCCCCCTTATAACAACGGTCACGATTTGCGCACTACCAAATAACTTCCATGGCAGCGGCGGGACTGGCGAAACTGCGGCGTAAAGGATCGGCCCAACCAATGGGATAGCATAGATCGACGCTGACGTCCCCTCCATACCCACCACCGACGCATAATTTATGTAATCAACAATCGCATTTTCACGAATTTGAACTTTAAAAATAAGGGGCGCGAAAATAGTTAACATCGCAATAGCGGCAACTGTCATGGACTTATAGCCCAGTCGAAGCCTTTGCGATACAGACCAAAATACAACAGCCCCATACAATAAAATACTTACAGGACGCATTGTCGCCAAGCCGGCAAAACCCAACATCCCCAAAACATACCATTGAATTCGAACGTATTTATACAACTTGAAACAGAAGGCGAATGTCAACATTGACGCCAATTGTAGCGCCGATTCTTTTCGGCTCATGGCCGCATAGACGACCGGATCAGGCATTAAGAGCAGACAGCTCAACATTGCCATTCCAGGAAATTTTTCCGCATTCTCTCCTAGAAGATTGAAGATGATTGCCGGAATCAGGGCAAGTGAGGTGGCATTCACGCTTAAGGCGATAGCGTGTATCGCCTCAAGCGACGAATCCGTTGAGACCAGCGAACTGAGCAATCCAACCACAAATGGCCATCCGGCAAGAGACCAGGCGCCGGCAAGCCTTACTGGTGTCAGCGTTGACCAAGCCTCAGACAAGCTCCCAGAACCGCGCAACGCGTCCACTACTTCACCAGCCTTAATTAAGTACAAGTAATCATCGCTCCACTGCCATTTCGCCCCATGCACCGCCTCGCTTTCTCGAGTGATTACTGCCGCAACACAGAATGATAGCAGGAATGGCATAGATGCGAACGCGACACTCCGGTATCCCATCCGGGGACAAAGCAATCTCCAAGAAGTTAGAACCACAAGCCACTCGGCCAAGAACAGGCCTAATAACCGATCGGCCTTATCATAGTTGCAGCACAGATAGCAAACGAGAAGGACCGGCGGAACAGATAAAAAAGAGACCATAGCCCATTCGTGCCGTATGCCGTGCATATACATTGTTGTCAACAACTTACAAAATAGTTATATAGGACGAACTTATGCGTGTATTTGATAGCACCCTTCCCCCCGGATGGGCAGAAGGCGCGAAGGATGCCACCGAAAATGCCGATAATCTATTCGCCGCGCGGTATCATTGACCAGTCCTACTTGATGACGGTCTTCCGCACACGCATTCGACATGGACACGACATGCTCAATTTCATAATCCGCACGCATCGTGCGCCGCCAAGCCAGGCGCCGAAGATTATTGCTGCCCCGGCCTCGTCGTTGGCATGCGCCGGCGCCGGCCCTCTTCCGCCCCTCGTGGAGAGGGATACATTGCGTGCCATGCAATTACGGCTCACACCAAATAAGCCTTCTCCCGCCTGCGACCATGTATAGCGCATGAGTGAATGCAATCACTTCGCGCACTAAGAGAAGTGGAATCACCCAAGGGTGAGTCGCTGGATATTTTTGTGCGATCGCATTGTAGGGTCTCAGCGCGACGTGAAGAACTGCCGCAAACAACGGCAGATTACACAAGGCGAAGTAATAGTCGCCACGTGAATAGCTCAACTCGCGAATGGAGTATATCCCTCCCCACGCTCGGCACCCACCCGAGCCCTCCGCCAGATGAATCAAGGAGGCCTCCGGCTCGAAGAGAACAAGCCGACCAGTCTTCGCTGTGGCTCGGAAGGCAAAATCCGACTCCTCCCGGTACGCGCTGCCTGTATAGCGCATATCGAATCCGCCTAGGTCAATCGCAAAATCCCGCCGGACGCTAAAGTTACACCCGAACAAGCCGCGTATCCATGATCTTCGATGGTAATTGCGCGGAAACCGTAAAGAATAATCCTTAACGACCCCGTGCGCCACCTTGCGATCAGGCCCCAGGACTTGCCCCGTGACGGCAAATACCGACGGGTCCTTGTAACAGCGTCTGTGCGTTTCAACAAATCCCGGCGAAGGCAGGACATCATCGTCCACGAAGATCACCAAGTTCGTTCGTGCCTCTCGCAACGCCACGTTGCGCGCCCCCGGGAGATTGGGTTCGAGTCCGCGCAGCCAGCGAATCTTTCCGCTTCCCTGCCACTCCCGCAGCCGGCTCTCCGTCTGCTCGGCGTGGGTCGGTGTCTGATCCACGACCAGCACGTCTTCAGGAGCAGGATATTGCGCAAGAACCTGCTCGATCGTCTCGACAAGCACATTCTCGCGCATGTACGTGGGGATCGCAACCGTCACCGTGAGACGATCGGCCATGCTTCCTCCATCGCGCGGCAAACAGGGTCCCGTGATCGTCGCCGGCCTTCAGCCAAGCACGTTCCTCCTCCCTTTCATCGTCGGCCAGCACATGCCAAGGCAGTCCCCGGAATTGATACGTGAAGTAATCCTGAAGCTCGCAACCCGTGAGCCAGTGCATCAACTGGGATTTGGAGATCCCCTTGCCCAAGTCGCCGGGCTGTCCAGGCACATGAAAATCGGTGACCGCCCAGATGCAGGCCATGTCAAGCGGCACCTTGATCAGACCTCGGGCCAACAACGGCGCGGATGTTGCCGCCGACAGGGGCGTTTGAAGCGGCCGTCTGAGGACGCGACGAGCCCACGTTCCGCCTATTGCGCGCAACCGGCCCCACGCCGACGGGGCGCGTCGCGCTCGCGCCTCGCGTATTCGATTCCGGCAGACCGGGTCCTCCCTCGCTTCCGCGCGCGGATCGTGGGCCGTCATCAGCCATCCGCCCGGCATGAGCAGCCTCAGCGCTTTTCCGAAGAAATCCGGCAAGTCCACGATGTGGTGCAACACGCTGTTCGCCGTGATGACATCATACGTCCTCGTTGTCGGAACGGCATCAATATCCCCGAGCAGATATTCGCAGCGCGGCATCCCGGGCCTCTCCTTGGCCCGGCTGCGATCCAGCATGGCCTCGCACGGATCCAGCAGCGTGATCTGCCCCACGGCGTTTCCGCATGATTCCGAAAGATAGGAGCGGACCAATCCCGTCCCCGCGCCCACATCCAGGATCCGAAGCTTCTTCCCGCATGCCGCCAACGGTCCCAGCAGCCGGCCCCAAACATCCCGCAAGCCCTCGAAATGATCCGCGTGAATTGCATCGTAGTGCGCCGACTCGGCCGTGTGGTAGGCTTCGTTCACTGCCCAATAGAAATCCCTCGGGCTGCATGTCGCGCCGCATCGAGTCATGATCGCCCGGAGAGGCTCATAGGCCGCCGCGTTTCCGCCGGGATGCGCCGACCGCCCGCTCATGCCGAGGCATGCTCCACAGGCGCCGCTTTCGGGCGCATGACGGCCCATTGTTGACGTATCGGTTTCCCGTCGAGGATGCGTTTCTCGTCCAGAACCTCCAGCTGGTCGGGCGGCGAGAAGCCGGCCAGAACCGGGTAGTCCTCGGCCTTTCTCGGGGAAGCGTCAATGATCGTGATCCGGTGACTGCCCCCGAAACGTGCGATCAACCGCTCCGTCAGTCCCGGTCGGAAACAGTCGTGCAATTCGACGAGCATCGTGCTGCCATACAAGCCGGGGGCCTTCGCCGGATCGAGGATCTCCAGCTCGGCCCCCTCGCAGTCGCAGATTATCAAGGCCCCGTGGATTGGAAGGCATGCCAGCCTTTCGGCCGAACACGTGCCGGCAACCGCCACCCGATCCGAGACCCCATTCAGGTGGGCAAGATTCATGCAGGCCAAGCGAGCTCTGTGCGCCATGTCGAACCCGATCACCCACGTTTGAGGAAGCGCGTAGGCAAGCCCCACAGCGTAGTAGCCTTCCGCGCAGCCGACATTGATAACGACACGGTACTTCTCCGAGATGAATTGCTCGATGACGGCATGCAGCTCCGCCTCATAGGAGCCGATCAGCTTGGGTATCGGCCGGCCGTCGATTGCGCATGGCGGATACTGCATGCCCTTGAACGGCCCGGCGCCGACACATGCGCCCTGGATGCGAATCACCCGGCGCTTCATCCGCTCGTAACGGTTGACCCGGCTACGCAACCATGCGTAAAGGCCAGGCGTAAGACGGCGACCGGATGCTTTCGCGAAGTCAAATAACGCAGACAGGATCATGTCACGACTCCATGTCGGCCCGACATTCCTCGTAGAAAGCCAGGCTGGACCTCACGGCACGCTCCACCGAACACATCTCCCGGATGCGTTCCCGCGCCTTGGCCGCCATCCGGGATGCCAGCACGCGGTCTGAGAGCAGTCGTTCGATGGCGTCGGCGACAGCCTGCGGATCGTCCGTCGGCACCAGCAGCCCATTGGATTCGTGCTCGACGAACTCCTCGCAAGGCCCCCCGCGGCAGACGACCACGGGGCACCCCTGCAGCATCGCCTCGGCAATCACGATCCCGAACGTCTCGAGCGTGCTCGGGAAGGCGAACACCTCGGCTCTCCGCATGCACGCAAGGACATCGCAGCGGCGGATCCGCCCCAGGAAACGAATGCGCGCCTCGAGCTCGGGACCTGCAATTTCGCGGATCTTCTTGTCTGCCGCCCCCCCCCCCTCATCCGCCAGCGCACCCGCGTAGACGAGATGGAGGTCTGCCCAGTTTCTCAGGAAAACACGAGCTGCTTCTGCCAGAACATATGCACCCTTAAACCGCGAAACGGTTCCGGCGTAAAATACAAAACGTCCCGGGAGCCCCGCCGGGACCGGCGGCACTCCCGACGGTTCATCGACAGGAGAATACACCACAGCCACGCGCCTGCCGCGGAAGCCGAAGGTCTGCCCGGTCAGATCGCTTGCGAAACGCGACACGGCGATCCAATCCCGGTGCAACCATAAAGTGCGTTTCTCGCACCAGCGGAGCGCAAAGGGGGCACGCCTTCTCGTATGCGCGGCGATCGCCGTCGCAGATTGATGCAGCCTGACCACGACGGGGCAGGACGCAAACCGGAAGGGCATCATGCCGCCGAATTCAGGCGTCTCGATCAGATCGATGCGGCCATTCTCCGCCTCTCTTCGCAGCCAGCGGTGAAGGCGGTAGCGGTTCAGGATCCAAGCCACACGGCGCGTGCGGCATTCCGGCAACGTCACGACACGCACGCCGCTGTCATCGCGTTCGCCTGCCGTCCCGCGCCAGCCGACCACCGTCACTTCATGGCCTGCCGCGCGCATGCCGTGGGCGATCGTGCGCACGAAGGTGCCGATGCCGCCGTGAGGCAGCGGCGGATACTCGTTGCACAAGTAGGCGATCTTCACGAGGCTCTTGCTATCCAGACCAGTGCAGAGCGAGACGCCCTCGCAAAAAAACCGGGCATCTTCGCAAAGAGCCGCTCAAGCGCATTGACGTCGGAGAGGCTTAATAGTCCCATTTGGCGAACGATAACCCCGTAGCAGACGGTCATGATGCCGGCGGAGACTGCGATGGACCAGGAGCTGGGGGAGCCGGCCGTGGCGAAGTAGGCCAACGCCGCGCTGACCAGCGCCGCGAGCAGCGTCCTGCCAAGCGCGGCGAAAGGCACGGCAAATCCCAAACGCCTGGCGATGTACCAAAATCCCATGCCGATCATCGTGCATTGCACGGCCGAGCGCGTCCAGGCAGCCCCCCAGAATCCCCAGATTGGGATGGCCAGGAAGCACGCCGAGACAGACAGGGCCGCGCCCAACAGCCCGCTCACGGCTATGAATTGGGAACGCTCCAGGCCGTACACAAGGGAGGAGCCCACCGTCGCAACCCCCAGGACCGAGAAGGCCACCAGAACCATCGCGCTGGGCACAGCCGGAGTGAAGCTCGCGCCGTATAAGAGAGGCAAGAGCGCGGGAGTCACGGCGGCCACCCCAAGACAGATCGGGAACAGCATCAATGCGAGGAGGCGCGTGGCCTGCGCGTACGTTCGGGCCACCGAATCCATGTCTTTCGCTCCGGCCCGCGCCGCGAAGTGCGGCATGAGCGCGCCGCACAGCAAGGCCGGCCCCTGCGCCGCCATGCCCGCCAGCGAAAGCCCCACGGTGAACATCGCGACGTCTCCATCCCCCCAGTATCGTTTGATGAAGAAGATTTCCACGCGCGACCAGACCAGCGCCGAAACAATGGCCGCCAGCCATGTATTTACCGCGTAAGACCAGACCCGCTTTCGCAACAAAGGCCCGACCGCCCTGGTACATGCGCGGCCCCGCAAGAGCGTCAGCGACAGACAGGCCGGCAGCAGGGCCGCCGCCAGGTATCCCGCGAGCGCCCCACGGACTCCCCCGGTCCACGTTCCCGCCAATACGCCCGCCACGAGAAGACAACTCGTCCCGAGATTCAGTTTCGCGCTGATATCGAAGCGCTGCCTGCCGGCGAGATGCGCCAGATACAGGCTCCCGATCCCCTGAGCCAGGAAGTAGAGGCAGAGCAGCGAGAGCGTTTCGTGGCCTTCCTTCGCCTCCGCTCCCGCAATAGCCAGCGCTGCGGCGCCTACGACCGACAGCCCCAGGAAACGCACCAGGATCCAACGCGCCAGGGAACTCGTCAGTTCCACGGCCCCACGACCCTGAACATCGGCCAAAAAACGCGTCATGGTATTCTGCAGGCCGAGGCCACTGAGCGTACCCACGAAGTCGGCCATCCAGACCAGATATGCCAGCTGTCCAGTCCCTTCCGGCCCGAGGCGACGCGCGATGATGATCCCTGCAACCAGACGCCCCACGAGCGAACTGACGCTCGCCGCCGCGCTCCACGCCGTGTCTTCGGCCAACGTATGCCGAGCCGGCTCGCCCAACGCCGCGTTAGCTCCCGGTGCTCGTCCCGTATCAAGCATTCTGAGTCAATAACCCCGGAGATCAGCTTCAGCCGCTCAAACCCGCGCCGCGAACCCCGCCGGCGCCCGGCCTCCCCGCAGGAGCCCCCAACCGGCGCCGGGCTCGATCCGGGAGCCGTCGAGGACCGGGGCGGGCATCCCCCGGTGCCGGGCGGCGGCGCAGACGCGGGCGCGGATGTCGCGGCGCTTCCGGAGCTCGAGGATGACGGGCGCGAGCTTGACGGCCCCGGGACGGGTGCCGAAGACGACGGAGACAGTCTTCATCGTGGAGACCGCCATATCATCCCAACAATCCGTGAAATCCAATCGAGCCGTGTACCCCCGAATCCGTGCAATCCGTGTTCCCCGCCCGAGGGGAGAAGCTCCTTTCCGTGGGTGATCCCCCTGGGCCTCCCCACGCTCAGCCTGCCCCACCGTTTCCGGGGGAGGCTGTCCCTCGGGCACGGTCCCCCCGGTTCACACAGATTACGCAGATTCCGGAGGTCACCGCTCGGGAAGGGATTTCGCAGATTACGGCTGGGAGATCCCCTCAAAACAAATCTGCGTAATCTGCGTTACCGCCCCAGGGGGAGCTGACTTCCGTGATCCCCCCCCTCTGGGCCTCCCCACGCTCAGCCTGCCCCACCGTTTCCGGGGGAGGCTGTCCCTCGGGCACGGTCCCCCCGGTTCACACAGATTACGCAGATTCCGGAGGTCACCGCTCGGGAAGGGATTTCGCAGATTACGGCTGGGAGATCCCCTCAAAACAAATCTGCGTAATCTGCGTTAATCTGCGTAATCTGCGTTACCGCCCCAGGGGGAGCTGACTTCCGTGATCACCCCCCCTGGGCCTCCCCACGCTCAGCCTGCCCCACCGTTTCCGGGGGAGGTGGCCCCACGGACACGACTCCCCCTGTTGACACGGATTCCACGGATTTGACGGGAAACAGCTCGCCCGGATTACACGGATTTAGGCCATCCGGAATCAGCGGAGGACGATCTGGCGGGCATTGAAATCCAATCACGAGGCACGGGTCTCGCGTCTCCCGGACCTTTCATTCCGGCCGCGGATCGCCGCCTTCACGTCCTCCGCGGTGATGCCGAAGAGGCGGTCGAAGTGAGCCCGGCAGACGGCGACGGCCTGGAGGACGCGGCGGCGGTCGAGGCCGCCGATCTCGATGACAAGGCGGCCGGCGCGGCGGACGGCCTTCAGGTAGAAGATCCGCTTCGCGCCGCGGCGGAACCAGAGGACGGCCCGCTTCGACCCGGGCGCCTCGCGGAGGTCCAGGGCGGTGGCGCCGGCGAGGTCGGTCAGCTCCGGGGTGACCGCGACGAGCAGGCCGTCGGCGCGCCCGCCCCGGGACGCGTAGGTGAGGGATTCGGTTACGGGAAGGGTGGGCATGCGCCGGCCTTGCCGGATTCACCACCGAACACACCGAAGACACCGAACCAACAGCCATGCTGCCGTTTCGGTGCGTTCGGTGCCTTCGGTGGTCAACCTTCCACCGGCTGTTTCGGTGTATTCGGCATTTCGCATCACAGGTCCGGCTCCACCACGCTCTCGTCGACCTCCAGGCTCACGGCCCGCGAAATGAGATGGACGCGCACGATCAGCCGGGTCCCGGAGGGAAGCGAGACGATCTCGCCGGTCAGGCCCTTGAGGCTGCCCCGGGTGATGCGCACGGGCTTGCCGACCTCGGCCCATCGCGCCTCCATCAGCCGGTCGTCGGCCTGGAGGGCCCGGGCGACGTTCTCCAACTCGGCCACGAGCGTGGACTGGTCGTCGGTCTCGACGATCCGGGCAACCTTCTTCGAGGCGAAGAAGTCGCGGCGCTCGGCGGCGGCGGTGTCGGCGAAGACGTAGCCGGGGAAGAGAGGGACGTGAAACCAGCGGACCTCGCGGTTGCCGAGGTTCTTGCGGCGGATCAGCGGGAGGTAGCAGGGGATCTCCTTCTTCCGGAGGTAGGCGGCGAGGACCTTCTCGGCGCGCGACTTGCACTGCAAAGCGCCCCATTTCCTCGCGGGGGGGAGCAAGGAGACCGGGGACGGTTCGGTCATTTCAGGGCGGGACACAGGGAAGCCCAGTGAGTTTGCCCGACATGAAACGTTCCCCCCGGGGCATGACACAGATTTCGCAGATAATTTTCAATGCGCTGGCGCGTGGAGCGCCGAGAGGCGGGAGGAACCGAAGCGGCATGAGAGACACTCCGTCCCCGTCGCGTGGCGGCACATGTGGACGGGGTGTGCCGAACGCGCTGGGGACGCTTGGATTTATGACGAGCGAACCGGCATTTTAGCGACGGGGGTGGACGGGGTCAAACACATCACGGAGCCGCCTGGAATCGCCCCCCGGAGGGATCGGCCGCGCCCACGCTTTACTCCAAGCGACCCGGGACTTTTCGATGACTCCCCGATCCCCGGCGAGCAGACGATTGTGTGGAAGACGCAAACCGGGGGGACCGGAAGGATCCGAGGCATCGGGTTGACGCATGGATCCGGCGATCCGTCAATCCGAGTCAGAGCCCGAGGGGCGGCACGCCTGTGCCGCCCGAGATCGATCAACCGGTGGAAGTGCAAAGCAGGGGTGGAAAGGGTAGGGGACGCAGGATCAAGGCAATGTTACGATAAGTAACATCGTACGACAGGCCCGCTGCGGCGCGGATTCGCCTTAACTTCTTTTGGCGGTGCGACTTGCGCAATATTTGAAAGTGTGGCACGGGATTTGCTTATACACCCTCTGCCGTGGCTCCGCTCCCCCGTCGGAGTGGGAAAGGGCTGCGCCGGGGGACGCGGGGCGCGGCAAAACACCGGCCGGTCAGGGTCGTGGGGCGCTCCCGGCGCGCGCGGCGCGCCGCGGGAGATAGGGAGAGGGTGTGTCCCGTCCCCCCTCCGCGCCCGCCCCGCCCCTGCTGGGGGCGGGGTGTCGGCGAGGGCGGGATGTTGGCGGGGAGGGAGAACGGCGCGACAGATGCTGCTCGAGCACACGACCGATCCGGGCATGCGCGGCAGATCGGCCCATGACCCTCTGTCTCTCAAGGGGTGTGGCTGCCCCCCAATCCATCGGGTTTCAGGGGCCACTTGAGCCACGCCTTAGGGCCGGCAAGATGTCGGCGCTACGGCTCCACGCTCCAACAAAAAGGGGGCGGCCTGGCGGCCGCCCCCTTCGGGGTGGACGGAATCCGATCCCCACGCGGCTCAGGCCTTGGGGGCCTCAGGGGCGGGGACCTCGGGGGCAGGAGCCTCGGGGGCCTGCGAATCGACAACCTTCTCGGCGGTCAGCGACGCGGCGGGGGCGGGCTTCTCGGCCTCCTTCTGCTTGGTGACGCGAAGGAGGCTCAGGCCGATCTTGCCCTCGGCCGGCTCGAGCTTGATGACCTCGACCTCGACCTCGTCGCCGACGCCGAGGGCCTTGCCGTCGGCGGGGTCGGCGACCTTGGAGATATGGAGGAGACCTTCGAGATCGGGCTCGAGCTCGACGAAGGCGCCGAAACTGACGAGCTTGGTGACCTTGCCGGGGAGCACGGTGCCGATCTTGTACTTCTCGGGGATGACGGACTCCCAGGGGTTGGGCTGGGTCTGCTTCAGGCCGAGGGCGATGCGCTTCTTGTCGGGGTCGCAGGAGAGGACGAGGACGTCGACCTTCTCGCCCTTCTTGACGACCTCGGAGGGGTGGAGGATCTTCTTGGTCCAGGACATGTCGGAAACGTGGAGCAGCCCGTCGATGCCCTCCTCGAGCTCGACGAAGGCGCCGTAGTTGGTGGTGTTGCGGATGCGGCCGGAAACGCGCATGCCGGCCTTGTACTTGTCCCCCACCAAGGTCCACGGGTTGACCTCGGTCTGCTTCATGCCGAGGGAGATCTCCTGCTTCTCCTTGTTGATGTTGAGGACGACGACCTCGACGAGATCGCCGAGGGAGACGACCTCGGCGGGGTTGGAGACCTTCTTGGTCCAGGACATCTCGGAGATGTGGACGAGGCCCTCGACGCCGGTCTCGAGCTCGACGAAGGCGCCGTAGGGGAGCAGGTTGACGACCTTGCCGCGGACGCGGGAGCCGACGGGGTAGCGCTCGGGCACGCGGTCCCAGGGGTTGGGGGTGAGCTGCTTCAGGCCGAGGGCGATGCGCTCGGTGGTGCGGTCGATGCGGAGGATCTTGACCTCGATGCGCTGGTCGATGGCGACGATCTCGGAGGGATGGTTGACGCGGCCCCAGGACATGTCGGTGATGTGGAGGAGGCCGTCGATGCCGCCGAGGTCGACGAAGGCGCCGAAGTCGGCGATGTTCTTGACGACGCCGGGGCGGGTATCGCCCTCGCGGAGGACGGCGAGGAGCTCCTTCTTCTGGGCGTCGCGCATCTCCTCGAGGAGCTTGCGGCGGGAGACGATGATGTTCATCCGCTTCTCGTCGATCTTGATGATCTTGGCCTCGATCTCGCGGCCGAGGAAGGCGCCGATGTCCTCGACCTTGCGGATATCGACCTGGGAGGCGGGGAGGAAGACGGGTACGCCGACGTCGACGAGGAGTCCGCCCTTGATCTTGCGGATGACGCGGCCGCGGACGACGTCGCCCTCCTTGTTCTGGGTGATGATGCGCTCCCAGCCGCGGATGCGGTCGGCCTTCTGCTTCGAGAGCCGGATGACCCCTTCCTTGTCCTCGACGTCCTCGAGGAAGACCTCGATCGTGTCGCCGATCTTGATCTCGCGGGGGTTGTAGAACTCGGAGACGGGGACGACGCCCTCGGACTTGTAGCCGACGTCGACGAGGACCTCGTCGCCGATGACGTTGAGGATCTTGCCGTGGAGGATGGTGTCGACCTGGAACTCGCGGACGGACTCGTCGTAGAGGCGGCCGAGGGCCTCGTCGGTCTGGCCGCCGAGGACGCGGTTCGTTTCCTGCTCGGCGAGGTCGTCATTGATGCCGAGGTCTCGGATCAACTGGCGGTTGCTCATGGGACGCGTCGCTCCAAGGGCGCGGGGGGCGGCGGTCCCGCGAAGGGGAGTCCGCCGGGTCCGCCCGCTGCGTGAAAAAAGGACGGAAAAAGGCGCGCGGAGCCCCACCGGCCCGCGGTCCGCCGGACAGCATGCACGCTTGCCATCGAACCCGTCACCCGGCCGGGGCGGCGGCGGCCTCGCGCTCGAGGGCGCGGAGGGCCCCGCCGACGCGGGCCACGATCGACCGTTCGTCCTCGTCCGGCGCCACGCGCACCGGCTCGCCGTACCAGACGCGCACGGCGCGCGGCCGGGGCAGGCGGCGATGCCGGGGCCAAACCCGGAAGGCCCCGTCGATGTAGACGGGGACGATCGGGGCGCCGGATCGCCGCGCCAGCAGGCCGAAGCCGGCCCGCAGGGGGCCGATCCGGCCGTCGGCCGTCCGCGTCCCCTCCGGGAAGACCAGCAGGCACCGGCCGCGGGCCAGCAGGGCGAGCGCCTCGCGCACGGCCTGCAGGTCCGCCCGGTCGCGATCGACCGGGAAGGCGTAGACGGAACGAATCAGCCGGCCGAACCCTCCGATAAAGAGCGAGCGCCGCGCCATGAAGTGCAGCGGGCGCGGCAGCGCGCTGCCCGCCAGCACCGGGTCGAGATAGCTCACGTGGTTCACCGCCAGGATCAACGGCCCCCGCCGGGGGACGCGCGCCAGTCGGATCGCGCGGTACCGGAACAGGGCCAAGCAAACCGCCCAGCAAACGATCTGGCAGGCGGCGAACCAAACGTCGTTGAGCCGGGACGCGAGGGACTCGCGGCTCGCCCCGGCCGGGACCCGTCGATCCCCCCTATCGGCGTCCATCGGCATCCATCCGCGGGGTCCTCCCCCGGAGCCGGGGAACCAGCGGCCACGGCTCCTGCGGCGCGGCGTCGCCCCGCCGCGCAACCTGTCCGCCGGCGCGCCGACAGCCCTCAAGACCGGACGAGGGCGACGATCCGGTCGACGACCTCGTCGACGGCCATGCCGGTCGTATCGAGGACAACGGCGTCCGCCGCGGGGCGGAGGGCGCCGACGGGCCGGGCGCGGTCGCGGGCGTCGCGGTCGCGCAGGTCGGCCTCGACGCGGCCGGGATCGACGGCGAAGCCGCGGGCGGCCAACTCGACGGCGCGGCGCCGGGCGCGCTCCGGGAGGCTCGCGTCCAGGTAGACCTTGCGGGCGGCGTCGGGAAAGACCTCGGTCCCCTGGTCGCGCCCCTCGGTCACCACGTCGCGGCCCTCGGCGTAGGCCCGCTGGAGACGGCCCAGCTCGGCGCGCACCTCCGGGGGGTCGGCGACCCGGAAGATGTGCCGCGCCAGGCCCTCGTTGCGGATCTCCGCCGTCACGTCGCGGCCGTCCACCCGGACGCGCTGCGTCTCGCCGTCGTCGTCGAGCTCGAAGCGAAGGCCGCGGACGAGCCGGACGACGGCGGCGGGGTCGTCCATCGCGATGCCGGCTTGCAGCGCCGCCCAGGTCGCGGCCCGGTAAAGGGCGCCCGTGTCGAGGAAGCGGAAGCCGAGACGCCGGGCGACCGCCCGGGCGACCGTCGACTTGCCCGCCCCCGCCGGTCCGTCAATGGTGATGACCACGCTTCGGAACACCGGGAAAGCCGCGAATCATAGCCCACGGAGGGAGGGGATGCAAGAGATAGTCGACGCTCAAGTTACCCCACACACCTTTCGGCGAACAAGAAAGCCCTCTGAAACTCGATCGCGAACGGCATCCGTCTAGCGCCACGTTCCCCCCGCCGACACCCCGCCCCCACCAGGGGCGGGGCAGGCGCGGAGGGGGGACGGGACACACCCTCTCCCTATCTCCCGCGGCACGCCGCGCGCGCCGGGAGCTCCCCACGACCCTGACCGGCCGGTGTTTTGCCGCGCCCCGCGCCCCCAGGCGTAGCCCTTTCCCACTCCGCCGGGAGAGCGGAGCAACGGCAGGACGGTGTATAAGCAAATTCCGTGCCACACTTCCAAGTCTCACGCAAGTCACCTACCCAGAAGAGGTTAGGGCAAATCCGGCCTTCGGAGGTCCCGTCGTGCGGTGTTACTTTACGTAACATTGCCTCAATCCTGCGCCCCCTTCCCTTTCCACCCCAGCTTTGCACTTCCACCGGATGCCCGATCCCGGGCGGCACGGGCGTGCCTCCCCTCGGCTTCGAATCTGGAGGACGGGACGCCATGTCCACGCACCAACCCAATGCGTCGGGTTCTTCAGTCGTCGCGTCCCCGCATTTCCTGCGCTGCCGTTTGCTTCCGGTGATGGCGGACATTCACACCCGGGCGGGCGGCGAAGGGCCTGAACCGCAACATTGAAACCGCCGCGCGCACCGTGAGCGCCTAACGCCCCTGACCGACCGGAAACCATCCCCTCAACGAACGCTGGCAGGCTTGGTCCGACGCCGGTACACTGCATCGCCATGACGCTTATCGCCCGGGGACAGCGCAACCCGCTTCATCTCCGCCGGCTGCCCGGCGGGGCGGATCCGCTGGCCGCCTTCGCCCCGTTCGCGGAGGAGCCGGGGGCGGTCCTGCTCCACAGCGCCGAGCCCCACCCCCGCTTCGGCCGCCACGCCATCTGGGCGATCCGACCCGTCGCCGTGCTCGAGTCGCACGGGAGCACGACGACGATCCGGCGCGGCGGCCGCGCGGAGCGACGGGACGGCAACCCGTTCGATGTCCTGGCCGCGTTCCTCGCGGAGCATCGCCAGGCGGCGGCGGACCTGCCCGTGCCGTTCGCGGGGGGACTGATCGGGTACCTCGGATACGACCTCGGCCGGTGGGTCGAGCGGGTGCCCGAGCGGGCGCGGAAGGACGACGGGTTCCCGGACCTGTGGCTGGGGATGTACGACGCGGCGATCTGCGCGGACCAAGTCGCCGGGGAGGCGTTCGTAACGGGTCGGGAGGGGATGGACAGCCGGGAGGGGCTGGATGGGAGAATGGGGGCGCTGGCGGAGGCGTACTGGGGCGCGGCAGGCGCCGAGACGCGGGAAATCGCCGAAAGGTGCGCCGAGATCGCCGCGGGGGGCGGGGTGACTTCGAACTTCACGCGGGAGGGGTTCCTGGCGGCGGTGCGGCGGGCGAAGGCATGGATCGCGGCGGGAGACCTCTACCAGGTGAACCTGTCGCAGCGCTTCGAGGCGGTGCCGGCGGGGTCGCCCTACGCCCTCTTCCGGCGCCTCTGCGCGGCCAGCCCGGCGCCGTTCGCGTCGTACCTCTCCCTCGGCGGCGGGCGCGCCGTGGCCGGCGCCTCGCCCGAGCGTTTCCTGCGCCTCGACGGCCGGCAGGTCGAGACGCGGCCGATCAAGGGGACTCGGAGGCGGGGGGCGACTCCGGAGGAGGACGCGCGGCTGAGGGCGGAGCTGGAGGCCAGCGAAAAGGACCGGGCGGAGCTGGTGATGATCGTCGACCTGGAGCGAAACGATCTCGGGCGCGTCTGCGCCACGGGAAGCGTCGAGGTGACGGAGGCGCGAACGATCGAGACGTACGCGCAGGTGCACCACGGGGTGGCGACGGTACGGGGGACGCTGGCGGCGGGGGCCGGGCCGGTGGAGCTGCTGCGGGCGGCGTTCCCGGGCGGCTCGATCACCGGGGCACCCAAGGTGCGCGCGATGGAGGCGATCGAGGACCTGGAGCCGACGCGGCGGTCCGTCTACACGGGCGCAATCGGGTGGATCGGGCTCGACGGCCAGATGGACCTCTCCATCGCCATCCGGACGGTACTGACCGAGCGGGGGCGGGTGACGTTCCAGACGGGAGGGGGGATCGTGGCGGACTCGGACCCGGAGGCGGAGTACGAGGAGACGCTGGTGAAGGCGGAAGGGATGATGAAGGCGGTGGGGGGAAGGGAGGGGGGAGACGACGGACGAGTACGGGAACGAATATGAGTACGAGGACGAGAGAAGCGGGGGCGGGATACAAGAGCGGGCGGTGAGGACCCCACATGAGCGATTCCCTGATGCCTTGGGCTTGGACGGACGGGCGGCTGGTGCGGATCGACGCGCCGGTGATGCCGCTCTCGGCCCCCGCGCTGCTCCGCGGCGAGGGGATATTCGAGACGATGGCGTGCGTGGGGGGACACCCCAGGCTGTTCGACTGGCATTACGAGCGGCTGGCGCGGTCGGCGCGGGCGCTGGGACTGCGGCTGGCGCTCGGGCCGGGTGCGCTGCGGAAGGCGGTGGAGGCGACGCTGGCGCGGAACAGGGTCGGGGAGGCGGCGGCGCGGGTGATGCTGATGCGGGGGGCGCGGCGGGAGTCGGTGGCGGTGGTCTGCCGGCGGGCGGCGCGGCCGGGGGCGCGGGAGCGTTCGCGCGGGGTGGCGCTGGAGGTGGCGCCGTGGCGGCGAGCGGCGGGCGTTCCGATCCACCGGCACAAGACGCTGGCGTACTGGGAGTGCCAGCGGGCACGGGAGTGGGCGGAGGGACGAGGAGCATTCGACGCGCTGTTCCTCACGCCGGAGGGATGGGTGCTGGAGGGAGGGATGACGAACGTGTTCTGCGTGCGGGGGGGAACGGTGCGGACGCCGCCGGTGTCGATGGGACTGCTCCCGGGAGTGATGCGGCGGTTCGTGCTGGCGGCGGCGCGGGAGCTATACGGACTGCGGGCGCGCGAGGAGCGGCTGACGCTGCGAGACCTGCTGGAGGCGGAGGAGGTGTTCGTGACGAACGCGGTGGCGGGAGCGGTCCCGGTGCGGCGGATCGGGGGGCGGGCGACGCGGGGCGGCACCACGGCGGCGGGGGCGTTCCAGGCGGCGTACGAGGCGGCGGCAGAGGGGAATTGAGCGCTAAGCAGGTCACCCAAAGTCTGTCGAATGAAGCCGCTCGTCGTCGTCGCGGCTTCCCGCGTTTGACAGTTCGCGTGCGTAAGCACCCACCCTGTCAAGACGTTCCGGTTTGGGGTTTCCACTTCAAGCGCCCTTTCGGGCAAGGTCGGACCTCCGTGGCGGCATCCCGGAGCGCGGGATGAGGAACGCCGAGACCGGCAAACAGGCCCTGGGGCTGTTGACGCGGCGTGGCCAGCGTCGTGTGCGTACGGCCATCCTCGAGCCGCGTCGGGATCGTGCGATACCGGTCGAGCGACTCCAGGACACGCGACGGCAGGGTGTGGATCCCGGCGGCGTGCAGCCGGTGACGCGCCACCCGGTCGATCTGCAGCGCCATATCACGCACAGGAATACATGCGCCTCGATCCGCCGATCCACGCGATGGAAGAGCGGGCGCCTGTCGAGCGACGACTTCATCGTCCGGAAGGCGCGCTCGAGGTCAGCCAGCCCGCTCCTCGCAGCGCTTGACGACCTCCGCGGCGGGCCGCTTCTTCTCCGGCGTCTCCAGCACCAACTTCCCGTCGAACCGATTCTCCCCCTTCCGGTTCTTGACGTTCGCCTCCCACGCGACCCGCGCGTCCTTGTCCAGTAAGACGTCGGTATGGCGCAACAGCTTCCGGTCCCGGAGCGAGTCGTGGATCCGCAGAAGCGCCCCCTGGTCACCCGCCGGGCGCCCCCGCGCATTACAATTTCTTCATAATCGAAACGTTTCGAACATGACGGCCAGGACATTCAGAGTAATAAATATCCCATATCATTACGGATTTTGTTATTCCCCTGCCGTCTTTATCACTCGCGATATAATGAACCACTGATTTATTGTCTTTTATTCCAGACGCGCCAATAGCCTTTATGCCGTTCTCATCGCAATCGAGAAGCGTATAGGTCATCACTCTTTGATCGATTTGGGCGACACCTCTTTGGTACAGAGGCGCCCATTTACCCTGGATCTTTTCCTCAAACCGAGGTTCGACGCTCCACGTAGACCGACCACTTTTTTGGACATCCGCGATATACATGTGATAAATAACCTGCTGCAAGACGAATGCAGCAATTTCATCGTTTACGTCCGGCGTGTTAACCCGCACTAATCTCCCCTGCCTATCTTCAATAAACTCATAATCTGCAGATTTTATGGCTAATGCGTCCTTGATATTTTCGGTATTATAATCAAACGTCTTGCACAAGACCGATACGCCATCGCTTAATATTATTTTATCAATGCATACTTTTGCATATATTACTTCCTTTGACTCACTATTATTGACAGTACTTACATGTAATTCATATTTCTCAGCATTCGCCTTACTGCACAAGCACACATACATCATCACACATGACATAATTGCAATCTTCATATGTCACCTAACAATTTGATATCCTGGGGTATTAGATTCTGACACGCTTGTGATATTTCTTTCTGCCGCCAAGCACGCAGGAACAAATAAATCCACATCGTCCGACTTGGATGTTGCTGTCAACTTCACGCTCATATTAAGCGTCGTCGCCTTTCGCCCCACGTGAAATGTATACACATTGCTACTCGCTGTCATGTGTATCGGCATAGTTGTTTCCACATGATCAGGCACAATTAAGGCCAATTGCTTATTATTAACATTTAACATCTGCGAAAGCACTTTTTCTTCATTTTCAATTTGAATTTCCCCAATTAATGCAGCTGCGCAGCATGACTCGGGAAACTTTGCTTTTATTATTTTATATGACAACTCTATCATCCCTGCGTTGTCAGTACTCGCCGTCATCCTTTCAACCCTCATGTACGTTGGATTCGTATCAACCTTTACTTTAAATGCAGATTTTACCTTTCCATCGTATGCACCAGCTGGCGATGTGATTATATAAATATTATTTTGAATGTCAAGGTATGCTCCATTAGGATTGTTAAACACATCTCCGTAATGCGTTGTAGCCGACACCAGGTTTAATGCCATATTTACATTTCCAGATCCGACTGTCTCCTCCTTTTTATTTACAACATCCCTTGAATACAAAAATTTAAATATGAGCCCCTCACCGTACCCACGCGCGTCATCTAGTTTAATTAATATTGCGTATTTTCCTACATTAAAATTCTCTTTTAACTTTACAGTCACGTCATCCCCATCTTTTACGCTCGTAGAACTCACTATTGTAACTGATCCAGATTGCACTTCTACAGTAGCAACCTCGTTATGTGGCCTTACATGGGCTGTAAATTTAGCATACTTATATTCTTCCTGTGCATTTGCGCATATTTTTGGACTTATAGATGGATCCAGGTAGTTTTTTGGCTCCAACCATACTTTTTTGTATAATTCACTATTTGTTATTGGATCTACATTTCCGTCTGCAGCATACACACGTGCTCCCACACACATTACGACGCCAAATATTAACATGGCATTATATTTATTCATTGTCATTGCATCCCAACTTTGTTATATGCTCACAAACGTATATTCGCCCCATCCCGCTACTGCTATACGACTTATCCCACTTTAAGCGCTTCTCAACAAGTCTTGGATATGAAACACCGGCCATTTCGTAAAAATATTCACTTAAACCGAAATTATTTAAAACATATAACAAATGCCCTCCAACTAAATTAATGTTTTTATTAGCAACCATGTGCGCATTATAATATTTGGATACATTTGCAAGCAACTTCCTGTTTATAAATGCACTGCCATTATTGCTCTTTTGTATTAATGTGCATATGTATGCTATGCAGCGGAATGTTTCAGTGCAATCAGTGTCGTTTATATTTGCACTGCTACGCTTAACGTAGGGGTAAACACACAGTTGCAAATCATCTAGCGTGACTGCAGACGCAATAGTATTAAACGAATAATTTCTGTTTATCTCGATGCAGTACGTACGCGGACCCCGGACGAGGAACCGCTTCCACACGCCCCCCCAGAACTGGTGGATCCGGGCGCGGGCGTACTCGGGACGCTGGTGGAAGCGGGAAACGTCCTCGCCCAGCGAGGGGATGTCATAGGCGGACTTGTACGCGCCGGGCCGGATGGAGACCGTGTAGTCTCGCCAGCGGTTCGGGCCGCTGTGGCCGTCCTTGTTGAAGTCGTAGAGGGACAGGATGTACGTCCCCTCCGGCACGTCGATCGTGCAATACAGGTGGGGGCCGTCCTGCTCCATCGGGTAGGCCTCGCCGTGGTCGTCCCACTCCGCCTGCCGCCGGTTCCGGTCGCGCGTCGTCAGGCCCTTCACCACTCGGCTATCGAGGTAGACCGGCGGCAACTCGAGGGTCCGAGGGTTCGTCGTGTAAAGCCAATGGACCCAATATCTTATTAAATCGTCCGGGGTGCAGTTCCGGCCGATGAAGGCCCGGTAGGGGACGTGCCGCTCCCCCGCGCCCCAGATGTAGTCGTCCGGGGCACAGATCGCCGCCAGACAGGCCCAGTACCGGCCGTAGCGGCCGAGCCAGTCGCCCCGGGTGCGCCAGTCGTCGGGGAGGGGGACGACCTTCGGCGGGTCCGGGTCGCGCTTGCCGGCCTCGATCGCCTTTTCCACCTCGCGGACGATGGCCTTCAATTCGGGTTCCGTCGGTACGGGGGCGGGGGACGGGTGAAGGGGCGTGCCGCCGACGGGGGGAGCGAGGGGAATCGAGTCGAGGGAGTAATCGGAGTTACCTCCCGTCTTGGGGGAGACCGATCTCCCAACAGGGTCCCCCCCCCCTCCCACCTCGCGTGAGACCGCCGCCGTACCAGCCGATCCAGGGAGGGCCTCCGGGGACGGGGCAGATGGCGCTGACAAACTCCTCCTCGCGCCCGGTCGGGTCGGGGGGATGGGCGGACATGTAGACGGGTGCGGCGGTGCGAGGGGCGAAGACGGTATACCCTTTTCGCCAGTGGCCGAGCCAGATGAGGCCTTGGTCGTCCTCGGCCAGGCAGGTGACGCGATCCTCCGGGAGGAGGACCGCCCCTCGGCGGGGATCGGGCGGCCGCCATCCTTTCGGGGGGCCGCCGAGGAGGCCGCGGACCTTCCCCTCCCAGTCGCGACCGCGGAGGAACCGCCACGAGGTCCCGCCGTTGCGGCTCCAAGCCAGGCCGGCCGTCGTGGCGGCCCAGACGGTGCCGTCGCGGCCGACGAGGAGGTCGTTGATCAGGTTCGAGGGCAGGCCGGTGCCGGCGGGCTCGAGGGGGACGGGGGAACAGCCATCGGGGCCGAAGCGGTCGGGGGCGGCAGCGACGCTCCACGTGTAATACTCGAGCGCCTTGTTGACGGGAACAGGTCGGGCGTAGGCGATGCCGTGGCACTGGGTGCCGACGTAGAGGGTGCCGTCGCGGGCGAAGGCGAGGGCGGCGGCGAGGTCGGACGGGAGACCGTCGGCGCGGGTGTAGTGGTCCCAGCGGTCGCGCGCGGCGCGGTAGCGGGTCAGGCCGGCGGAGGTGGCGATCCAGACGTCGCCGTCGGCGGGGTTGCAGGCGATATCGAAGACGCGCTCGCCGAGGGGGCCGTCGGGGACGTCGTAGTGGCGCCAAGCCTCGCCGTTCCAGACGGAGACGCCGCGGTTGAGGGTGCCGACCCAGAGGCGGCCGGCGGCGTCGAAG